>ERZ1292625.3354-Hain-H41-01um-R1-3354-length-13185-cov-4_pt1 | contig 13185 bp, 13 predicted proteins | sample MGYA00564400_ERZ1292625 | MGnify/ENA primary metagenome ERZ1292625 (study PRJEB36523, sample SAMEA6512639) | groundwater metagenome | collected 2019-01-08 | study: AquaDiva: Metagenomics assemblies of 32 groundwater samples | reverse complement strand
GAGAGTATATCTGACGGATTAGTATTTTCAAGTACGCCCATATGGCATAAAAAAGCAATGAATTGTCGTAACTGTTCAGTATCATTAAAACGCAGTATTTTTTCTAACTCTTTAAACTGAAATTTAAATTTTGCGCTACTTTTTGCTCGTAAAGAACTAAAAAATTGTTTCCAAAGATTGGGAATATTCAGATAAAACGAATCCAATAATCCTTCGCGGAACTGATCGTAAGAAAATGAAATGCAACGTTTTGTTACTAACGGATACTCATTGCGTTCATCAAGCGCTACAACTTTAACATCTGGATTGTCTTTATAATAATTTCTTGTACATTCCAGACATTTTTCAATAAACATTATCACTATTCGTGGAGTTAATAATCTTTTGCTTAAACATAAATGCGAGCTACAAAATTCCAAAAAATCGCAATCTTCATTTTTCCCAGCGCTTGTTCGGTGTTTAATTACTCTTGGGAATATTGAAGTGATTATCTCTTTATTGATTTCATCCGAAAAATTAGTATGTCTTCCATGTCTGGCATCATCTTTTCTGAATTTACCAACAAGACGGTTTATTAGTTTTTTCAAATGCTTATTTTCTAAAAAAAAGACTCTAAAAATAAACTTTTTAAATTTGCTGTCTATTTTATTTTTGCTCTTTCTTTCGATTTCTAAAGCCGACAATTCGTCCAAATAAAGTTTTTCCTTATCGATTCGTAATTCTATATAACCCAAATTAAAGATATCTAAATAATTTAATATTACTCTTTGGGCAATTAATTGCCTAATGTCGCTATCATTCCAAAGTAAATTAATTTTTCTGCTCAAAACTTTTTCGGCACCTAAAGATTCAAAATCGAGCCTATCAAACAAATCTGATCTCAAAAAAAGCTTTAATTTAATATTTCCATAACAAATATAACTCCTTTCACATTCAAGCAATCCCTGTATAAACAGCTTTTGATATACGTATGCTTCTTTTACAACAAATTCGTCGAGATTATCTAATAAAACAAAAAACCGAACTTTGTTTGATTCAAGAAAGGAGTTTGTATCTTTTTTGCAAGCCTCAAGATTAAAATTAACACCCTTTTGATTTTCACTGGCTACTGAAGAATCTCCTGATTCTAAGGATAACTGAGGGGTTACTGTAGGCCCCACATACGATTGTGCAAACTTCAGGCCGCCGGTAAGTTTTAGCCTACTCATCATCTCTTTAATCGATTTTTCTTGACCTTCATATCCAAGCATAATTTTGAAGTGCTTAAGGTACCCCTTGAGCACTTCTGACAGATTAGAAAATTCTTCCTCAATTTTTATTAGTATCCTGAATAAAATATAGATTTCCCAGAAATATCTACATTTGACCGTTTCATCTTTTATAGGTGTGTCAAATAATTCAAAGACTCTGCCTTTGATTTCGACATAATCTAAGCTTTCATCTATAGCAAGTATGATGTCCCTACAGTTTTTCTTCTTTATAAATTTGAGCTTACCCTTTGATACTAATTTAAAAATGGTAGTTTTCCCTGTGCCCCTGGAGCCAACTATCAAGCTCTTTTTGCCCTTAAGGAATTCTGTTACTGGGTGAATCATACAGATTCCAAGAGTACGATCTAACAGGCTATCACTTTCCGGTTCAACATCGCCCATTGTAAAACTCTCTAATTTTCCAAGAGGAAACTGCTTAGGCAGATTTGTAATCATAATACTCCTCTCTAATACTGATACAACATAAAAGAAATGCTGTACGTTGTCAACCTGATTTTGCCTTGAATGAACAGCATTTGATAATTTATAGGAACTTAAACCTACATCGACACAAAATCCAAAAGACTTGGCCTATCTTCAAACCGCCTTTTCTTCCGCCTGTCCAGCCTTCTTTTTTTGCCATAATTTTCAAAAGTATTTTATAAGGTTTAAAGACATATAATCAAGGCAAATAAGTTCACTCCACGAAAACCTTGGCGCATACAGCTTCCCTTGAAATTAATAAATTGTGTATAATTCAATATCCTCTTTGTGTGGCGTCACATGAATGGGGCAATATTTTTGGAGGTTATTAATATATGTTTCGCGCCAAGATTAAAGTTTTAGATTGCACTGTCCGTGACGGCGGGTTGATAAACAAGTGGCAGTTCAGTGATGATTTTGTAAGGAAGATTTTTATGGCCCTTTCACGCGCCGGCGTTGACTATATGGAGATCGGATATAAATCCTCCGAGAAATATTTTTCCAGGGGTGAACATGGCGCCTGGAAATTCTGCACAGAAGACGATCTGAAAAAAATCGTAGGGAACTTTGATACCAAAATGAAACTTTCGGCTATGGCTGACATAGGCCGGATTGATTTTGACGATATACCTTCCAAAAAAGACAGCGCGCTTGACATGATAAGGGTAGCCTGTTATGCCCATGAGGTGGACAAGGGAATAAATCTTGCGCATCACTGTATGGAAAAGGGCTATGAGGTGACAATAAACCTAATGGCGGTTTCCAAGGTTTTGGAAAAAGACCTTGATGAAGCGCTTGAGGACCTTGCCAAAAGCCAGGTGCAGGTTATTTATCTTGTAGACAGTTTCGGTGCCATGTATTCAGAGCAGATTCATTTTCTTGCAAAAAAATACTTTAAGGCGCTGCCAGGAAAGGAGCTCGGCATGCATGCCCACAATAACCAGCAGCTGGCCTTTGCCAATTCAATAGAGGCAATTATTGCCGGGATAAACTGTATAGATGCAACTTTGTACGGCATGGGCAGGGGGGCAGGCAATTGTCCTCTTGAACTGCTGCTTAATTTCCTTAAGAACCCGAAATTCGATATAAGGCCGATACTTGAGATAATACAGGAGTCATTAATTCCCATGAAAGAAGAAGTTGAGTGGGGCTATCACATTCCCTATATGATTACCGGCATTCTGAATGAACATCCGAGAAGCGGGATGAAGATGATGGCATCAAAAAAGTTGCCCAACCTAAAGCAATTTTATGAAGATCTTCGTGACGGCACACCGCTGGATTAAGAAATCCCCGGGTGCCAAAGGGCAAAATGACCCCATTATCGTAATCTGGTTCCGCACTTTCTGCACATACGCCTGTGTATATCTTTGCCAAGATATTTTTTACATGAAGGGCATCTCCAGTTTAAGGCTGTAAAACCGATAAACGCAGAGATAATCACAACCTGCAATCCAAAGAGAGTACCCTTTGAGAATTCTCCGAAACGATCAGGGCGTTTATAAATCACCGCAAGAAGCAACACCAGAAAAAGTGTTATCGCTATAGCGAGTATTTGCCGGCTCTGGCGTACTTCAAAATCCTGCCTTGTCTGTTTATCGTCTTTTTTCTGCATTATCACAATTTCCCCTTTGCCTGGAAATAACGATAGCCAATAATTGGTTTGATATTATAACGCTGCGAACTGCAATTTTTCAAAATTCCCGGATTCCCCTGAAGGTTAAGCAGATATCTTTTTTACACGCCCTACTTCTCCGCTTTCAAGGCGGACTTTAATCCCGTGCGGATGTACAGCTGAATTGGTCAAGATATCTTTTACAATTCCCTCTGTCAGCTTTCCTGTCTGCTGGTCCTTCTTCAATACAATCGAAACACGTACTCCTCGGTTTATATCAGAACGTTTTGTTCTATCCATGAATTGTTCTCCACTCAGTTATTTTTTCTGCTGCCTTCGTACAGCTCATACTCAAGGAGCCTGCATTCAATCGCACCGTTAAAAAACTGGATTCTTTGCTTTGCTCTCAGGCCGACCTTTTTTGCCAGGTCAGGATTTCCGGTAAAGATATATCCTGTATATCCTTTGCACTTCTGCTTAAATAAATTCCCGATTCCCTTGTATACATTCTCAAGCTCTTTAATCATTCCCATCCTTTCTCCATATTCCGGGTTGAGTATTACAATCCCTTTGCCTTCAGGAACCGTGGTTTCGGCATAATCGCACACATCAAATTCGATCAGACGCTCCACGCCGGCAGTAGCAGCATTTTTCTTTGCCGCCTCTACTGCCTCCTTGTTGATATCAGTTGCAATAATCCTGCAATCCATGGTCTTTTTTGCCTCTTTTTTTGCTCTTGTACGCAGCTCATCCCAGAGTGATTCATTAAACCCTTTTAAATGCATGAAACCATAATTATTCCGCAAAAGACCGGGTGCCCTGTTGAGTCCGATTAATGCCGCCTCAATTGCCAGTGTTCCGCTTCCGCACATCGGATTGATAAAATTACTGCTGCTGTTCCATCCCGTTGCCAGGATAACGGCAGCTGCAAGGGTCTCCTGCATGGGCGCTGTCACAAGGAGCTTTCTGTAGCCGCGTTTAGACAGGGATTCACCTGAAGTATCAAAATAAACAGAACAATCCTCGTTTTTCCAGTAGAGATTAACAACAGTCCTGTTTTTATCAGGGCCTGAATCAGGACGCCTGCCGCACTTCTTATTTATCCTGTCGACAATAGCATCTTTGCTTTTTACATTTGCATAACGTGAGTCCCTGATGCTCGGATTATCAACGCTTGAGGTTACACAGACATAACCATCTTCAGCTATATAATCCTCCCATGGTATATCTGACAACGAGCGATAGAGCGCCTCGGCCTCGCGCGCAATGAATTCCTTTATGAGAAAGAGCACGCGGTGTCCTGTGCGGAGATGGAGGTTCAGCCTCAGGGTATCGTCAATAGTCCCCTCTGTTGCTATGCCTGCAATTGTTTCTGACAGCACAGGGAAGCCGAGCTGAAGGATCTCTTCCTTCAAAAAAGGCGTTATTCCCTTTGCGCAGGTAATCAGTATCCTGCTTTTTTTCATATCCTTATTCTCTTTCGTAATTATTCAGCTACTCGCTATCGGGAATACGTTACTTTCTTTTTTTATCCGATGCATCTTTCCGGGCTGAGAGTGTGATGAAAAAATTCTCAGGTTCTAAATCAGGATTTTTCTCAAGCTCCTCAACAAAGGCATTGATAGCCTTTCGCATGAAGGCTGAGAAGTTTATGCCCCTTGGTAATGCATGGATCCTCTGACGCGTGTCTTCGTCAATTGTCGCTGTGTATTTTGCCATAACTGCTCCTTATCTTATGAATGATGAGACTCCGGATGTCCGGCAGTCGTTAGAGTTCTTCAAACAAATACCGCTTAACCCGTGTCACAAAAGGCGGCATCAAGGGGCCTTGCCGCTGCTGTTTCAGAAATCATCCCTTTCCGACGGGCCTGAGAATCGCGCTTTCGACCCTGTTTCTTCCACTGTTTTTGGCATTATATAAAGCTCTGTCAGCAAGCTCTATTAACTCTTTGTGCTCGCCATTCATATCCTCTCCGTCAAAATATCCTATGCCGGCGCTGATAGTAATCCTGATACCTTCAAAGCTCTTGTCTTCTGTTGTCTTCCGCAACCTTTCAGCTACATTCAGGGCATTTTTATAAGAGATATAAGGCAGTATAACAGCAAATTCCTCTCCCCCGTATCTGGCTGCTACGTCACTTAATCTGGTGCCGTCTTTCAATATCTGTGCAATTCCGCGTAGTACCATGTCACCGGCGAGATGGCCGCAAGTATCATTCACTTTTTTAAAAAAATCTATATCGAGCAATAAGAGCGTCAGGGGATGTCTATATCTCTTTGAGCGGTCCATTTCCTCTTTTAGTCTCAACTCGAAATATTTATGGTGATATAACCCTGTAAGGCCGTCGGTTACAGATTCCTGATACAACTGGGCATTCTCCAGCGCTACGGCCACCTGGTTTGCAAAGGCATATAAAAGAACCATATCATCAAATTCAAAACTTCCTTCAATCCTGTTGATAACCTGAAGTATGCCAACTATCCTTTCCTTTGTTCTTACCGGTACACAGATCATGCTCTTTGTTATGAAACCGCTGATCTCATCAACCCCTCTGAAAAACCTCGGGTCAGAGCCAACATCATTCGAGATAACAGGTTCTCCGTGTTCTGCAACCCACCCTGCTATGCCTACCCCTTTTTCAAGCTTGATTGTTTTTAATTTTTCACTCTTTCCGCCTATAGCTACCTCGAAGAACAATTCGCCAGTCTTATGGTTTACGATCAAGAGACTGCCGGCCTCTGCATTAAGCAGTTTTGTGGCTGCCTCAATTACCTTCTTTCTAATCAGAAAAGGGTCCAGTGTTGAATTTATAAGGGCGGTCATCTCTATAAGAGCGTTGAGTTGCTGCAGTCTTTTATCCTGATATTCAATCATTGGAACGCATTCCTGACTCGCAATAGCTCATAAAAAAATATACTCCTTTGCGAAAATAATTTAGAGTTGCATTTGTGATATTCAAATTATATCAGAAAAGCTCATCGGTACGTAAAGCAAATAGGACGAAAATTCGAGGCGGATAAAGATGCCCCTGTTAAAGCCAACGGCTTGAAGGATATTTGTTTCGAACCATGCGTATCAAAGACTGTGAAAGGATTTGCCTGCCCCATCCGTATGGAGCATAAATTTTTATGAATCTGAATATATCACGTATAACAGCAATTTGTTCTCTTTTGCTTAGTTTGCGCATGCCCGCCTTGAAATCAGCTTCGTGCGGTTTGCCGAAAATTATCAGGAGTGGATTCCACTGGTCAGTGCAGCGCTTTGCCTCAGAAGCTATCAGCTTGCGGTAGACCTCCTGTACCGGCCTGTTTCTCTGAATTGCCTCGACCACTGATTCTCCGGCTATGGCGCCTGAATGAAGCGCGCAACTCATCCCCTCGGCCAGCATGTTGAAGAATCCGGCGGCCTGCCCTGTAATAAGCACATTGCCTTTGCCGAAAACATAACGGTTTATCAGAGAAGGGCCAAAGTTCTGCGCGCAGCCTTCCGTTTCCTCAGCAGGTTCAAGTTTTACCCCGTGTTTATCATGCAGGTATGTTTCAACATTACGGTGATACTCATGAAGGTTTCCGCCTGAAGGGAAGCCCACTCCAAGGATCTGCCGGCCATTGCGTACATGGCTCCATGTATAATGCCCGAGGCCCGGATGAAACCAGAAGTGGAAGTAGTCCTCATCAAGCGGGCATTCGATTATCCTTTGAAACTTCTGCCCTACCATAAACCAGGGAATGCTCTTCATATAATCCGGATAAACAGAATGCCTGACACGTGATTTCGGGCCGTCAGCCCCAATGACATAACGCGCCGTGTATTTGAGTTCGATGCCGGCGCGCATTGCCCTGACATGCACGAGCTTTCCGTCATCTTCAAGCCCCATAAAAGATGTTTCTTCATGCACGTTAAGGCCGCTGCTTTTAACAGCCCAGTAATCTGAGAATTTGCGGTTCAGATGCGGTGTCGGCCCGCCTTCGAAATCCATTGAAATAGATATCATGCTTGGGAAATGGAAGGTAACTCCTCTGCAGGAAGTAGGTTCGTGCAGAATATCACGGGGCAGGGGGCCGAAATTTTCTATCAGAAAGCGGTGTCCCCTGGGCGAAAGTATCCCGCTGCATACTTTATTCCTGGGAAGTTTTTTACGCTCCAGAGCCACAACATTCAGTCCGGCATCCACCAGCCTTTTTGCCGCGGCTGATGCAGCAAGACTGGAGCCTACAATTAAAACATCAACTTTTTCTTTATTCATACCTTTAACCCTGGCTAAGCTGCCCGACATGTATTACAGGCACATCAGCAACACGTTGAAAAACCTCCCTATCAGCAATGTCTTCAACCACTATGCGTTTCATGCTGCGGCCCTTTATTATCCATCTGGCCTGTTCCAGACAACCTGCTGCTTCAATGTCTTTCTTTGCCTGAAGACTCGACGCGCCTGTCGGGATTGCTATCCGCTGGAGGTCCAGGTTTGTCTGGCATCCGGTTTCTTTCCGCAGCCGGTCATAAAATTTAACCAGTCTCTCATAATCAGAATGATAACCCCGGCATTCAATAATATAAAGATCTTCGGGGCCAAGAGCCTTTCTGATATAAGTTGAGGATAAAAGAGCTTCTCCGGTTCCCATAACCTTTTTGCCGGGAAGCCATTTTCTGAGAGGGTCATGAAGCAATCCCTCTGACACTATAAGCGTGCTTGCATGCCTCAGGGGCCTTGTAAAATCATCTATCCTGTCCTGAGTTACAGACAGGCAGGCCTCAAGCAAACCAGCTATGTCCCTGCCGTCATCAACTGCGAGAGATACTTTTTTATTCCCCCCGAGAAGTTCGATTACAGCGCTCCGCACTTCAATATCTTCTTCCGGATATTCACCTGCAATCAGAATTATTGAATTGTGCAGAACATTGTCTTTAATCCTGGTTTTCATACCTGATGGTTCCGGATACCAGGAAGGATAATTTGTCCTTAGCTTGTTCAGTTTACGGCGCTGTTCCATATTCATTGCTGCAATGCCAATGCCTTCAGGGCAAACCGGTTCGCATGAACCGCACAAGAGACAGGCATCTATTGATGCGGCAATATCTTCAATAGTTGCACCGCCCTGCAAGGCCCTGGCGCGTGCCTTGCGCGTATGCGGCATTGACCTGGTCTTCCTCCAGAGAGGGCAGACCAGAAGACAAATGCCGCAGCCGCTGCAGTACTCATAACCTTTTGTATTCACATTATGCCTATCCATCAGAATATAACTTCAGCGTTCAGGATCATGGCCGGGTCAGCAGCCTTTTTCATCGCCAGGTGTTTATCAACCAGTTCATTTCCCATGGCGCGGCGGATATAACCTTTCATCATCCCCCCGAAACGGTAATAACTGAGGCCCATATCAACCCCTATGTCATATATCTCATTTTTAAAGGATTGCAGATAATCACGGCTGTAATTTGTGCCTCTGAGCATTGGCTCAAACTCGCAGCCGTAAGCTATGTCAGAGGCATCAGGCGGAATACATGACATCTCATAACGGGGGAGTTTGCCCCTGAGTTTGATGCCTACACAATAAAGAGTGTAATGCCTGAAATACTTTCTGCATACTGCATTGCCGCGTTCAACAGCCTCAGCGAATTTTTCTGCTTTTGATGAAAGGTCAGGGATAACCATCTGAGGCCCTCCCCAGAACTTCCATACAGCCCGTGAGAAAACCACTGTACGGTCAACAATCTTTCCGTTGTGCATAAATTCAGACCGCCAGAACTCCGGAAACAGCTTAAAGCGCCTGCCTATAATATAAGCCGCCTCCCGAATGCGCCATGGATGCAGCAGATAATGCCAGGCCATGCGCAGGCCGAAACCTGCTTCGCCGTGGCCGCGCAGATTGTGTTTCCAGCGTGCATTGAACTCACGTTCCCTGTCATCGCTGTCGAAAGCTACAAGCAGGGTTATTGCACGGTCCAGGATTGTAAGTATGCCCGAATAATCCGAGGCATCCTCCCTGGCTATAAATTGCAGATCCTCTATAGCTGTGCGCAAAGAGGAGTAATAGTAATATTGTATTGTAATAGGGGTAAACTTTCGTATTTTAAGTGTGGCTTCAGTGATAACTCCGAATTGACCGTAACCAAACAGTACGCGCTCCATGAGTTCAGGATTTTCCTGCTCTGAACAGTTGACAATGTTTCCGGTAGGCGTAACAACCTGAAGGGCAACTGCCTGGTCAGCGCTGCAGCCGAGGCGCGGAGAGTTGACATCAATGCCGCCTACTCCGAGAGTGCCTCCGACAGAAGCCGTAAGATTGAGGGGAGCCGAAAGATAATCCAGTTTGTCGCGCCTGAGAATTTCAGCAAGCTGATGCCAGAAAATACCTGCCTGTGTGCGAACAGTCATGGCATCCGTGTTTATTTCCAGGACCCTGTTCATGGAACTCATATCAAGAAGCAGTCCCCCGAATGCTACGGATTCGCCCTCAGTGGTAAGCCCTCCGCCTCTTGTAGTTACCGGCACTCTATGTGTTTGAGCAGCCTTGAGCACTTTTGAAATATCTTCTGCTGAGTTTGGCCTTACAACTCCATGAGACAGGCCGTATGCAACTCCGCCTGCGTCTGTCATGAATACAGAGCAGTCAGCCCGGCTTTCGCATACCGTAACTCCTCTTGACCGTAAATCCTGCACAAAATCCTGCCAGTTATCACCCTGCCACCGGGAAGGATTAGTTTTTTGGCGGGGGATTCCCTTGAGTGAATCAGGGGCAACCGGGTCAGGCGGTATAATGCCGCGTTCAAAAACAGGGATATGCATAATTGCAGTATTATAACAAAACTATTGAAAGTGACAGCGCTTGTCGAAGCGTCAGCGTAGAGTCGCCGGGGCGACCCCGCTTCCAGTCTTCCTCACTTCCTCGCTTTCCTGCTTGTGCGCTTGCTCATTTGAGACTTCCGCGGCAAAGCCAGTGCCGGATGTCATTTTCCGCTTGCTTTATTTTAAAGTCATAACTATACTTTAAATATGCAAGGTAAATATAAACCATACCAAAGGAACCTCGGAAGCAGCCTTGAGGTTCTGATCAGGAAAGGGCAGTCAGTCCTGATACTTGGCCCGAGGCAGACAGGCAAGACAACACTGGTCAAGGAGGTCCTTCCCGCAAATCGTAATGTCATTACATATTCCCTGCAGGATCCCCGGATCCGCCTTGAAATGGAGAAGGACCCTTCGCTGATAATAAGACAATTAAAGGCGCGCACCGGCAGGTCTCTTGTTTTTATCGATGAGGCACAGAAAGTCCCTGAGATATTTGACAGCATTCAGTTGATGATAGATGAAAAGATTGCTAATTTTATTATCACCGGCTCATCCGCCCGCAAGCTGAAAAGAAAAGGCGTAAACCTGCTGCCGGGACGTGTAAAGGCCTGCAGGCTTGACCCTCTTCTCTGGAACGAATTCGGCTGGATTGAAAAGCAGACAACCGGCATATTACCTGTGGACAATATCAATAATCTGAAACAGTACACCTTTGAACAATCTCTTATTTACGGGGCACTGCCCGGAATCGTAGCGATGGATGATGACAAGGAACGCGGAGAAATGATAACTGCGTATACCCAAATATACCTTGAGGAGGAGATAAGGGCCGAGGCATTGAGCAGAAAGATAGGGGCTTTCGGGCGGTTCCTGGAGCTGGCTGCGCAGGAATCCGGCACTAACCCGAACCTGACAAAGCTTTCTCTTGAATCAGGGGTGAGTGTGCCTACCATAAAGGAGTTTTTCAGCATACTTGAAGACACGCTTGTTGTGGAAAAGGTCGAGCCATACCTGAAAAATGCCAGGAAAAGGATCCTTGCCTCGCCCAGATATTATTTCTTTGACCTTGGGGTTAGAAACGCGATGGCAAGGGCGCCGCTTACAGAAGGCCTCCTGAATGTGGATAAGGGCAGGTTGTTCGAACATGCCGTCATTCTCGAAATCATCCGCAGGATTCGCTCATTGAATCTTGGCTATAAAGTGTATTATTGGAGGACTGCTGCAGGAGCAGAGGTGGATTGCGTTATTGACACAGGCACTGAGGTAATTCCTGTTGAGATAAAATCAGGAGGCAATGTGAGGTTATCGGAACTCAAAGGGCTTCAGAGCTTTATTGAGACATACAGGAAATTGGTCAAACGTGCGTTTGTAGTCACGACCGGCAGGCTTCCTGAGAAATTGAATGATATGATCACAGCAGTGCCGTGGAGATATTTGTAATATGAAAATGTCCTGGCTGTGGCCTTGCTCTGACGTGAAGATCCCTCCCTATCTTGTGAACGAACATTATGACGACCGCTATTTCGATGTGGTCAATGCCATTGAAGAAGCGAAGCACGTCTTTTTTCATGGTGCCGGCATCATGGATATTCTTTCAGCCGCAGGGCCGGGGAGGAAAGAATTCAGAATAGGTGAAACAGGCTTCGGCGCAGGCCGTCTGCTCATTGCCCTCATGGATTTTCTGGACAATTCCGGCATCACAGATATAGCGATCACCTACAATTCCGTTGAACTGCATCCAGTCACTTCTGAGCGAATGGCATCCATTCTCGGAGGATTCAGAACAGAGGTTGGCCCGCTTATTGATCTGCTTGTCCTGGCCTACAGCAGCATAGAAATTTCCAGACCGGGGTGGCACCAGATACAACTCTCCCGGCCTTTTGGCATCCTGACCCTGAATCTCTGGATCGGGGAGGCCCTCGAAATGGTCAGTGCGCTCACAATTCCCTGTGACGCATGGTTCCTGGATGGCCATGGGCCAAAGAAAAACCCTGACATCTGGCGGCCGGGGCTTCTTATGGCGATTGGAGAAAAAACAAAGACCGGCGGGACCTGTGCTACCTTTACTGTTGCCGGAGCTGTAAGACGTGGACTTATCGATGCGGGGTTTTCTGTTGAGCAGCGCCCTGGTTTTGGCGGGAAAAAATCAGTGCTCAAGGGGCTAAAACTGTAGTGCAGGTATTGCCGGGCCCATTGCCACTTTATTTTCGATGCACCTTCTCAAATTGGAGCTGACTTCCGGGCTTGCAAACTTTTTGCTTTTCGAAGCGTCAGTGTAGAGTCGTTCTCCTCGGCGAATCCGCCTGAGTGCGGACCGGGGCGACCGCGCTTACACGCCTTCTATTTCTTCGATAGACTGTTTTACCAACTCCACAACTATCCTTGCGTCACGGTCATCTTTGCTGTAAATGCTCCAATATGCCCTCTGTAAATAATAATCAAGTACTCTCTCAAGATATTCTTCGTCGTCTTCGTCTGTTCTGTCTTCTCCATCCTCTCTGTCTTCCTTGATTTCTTTAATAACACTTTCAGCTATGCCTTTAATGTTCCAGTTCTTGTAGCTTTTCTTACTGCTCATGACCTTACCTCCTTTTAATGTTAGAGTGTTAGCTTGCAATCATGATAACATATCCTTGATTGCAAGTCAACATGTTTTTTTGTTGACAAGCTCTTTTTTTTAAGGTAACCTAACAAAAAAAGGAGGTCGGCAGAATGGGCAAAAAAAGCTCTTCTTCAACAGGTACTTCAACACCCAACAAGGTTTTTGGGGTCAGGGTGGACCCTGAGCTGGTAAAGAAACTGAAAATTATGGCGGTGAAAAAAGATACGCAGGTGTATAAGCTGCTTGAAGAAGCGGTTATCGATTATTTTAAAAAGAATAAGGAGATTTAATCAAAATCGCAAAGCACAAATTATGGAGGAATCAATGAAAACAGTTGAAGATGTGAAATATTTTTTTTGTGAACTTGTTGATAAGTATAGCCTTAATTTTCATCCGATAGCGTAATATCAATTCTGTAAATATAAATTAGGGTATAATTCTCAAGGGAAA
>ERZ1292625.3353-Hain-H41-01um-R1-3353-length-13185-cov-4_pt1 | contig 13185 bp, 12 predicted proteins | sample MGYA00564400_ERZ1292625 | MGnify/ENA primary metagenome ERZ1292625 (study PRJEB36523, sample SAMEA6512639) | groundwater metagenome | collected 2019-01-08 | study: AquaDiva: Metagenomics assemblies of 32 groundwater samples | reverse complement strand
TGAAGGGGCGGAACTATGAGTTCCTGAAGCTGGCCGTCCAGATTATAAACATCGTCAACCTTGAAATCCAGAAGCTTGCCGTCCCTGAATGTAACCACCCCGTAAGTTCCCGGAAAACCGCCAGTGGGCCTTAGTTCTGAAGGATTCTGGAATAATATCAGATATTTTTTGGTTCCTTTTGTTCCTATAAAATTCTCGAGGAATTTGGAATAGTCCACGGAATCGTTGATGAGCTTTTCAAAAAGAGGAAGTTTTGATTTAAATTCCTCGAAGACCGCTTTTTTATCTTCGGGCATGCTTGAATCATCCACGTCTACAAGAAGCTGTTTAGCTTTTCCTAAATTTTTCTTAGAAAACATAAGAGCTTTTTTAAGAGACGTGGATATTTCCCCTATTGATAGCGTCTGGACATCGGATGCCCCATAGACACCTGATGTCGGTAATAAAATTAAATTGGTTTTGGCTATTTCACCCATGGCTTCGGACATCGCCTGTCCAGCATCGGCCATCAGCTTGCCGGCCTCAATCATGTTTTTTGCCGATTTAAGTTGTCCCGCTCCGGGTAAATCTGCCAATAAAGAACTAATACCGGATCCCATGAAATTCATGTTGTCTTCGGCTTTGGAAAATTCCTGATAGGCCTGGGCAAAATTACCTGAAGCAGAAACAAAGTCCATGTTTTTGATATTCTCTCCGGCATTCTCAAGGTTTGCAACGGCAGAATTACCTTCAACAATTAACTGGTTTTTAATGCTTGCCCCGTAATGGCCAAAAACAATCAATGATATTAACCCAAAACCCGCAATCAAAAACCAAACCCGGTTTAACTTGGGTATTTTTATCGTGGAGAATTTAGTTTTTTTTTGAGAAAAATCTTCGACCCACCGGACCAGTTCATTTGATGCTTGCGCCTCTTGTGGCGCTTTCAAAGTAAGAAGTCCGAGAGTAAAGGCATCTATTTTTTTGGGCTCACCCGTAAAGTCGCTTTGAGATTTTACCGGTACATGTAGGTTTATTTGGTTAAGAATGTTTTTATAATTTTTTTCAGTTGATTCTTCTGCTAGCGCCAAAATAGGAATAATCTCCCCGCTTTCATTAAATTTTGTGGCGACTATCGGTTTGTACCTCGATTTAGAATATTTTCCTCCATGAAGTTCAGCTCCAATAGATGCCAGCTCAACCTTAAGGTCTAAACTTTCATTCAAATATTTTTCTAACTCTTCTCGTGGGTTGAATTTTCCTTGGCGGAATGAATCTGCTTGTGTTGAGGAACTAGTTTTTGTGGGTTTTTGATTTTTTATTTGGGATTTAGGATTTAGGATTTGTGATTTAATTCCTGTTTTGGTTACCCTAAACCTCCTCCCCAAATTAAGGACTGATTGAATATTAGAAATTTTTGAAACATCAATATTCCCCGAATCGTCTATGGGCCTTATGTCGAACATTGCTGTCACTACTTTGTATTTTCCCTTAATCATTAATATTTACGATAAATAGGTAAAAAATATTTGAAAACAAAATGCCATCCGAAACGATTAATTTAATTGTGTCCGGATGGCATTTATCCTTTCCGGGTTCTCTGCGCTTAAGGAACCCTCATTTTTACAAAGAACTATATTTCCTCCCGCAATTGAAGGAATAATTAGTGGAGGAAGTAAAAGAACAAGTGTCCCAATTTCTTCATCGCCATGGCTAGATTTAGAAATCAAGGACTCTCGATTTTGTTGCTTCGAAGGAGACAAAATCAAGGGAACAATCGCTACCATTTCATGACTTGTGCTAACAGGTACTGTCTCTGTTGGAAACAGAGGCACCAATAAAGAAGTCCCGAGTTTGGACCTCGAAACAATCACATGAACAAGATAAACAAAAGCTCCATTTGGTGCAGAGAATTTAAAGGTGCAAATAGAAAGGAAGACCAAAACTTACTGTCTATAATAATTATACAACACCCCCCAGAAGTGAGCAATTCCTAAACAAATCCTAATCCCTAATTTCTAAATTTAGATAAATTTAGAAATTAGGGTAATTGGGTTAATTTTCTTCTTGGTTATTAATAAACCTTGATAAAGCATAATGTACTTTAGGCATTATTAAGAACTTCCAAGGTTTCCTGGGCACATTTATCCCAAGTAAAACCCTTAGCCTTTTCAATTCCTTTTTTGACTAAAAATTCTTTCAGACCGGAATCGGTGAGAATATTTTTAACCGCCATTGAGATATCCACAACCCCATGCGGATCAACAAGAACGCCCCCTTCCCCGACTACTTCCGGCAGAGATGAATTAAAAGAAGCCACAACGGGAGTTCCGCAAGCCATTGCCTCCAAAGGCGGAAAACCAAATCCCTCAAAAAAAGATGGATAGATAAACACAGAGGCAAGAGAATAATAAAATTTTCTATCCTCGTCTTTGATATAATTTTTAAAAATTATTCTATCTTTATGCGGAGAAGTCCTCACCTCGCGATAAATATTTTTATAAAGCCACCCCGGTGAGCCAACGATAATCAAATACAGATTTTCGAAATCGCCAGAATTTTTCAAAAGATTAAACGCCCTTATCAACCCTATAACATTTTTACGCGGTTCAAGCTTGCCAAGAAACAAAATAAATTTATCGGGAAGATTATTTTCTATATTGAAAAACTTCATTTCTGCTTCTAGCGGTCTTAACATAGAACCGACGATTCCTGAATAAATTACTCTGACTCGATCAGAAGGCAAATCGTATTTTTCAACCAAATCTTTTTTTGTTGACTGGGACACGGCGATAATTTTGTCCGACAAACCCGACCAGACCAAAGGTCGTATTTGGAACTTGTGCCAAAGATTCCTGCGCCAAGAAAAGAATTCCTTGAAACGACTGTAGGAGAGATCGTGAAAAGTGGTGACTCTTTTACAATCTGGGGATAAGGGGGCCAAAAGAAAATGGGGCGAGAAAAACACATCCGCTCCCCCGATAAGCTTATCTATATGCGGATGATTAAATAATTTTGATAAGCCAAATAATAATTTATTGGGAAATCGGAAACTGAACATTTCGACATTTGGAAGATTCGCCCATTCATACTTTTTTAAATTATTTTGAAACGAAGAGTGAAATAATTTAAATTTTATATTCTTATCCAACGGGAGCAGGTGGGCAAGCAAATTTTCGGTATACTCTTCTATCCCGCTCTTCGTATCCGACCCTAAAACCCTGATGTCAATTCCGATGGTCATGGTTTTAGTAAATTTAAAATATTATCCTTAAAAATTTCAATATCAAATTTTTCCGCATAACCATGGCAAACCTCGGGTGAAAACTTTAGGGTGTGAAACTTCTCTATCGCCACCTGAAGTGATTCGGGGGTTTGCTCGTCAAAAAATATTCCAGTTTTGTTTTCTATTACAGTTTCCGTCGCTCCCCCGGCTCGATAAGCAATAACCGGCCTGCCTGATGCCATTGACTCTAATGGAACAATCCCAAAGTCTTCTTCTTGCGGAAAAATACATGCTCGCGCATGCGAATAAAGATTAGCAAGTTTTTCATCGGAAACTAGACCAAGAAATTTTATGTTTTTATTGGCAATTTTCCTTAATTTGTTCATTTCCGGTCCAGCACCGACAATTTTAAGGGGTAGTTTATTTTGATTGAAAGCTTTTATGGCCAAGTCAAATCGTTTATATGAAACAAGTCGGCCAGCCATAAAAAAATAGTTTTCGACTTGATCGGAAACATGAAATTTAGCCATATTTACCGGCGGATAAACAACTTGAGAGGATCTTGAATAGTATTTTCTAACCCGATCTCCTATAAAATTTGAGATTGACCAAAAATCATCAGCTCTCAAAGATGCTTGGCTATCCCAAATCCTCAAATAAGTTATGAATGGGGGTAGAAATTTCTTTACCAATTTAGAATAGCCGAATTCCTCAACGAATTTCTGGCTGTTGTCCCATAAAAACCGAGGCGGGGTAAGGCAATAGCAAATATGTTTCGTGTTGGGTTTAGTAATAATCCCCTTTGCAAAAGAGGCCGAAATGGAAATAACTAAATCGTAGTCAGAAAAGTCAAACTGCTCTATGGCTAATGGCATCAAAAGTGGAAAAATCCTATGATGCTTTTTAGTAAAAGGCAGATTCTGGAGAAAAGATGTTTTTATAACCCGTCCGTCAAATACGCCTCCGGTTGCATCTCGGTCATATAAGAGCGTGTAGATGGGAGCTCTCGGATATAAGGCGCACAAAACCTGAAGCATTCTTTCGGCTCCACCGAATTGATTCAAGTATTCATGAACAAAAGCAATTTTCATATGGTGTCTGACGCATTATGTGGCAGACCTGTCCGTAAAAACCTTGACCATGGTTTTTACGATTATTTTTAAATCCAAAAATAAGGACCAGTTCTCAATATAAAAAGTGTCCAAAACAACTTCCTGATCAAACAGCAGATCAGAGCTTCCCGATACTTGTGCTAAACCGGTAGCTCCGGCTTTTATGGCAAGAACTCTTTTGTGACGCTTTTCGTATTTTTTAATCTCATCGGATTGATGGGGACGCGGTCCAACCAAACTCATGTCACCCCTTAAAATATTCCAAAATTGCGGTATCTCATCAAATCTATATTTTCTGATAAAGCGTCCTACTCCAGTAATTCTCGGGTCATTTTTTATTTTAAAAAGAGGGCCATCCTGTCTTTCGTTGAAAACCGCAAGGTGGGGCTTTAACTCCTCGGCATTCTTTATCATTCCTCTGAATTTTAAAAGGTCAAATTCTTTATTTTTACTAACCCGTTTCAGTCGGGCAAAAACAGGACCTTCTGTTTCCCACTTTATGGCAAAAGCAATTACGCCCATAAGAGGGGCAAGGACCAATAAGCCCAGAGTTCCAGAAAATACATCCAGAACCCTCTTAATCACCTTCCCCCAGCCATCAAGGGCGGTCCTCTTTAATTCTATCAAGGGCATCCCGTTTATAACATCCACCTCATAATTAGTGGTCATGGTCTGGCTTAAATTGGGAACAAATTTAAACACAAGATGGTTCTCATTGCAAAAATCAATAAGCTCCACTATCTTATTGGCCGGATAATCGTGGTTGGCCAAAAGAACTTCGTCCACTCCGAGGTTTTCCACCAAAGATCTGATCTCTTCAATTTCTAGATTTAAAAGATGTTTTACTGTCCTATAACCGGAAGACGGATTTTTAGTTATCTCGTCTATAATACTTGTGGCGGCCTGGTCATTTCCAACAATCATTATCTTATGAATACCAAAATCATATTTAGATACAAAAAACACCTGGAGATACCTGACCAACATCCGCCCTAAAAACACAAACAGGACCGCGAAAAACCAGCCCCCCAAGACCAAGAATCTTGAATTAAAAAGTTCTTGTCTTAAGAAAATATATACGATAATAATCATCACTGCCGCAGAAGATGATACTAAGACCTTAGAAAACTCTTCCATTATGCCCATCCTTACCCTCATTGAGTAGAGTCCAGAAATTGTATATGAAACAATAAACAAAACCGAAACAAAAACCACCAGATAAAGATAATCCACAAGAGGAAGGTTGAACTCAAAAAGCACGGGCCTAAAAGTCCGTAAAATTTCGGTTCTGAATATGTATGTGGTTGCCCCCGCCACCAAAAGCATCAGAAAATCCATCGGCAGGCGCAGAACATTAAAGAATAAGTCGGCCTTTTTCATTCTCGGAGAAGGTTTCGCAGATTTACGAAGTAAATCGTAGCGGAATCTCTGTCGCCAAAAAATAGCACAATTAGGCTTAAGTTTCAATCAAAAAACCCTAACGTAAGGGTTTTTTGATTGCTTTGCAAACAATAAGCCGAGTTCTGTCTGAACGCTTTCGCGTTGAGGCAATCATTTATCTGGGACCAATGTTACCACTGGCCTCAAGCGGTCTACTTGTCTTGTCGCCAAAGGCGACAGTTTGACCTTGCGCCCCAGTAAGTATTTAGCCGTTTCACTTCCGATCTTCAAGCCCCTGACCGGAATTAAGCTGTAGCACATGATGAATCAAATGCTTGGGATCTAGCTCAAGTATTCCTTTCGAAATACCTCGTCTCTGCTCGCAACTCTCGCGTTACCGCGGACGGGTGTTACCCGCTACCATTTTAAATCACTTTCGTGAAGTAAGTGCTCGGACTTTCCTCCCTATCTTGCGATAGAGCGATTACCTGGTTTACAAAGCAATATTAGTATAGCATAAATTTTAAGATATTTCAATGCCTACTATAATAATTTGTTTGTTTCCCTATCAAGAACCTGATTAACGATTCTATCCGCTTCTTTGTTTTCTTCTCTGGGAATATGACGAAAAGAAACCCCACCGAAATCAAAGGTTAGGTTCCAAATTTCAATAAAAAAGTTCTGAATATTTTTATCCTTGAGTTTATATTCCTTGTTCAGTTGTTTGACTACAAGCTCGCTATCCAACACGAACTCAACCAAACTCTCCCGGCACTTATCCGAACCAACCAATGCCTTTAATTTTTTGAGGGCAAAAATCACCGCTCGATATTCGGCTTCATTGTTAGTCGTCTCGCCGACATGTTCGCCGTATTCTTTTTTACCGAAAGGTCCTTCTATGACCACGCCAACAGCCGCCGGGCCCGGATTGCCACGAGAACCTCCGTCGGTATGAATTGTTATTTTATTTTTTTCCATGGTAATTTTGAAGAGTTCTCTATACTAAAGCCAGCAGATCTCTTATGCCCACCGCCTCCTTTAAATTTAGCGGCTAACATAGAAACATCCACGGCACCATTAGATCTCAAAGAAACATGTATGCTTCCATCGTTTCCTTGAGACCAAACAATTCCTATCGGTGGCAAACTATTGTTAAGAATATTTGCTATTTGAGAGTTAAATACGGGTGAATTTACGGCATAGGTTTTGTAACCAAAAAAATTAACCCTAACGGCATGGTTTGAAATAATCCTTTCAATTAACTGGTCTTGATATTTAAGTATGGCGGCACCTTCATTAAGATACTCTGCATGCTTTAATTTATTTTCCATACCTTTAGCTGTCTCGTCCCAATTCTTAAAACTAAAATCAACAGTATCGAGATATGAGATAATCTCTTTGCTTTTAGGCACCTTGAACCTCCACAAGTCCATATCCTCAACATGTTCGAGCAATTTAGGTAATTTTATTTTTGGATGGAAATACTTCCAAGCCAAAACCGCCCCCGAATGATTTAAATCAAAAACTCCCTCCTTGATCAGTTCAAAAGCTTTTTGATTAGAGATGTGGTGATCAATTGCCACAAATTTTTTATTAGCAGCAATTAGTTTTTTCAGATATTGGGCGGGATATATCAAATCAACCATGTATATTTCTTTATCCTTGAGCCCGCTTATCGGGGCAGTGCCCGGATCTATCCCGACGTAATCAGCTTTATTGCCTAATTTCTTCCATGCCGCCCAAGCCGCGCTAAAACCATCGGTGCAATCATTGTGATAAAGCACGATTATGCCTTTGGGCACCTTTCTCGAAGTTTTTCTTTTTTCTTGAAATTTAATCATTTTGACATAGATAGCAAATTATTATACCACACTTTTTAACACCCTGATGGGCACCATCAAATTGGAGTTGAGGTCTTAATTATAATAATGTAATGCATCTAGGCCAGGGAGTTTTTCGCCCGCAAGAAATGTGAGCATTGCTCCCCCGCCGGTTGAGACAAAACTTGTACTGAGCCCAGTCGAAGTATTAAATTTATCCATCAAACCGATTTTATCAATGGCCGAGATTGTATCTCCTCCGCCAACTACTTTCATGGCCGACAATTCGGTAATTGCTTGGGCGATTTTATTCGTTCCATCAGCAAATTGGGGATCTTCAAACATTCCCATCGGCCCATTCCAAATTATCATCTTAGAATTTTTTATTATTTCCGAGAATTCTTTAATTGCCTCCGGACCAATATCCAAAATTTTGTTTTCCGAAATGTTATAGTCCTTAGGCATAATCAATTGCGGATTATTTAAATCCAAACCCGCCAGTAGTTCCGAAGCGTTTTCGTCAACGACAGAGTCGCCTACATCTTGTCCTTTTACTTTCAATATGTCATTGGCAATCACTCCGCCAATAAGTATTTTGTCGGCTTTACTAATGAAGTTTTTCATCACCGGAATTTTTGTTGACGCTTTGGCGCCGCCCATTATTAAAAGTTTTCCATTTTGAGGGGCATCGATAACGTCCTGGAACCTGGCCACTTCTTCTTCAATCAAAAATCCGGCATAACTCGGCAATGTTTTTGTAATCGCGGAAACCGAAGCATGATTGCGATGGCAAACGGCAAAAGCGTTATTAACATATAAATCAAATCCAGTTGCCAATTGCTTCGCAAATTCCGGGTCGTTTTTTTCTTCCCCGGCATTTTGACGAATATTATCCAATAGAGCCGGGACCGCCTGTCCTGAGCCTGTCGAAGGGGCATAATGTTCCAGATATGCCCCAATCTCCGGTACGGTTTTTATAAAATTAATCTCATATCCCAAGAGAGTATGAAGTTGCGGAATCAGGTCGGTAAAACTCGGCATAGCCGAAATATGCGCCGCCATTATTACATGGGCACCATGCAAAACCAAATAATCAAGTGTTTCTTTCTGTTTTTTAATGCGGAATGATTCTTCTATCTGCCCTTGACCAGAAACCGGAACGTCAAAATCAACTCTCAATAAAACTTTTTTGTCTTTTAAATCTACCTGTCTTAGGTTGTTCATTTTATTAAAGATAAAATCTTAACAAACTCCTCTTTATTTACACTTGCACCACCTACCAAAACTCCATCAATTTCTTTTTGTCTGATAAAGTCAGCTACATTTTTAGAGGTTACAGAACCACCATACAAAAAGTTGAAAGTTGAAAGTTGAAAGTTGAAAGTTAAGAAATCTCTGATTATTTTAATTGATTCTATGGCGGATTCTGGAGTGTCAGGACGAGCATTTGGATTAGTGGAAATAGCCCAAACCGGCTCATAAGCAATGATACACCTCTCCAGCTCGTCATGACTTAAACCGGCAAAAGTTTTCTCTACCTGTTCTTTTAAAACTTCCTTAAAACTATCATCCCTAACCCTCTCTCCTACACACACTACCGGTATCATTTCGTTTCTTAATACCGCTTTAAGTTTTTTATTAACCACATCATCTGACTCGCCCAATTTCCACCTTCTTTCGGAATGACCGACAATAACATACTGAACCCCGAGCTTACTCAACATCGGGCCGGATACCTCACCCGTATCAGCACCGCTATCTTCCCAAAAAATATCCTGAGCGCCTAAGGAGGCCTCATGTTCAAAATGAGAAGTTTTTAAAATCTTGCCGACTTCTTCCAGAAAAACAAACGGCGGACAGAAAACCAGCGAGAATTCTTTCTCATTTCTGGATTCAAGATAGTCGTTAACAAAATCCAAAATCTGCTCGGCCTCGGCCCAAGTTTGAGGATTCATTTTCCAGTTGGCGATTACTGTCTTTTTCGCAGATGTTTCCATAAATAAACAATTATCAAAATTATAATTAATACTACAATTAAAACATCAAATTTCCTAAAATATGTTTCCAATACCCGCCAATTTTCGCCGGTTTTATAACCGATTATAGCTAACGCCGCGTTCCAGGGAAGAGATCCTAAAAAAGTATAGAGCGAAAATCTATAAAAATTCATCCCGGAAACTCCTGCCGGTAAAGAAATAAAAGTCCGGACAACAGGAAGCATTCTTGACCAAAAAACTGCTTTGCTTCCATGTTTAGCAAACCACTCATCCCCTCTCTCCAAGTCATATTTATGAATCAGAACATATTTACCGTAACGTTCTAATATCCATCTTCCGCCTGATTTACCAATCCAAAACAAAATTATTGAACCTATCAGATTAGCAATTGTAGCCACTAAAATAACTATCCAAATATTAAATCTTCCTGATACGGCTAAAAATCCCGAAAATGGAACCACCACTTCCGACGGTATCGGTATCGCCGCGCTTTCAAGAGCAGACAAAAGAAAAATACCCAAATATCCAGCTTTTCCGATAAAATCCAATGCAAATCCGCCTAATTGTGCAATCATGCTTTCCATACTAAACTTCGGCGTTTCTTAATTTTTCAGCCGCTTCATCGGGATCAACCGTATTCACAAACACATTTGTACCCAACTCCAGCCCGGCCGCGATAGAAAAACGGGGCATTATTTCAATATGCCAGTGATAAAAATCGTAAAGATCGGAATTGTCTTTTTTAACAGGCGAAGTGTGAATAAATAAAGTGTAATCAGGATTATTAAGCGCTAAATGTAATTTCCTTAAAACCTTGTTTAATATCTCCGCTAAATATATAACGTCTTCGTTTGGCATGTCTCCAAAATTAGAACTTTTCTTTTTGGGAAATATTCTCATCTCATAAGGAGTGCGGCTGACAAAAGGACAAAGAGCGATAAACTTTTCATTTTCACAAATAATTCTTTTGTTCTGTTCCGTTTCCCATTCTATAAGCATCTCATGGACTTTCTCCCCAGTTCTTTCAAAAAATTCCCTGGCCCCTTTTATGTTTTTGAGGATACCGGGAGGAATTATGGGCATAGATAAAATCTGGGAGTGGTTGTGATAAACGCTTGCTCCAGCCAAACTGCCGTGATTGTGGAATATTAATACATAATCACCGCATTCATCTTGAGATATGGAATTATACCGGTCCTTATAAACAATAAGTACATCCGAGGTCTCTTCATCTGTAAATTTAGCAAAGCTTTTATCTTGATCACGGGTAATGACAAGTACGTGAAATCAAAAGCCGTCTGTAACTAAAAATGGGCCGATATTACGAGGCGGCACACAAAATCCATCCACAAGAGCCGGATACTTGTTCTTCACAACTTGAGTCGTCCACTCTCCGGTAGCCCCTTTCTCCCAGATAACCTTTTGACCTTTATTATAAATAAGGATTGGGTCTCGATGATCTGATTTCTGGGGATCTTCAAAAAGACAGGTCTCCTTGTCCTGGTAAAGCTGACTATTTTTAATAGTTTCTTGGGAGATTGGAAGGGCTGGTTTTTTAGCCCTTTCGGTAGAAATCAAAACCCAATCCCCCGAAACCAGGTCTTGTCTGAATTCATTTAACATTGTATTTCCCCGTTATTAGATTCCATCTTATTTTAACCGTTTCCATTAAAACCTGAAAGTAAGCGTTTAGTTTAACGTGGGAATTGGGATTGTTTTTCCACGTAATGGGAACTTCTTTTATTTTATAGCCAAACCTTCTAGCTAGAGCCAGCATTTCTATATCAAAACCCCATCTGTCAATTGTCATCTTAGAAAAAATATTTTGAGCAGCTTTAGCAGTAATTATTTTGAATCCTCTTTGGGTATCTTGTATTCCTGGCACAGCCATTATTTGTATGAACAGATTTCCCATTGTGCCAAATATTCTCCTCCACAACGGCTCCGAGCCACTAGCTACAGTGCTCCCTTTTAAAGCTATAGAACCAATAACTACATCAAAACCCTGTTCAAAGAAAGGCATCATTTTCTCTATATGATCAATAGTTGTCGCGTTATCGGCATCGGTAAAAAGCCGGTATTGTCCTTTGGCCTTGAGCATGCCCTGACGAACCACGAACCCTTTTCCGTTATTCTGTTCATAATTAAGCAATTGAAGCGTTGGAATTGCGGGTAGTACCGAGCGAACAATATCATTGGTTTTGTCAGTTGAACCATCATTAACAACCAAAATCTCATGCTCAATATTTTTACCGGAAAGGTACTGGTAAACTGACTCTACGGTTTTTCTGATATGTTTTTCCTCGTTATAGGCAGGAATAATTACAGATAAATACATTTATAACTTGCTGGCCGCTCTCGCCTAAACTATGGCGAGCACGCTCTTAGCCAACTTCTTCGTTAAATCTTCCGCTTGCTCCTCGCCATAGTTCACTATGGTTCGTCGCAATGCTCGGATTTGCCTTGAATTTGGTCAAGCCAGCTGCGTTCTAATAATTAAATCAAATTACCATAATTTGACCGATTGCTCAAACTCGCTTAATCTGAATGTTAATGGATTGGCCCGTTATACAAGTTGAGGTTGGGAAAGAAAATTACTCAAAACTTCTCCTGCAAATTCCCGACCCGCCCAAGCGGCTTTATTGCCGGGGAAACATTTCTCTGTTAAATAACAGCTGTTTTGCCGTTGTGGGAACTCGAAAGCTGACAAGTTACGGAAAGGAGACCGCTCAACAAATAGTTAGAGACCTTGCCAACAACGAATTTACCGTTGTAAGCGGCTTGGCTCTGGGAATAGACGCAGTGGCGCATCAAACAACATTGGATTGCGGGGGTAAAACAATAGCTGTCCTTGGAGGCGGAGTCGGCGACAAAAACATCGCGCCCCGAACCAACTTTACCTTAGCTCAAAGCATACTCAAAAATGACGGCCTTTTGATTTCTGAATATTCGGACAAGGAGAATATTTTCGCGTTTAACTTCGCGGTAAGAGACAGGATTATCAGCGGACTGTCTTTGGGAGTTTTGGTTATAGAAGCAGATGAAAAAAGCGGAGCGCTCATCACGGCTAAATGCGCCCTTGACCAGAATCGCGATGTGTTTGCGGTGCCGGGAAGCGTTTTATCTCCAAAATCTGTCGGTCCCAACACTTTAATCCAAAACGGAGCCAAGCTTGTTATGAACGGTTATGATATTATTAATGAGTATCGCGAAAATCTAAAACTATTTTCCGAAAAGAAAAGTGGGGTCTTAACCAAAAATCCAACGGAGAAAAAAATCGTGGATCTGCTTAGTGAACATGGTATTTTGTTTGTAGACGATATAATAAGAAGGTCCGGCATGGAGACATCGGCGGTATCCGTGTCTTTGTCCATGCTTGAAATACGCGGCGCTATAAAACACTTAGGCAACGGAAAATACCGCAAGATTTAAATATATGAATTTAGTGATAGTGGAATCTCCAACAAAGTCCAAAACCATCTCTAAGTTTTTAGGAGATGGTTTTTCCATACGTGCTTCTGTCGGTCATATCCGAGACCTGCCCAAAAGCAACAAAAAAGCCATCGATATCAAAGGCGGTTTCATTCCGCATTATGAGATATCTCCGGGCAAAAACGACATTCTAGAAGACCTAAAAAATATTGCCGAAAAATCCGATGAAATTTATCTTG
>ERZ1292625.3349-Hain-H41-01um-R1-3349-length-13192-cov-22_pt1 | contig 13192 bp, 7 predicted proteins | sample MGYA00564400_ERZ1292625 | MGnify/ENA primary metagenome ERZ1292625 (study PRJEB36523, sample SAMEA6512639) | groundwater metagenome | collected 2019-01-08 | study: AquaDiva: Metagenomics assemblies of 32 groundwater samples | reverse complement strand
CCCCTTCTTTTCTTCCGCCAACTCTTTCAATGAGTCCTTTTTTTCTCAGATTATCGATATGATATTTTACTCCATCCGCTGTAATCCCCGAAAGCACGGCAAGCTCATCCCGCGTAATGCTCGGATTTTTTTCTATTGCCGCAAGGATTTTCTGAGTGGTCTTTTGGGTAGTCTTTTGGGTAGTCTTTTGGGTAGTTTCTTCCTGCGCGTGCTCGAGGTACGCATGGCTTTGCCTGAAGGTCACCTGGAAGTAGTTTTCATTTAGTTCCACCTCGGGAAAAGGCGCGCGTTCTTTTCTGCATGCTTCGCGTATCCGTTCGAACCCGGTCCCCATCTTTTCGCCGAAGTGTATCTTTGCGAACAGATCCGCGATGATGTGATTTCTGCGGAATACCGTCTTGCCGAGGACGAAGTGGGCCGGTCTGTGCCAGTAATTTTCGATCCTGATTCGCCCCGGGAGGAACCGCAGGATGTTGTTGTGGCCGTGTTCAAAATAGTATTTATGCATCACCGAGTTGATGACCGCTTCCCGTATGGCGTCAAAGGGATACTCATAGACGTTTTCGCGCCTGGGTTTGCCGGTGAATTGATAGGCGACCTTTGCGTACAGTCTCACGAATTTCATGACCTCTTCGACGATTTCGATCAGGCTGCCGCTTATTTCCTTTCGGTCGATGATATCCACCCCGGCCTCGTCCTTGAACAACGCCACGGTATAAACGGACCAGGGCACGAACCGCTGCGGATCCTTTGCGAAGAAGAGCACGCCCGCGTTGTTGAGGTAAAGTCTGCCCTCCTGTTTTTCCGCCACCCCCAGCCCAACGAGCAGTTTCTCGGTATCGCCGACTTTTGAGAGTTCCGCAAGTTGAAGAAATGTCCGCAGCTTGTTCTTGTCAAAGTCCCTCGGATAGACGAACTTCGGCTCCGTCAGCTCATCGAATCGAACCTTGCCCTCGGACTTAAAGAAGTCGATGATCTCGTTCCTCGTCATCTTTTGTGAGTTCGAGCCGATCCTCTTGTAGAAACCCGACGAGCATTCACAGGGCTTGTCCTCGCTTTCCCGGGCAGAAACTATAAGAACTTCACCGACGCGGTCCATGGTTATCCTGATTTTCGGCCTGCAATTATTCGCTATGTCCTGAATGCGCGAGCGAAGATCATTCGTAACAGAAATGCCCTTGGCAATGCCGTCGTCCGTGACCCCGAGTAGTATCCTTCCGCCGGAAGAGTTGGCAAAGGCAACGAGTTCCCGGTCGATGTTGGCGAGAGATTCCTTGAACTCTACTTTGTAACCTTCGCCCTCTTGCAGGATAAGTTGAAGTTCGTTTTTGTTCATTAACTCGACCTTATTCATAAAAAGCAGGATTTAAAACCCGTGTTCATATGCGCTGAGATATCGTTGCTTTTCCGCCTCGGCTCACTCATTTGCTTGCCTCCTTGATAACCAGCCAGGTGATAAGTTCGAACTCGCCGTCCTCTGCAGGCTGCTCGGACTGCGGCACTATGAGCCCGCCCCGGCCTGACTGCAAGGCGGCGGCTGTGCGTTTCTTGAAGGTATGGGCGATGGATTCCACTGCTTTCGTCAGGAGCCCGCTGTAATGACTCATGTCCGCGCCGTTGTTCGTCTGCTGGTCAAAGAGCTCGCAGAGCGTTTCATAGGGCGCCTGTTTGTCCGCGCATACAGAGCGGAAGATTTCAAGAATCTGTTTTGGCTGGGCAAAGCCGAAGCGGACCGTGCCGTCGTCCCGCACATACACGAGAAAATGGGGCTGAAGCGGATTAACTGTCTCGGTGGATGCTGATGCGGCCTTCTGCTTGAGACAATAGATCACCCCTGGAGCTATGATTTGATATTCCGGGTGCGGCGGCACAACTGCGTATAGACCGAGGGGCGCGTCTTCGAGCAGACGCTTATTGCTTTCGATATATCTGGTAAGATCGATTCGGAAGTCGTCGAGGGTGAATTCATTCAGCACCACGCTCTCGCTGAAGTCCTCCAGATCGAGCACTTCCTCGCGGAGTTTGAGCAATTGCTTGTCCCGATAGCGCAGGTCTTCATGGATCAGTTCCTCAATCTCCTCGTTCTTAAGTATATTGTCCTCGAAGGTGGCGGCAATATCCACCAGGGCCATCCGAGCCTCGACACGGTTTTTGAGATTCACGTATTTATCTAGGTCTTGTGTCGGCCAGAAGTTCACCAACTGCACGGTATGGTTGACGCTCCCGATCCGGTCGATGCGGCCGAAACGCTGGATGATGCGCACCGGGTTCCAGTGGATATCATAGTTGATTAGATAATCGCAGTCCTGAAGGTTCTGGCCTTCGGAAATGCAGTCCGTCGCGATTAAAAGATCGATCTCGGCTGTTTGGGGCATGGACGGAATCTTTTCCCGCTTCTTGGCCCGAGGTGAGAAGTTTGTCAGGATATAATTGAAGTCGCTCTTCCCAAAGGACGTCTGGTTGTCACCTCCACCAGTGACCAATGCCACATGAATGCCTAATTCCTTCGTCGCCCATGTTCTGATTGATTCAAAGAGATAGCTTGCGGTGTCGGCAAAGGCGGTAAACACGAGCACTTTTTTGTTTTCCTGACCCTGTTTGTTGATGGAGGGATGGCGGACTTTCTGTTCGATCAGGCGCTTCAGCTCCTTAAGCTTGGCATCCCGTTCCGCAGTAACGTCTTTTGCAGCCGCATGCAGCAGACTGAGCTGTTCCTTGTCGCGCTGAAGGTCCTTGAGCCAGTCGTCCAATCGCATGTGCTGTAAATGATACTTCAGCTTGCCGCCGACCAGCAGGGCCGCCTCAGCGTCTTCGTCACCGTCGGGAACGTCGAGCTCCAGTTCAAGCTCATCCGATTCCGGGTTCTGGCCGGGCATGGCCTGATAGTTTCGTATTTTTCGCTCCAACGCCTCGATCTTGGCGATCGTCCGGCCCATGGTGATTTCAAACGACTGCACGGAGCTTTCCAGGCGCTTGAGGAAATTCATTTTCATCATCCCGATGAGGAAGGTCTCGCGCTGTTCCTGGGTGAATGGGTCCCGCTCGCCTCTCAGGTAATTCTTTTTGAATTCATCTTTCACATAGCGGGCCGGGTTGAATAGCCTGAGTTTGTACTCTGATATTTCGTCGTTCAACTTGTCGTAGGAAAGAAACCTTCGGCTGAGGTCGATTTCCGAGTAAATGGATACCGGCTTCATGCGCTCGGGGAACCCGCCGAGTTGTGCGATGTTTGCCTTATAATAACGATGAATATGCTTTCGCGAACGGGCAATGGTCAGTTCGTCCAGAAGCTTAAAAAAGGATGAGCTGAGTTTATCCAGAAGGTCAGCGGTCCGGCGCTCCGCGGATTTTTTGCGCGCCCACTGCGCGAATGTTCTTTGCGCAACCGCAAGCGTCTCTTTCAGGCTGGATACGCCGATATCTTCCCTGAAGGCAGTATCGTCGCCTTCGGTAAGAAAATAGATTTGATTGCGCAGGTCCTTCAGGTCGTTATTGACCGGCGTTGCGGAAAGGAGCAGCACCTTCGTCTTAACGCCGCTCTTGATGATATCGTCCATGAGACGCTGGTAACGGCTCTTGCGGATCAGGTTGCCCTCTTCGTCGCGCTTGCCTGGTGTGTTGTTCCGGAAATTATGCGACTCGTCGATGACCACGAGGTCGTAATTGCCCCAATTGAAGGTCTCAAGGTCTATGTCGCCGGACTTTCCATTGTCACGGCTCAGGTCGGTATGGGAGAGGACGTCAAAGCGGAAGCGATCATTGATAAAAGGATTGAGAGCGTCGTTATTGCGGTAAACAGTCCAGTTCTCCCTGAGCTTCTTGGGGCACAAGACGAGTACGCGCTCATTCTTCAGCTCGAAATACTTTATCACCGCAAGGGCCTCGTAGGTCTTGCCCAGACCGACGCTGTCGGCAAGTATGCAGCCGTTGTGTTTCATAATTTTATTGATCGCGCCCTTGGCCCCGTCCCGCTGAAACTCAAAAAGCGCCTTCCAAATACCGGTGTCAACAATCTTGATGTTGAGATCGAGCAGACCACCCCTGGCCTGATCTTCGAGAAAAGATTCAAAGATATGGAAGAGGGTCTTGTAATAAATGAACTCAGGTGCATGGTTCTGGTAAAGCTGCGCCAGATAGTGAAGAACTTCTTCCTTCACATCCTCGACCAGCGTTGCGTCGTTCCACAGAGAATCAAACCAGGCTTTGAGGTCAGCCCGGTCTCGATTGCTGTCCACGATGAGATTCAGCTCGATATTATTGTTAAATGAAAGCCCCAGACCCCGCATCGTAAAATTCGAACTGCCGAGGATCGCATTATCCACCCCGTTCGCGGCTGTGTGATACATCTTACCGTGAAGCAAGTTCGACTTGATCACCGACCTGATGGCGACCATGTTGCGTATCCAGGCGGAACATTCCCGGGCTACGCGCTTCTGTTCCAGCGTGTTGGCCAGTTTGAGTCCGCTTGAATCGATGATGAATGCTTTTTTCTCTGTCTTGTCCGGATCAAGAGAACGGATAAAGCGCGGCTCGCCGAAGAGAAAATCCATGTGCTCGATCCGGTCAAGCCGCTCCTTCAGGGCATCATAGGCGTAGATTGTGAAGAATGCCGACATGACTGACAGCCGCGTACCGTCATTGATGTTGGCCTTTAAAAAATCGCCGACGGTCCCGCGTGAGTGATTGTCCCGTATACCGGAGGCCGTAGCAACATCCGGGATTCTCTGTTTGCCGAAGAGGTCTTTTTGCATTGGCATGTTTAGGCTGTTCCTTATCAGCCTTGCTTCTATTGTCGCGGCTTAAAGCACCCGCTGAAGAACACGACGAGGATGTCGAAGTATTTGACGTCTTTGAGGGTCTTCCTGAACCTGTCGAGAAGCGTGGAGCCCGGTTCATTGGTGAAGAATGTGAGATCGGTTTTCATGGGCTATGACCTTTTATCCGTGTAACACCCCACGTAGAAATCGGCACGGCTTGATACGCCGAGGGTTGCAAGCAGGCGCTGGCCTATGTTATCGAAAATACGAGGCATATTCCCGTCCTTGCGATGGCATGAGGGTATGAGTTTACAGAACGCTTCCGTAGTGTTGATATGCCCTGAAAGTACTATAAATTAGACAAAAACGCAAGGTTATTGATAGGGTGTAAAGAAAGATAGACGAATGTCACGGCCAAAAAATAAGGCAGGGAACTTGTCCCTGCCTTTGCATAACATTTTAAATCATTCAGGCATTCTGCCTGACATCCGAAGCACGATATGCGACTATTTCCCCGGAGATGCTTCCTTCCCCTCCGCCTTCACCATCTCCATCGTCTTCTTGGCGTCGGGGACCAGGGCGCTGTCGGGGTACCGGCCCATGAAATCCTCCAGCGCCTTGATCGAGCCGGCGCGGTCGCCCTTCTCGGCCAGGTCGAGGCCCGCCTTGAACTTCGCCAGTTCTGCTTCGGTCACCGCCTCGTCGCCCTTTTTCCCCTTCCAGTAGAGCTTGGCCTGGGAGTCCTCTTTTGCGCCGCGGGTCCCGGCGACGCCGGTGCTCATCGGCGTCGCCTTTTTCGGCACGATCTGCTCGACCTTTCTCTGAAGGCTCTTCAGCCACTCGGAAATGCTCGGGCCCTTCTTCCCCTGCTCTTGTTCCTGCGCCAGGGCGACAGCCGCGCACAATCCCATCATCAATACCAGAGCCATTGCTTTTCGATACATAAGCGCCTCCTTGTTCGAGTGTGGAATCCGGATTGCGGAGTGCGGAATAGAAGGACCTAAATCCGCACGGCGAATTCATTCATTTGATTTTGCCCTTCACTCCGCATTCAGCACTCGACATTCCGCATTATCTTCACTTCCCTATCCCCAGACTCGCGGCCAGGTCGCCGTACTGCCGGAGCACCCGGGGATCGATCTCGGCCGCGTCGCGGAACAGCTTCCGTGCTTCGTTGACCTTGCCTGTCTGGAACAGGACGCGGGCCAGGTTCGCCATGATCCCCGAATCCCCGGGCACGGCCTTGAGCGCGGCCTCATAGGCAAGGCGGGCGTCCTCCAGCCGGTCCTGCAGATAGTTGATGTTCCCGATGTTGTTGAGCGCCACGGGATTGTTCTTGTCCAGGGCAAGCATCTTCTGGAACTGTTCGAGGGCCTCGGTATGGAGGCCGTTCTCGCCGTAGAGGATGCCGAGCTGCGTCAGGGCCGTCGAGTCGTTCGGGTTTTTCTTGAGCGCCTCGAGGTACTCCGCCGAGAGTGTCGCGAGCCGCTGCCTGCCGAGGGTCTCCAGCTCTCCCTTGAACTTTGCCTCGATCTCTTCCCGTTTCACCCTCACGGGCTTGCCGTCACCCTTGGCAAGCGTGGCAGGTTTGAACTGTTCCCAGGCCTTCTGGATCTCCATGACCTCTGCCTTGCCTTTTGCGGACCAGTCCCGGTATTCCTCGGCGCCTTTATACCATGCTTTTGTAAAGGATGAGCCCACGAGCGTCATCTCAACGGGTATCCAGACCGTGCCCTGGTGCGGGACCAGGAGAGAAGAGGCGAAGCCGAGGGTCGCCCGCTCTTTCTCGGGCACGCCGGTATTGAACAGGATGAACACGTGGCCCGGCACGTCCACGAGCGCCGTGGCCACTCCTATGTTTTCCATGGACGCCGCGAACAGGATCGAGAGGTCGTCGCAGTCGCCGCTTTTCCGTGCCAGCGTATCGCGCGGGTACTGGAGGTAGTCCACGCGCGCGGCGTTTTCGGAGAATTCCTGGTAGGGGCTCGTGGGATCGATAATATACGTAAGGCCGTACACGCCCAGCGCCGCATAGACGGCCCGCGCATACACCAGCGTCTGGTGGAGGTTGGGATATGCGTCCACGTAGGGCTGGATCACGGACCTGCTGAAGTCGGCCACCACCGGGTCCTTGGGCGTCACGAAGGCGCCGATCTTGGCCGTCTTGTCCCAGGTCATGGCATGCCGCTCGTAGAGCGTCACCGGGAAGCTCCGGGCCACGGTCCGCGGCTCTCCGGCAACGTGATAGGTGAGGGAGAGCTCGCTCTGGAGCGTCGTGTTCTCGGTGACGTCGAGGATCTTGTTGCTGAACACGGGTTTGAGCTCGAAGGACATTTCCCGCTTCGGCGGCACGCTCTCGATCTCGAGCTCCGTGGGATAGTCCATGAACTCCTTGATGGAGAACCGGAGCTTCACCTTGGGATAGGCCTTCTCCGTGTTGTTCTTGATGGTCACTTTTCCGAGGGGGTGGGTCTCATAATATTTGTACGCCGACGCAAAGGCTTCGCTCAGCTCCACCTTGCCGATTTCCAGGGGCGGTACGGTAAGGGACGCCTTCGGCGTGGATGCGAAGGACACTTCGCTCGGCTGGCTTTCATCGCCTTCCTTGCCCACGGCGGTAAGCTGATAGTAATAGAGCGTATCATCGGCAAGGGGGCTGTCGACGAAGACGGTCTTGTCGGATTTCGTAAGGAGCTCGAACCCCGCGGCAAGCTGTTTCGTGCGGTACAGGCGGTAGTGGTCGACGAAAGGCTCCGTATTCGGAAGCCACGCCAGCGTGATCTGCTTCTCCGACGGGTCTATCCCGGCCTTTTTAGGCGGCGAAGGAACGAGCCTCGGAGTAGCCGCCGAAGCCGTCGCGGACAGAGCGCTTTCGTTCCCGCCTCCTGCCAGGCTGCTCAGCCGGTAATGGAACGAGCGGTTGCTCGGCAGGTTCCGGTCGATGTAGAACGGCTCCGCCGTCGTGCCGATGAGCTTGAACGGGCCCTGGGGCGCATCGGCGCGGTAGAGCCGGTACTGTTCGAGATAGGTCTCGCTGTTCGGCTTCCAGCTCAGCTGGATCTCGTTGACCCGCGCCTGTGCCGTGACGTCCGCGGGCACCGCAGGCGTCTGCTTCAGCCCCAGCACCTGCACGCGGCTGTTCCCCCGGTCGCCGACGTAGAGCCGCACGCCGCCTTCCAGCGCGAGCCCCGCAGGCGACCGGAATTCGCCGGGGCCTTTGCCTTCGCTGCCGAATTTCCGCAGAAACTTGCCCTGCGAGCTGAACACCTGCACCCGCGCATTGTCCGAATCGAGCACATAGACTTCATCGTCGGGCGACACGAGGATGTTCCGGGGAGCCTTGAACTCGCCGTCCTGCCTGCCCGCCCTGCCCGCTTCCCAGAGCAGGGTCCCGGTGCTGTCGTACTTCGAAATCCGAACGTTGCCCCGGTCGACGACGTACACGATTTCCGATGAGTCTACGGCAAGGTCCAGGGGCTCCCAGAACTGGCCTGCGAGCCTTCCGGGCTTGCCGAACATCCCGAGGAACATGCCCTTGGCGCTGAAAACCTGAATGCGCTTATTGCCCGTGTCCGCGACGAAAATGTTTCCCCGGGGACTGACCGCCACGGCGGAAGGAGCGTGGAACTCCCCCTCGCCGGCGCCTGTTTTTCCGACCACCTGGAGGAGGTTCCCTTCGAGGCTGAATTTCTGGACCCGGTCGTTTCCGGTATCGGAGACCCAGAAATTTCCCCTTCCATCGATCGCAAATCCTGCGGGATTTTTGAGCTGCCCCGGCTCACTGCCCGTTGATCCGATCTTTCGGCCCGCAATGACGCCTACGGCGCTGAGGGAATCGCCGGAAAGCCCCCAGAGCCTTTTGTCCATTGCGAGGGCATTCACCCCCCGGGAGAAGTCATTGAGCATTTCAACCGAGGGGAGGGGCGACGCGGGGGAAAGAAGCGGCGCGTCACCGGCCTCGCAGGCCAGGATCTGGAGCGTATTCTTCCCTGAGTCGAGCACATAGACCTTGCCGTCCCGGTCCACGTCCACGCCGGTGGCTTTACGGAACTGGCCGGGCCCGGCGCCCTCGGAACCGATGGAGCCCAGGAGCCTGCCCTGCTGGTCGAACTTTTTTATCTTGAAGTTTCCGCTGTCGGAGACGTAGATATTGCCGCGGTCGTCCACGGCCAGGTCCTGGGGCCCGTTGAACCCTTCCGTGCCCTTCCCTTTGACGCCAAAGGCCCCTGTTTGAACGCCCGAGGCGTCGAATATGCGCACCTTGTTGCCGGCCTCGAGCGCGTAGATCCTGTTCTGCACGTCCACGGCCACGGCCACGGGCGCCTTCATCTCGTCTTTCTTTGTTTGAACGGAAATCTGGGCCATGAAAACTCCGTCAGCAGTGAGCGCCTGTACCCGGCTGTTGCCCGTATCCGCCACATAAACAAGCCCGCGCGATGCGGCAATCCCTCCGGCGCCGCTGAACTGTTTCGGCCCCGAGCCCTTGCTTCCGAACGCGCGGATAAATTTCCCCTCGCCGTCGAATATCTGAACGCGGCCGTTGCCCGAATCCGAAACGTACACCCTGCCCTGCTCGTCAAGGGCAATCCCGGAGGGCGATTTAAATTGGCCCGGCTTTTCCCCTTTGCTTCCCCAGGAAAGCAGCGTCTTGCCGCTCTGGTCGAGGACAATTATCCGGTTTGCCTCCGTATCGGCAATGTAAATCTTATCTCCGAACAGGGCCAGGGACCGGGGGCCGTTCATGAGCCGCTGACCCGCGGGCTTTTTGTAGTCCCCGAGCTCGCGGATGAATTCGATCTGCTGGTAGGAAAAAGCGGAAGAAGCATGAATAACAAGAAAGAAAAAGAGGCTGGTGACAAGAATGATCCGATGTCGGTGCATGAGACGACCTCCAGGTTCAGATGAACGGACCGTATGCTCTATCCATCATAAGCTTGCGCCCCAGGATGGAGATAGGGAGACAACGGTACAGGCATATAACTACGCAAGACCTAAGGGTAATTATAGCATAACCCCGAGGCCATGATAAATAAAATATGGTTTTGGCATATTTTTTGTGTCACTGCAAAACAATTATTTTGACTTTCATGCCCTCTTCATGATAAAGTTTTTCCGAATTTTATGAGGGATCACGTATGAAGCTACAACGATTACACCTTCTCCCCGCCGCAGCGCTCATAGCCCTCGCGATAGGTGCGCCGGGGACGGCTTTGGCAGCAGCTACCGAGCGTGTCGTATACCAATCTAGTGCTGACTGCACGTCATCCGATACCGTTAAATGCTATACCACTGTCAAGTCTGCCATTGAAGCGGCAGATGAGACACAAGGTGATTCCATCACGATCAAGCCCGGTACCTATACCACCGAGCCGCTCACATTGGATATAAATGTTTCAATCACAGGTACGGAGACAGCGAGGACAATAATCTCCGGCGGCGGATCAGGTACGATCATTACCATAAGCGGAGCATCCGGCATCAGCATCCGAAAACTCACCTTTATAAGTGCCACATCGGGAATTAGAGTAACGAATTCTTCCTCTGTAGACATCACGAACAACGTGTTTTGGCTCGGAACCAGCGGCACTGCCATCAGCGTTGAGAGTTCTTCATTGGCCGATATTATCAACGATACCTTTTACCAGAACGGAACCGCGATCTCAACCGCCGTTAATATAACAATTAAGAACAACATCTTCTCGAATAACACACACCATGTAACCGCTTCAGGCGGACTTGTTTTAAGCAGTTCATATTTTACCTACAACGCTTTCAATGACACCAATCCAGATGGTCCTGACCTTACCAGCACGACCAACCTCCTCAGTGTTGATCCTCTATTCGTTGATCCCGCCACGGCGACCAGGGACTTTCATTTGCAGGAGGGCTCGCCATGTATTGATGCTGGGGATACAAGTATTTATGACACCTGGTATAGTGTCATAAATAGAAGCGATATCGGGGCTTACGGGGGGCCGAATGCAGACACAATACCTTTTCAGGTGTCTGAATTGACAATTACGGGAACAACGTCTACGTCGATATCGCTGGACTGGACTTCGAATAATAGTTACCTCATAACCACCGATAACATTAATAACGCGGGTAATCCAAGAGGCTACCGGGTCTATTATGGATCAACCAGCACTGGAACGTATGACGGCACCGATGCCGATGAAGGCACGTCACCCATAAAGATCGACTTACATACCGTTTCAGCTCCACCGTATACGCTTACCGGACTTTCTCCCGCAGTGACAGCCCCGGCGGCACCCACATTAAATCCTGTAGAGTTTGCCAATGAGACACTCATTTTGAGCTGGCCCTCTGTCTCTGGCGCCACGGGTTATAAAGTCTACTACGGCACTTCATCACCGCCGACGACTCCTCTTGGTGTCGGCAATGTAACCTCTTATACGCTTACCGGGCTTACCAACGGGACGACCTATTATGTAGCAGTGTCCTCCTATGCCCAGACAACGTATTATATTGCGGTTACGGCTTACGATAACACGAATCAAACACTTTCGCCCGGCGTATCGCACGAGAGCGCATATTCGCAAGAAGTGACGGCGGAAATCGGCTCCGTCCTGGAAAGCGGACTTTCAAACATCCTTTCGGAGTACCCCGAATCCATCACCGCCTACCCCAACCTCCCGAACAAAGGCTGCTTCATAGCCACGGCAGCGTACGGCTACTATTCCGCGCCGCAGGTGCAGGCACTTCGGGAGTTCCGAGACAAGTATCTGATGACAAACACACCGGGCAGGGCATTCGTGGGCTGGTATTACACTTACGGACCTTTTGCCGCACAGTTCATCAATGATCATCCGGGTCTGAAGCCCGTTGTTCGTGTTGCGCTTCTTCCCGCGGTGGGCGGGGCGATGTTCATGACAAGGACGTCTGCCTTGACAAAGATGTTCGCGTTGGCCTTCATTGGCCTGATGGGAGTTGGTAGCGTCTGGGTTTACCCCAGACGAAAGAACCATCGCCCTCGATAAACGAGGGCGCTACAGTTTCAGTGAAAATATTTATCGTAGCGTCGGGGTTTATCCCCGACGAGAATCCTTGCGCCCTCGATAAACGAGGGCGCTACAATCAAGGAGTTGCACTTTGAAGATCGCCGACATCATGACGAAGCAGGTCCACACCATCGCCCCGGACAAGACGTTGAAGGAATGCGCGCAGGTACTCAAACAGCGCAATGTGAACGGTCTCGTGGTCCTGGAAGGCGCGAAGGTGGTGGGTGTCATCACGAAGACGGACCTGTTCAAGGCCATCCTGCCGAGCTATGCCGACATCATGGAAGACGAGCACCACATTGCGAGCTTTGAGTATATAGAAGAGCGGGCGCACAAGCTCTACGACAAGAAGGTGCGGGACCTCATGGGCGCGCCGCCCATAACCATAGACGGCGACATGCCCGTGATCAAGGCAGGCTCGCTCATGATCCTCCGAAGGGTAAAACAGCTCCCGGTGGTGGATGACGGTGCGCTGAAGGGCATTGTCACTCTCACGGACATCATTAATTATATTTCGGACAAACTTAAATAAGGACAAGCCGGAACCAAATATGCCACAAAGGCACGAAGGCTCGAAGGAATTCATCTGAGGCCGATTGCTTGTTTTACCCGTGATTTTTAGGATTTCTTCGTGCCTTAGCGTCTTCGTGGCTGAATTTTGTTTTTATTCTGGCAACTAACTAATATGAAAAAGCTCTCCCTCATGCTTGCGCTGTTCCTTCTCCCCGTCGTTGTGTACGGGGCTGATCCTTCTGCGGAACGTTCGCACTGGTCCCTTGAGCTGAAGGGCGGCATGTTCTATCCCGACATCGAAAACTGGAAGAATTACTATGGGAGCGATAAGACATCCCATTATGCCGCGGCCCTGGCGTATAAGCTTTTCAGGCAGCTTGAGGTTGGGATTGAGGGTGGCTACATTCGGGACAAGGGACAGGGGCTGGCACCTGGACACGGAACGACCGCCGGCAGCGTGACCTATGAACTGTTCCCCCTGGAGGCGTTCATCCTGCTGCGGGGTGTCTTCAGCGAAAGACAATGGCTCGTACCCTATGCCGGCGGCGGATGGACGAGAATGTATTACCAGGAGAAGATTGAGTTCCAGGACACCATCAAGGGCTACACCGACGGCTACCACGGCCGGGCGGGCATCCAGCTTTTACTGGACGGGCTTGACCAGGACGCGGCGAACAGCTTCTATCTCGAATACGGCGTTCACCATACTTACCTGTTTTTCGAGGCCCAGTACACCCGCGCCATGATCGAAGACCTCAGCGGCCAGTCCATAAACCTCGGCGGGACGAGCTATCTGGCGGGGCTGTTGTTTGAGTTCTAATTCTTTGCCACGGATGATGGGAAGCGTTTAACGAGGTGAACCTCAGACCATAAAAGAAACTTTACCACGGAGTTGCACGG
>ERZ1292625.2653-Hain-H41-01um-R1-2653-length-16044-cov-45_pt2 | contig 13192 bp, 14 predicted proteins | sample MGYA00564400_ERZ1292625 | MGnify/ENA primary metagenome ERZ1292625 (study PRJEB36523, sample SAMEA6512639) | groundwater metagenome | collected 2019-01-08 | study: AquaDiva: Metagenomics assemblies of 32 groundwater samples | reverse complement strand
TCCGTGATATTGGCCGTAGGTCTATTTTCAATTTGTGATAATTCGCTCATGGTAACTCCTCTTTTTTCACACCTAAAATAATTTTTACTACCTGTAGGTTAGATCCGCTTGCCGTTGCTTACCGGTCTCCTAGTACGCTCTCCGCTTGCTTTATCAAGTCTGCTATTGACACAAAGCCGGTAGTTTCTTGCTCGCAATTCTCACACTGCGAGACGTAGAACCCGAAACGCGGACTGTCAACCGATACACTTCCCCCACAAAATGGATACATAGCTAAGCCCCTCTCTTTCGGTCAATGTGAATCACAAAACTACCTGCTACAGCGCTCTGCTTTGCCTTGCCTTTAGCTTTCAAGGCTATGACTTGCCCTATACCATCTAAAAATCTTAGGTCTGTCTCTTCACCTGTCTTCACAGGGTACCCCAAAAAACTCGAAGGGAAACTAGCAGAGTCAAAAACTACCGCGACGTTTCCACCGGCTTTCAGTACGTTTTCACTTTCGGTTAGATTCTCCCCACTATAGGAAAAAGTTAGATGGTAGTTACTGGGGTGGTTTCTGCGAAGATACTTACTCATTCTCTGAGGACTTTTTGTGTAGTCATAGAACTGAACTGTAGGGAATGCTTCAAAGATACCAGAGCGGGAATAGTTTATGTCACTCGTACCATTCAGTCTGACTACTAACTTTCGCCCGTTCTTAATCGCCCGTCTCTGATAGACGATGATTTCCGCTTTTAACTTCTCAATAAACCCTAGCCGGTCTGCTAGATACATCTCTGTTTTCCGTTGTCTTCCCTCTCGGACTACGGGAAAGACTCCCGCAAGTCCTGCGGTATTCAAACATGCTGCAACACATGACGCACTGGCAAAGGGGCAGAGATTCACACCTAAGGAATTATCCCTATGCGGGCTCAAGAAAAGTCCTATCACTTGGTACGGACTTTCCCTGCTCTTCGCTAGTTTTGTGTTATCAGTCTCTTTTGTGAATAGTTCTAGTTTTTCCATAATTCAACCTTTCCCCTAAGGGTATTGTGGACACACGTATACACTAATGAAAACTAACTAAGTATTTTCCACTACTTCGTAAACTCTCGTATGATCTTATCTGCTTGCCTCTCTGCTTTGTGCCGCTCCGAGTTATGCCAACGGCATTGATTGCCGATCAGTCCCGCTGTTTCCGCCCGTAGCGTAAGCAATGCGGAAAGTAGTTTTTTCTCCCGCTCTGCTAATTGCATATTCTCCCCCTCTTGTTAGATTGTTTTTCTCAGTAGTTCGAAAAGCAATCAAGCGTATGCTTGCGTTAGTGCCCAGAGATCACGGTTGATAGTTAGATCAGTGTCGATTGACCTAACGGCCCTGCTAGAGTGCTCAAATCTGCCGCGCCTTTGCGTTGATTGTGTAATATTCTCTTGAATGACGTTATATACAGCCCAGAGAGAAGACCCTACGTCTAGCGCTCTCCGTGGTACCAGCAATCGGTTAGCCTCGTAGGGCTCTTTTCCCATGTCATAACGCAAGAGCAAAGCCAATTCAGCAAACTTGCTTCGCTCCGAGTATGTCAATACTCGCTCTTGCATTTTGCGAATTGTATCGGCCACTAAGGGAAATTGATTCACGACATTTTTGACAGCATCGAGTACCGTTTCAATGCTCTCGTTTTTGTGTACAACGCGAGTAAGAGACAAGCTACCAACGGAGACAGTTAGCCCGTTTCCGCATGCTAGCCTGTACAATCCCGCTTCCACTATATAGGCGCTACCGCAATGTGAATTGATAACCTGAATCTCTGGTAATATATCCCCCACTAATGGTTGATTGAATCCAGAATTGATTTTCCTGAATCTCAGGCAATGCTTGGTATACCCCTCTTTTCCCCCAATGCGCGTGCCTGATTGCTTTGCACTAAAGCAACCATAGCCCTCACCTTGTAGAGCGTGGATAACTTCTGCCGTTGAGAGAAAAGAATACTTGTTTGACATTTTCTCCCATGCGTTGACGGCGAATGCTGAGGGAATAAATGATGCTAACTCACTTACAGTGATTGGATAGGCACTGCGAATGCTTGAAAACTTACGCATGATAAAATCCCCCTTGTTAGAATATGAACATTGAGCCCACTATATAACCTATTATCAAACCCCATTGGATACCTGAATGCTCTCCCCTTGTTATATCCCCCCTTTCCTGTTCTATGGTTTGCATTGTCTCCCCTTTCCTCTTGTTTTCTTGATCGCACTATACTCCTAGCCCTAGCCCTCGTATATACCCCAGAAGTAGGGCAAGTGTTTTTTCCTTCTTTCGCCTATAATAAGGTTTGCATGAATTGTGCCTGAGAATTGTTCATACCTGTACATTTGTCCATTCCTGTACACTTCCTCCCACTTCGCGCCACTTAATTCTTCTTACTTACCACATACTACGTAGCTTGCATCACGTGCTGAGAATCACCCAGCACAAGCTACTTACCACGAACTGCATAAGTAGTTTTCACTGCGTGCAATCTTCCCTTACCCCATTCTACGTATGTATGTTTTGATGTCTAGGGAGTATTCGCTCACGATACGCATCACGTCGCACGTACTGCGTAGCTCGCTTATACGTAAGTATTTATTTGTCTTAGGGTTGACTACGTAAGCCGTTGTCGGACCCCGGTGGGGAGTCTTAAATTTTTCGGGGTATGGGTCTAAATATGCGCCGGCCCCCTAAAATACCAGGCAAAAAGGCCGTTTTAAGAGAAAAAAGAAAATGAGGCTAACAGAGTGCCTCCTCTTGACACGTCCTACGTAGCGCGTACATAATTGTACAGACTGCGAGGTGGCTCACATGGCTCAAACACAGTGGATCAAGTACCTGACTCGCCAGCATTGCTTCGATATTGAAGCCGCCCTCAACGCTGAACTCGCCCAAGGGTGGGAAATCCTCACGATCTTCCATCTCCCGTGGAAAGAAGTCTTCGACACACAACCCAATACCCCGAAATCGACAGCCGTGGACCCACACGCCAGTGAGCCGCACTACAACGCGGTCTGGTACGTGGCCTTCCTGACACGGAAAGACGCACCACCTGCCCCGTAGCACGTTGAACGGACTGGGGAGCCAGGTGACGATCTCTGTAATAGTGCCAAAAGGGCTCTCTTTGACACTATTGATCGGATAAAAGTAGCGCAAACCCGTGAAAAAGCTCACCTTTCTTGTTTGAGCTTGAAATCGACTTCGGGATCGGGGTTTCAAATAAGTTGACAAAGGACTTCACATAACCCGTGGGTTGGTACACAAAAACAGGAAAAAGTCTCCTCTCGGTAGGCAAATCAGCCGTTCGGTAAACTGAAACCTCGGCAAGTGATTGACTTTGCCTAGGAAATATGTTCTACGTAGAACATGAGTGCTGAAGGCAACACCCTCACAGACCAAATCGCGCAACACGAGCCACCGGCCACGAAGGACCGTGGCACGAACAGCCGATCCCTACGCCCACTTGAACGAGTGAACGTCCTCTTGCCTCCTGAGTTCTCGCTGCCGGTGACGGAGCGGGTGTACGCAATGGATGTGGCGGCCCTCGACGATCCTTTGATCCCGACTGAGAGAGACTTGGCCTTGGTGGAACGGTTGGGCTCGCTCATGTGCGACCCCGTCGAAGTCATTGCGATCACCGGCATGACGAAGCTGCAATTTAATTCGAGCGAGTCACTCCAAGGCGCGTGGGCGCGTGGACGAGAACGAGCGAAGGCACGGCTCCGGCTGATGCAGTGGGACGTGGCCGCGCTGGGGAGTGAGCGGATGTTGGTCCACTTAGGCAAACAGTACCTTGAGCAGACAGAGCGAACGGAGAGTAAACATGTCACGGCAGATGACAAAAAAGAAGAGCAGTCCATGCGAGACAAACTTGCAGAGGCTATTGACCGGGCAGCAGCGCGACGAGTTCCTTCAGGTCTTGACGGAGGAGGAGCGGGAGCATGCCAAGAAATTGTGGGCGCTGTGGAGCAGGCCGGAGCAGAGGCCCCCCCCCACGACTGAGTGGGACTATTGGTTGTACCTTGCGGGTCGTGGGGCAGGGAAAACAAGATCGGGTGCAGAATGGATACGAGAACAGGTTGAGGAGAAAAATGTCACGCGAGTAGCATTGGTCGGGCCGACAGCCGCCGACGTGCGCGACGTGATGTGCTTGGGGGAGAGCGGGCTGATTGAAACAAGCGCGAATGATTTTCGCCCAGTCTACGAGCCGTCAAAGCGCCGCCTCATATGGCCGAATGGGGCTATTGCCACGTTATATTCATCTGAAGAGCCTGATCGTCTTCGAGGTCCACAGCACGAAGTGAGTTGGTCCGATGAGCTCGCTGCGTGGAAATCTCCTGAGACCTGGGACATGTTGAGCTTCGGCATGCGGCTGGGCCGACACCCGCAAAGCATTATCACGACGACACCAAAACCCACACCATTTCTCAAGCGAATCATGAGGCTCCCCAATCTTGTGACGACCAGGGGGTCAATGCTTGACAACAAAGTGAACCTTCCAGACAGCTTCATCAACGCGATTCTGAACCGCTATCAAGGCACGCGGCTCGGCAAACAGGAAATTGAAGGCCTGTACCTTGACGCGATTGAAGGCGCGTTGTTCTCGGAAGAGCACATCATGCGGCGGGACGGCGCGATGAAGGTGGACGACTATGATCGGATCTGTGTCGCGGTAGACCCTGCGGTGAGCGCGGGTGAAGGGAGCGACGAGACGGGAATCTTGGTGTGCGGCTCCTATAATGATGGCAAGAACGCGGACGTGCTGGAAGATAAGAGCGGCCACTACAAACCGAACGAGTGGGCTGACGAGGTTGTCCGCTTGTATCACGATTGGAAAGCGGATAAAGTACTAGGAGAAGTCAATAATGGTGGTGACCTAGTGGAATTTACGCTCCGTCACGCCAAAGGGGGCAAACATATTCCGTTCCTGAAACTCCACTCCTCACGCGGGAAGCGGTTGCGAGCGGAGCCTGTCAGTGGTTTGTATGAACAGCACCGAGTCTTTCATACGCGGTACTTCGAGCAGTTGGAAGAGCAGATGGTCACCTTCAACCCGGAAGAGTTGGCGAAGAAAGGTGAGTCACCAGACCGAGTCGATGCGTTGGTCTTCTGTCTGACGTGGCTGATTATTGAGCGCAAGCAAGCACGAGTGAGGTTCTTGTATGACTAAGAAGCCGAAGCAAAGTTGGTGGGCGCGTCTGACGAAGAGTATTCCGGTCATTCGTAGCATGGGCAGCAACGAGTGGTTCTTTCAAGGCACGAGCCGAACCCTGACACAAATCCTCGGCACCGAAATTACCAATCCGTATGAAGTGCATGCGTGGGTGCGTGGGGCCATTGAGTCCGTCGCGCTCAACATCGCACAGACCCCGCTCGCGTGGAAGAACTCACGAGACAAGAAAGCCGCAACACGAGACGCAGACCCGTGGATCACGCTCTTCGAGAAACCCAACGAGTTGATGGGGCAGTCGCAGTTGTTCGAGGCGACCGTCGTGTTCCTCCTGCATTACGGGGAGTGTATGTGGGTGCTCGACCGGCAAGAGCCGACCGCCATGCCACGGATGATTGAGCCCTACAATGGCAAACTCTTTGAGGCGAGACTGGACAAGAAGGGCCGACTGTTGGGGTGGTCCGTCGAGACGACTGACGAAGACGGCACGAAGCGTGTCATTCCGTTTGAGAAGTGGGAAGTCTGCTTCTTCAAGTTGTTCAATCCGTATGATCGACTCCGTGGACTTGCGCCTCTCGCCGCCGCGCAGTTGGGGATCGATCAAGACTCCCTCGCCTCGCAGTACAACAAAGCCTTCTTCAAGAACTCAGCCATGCCGGGTGGGGTGGTCGAGGTCGATGAAGAGATGACCGACGAGTCCTTCAACCGCATGCGTGACCAGTTCCTCGAACACCATCAAGGCGTCAACAAGTCACACGTCCTCGCCATCCTCGAAGGCGGGGCCAAGTACAAGCAGATGGTGCCGTCGCAGAAAGATATGGAGTTCCTGAATCAGAAGAAGTGGAACCGAGATGAAATCCTCGCGTGCTTCAAAGTGCCAAAGCTCGAATTGGGGATTTGGGACGATGTGAACTTTGCGGTTGCCAAGGTGCAGGCGCGAGAGTTCTGGGTCAAAACGCTGATTCCGAAAATCAAGTTGATTGAGTATGTCATGTGGACACAGTTGTTCAGCGTGACGAGTACCGGGAAGATCTTTGCAGATTTTGATGTGTCACAGATCGAAGCCTTGCAAGGCGACCTCGCGGAGAAGGTCGAGATGATGTACAAGCTGTGGCAGATGGGTGTGCCGCTCAACAAGTTGAACGACCGCTTCAAGGTCGGCTTCGATACGTTCCCACACGGAGACACGGCCTACGTCATGAACAACGCGAACCAAGTGGATGCGACGGGCACGATTCAGTTGCCAGTGCCGCCAGTTGACCCGAACGCCGAAGCCGCCAATGAAGTCGCACGCGAGTCCAACGAAGCGGCGGCAGTGGCAGCCAAGCAGAAACCGAAAAAGGAGAAGGCCCATGCAGACTAAGAGAGAGATTGCGACAGAGTTGCAGAAGATTCACCGGAAGCTCCTGAGTGATATTGCGTTCTCGTCTGATTCTGAGTTGGAGTCGAAGCGCCAGATCCGCGTCATTGCCGCGTCTGGTAAGGCCGACCGCACGGGCGACATTGTGAAGGTCGATGGCATTGAGTTGGCGAACTTCAAAAAGAATCCAATCATCCTGTGGGCACACGATCACTACGGCCTGCCGGTTGCACGAGCCGTCGAGATGGGCGTCGTCAACGGCAAGCTCGAAATGATTCTCGAATTTGCCACAAAAGAGATGTATGAGTTTGCGGATACGGTCTACAAACTGGTGAAAGGAGGATTCCTCAAGGGTGTCTCGATTGGAGCACGGGTGCTGGAAGCGGAGTGGATCGTGAACGACGATGAGGAAATCATCGGCAGAAAGTTCAATAAACTCGAACTGTTGGAGTTGTCGGTGGTCCCGATCCCGGCTGATAGTAAAGCCTTGATTACCGCCGTCAAGTCCGGCTCGATCACCTGTGAAGACATGGAAGAGTGTCTTGCAAAAACATTTGACGCGCCACTTGATTTCTCTGAAGGAAATCATGTACAGTCAAATACTGAGAGTAGTTCTACCGAGGAGATTGAAGACGTGGAAAAACTTACCGCACTCGAAAAACGTATCGCTGATCTTGAGGCCACACTCGTTGCGATGTCCGCAGCGAATGCCGACGCGCAGAAAATGAAGGATCTCGTGGAGCCCATCATGCAAGGGCTTCTCACGAAGATGGGGATTGCGCCGGGTGGTGACATGCAGTCGAAGGTGTTGGCGATGATTGAGTCAATGACCGCGAAAGTTTCTGTCCCGCGATAATGCGGCCAGATTGAAGGAGGATTGACAATGGAAGCACTGTTGAAGAAATTAGAGGAATTGAACGCCAAGCTGGAAGGCGCAGCCGGTAAGGATGCGGAGACACAGAAGGCGCTGCTCGCAGACATTAAGTCCTTGCAAGAGGATTACGTCAAGATGAAGTTGGAGCTTGAGGCCTTTAAGGTTGCCAAGAACAACAAGAATCTTCCTGGGCTGGAAGATGAGAAGCAGAAGTTCTCGTTGCTCAAAGCCATCAACGCCATTGCGACCAAGTCGTGGGCGAATGCGGGCTTTGAAAAGGAAGTGTTCGCAAACACCAGCAAAGATATCATGACCAAGACGATGTCAACAGAGCAAGACTCGGCTGGTGGTTATGTGGTTCCCGTTCAAGCACTCGGTGACTTCATTGAGATGCTCCGTGCTAACCTCGTGACGAAGGCGCTCGGCGCAACAGTCGTCGAAGGGTTGATGGGTTCGCCGGTCGAAATGCCAGGACAGTCTGGTGGAGCGACGGTGTACTGGGTTGGAGAAGACAATCCAAACGGGATCACGGCTTCGGATCTAACACTCCGTGAGAGCCAAATGACCCCTCACATGGCTGCGGCCTTGGTGAAGGTGTCTAATCGGTTGCTCCGCATGAGCAATCCTTCGGTCGAAAACCTGATTCGTCAGGACGTGGCCTTTGCGATGGCAGAAGCCGTTGACAAAGCCGCGCTGTTCGGAACGGGATCGGACGCACAGCCACTCGGTATCAAAAATATCTCCGGCATCCTGACACACGACGCGGTCGCTATCGCTAAGTATGTCGAGATCTGGAAGATGTTCTACGAAATGGAAGAGAAGTTGGCCTTGGCGAACTCGCTCAAAGGCAAGCTCGGTTTTGCATTCAACCCTCGCGTGAAGAAGTACGCAGCACTGTCTCGGACAGGTGCGGCGGCTGAAGACGGCTTCGGCAACTTCGTGGCAAACCCTGCAAGCCCGCTGACACCAGCACAGTTGCAGGCGATGATCGGGTATCCGTACCAAGCGACGACCAACATCGCGATTGACACAGCCCCAACCCCAGATAGCACCTATGCGATCTTCGGGAACTGGGCTGAGTTGCTGATCGGTGTGTGGCAAGGTATCACCATCATGGCCTCGCAGGAAGCCAGCGATGCGTTTGCGAAGAACCAGACATGGGTCCGCATTGTGCAGGAAGTCGATGTGATGGTCCGGCATAAAGAGAGCTTCTGCTTGGCCAGTAACATCAGCGCGGTGTTGACGGCATAAGCCGAATAAGATAAGAATCTTCCTGGTGCTGAAAGGTACCAGGAAGAACCTGAAACCGACGAACCATAGGAGGATCGACACATGGGAGCTTACGCAAGTTTGGAACAGAATGCAGTGGCGGTATTCGGTCATAGAGGGTCTGCCGCTGGTGCCACGACTGGTACCGGAGTTGACACACAAGGCTACAGTGAAGCCTTGGTGCTCTTGGCAACAGGGAACATGACAGGAACGCTTGACGTGAAAATTCAGGACTCGGCTGACAACTCTGCGTGGGCAGACGTGACCGGCGCGGCCTTCGCTCAGATCCCTAACACAGGTGATGGGACACTGAAGCAAGCGCGTCTGAAGTTGGACGGGAACTTGGTTCGTCGGTATATCAGGGTGAGTAGCACGGTCGAAGCCGCATTGGTGGCCGAGCATACCGTGACGTTTGTGTTGTGTGGGAATCAGTACAACCCACAGACCGTTACCCCAGTCGCGTTTACGGTCTAAGAGTCGAGTCAGAACATGGGCTAGAAGAAGGGCCTGGGCGTTAATGGCCCAGGCCTTTTTTGTTCCAGTCATCTAAATAAGTGGCAGCGAGTCTGAGTAGAGAGGGACTGTCGAGAAAGAAGCCTAGGCCTTTATTACAGTCGTTGCATAGGTGCCCGCGTACTTGCCCGGTAGTGTGGTTGTGGTCTGTCGCAAGGTGTCTTCGTCGTCCTGTTTTGTTTGTACCACGTTCCAGTTTTTGACAGATATCGCATGGGGATGTTTTCGCGGCCAACCACTGATCGAACGAAGTATATAAGCCGGAGCGTTTCCAGAAGTATTTTGTCATTCGAGCGGCACAGCAGGTTCGGCATCGACCAGAGGGACGGGACATTCCAGATGGAGAAAAGCGATCAACAGGGAGAAGTTTTCGGCATGGGCTACAGTAGTGAGTGTTTGGCTTAGTAATCATAGTTTCTCCTAATCATGGGACACTAATGGTTACTGTACAATAAAGAAAGGTAAACCACAATGGCAAACGGAGTTTATAACCGAGGGAAGTTTTTATTGGCCGGTGCAGGGCTCGACCTGGACACCGCCGATCTGCGCTTGATGTTGGTCAACGCGACCTACACGTTCGATAACAACCACAACTTCATCGACAACGCGGGCGCAGGCGACCCGATTGACCATGAAATCTCTGTGGGTGGATACGCACGGCAGGCGTTGACGACCAAGACAATCACAGAGGACGACACCAATGACTTCGCCTATCTCGATGCTGACGATGCAGTCTTCACAGCGTTGGTCGCTGGGCAGACCATCGGTGGCGCGATCCTGTTCGACAATGCCGGAGGCGCTGACACAGCCCGTGCCGTCATTGCGTTCTACGATCTCGTGGACACAGCAACCAACGGCGGAAACGTCACTGTGCAATGGGCCACACCAGCAAACGGTGGAGTCCTGAAGCTCGCATAAACCGATCTCGTGCGTAGATTGACGAGTGTAATCTACGCACGGTATTGATCTAAGGAGAAGTCATGGCAAATTATACGTTTGGTATGCGTGGTACCGTTGTTGGAACAGCCGCACGAGCGATGGTGTCATTGTTCGCGGTCGCAGGTAGTGGGGCCGCGATTCGAGAGATTGGCGTCTTCAACACCACGACAACCGCACTGGCGGTTGCGCTCGCTCGGTTCACCAACGCCACAGGTGTTGGAGCCGGACAGACAGAAGGTGAGTACGATGAAAACGCTCCACCCCCACTCTCAACCATCTTCGCCGGTCACACCGCAGACGGAGGCGTTGGACAGATCCTCAGGCAGGCGTCTCTTGGAGCGGCAGTTGGCTCCGGTGTCATTTGGACGTTTGGCGGACGTGGATTGATTATCCAACCTGGCACAGCCAACGGCCTCGGTATTCTTGTCCCAACCGGCACAGGCCAGATCTGCGACATCTATATAGATTGGGAAGAGTAATTCCGGGGGTGACTTATGCCAGTCTATTTAAGCCCCTACCGAGGCTCAGGGACACGGTCTGACTCCTTTCAACCACGAGGCGCAGAGGGGCCGTGGAGTGCGGTTGATCTTCGTCCTGTCGGGTCGTGCTTTGATGGCTACGCACTGCTTCACACGACACATAGAATCAGAGACCCCCGTGTCTATTTACTTGGGGAACACAAAGACGACCCACTGAGCCGTCAAGTCGAACAACGAGTCGGCTCTCTACTCGGATTGTCCTTTGATGGGTCAAACCACACCACGAGTGATCTCGTTGGGGAACTCCTCCTCCATCCTCCTCGTAGTACAAAAACGTGGAAGCCTATTCAACCCACACTTCGCTCGGACATGCCTGGACGCTATTACGAAGTCCTTTTAGGCGGTGAGCGGTTTTTTGAGTTGCCTGTCATTGCAGGCGGGGCGTTTCAGACCGACGCGTTTACCCGAGCGGATGAGAACCCAATAGCCGGTAACTGGACAAATATATCTGATATGAAGCTGGCGTCTAACCAGCTGGTCGCAAACGTCGGAGTGGGCGAAAAATACTGCTACTGGAATGCGAATACGTTCTCAAACGACCAGTACTCACAAGTGCAGTTTGTCTCCATGTCGGGGTCCGTGGGTTTGGTGGTGCGTGGTTCTGGCGCGAGCAGAGATTATTATGCGGTCCAGCGATATAACGGGAGTAGTGATACGAGTGGGATTCAGATCTTCAAGTATGTATCTACTACGTATACTGCCTTAGCGACGATGGAGTTTACGTGGGTGGCAAATGACTACGGGCGGCTCACGGTATCTGGGAGCACATTAAATTACTACATGGACGCGAGTAGCCCGCCCACGACATTCAGAATTTCAGCGACAGATACTACACACACGTCTGGGTTTGTGGGGGTCTATGGGTGGACGACCGTAGCTGAGTCACTCTACGATAATTGGGAAGGTGGAGATCTCGCAACACCAACGGGACGTATCTATACGGTTTCATCCGGGCGTCGTTGGTAAGGAGGGGACGTGGCACTCGAATTTGCACATGGAGCAATACAATGGCTGACAACTGACGCCGCGCCGTCGTCAACATATGTTGTCAGTGGCTTGTCATTTCAACCGAAGGCCATACGCTTTTATTGGAACGGGCTTCAAAACGCGGCTGACGCCTTATCTAATACAGTTGAAGGGCGGCGTGGTGTTGGTTTTGCGGCAGGAACGGCTGATCGTCGATGTGTGGGTACATGGGCTGATAACGCGGCGGGCACAATGGCCTGCGCGTCAACGGCCCACGACGACGGTGTAGCTGTCTCTATTAATGGTGCCGGAACGGTCACTGGTAGGCTTGACCTTACAGCAATAGCGAGTGATGGGTTTACGCTGACGGTAGATGTGACGCTCACAACCTCCCACCTCACGATATTTTGGGAGGCATGGGGTGGGAGTGACATTACCGTGGCCGCGTGCTTTAATGTGGCAGAACCAGCCACAGCAGTCGCAACAGACTACACGGTGACTGGGTTTACTGCTGGCGCGACAGATCAAGTCGTTATGTTGGCGGGTGTACAATCTACCGCTGCGTTGAACTCTTCCTTAGTTGAGTCAAGCACGCTCAGTATCGGGTTTGCCGCGAATATTGGAGCCACAAATAGTATTTGTGTGATGGGGTCACAGGACCACGGCGGCGCAACTTCAGACTCAGACGGGGGCTGCTATACAGGGATGTGCATAGCGCGTGTCGCCCTGGCCGGTGGTGCGGTCAATGATGCGCGGGCTTATTTGAGCGCATACGGCACAGATCTCTTTACCCTGCAATGGGATGAGCGAAGTATCACTAATAGGCGTACAGTCGGTCTGGCGATCAAGGGAGGATCGTGGTCTACAGGGAGTCTCACGATTGAGGGGCAGACGGGATCGGCAACCGCCACGGTGAGTGGATTAGCTTATACCCCGAAAGGCATGTCGTTGATTAGTCGGATGACGGCTGAACAGGCCGACGACGTAACGACAGTGCAAGATAGAATTGGGTGGGGGACTGGATCGAGCACTAGCTCGCGCCGAGCAATGGACTATTGGGATGAAGACACACCGACGACTTCGGATATTAACTTTACGATTCAGTACGACCAAGTGCTCGCGTTTACTAGTTCAACAGCCACACTGGTAGCGGCGTTGGATATTAACGCGATGAACGCAGATGGGTTTCAATTGATTGTGGATGTTAACGGTGGCGTGACGGCTCAGTGGGTCGGATACCTCACCTTCGGAGATGCCGTCTTGATCCCTATTCCTGATGTGGTGATGGCTCCGATGCGACCGGCCATGAGTAGAATATAATGCGACAGCCAATTTACAGTATACCGCACTATCTACAGGGGGTGAGGAAAGTTGTCCCCACACTTGTTGGTGGGCTCGATGTGTTTTCTGCCCCTCCTGCGGTACTAGAGGCAGGGCAGAACACCGTCACCATCAGTGCTCCGGCCCAAACAGAACTCCATGCCATTACCTTGGCGGCAGGGCAGAACACCGTCACCATCAGTGCTCCGGCCCAAACAGAACTCCATGCC
>ERZ1292625.3347-Hain-H41-01um-R1-3347-length-13195-cov-4_pt1 | contig 13195 bp, 15 predicted proteins | sample MGYA00564400_ERZ1292625 | MGnify/ENA primary metagenome ERZ1292625 (study PRJEB36523, sample SAMEA6512639) | groundwater metagenome | collected 2019-01-08 | study: AquaDiva: Metagenomics assemblies of 32 groundwater samples | reverse complement strand
CCTATTTTGTCTAAAAAGTCAAGTGTCCGCCCTCTTGGATTCGCCTAGCCCGGCTGACGCCAGTCGGCCAAGGGAACCAAGGACCCCAGAGCTGATACTGCGTACTTTTGACGGCGCTCGGATACTGTACAAAAGGGTGGGCGTGCATGGACTCGAACCATGGACCACTGAGGTATAAGCTCAGCGCTCTACCAACTGAGCTACACGCCCACTCTTTTATACATATCTCTCACTTGTCAAAGTAAGCTCTAGCTCTACCTCCGTCAGCTGACGGATGAGCTAAGGGCGGTTTGGTAAATATGATTGTATAGTCTATCACCCAAAAAGAAAACCCCTATTATTTCTAGTGTATAATTTGATCATGACTATAAATGAATTCGTAGCAAAAAAACTAGGAGAGGTCTTGGCTTTCAATCGTATCGGTACAGAAACACTAGAGAAAGGCCGTGAGGCTTTAGTAAGAGCACTAGGTGAAGAGCCCATCCTAGACCAGGAAGAAAAAAATCGCATACATGGAGAAGAAATTATTCGCATAGCAACTGATGCTGGAGTTATCGACACAGTACTTACAAAATCAGCTAAGACGGAAGAAAAACTTAGGGCAATGCGTGATTTATATGTTGGAGACCAGTGGGATAATTCTGTTGAACTTCTAGAGTGGAACGGCTTCTTCCAAGGAGCGGCTATTGTTCACTTTGCACTTGTGCGTGGAGCTGGTGAAGCGCTCGACAATGAAGCTCTCATTACACTGGCCAATGAAGCGGTCAACTATCATAGTGAATTGTTAGATCAAAGTGAAAGTGAGCTGGCACAAGAAGGTGGAGATAAGGCTAATAACTAAGCCCTTTCTTTTTGGCTTCTTTTCTTTCGTATAAATACTTACTTATATTTAATTTTTCGTTTGTCACTTTAGTTGCAATTGTTTTACCAACAAATCTCCAGTGCCATGGTTCTGCTGGTATTCCAGTGACTAATGGGTCTTCAGTAGTAAAACTTTGAACAAAACCATATTCTGAAGCATGGGCTTTCATCCATTGGTAGACTACAGAGTCTCCAAATAGTTCTCCTTCTTTTGACCCCGAAATACCTAAGTCCACAGCTACACCCAATTGGTGCTCACTTCTACCAGGAGGCGCCGCAAATTCTCCGCGAGCTTTTGCAAAATACATTTGTGTCTTTGTGCTTCTCCAAGCCGAAGCAACAACAAGTCTTTGTCCAGTATCTCGCAGTAGTGCATCATAGAGAGAAATAAACGCGTTATAGGTCTGCGATGTTAAACACTTTGGCCTGTCTTCCGTGTATAGAGAATCGAGTAGTACTAGATTTTGAGGAATGTGAGAATAAATATTTGCTGACTTTTTATAAAAAGAAAAGAAGATGTGGTTTATATTTCTCTGACTCTTTGGTGGCACAGGACAACGCACCCCGCTTGGCAAAGCTGCCCCTACAGGAGCCGTAGGCAAAAAAGACAAAATAATAAAAATAGGAATAATCAGTCTTTTCATATACGCACTATACACTACTAAGACTCTAAACTGTCAGTTATATTACGCTGTTCTTGGGGTGATTCCTAAAGAAGATATAAGGGTGTTATATTCAGCTTGTTCAAGAGTTTCCACTTCAATAAGCTTTTTAGCTATAGCATCAAGCACTTTACGGTGTGTAGTTAAGACTTCTTTAGCTTTCTCAAAACCGTCTTTGATAATTCTTTCAACTTCTCCATCAATTACAGCGCTCATTTTTTCTGAGTATTCCTTCGCTTCCACCCCCATACCAAACATTGGTTTGCCACCATCATTCTCAAGTGCCCTTGGCCCAATAAGTTCACTCATCCCCCAACGGGTCACCATAGCACGAGCGAGGTTAGTCAATACCTGTAAATCATTAGACGGACCAGTTGTTACATCTCCAAATACCATCTCCTCTGCTACGTATCCGCCGAGCGACATGGCAATATCATCGAGAAATTCTTTTTTGGATTGTAATTTTCTCTCTTCGAGTGGAAGATGTAAAGTATATCCACCGGCACTCCCTCGAGACACGATGGTAACTTTATGTACAGGATCGGCATTTGGAAGTACAGAAGATACAAGTGCATGACCTGCTTCATGGTAAGCCACAATTTCTTTTTCTTTTTTAGTCATCAAGTGACTTTTTCTCTCAGGTCCCATCATCACTTTTTCAATAGAACGAATGAAGTCATTTTGGGCCACTGTCTTTCTGTTTTCTCGCGCTGCCAGTATTGCCCCTTCATTCATAAGTGAGGCTAAGTCAGCACCAGAGAATCCTGGAGTTCTTTCAGCAATCACTTTGAGTGCTACATCTTCAGCGAGAGGCTTCTTAGTTGCGTGAATATTTAAAATTTCTTCTCGGTCTCGACGGTCTGGTAAATCAAGTACCACTCGACGATCAAACCTGCCTGGTCGAAGCAAGGCAGGGTCTAGGACATCAGAGCGGTTTGTAGCTGCCATAACAATTACTTTGTCTGCTGGCTCAAAACCATCCATTTCTACAAGTATTTGGTTCAGCGTTTGTTCACGCTCATCATTTCCTCCACCGTAACCTCCCCCTCGCACTCGCCCTACAGCATCGATCTCATCCACAAATATAATAGACGGTGAAGCACGCTTCGCCATTTTGAAGAGATCGCGCACGCGTGATGCTCCAACACCAACAAACATTTCTACGAACTCACTTCCAGACAAATGGAAAAAAGGTACTCCAGCTTCACCGGCTACTGCTCGAGCAAGGAGTGTCTTACCTGTCCCTGGGGCACCAGTTAAGAGCACGCCTTTCGGAATCTTAGCTCCAATATCCAGAAACTTTTTTGGGTTCTTAAGAAAATCAACAATTTCTTTGAGTTCTTCTTTGGCTTCACGCGCACCAGCTACATCTTTGAATGTGACCTTATTGTTTTTATCATTTGGATCAGTGATACGAGCTTTTGACTGGCCGAAAGAGAAAGCCTGCATACCCGCGCCCTTAGCTTGGCGAGAAAGCATCCAGAAGAAAAATCCTAAAATCAAAAGTGGGAAAAGAAATGGCGCGATATTACCCAAGAAGAACATGAAACCACTTGGCGTAATGACATCTATGCTAACACCACTCATTTTCTCCTTAGTTACGCCATAAGAATTTAACAGCCCGACGATGTCAGAGGTTGCCTCTTTTTTGGATTTAAGTTTTGTACCATCTTTTTTTTCAAGAGAAAGACTTTGACCTTCAACGCTAATACTCTTTACTTCGCCTGCTTCTACCAATCTAGCCACCTCGGACAAGGCAACTGTTTCTGTTTTCTTGCCAGCAGTATCAGCTATTGCACCATATAAACCAACAAGTATTGCAAAAATAAGGAGCGCTGAAAAGAAGTAAGAAAGCATGCTTCGTTTTGGAGGCATTCTCTTTGGTCCGCCAGATGACGGATTTGAAAGTTTGGGCGCACCCTGCTGTTTCTTGGCCATAGGGCTATATTATACACAAAAACTGACTTTAGTTGAGTGCTTAGATGAGCTTCGCTTTCTTGGCTAATTTTTCAAGCTTAGTAATATCTGCATCTATGGCTTTCAACCCCGATTCAAAAAACTTTGGGTCTGTGATATCAATTCCCATTTTCTTAAAGATATCCTTAGGACTCATAGACGCACCAGAGGAAAGAAACTGCTCTACCTTTTTAATATACAGTGGGTCTTTTTTATAATTTTCATAGAGTGCCTTACTAACAAGAAAACCGAATGTGTACGAAATTGTATAAAAGAACATTCTGAGATGCATCCACCTAACATAGTCAAGTCCGTCATCCTCTGTAAGCTTGAAAGATGGACCAAGATAAGCACTCATATGTTTTATCATAATCTTCTGTATTTCAACTGAAGAAAGGTAGCCTTTTTGTTTTAGAGTGATATGAAATTCGTTTTCAAAATTAAAACAAGCAATCTGCCTAAAGACTGTTGTAATATCACTTAAAAGTTTCGAGTGTAGAAAAACTATTTTTTCTTTCGTAGATAGCTTCTCATATAAGATATCTAAAATACCGTTCTCAAAAAAAGTACTCGCGACTTCGGCTGTAGACATTGGGTAGTGGGAATAGTGAGGTGGTTGTGTTTTTGAGAAATGGATATGAAATGCATGCCCCATTTCATGAGCAATAGTCTCTACTGAACGAATGTCTTTTGTATAGTTAAGAAGAATAAATGTCGGTGTCCCTAGTACTGAAGCACAAAACCCTCCTCCCTTTTTACCTTTTCTTGGGTAAACATCTATCTGTCCATCTTTTAAAAACTTCTCAAAAATTAACACATATTTTTGATCTATAGAGGAAAAAGAATTTTTAACAATAGAAACCGCCTCATCAAAAGAAAACTTTTTCTTTACTTTTCCTATGTGAGCACTTCTATCTTGGTATCCAAGAGATGACAGATTTAAGAGTTTTTTATGAAGTGAGTAGAACTTTTTACTGACTGAGAAGTACTTTGTTGTAAGACTAACTAGCGCACTAACTACCCCCTCATCAAGCTCATGACTAATCATTTGTGACTGGTAAGGTGCTTCAAAACCTCTCTGCTGTTCCACGATTTTCTTATATGTTCCGATGGCGTTTAGTTCTGGCTCAGCAATTGAGGCAACATCCTTACATACCCGAACTATTTCTTTATATAGATATAAACGATCCTTTGTGGAAAGATCAGGAAGAATATCAGTAGCTTCAGAGATAGGAATATTTTTCTTTTTAAACAGCACTGTTTTTTTATGGAGAAGCTGATCTGTTGCTTGTGTCCACATCGAAAAAGAAGGTTGTGATAAAAGACCCAGCAGTTGCTCTTCTTTTTCGGAGAGATTGAACTTGGAAAGTAGAAAAGTCTTTTCGAGAAGATATTTATACTTTTTAAGTTTTGGATATTCAAGGAATTTTTTTTGATCTTTTAGAGAGATGGAAGCTACTGTTAATTCAAAAAATATTAACTTATTGCCTGCAACAGTTAGTCTTTGTTCAGTTGACTGAAGTGCCGCCTTTACTATTGCGTCACTAGAATTTAACTCTGTTTGAAGCCAAAAATAAAATAACGGTTTACTTTCGTTCACGGAAGAAGCAGTCTTTTCTATATCCTCAAGTGCGCTGTACAACAACTCAGGTGACTGTATAAACTTCTTATCTTTATACTTTTTAGCCAGGGTGTCACAGAGTTTTTCTATACTCTGAATATCTTTCTCTATCTGTGGATCTTTGGGACTTTTGTAGAGGAGGGCGAGATCCCACTGTGTCTTATATTTTTTCATCCACTCACTATAACAAAGCATGGTAACATTGTCATTATGAGCTTGGTAGAGAACAAAAAGGCTTCCTTTGACTACGAATTCCTCGAAACCATCGAGGCTGGTATTGAGCTACTCGGAACTGAAGTTAAATCAATCAAGGCCCATCATGGCTCTCTCTCGGGCGCTTATGTGGCAGTGATTAGTGGCGAGTTGGTGCTTCTTGGAGCTCATATACCGGCTTGGCAGGCAAAAAATGCCAAGATAGACTTTGATCCATACAGAACAAGAAAACTATTGGTTCACAAAAAAGAATTGCTATCACTACACAAATCCCTGCAAACTAAAGGTTTGACAGTGATACCAATATCGTTGTACAGTAAAGGTCCCTACATCAAGGCACAGATCGCTGTAGCCAAAGGGAAAAAGAACTTTGACAAAAGAGAAGTATTAAAGAAGAAAGCAACACAAAGAGATCTGGATCGTGGACTACGCGACTAATTTCTACTTTACAAACTTTCAACTTTATAACTTTTCACTCACTGGGGATGACAGGTTTCGATAGTCATTTCTTTGGTACATATGCGCGCCAAGTATGAGTGTATCCTTGTTAAACATCACTTAAACAGATAACTGGAAACAGTCTTTCTAAGGTGAAGTCTCCTTTCGGAGCCTTCGCTCTAGCGTACGCTTAAACGCCTACCTAGTGTCGCACCATTTGATACTCAATAAAATGAGTGCGGCATCAAAACATTGAGTGTAGGTATGTAGCCTCTGTCTCAAGACTACACCGAAACAGACGGGGCACGAGTAATATTTTTTTGTACAATTTTCTAGATATTACTTTAAATACAAATCGTACTACGCGCGTAGATGTGTGTACCTAGCATGCCTACACGGGGGTTCAACTCCCCCCATCTCCACATCGACAGTAGAAGAGGTACCAATCTCTTCAAACAGCCTTATAGGTAAAGTATAATTCGGGGTTCGATAACCCTGAATTTTGCTATACACCAAATTGTCTTCAAAAATGAAGTGAAAGAACCTTTGTTTCTGGGTAACAGAGTAACTTTCCCATACAGAGTAAGGGTTTCTTAAGACATTCAGTACCTCTTCTGCTGAGGTTCCATAAGGAATACTATAATCGTATTCAGTCAAAAGCCTTTCTTCAACCTCGTTCAGCTCAAGAGCAAGTGATTCAATCTCTTTTTCGTATTGATTGATAATGACTTCATTTTCAGTGTTTCGAATACGTTCAGTCAGTTTTTTAATCCCGCCCTCCAAGGAATCTCGACGGTTTTCTAGTGATTGTTTTATTTTATCTTTATTTCTTTCTTCCTCTCTCCACACATCTTCAAATAACGCTTTGGTTAATCGTATGACATCATTAGAAGCTGAGATGCTTTTTAGTACCGTTACAAAACCTGATTGAATATCTTCTCTACGAATAGATGTGCCTGACATCTCACAAGAACGATTCTGACATTTGTAGTAGGCATGTTTTTTGCCTGTCTTACTCGTAGAATATGCAGCTGTTAACTTCTGGCAACATGACGCACAATTTACCAACCCTCTCAGTTCAAAATCATCTCTTATATCCTGACGAACAAAAGTGGCTGCTCCATTTTTTAACCTCTTCTGGTTTTTCTCGTATGTTTCAATCCCTATCAGAGATTCGTGATGTCCTACTCTGCGTGATATCTCCCATGGTTCATATTCGATGTAACCTGCAAAGAAAACCTCTCTGAGTATTCCATCGACCACAGCAATAGCTCTTGCAGGATTTTGTTTTTTACTCAAAACCCCCTTCTCCTGGAGAAAACGTACCACATCAATTTTCTGTGGAAACTTCAAAGAGGCAAACCCCTCCAATGCTTCTTTAACATACTCAGCATCCTTGTTGGGAATATCAAGATTGCCATGAATAGGGTCTTTTACTTTTTCATAACCAACCAATGAGGCGAAGGCTCTATATCCACCTGTCATTCTAGCAGCTTGTTTTTGTATTACTTGACGTCTGTTCTGTTCTCTCTCAAGCTCACCCTGAGCAGCAAACATTGTTTCAACAAACTTCCCTTCTGCTGTGTCATCAAAATTGAAGTTAAGGCACTTTGGTGTAGCTCCTCTGACCCGTAGGGCAGCACGTAGCTTGAGATGAAACTCAGTGTCTCTTGCAAAACGTTTTAAGTCATCGAATATAATCACAAAAGATTTGCTTGGTCTTTGGTCTATAAATTTAATCAAACCTCTCATTGCGGGTCGATTCATGAAATCTCCCCCACCAGAATAAGAGTCCTTGAAAACTTCTACCACGTCATATCCATGAGTCTTTGCGTATTCTCTACATCTAGTCTCCTGGCTTTCTAACCCGTGACCCTCTGTTTCTTGTCGCTTGGAAGAAACTCGGCAATAAATTAGTGCCTGCATTGTCCCAGAAGTGCTATGTATTATTTTTTTATTCTTCTTTGTTATCGGAGCTCTGTTTGTCATAAGTGTTTTGCGGTTTTTTCCCTACGCTCTTTTCAGCATCTTTTGAAGGTGGCTTTTTTATTTTCAGGAGATTGGTTTCGTAGAAACCAATATTTTTCAATATCACTTCTTTGGCGAGAGCACGTAAGTAGTCCCTAACCTCAATGATTTTCTCATCGGAGCTAGAGTAGTCCTTAAGAAGCTCTCGACATTGGTCTGTCGAAAGCATGGCTGTGGAGAAGCAGAAAGAAAATCTTTATTCCGCTTTATGAGTAAACTGCTAATGAATATTCGGTTGATTCGTAAATTCAATAATTCAATCGGTTCAAAATACAGCTTTTTTGTGAGAGACCTGCCTCGATTCGCTGCGTATACGTGCCTAAACAAGAGGCAATCGCTTCCAGCACTATAATCTCCTGATTTCAAAAAACAAATCTTTTTTCAATAACACAACACTTTCTCAAAAACCCGAAACCGCCGGCGGTTTTATATCTATTAACCCTTTTCCGTTAAGGCTTTTTCAGAGAGTCGATTTCTCCTTGCATCGCCTTCAACTTATCATGTGTTTTCTTCTCTCTAAACTCTCTGGCATCCTTGTCATCACTACTGACTTTGATGATGAAGCATATAGTTGCAAATATTAGAGCGATATAAAATCCTTGTGCAACCCATATCCCTATAAAACCACAAAGCATGAATATATTCTTTAAAAATGCTCTATTCTCTCTTCTGTTTTCTTCTTTTTCTGTCATATAAACTTTTTATGCTAATAGCCTTTCATGCCCAAACAGTTATCAAACTCATCCTTGAAGACTTTTTCGTAATCTGCCCTTTGCCTTGTTCCTCCACTCAACTCATAAACCCTGTCAGCTTTCATTGATTCTTCTTTTTTTATCATGGCTGATTTATAACAAGCTTGTTTTTCTGATTTTGGTTTCAGCTCATACCAATAAAAAATAAATCCTAGAACTAAAACAATGATTAGTAAGATTTTGTACATGAATTACTATTTGTAACTACAATCTGACTAGAAACACAAAAAGCTCCTAGCCAGCGACTACCTTGCGGTAGTCCATACCCGTTTCCAGGTATGGCACGGTCAGTGCAAACTCTGACTAGGAGTTTTTTATCACTGACCGTGGCTTTTTAACCATACTCTAGAGACACAAGGTCTATAGAGGTTAGGCTACCTATTAAGTTGTACCCTTAAATCTTACAATAAATCCCTATCGTTTACTAACCAGCATCTTTTTCATCTCGCCCTCAAACGCCTGGAGAACTTTCATATACTCTGGATTTGTCAGAAACTCTCGTGCTTCAATTTGGTATACAGAGGTCATCACTGCTTGCTGAACGATAGTCTCGTGCTTTCTCATACCAAGGATATCAGAAGCCAGTGCAAGCTCTTTTACTCTGTTTTGAGGCTTCTTTTCGATGTCTTCCACCAACGCGGAAGCTACCAGCGTTTCAGTGAGCCCTGAGTCTTCCAAAATAGCCCTAAAACCCTTACTTTGGGTCAGGTTTGAGGGATTGTTGATAGTCTTTTCGGAATATCCAGCGTACCGCATAGCCTCAGTGATATTCCCACCGTTTTCCACTGACTTTTGAGTTGCTAACCTTTGTTTTTGGGTTGCCATATTTCAATCTTACTACATCAAAATTAAAGTGGTATAGTAGCCCCATGAGGTACAAAATATTCCTAGACTCCAACCAGGTATACAACGATAAAAACGGTCGCTATGATGACCCCTTTGGACAAAGTATTCCTGAATTAAAAAAGTTTCTCGACGGGCACAGTCTCGATAATGTAAAAATCTGTCTTCCTGAACTTGTAGTTAGAGAAAGAATCCAGCATAAGTTGGATTTAATACAAGGAGCAGTAAGTTCAGTGAATGAAAATCTTGAGGCTTTAAAAAAGGTTGGACATACGCAAAAGCCTATCAAAAAAAGGACTGATTACAAGAAAACACTGAACTCTATTGTAGTAAAATTTCTAAAAAAATATGATGTGCAGAGAGTACCGACTCCCGATATTGATGCCAAAGATTTGATTGAAAGAGCCATAACCAAAAAGAAGCCGTTTAACGACCATAGTGCTGGATTCAAAGACACGTTGATTTATTTAACGATAGTAGAAGATGCTACGGAAGACGAGGCTGACGTATATATACTTTGCACAAAAAATAAGGCGGATTTTACTGATGAAATAATAAAAGAGTTCGAGTCTCAAACAAAAAAGAAATTATATATTATCTCGGATATTGTATCTGTTCAACAAACTTTGGACGAGCTCATTCCTCTTGAGCTACACCTTGAAGAAAGAAATAATAAAATAAAAAATTTAATACTAAATCATACTGGAGACCTAACCAGTTCTGTAAATAGCACTAGAGAAGATAACGGCAGGATACGTGGATATGCAGGAGCCCTAAGCCTATCTGCACTTTATAACGACACTGTCTCAGTTTCATCTTGGGATTCTCCTTATTCGACAAGAAAAGAAGAGATTGTTGGATACAACTTCAAAAACGTTGAACTTAACAGAATTGATGAACTTAAAGATGGCAATTTCAGAGTAGGAATAACACTTCATACAGAGATTAAATATAAAAAAGGAGAGAAAGGTAATGTGTGGCAACATTCAGCCTACGATGATTTCTCACCAGGTGCAATATGGGCAGCAAACAGCGATTTTATGGGGAGACCATTAAATAATAAAGATTTTGAAATTAAAGTAGACTGCAATCCAACCAGTGGTTACTTCAATATAGTAACGATTGTCTAAAAGAGGTTTGACTTTTCCACTTACTGCCGCTAGTATAGAAACCCTACCGCAAGGTATACTGTAAATACAAAACACTCCCTTTCAGGAGTGTTCGGTATCGAAAGTTTGTATCGAAAATAGCCTTTTCTTAATCAGAGGGCTATTTTCTTTTTGGAAACTTAATCCAACTTCCGTTCCAATGCTGACATAGCATGAAGCCATCATCACTTGGAAAACATCTGTAGAATTTACTCATACTGAGATTCTCGTTTATCTGTTGCTTCTGACTAGCTTGACGAAGTATTTAATCCAACAGAAAACGGATGCTTTTTTAGTACTAACTATTTATTAGGTCATTGAGGGACTTGATGCCTTTTTGTTCGAGGTATGTACCTAAGTGCATATCATCTCTAACTTTTAAATCTATTCCGTACTGCTTCTCGATAGTGCCTATATGGGTATCATCCCTTTTATCTCGAAGTAGTCCGCTTTGATTTCGGCTTCTGTCACCTCTCATGCCTGGTGCATCTTTGTGTGCCATAGCATTAATGGGGTGCTAGTCCATCCTCTGATAATCTTCCTTTTACGGCTGTACAAACGATGAAGTTTTGTACGGGATACCACAGTGGTTAGCCCAAAAACAGAAAAGACTCTCGTACTAATTGTGAAGCATCAAGATACAAGTCCGAAAACCGATACCTTTAATGTGTGTTGAAGCATTTAGGTGTTAAGCCTTGACACTTCACAATTAAAACGAGAGTCCGAGTACGATTAACGCTTGTAATGATTGTCACTAAAATACTTCAACATAAGAATTATACAGGAGTAGAAAATAAGAGTAAATAAAAATACAGTGTTTTTTACTATCTGCAATATTAAAAAATCATGTCAAGATGGTATTTTGCTATCTATACCATTGATTAACCCCATAATGGTGAGAACATGTCCCCGAATGAGTTGCACTGAAACTAAAAGTTTGGTCATTGCATTCAGCCATTGCTCCTCTATCACGAGCCTCACAAGAGTAATCATCATCCTGACAACATTGTCTTTCATCAGGATTATAGCCGTAGTAACACCACTCTTGAGTTACGAGATTAAGCCCACCAGAATAGCTATCAGACTTATCGTTCACAATTAATAAAACGACTAGTCCTGCGAGCACTAACACTCCTATTCCGAGATATTTCAGTATCTTTAAAAAATTCCTTACGAAAGATAACATAACCTCAGTAAGTATACCTCTTTAGAACAGATTCGCTCTAGTTCTATACCCTACTTGTGACCAACTAATACTTGTTTCCCTTTAAAAAATAAGCTTTCTCTGGGTAGGCGGGTTATGTCTGAAAAAGTCAGACCAATGGCTTATAAAGACCTTTAGAGAGTTCGATGTTTTTACAAGCATGTCCACAAAAAAGCCCCATTATGGCGGGGGCTTACCTTTAATCTTTTTCTCTAGTCTTTTAGCTTTATACCTAGAAACATTTTCCCACTTATAAATCATACGGAGCTTACCTTGGAAAATAAAGTGCTTAGCCACACACATTCTTTTTGCTGACTTTCTATACCATACCTTAGTGTGTCTATGGCGACGATAACGAACTTTTTCATTCCATGATATCTCCCCAACAAAAACATCGAATACAACATGAGTTTCTTTTAATGTTAATAAAACATCATAATTCCAATGTTTTATTATATAAATAACGGTTGTGACGATAAGCGAAACCAGTAGGAAAGTGACTACATAAACCAGAATAGATGTTAAGGTTTCCATAAGCAACAAATTTTTATTATTTATACACTAAAATAACAAAAACAAAAAATGTTGACTAAATCCTCAAATATGTAATAATGAGGACCATTGCTCATTTTTTAACTTCTAAACCCAAAACCCATTTTATGAGTTTACGTTCTATCCTCGGGGCAGTATCCCCAAACGCAAGATCCCTTGCCCACGAAAAAGTTGAAGAAATTGCCAGAAAAAATTTCTTAGGCACCAATGACTGTTACTCCTTTAAACAGGGAGTACGGGAAGTTGCTGAAAGCTTTAACCGTGAGAAAAAACCCTTTGGCCATTATATGGTAAAAGGTGAGAATGTATTTTACATAAATGAACCCCTCCTTTCTAAAAAAGAACTGGGGATCGTTAAAAACGCCCGTACTGAAAAAACGGGATTCCCCGGAGTTCTTTACTTAAAGCAGGGTGCTACAACCACTTTACGCAAAGAACCTGCTGAGATTTTCCTCCCAGCTGGATATGAGGGTATTTAAAAGATCCGCCCCCGATGCAACGCATCGGGGGTTTGTCACTTTTATATACTACATTCTCCCACTTCTGTCCTCTTGATACTATAAGCCAAAGCCGGGCCACCAAACATTGTAGAGAGTGTACGAATATACACCCCAGAAGACACTGTAACTTCAATTGTTGCAATCAAACATTTTTTATCTTTGTTATTTTCCAAAAACTTTTCCCACCCCTCTATTATTTCTTTCTGTCTGAAGTCCCCTTCTACTTTTTTTATTACCTCTATCTTTTGTTCTACTGCTCCCACCACCGATATCATTCTAGTGTTCTGCAAAACAATAGTATGTACTTCTCCACTCATTGTTGGCAATACTTTTGGAAGTGTCCCCGCTTTAGCGTGTGTAAATAAAGGAACTCCATCAACAGGCTTCGAAGAAAAAGGTGGGTAAGAAAAAGTTTTT
>ERZ1292625.1542-Hain-H41-01um-R1-1542-length-26605-cov-5_pt2 | contig 13200 bp, 14 predicted proteins | sample MGYA00564400_ERZ1292625 | MGnify/ENA primary metagenome ERZ1292625 (study PRJEB36523, sample SAMEA6512639) | groundwater metagenome | collected 2019-01-08 | study: AquaDiva: Metagenomics assemblies of 32 groundwater samples | reverse complement strand
AAGGCTTTCGAGTTGAGGATAACAGTTGTCGGTAAACAAGTGTTCGCGTGCGCGATCCATTCCCAAGAATCGAGTCGAGCAAGGGAAGATTGGCGTAGGTACGATTTAGCCAATACGCCACATGAACAATATGAACTACCCGCCGATATAAAGGAAAAATGCGTCCAACTAGTAGCGGATCTTGGTTTACAATTTGGATGCATTGACATGATTGTCACCCCAGCTGGAGATTACGTTTTTCTCGAAATCAATGCCAACGGTCAATGGCTCTGGATAGAGCACATTACAAAGATGCCGATCTCGGAAGCGATAATTGAGCTTCTTGTGAATCCACCAGGATAGAAACTTGAACGTAAATCCCACTAAATAAAGAGTGGGATTTTATATGCCCAAGTACCAAACCAAAACCACGGGCGTTAGCCCGTGGATAAGGGGCATATCCGCGTTAAGCGCGGACAATCCCTTCGGGATTGAATCAAAAGAAAACCCCGTCCGTAAGGGCGGGGATTTTTATTTGATCTTTTTACATCTTCAACTTCCTTTTTAATAAACCTAGCAAAATCACCTTTTTGCATTTTCTCCAAAAGGTTTTTCTTTTTCATATATTTGATCGTAGTGACTAGATGTGTCCATCAAAATATCAAAGCCCGAAGATTTTTTTGAAGTTCTCGGTGGATACTTTACGTTTTTCAATTTCTTCCGGAGAGTTGTAGTTTGGTATCAATTTCTCGTCTAGCGAAATTAGGGCTCGATTGTTTTCGAGCGGTTGGCCGTTCAGAATCTTTCGGACACAATAAGCCACGGCGGAGCCGTTTAAGAGGGCTGCGCCGCCAAGTTGGGGCCAAGAGACGATAGTGCGACCAATCTGCGGCATAGATTCGTGGACTCGATTAGTGACAGTTTCGGGACCGATGTGGGTAACAATCAGTTTGCCGATGCCCATCTTGTCTAAGCCAATGAGTTTTTCGTAGGAGACATCCCCCATTCTGCCGTGAAAGAATGGCGTTTCGGGATTGAGATCATATCTTTCGATATCAACAAGGCCGTTGTCGCCGTTGTCGGCGGCCATCACAACAGCGATCCTGTTTTTCTTGGCTTCTTCTCTTATTAAAACCTTGACTGCTAAGTTGTCTAGTTCATCAATAACGATATCTAACTTTGGTGATCCAGAAAAAAACTGAGAGATGTTTTCTTTGGTTAGGCCTTCGGGGAAAAGTTCGATCTCGGTGTACGGGTTGATCTGATAGATCTGGCGAGCAGTGACCTCAACTTTTCTTACCCCGAGATTTTCGACACCAGCCCGAACACGATTAGTATTGGTGAGTGCTAGGGCGTCAAAGTCAGCGAGCTTTATTCTCTTACCTCCCCCTTGAAGAACTATCGCGAGAGCGACGCTATTACCAACACTTAATCCTCCAATACCGATAGTCGCGTTATAGAATTTTTCTTGCTCTTCGGCATTGATAAGATTTTTGTTGCGGGCGGTTCGAACTAGCTGGAAGTCGGTTTCATCCAAGATATGGACGAGAGTTGAAATCCATGGGAAATAAACCCACTTGCCGTGGCGGGAAAGATCTTTTTCTTTCGCTAAGTTTGAAATAAAGTTTTCAGTTTCCTCCTTAAATGTCGGCGCGAAAACTTTCGAAGGGTTTTTGACGGCAAAAAGTTCGCGAAGTTGTTCTTGGTAATCATCAACAACGTGCGTGATTTCATCATCAGCTAGAAGCTTATGGAGTTTTTCTGAATCAGCATCTAATGAGAGATCTAGGATGTCTGGTTTGGAAGAGGATGGAATTTTAGATTTTTCTAATAATGTTTTTTCGATTTCCATTTTATTATTTGTCCTCCTTTTTGACCCATTTTTGTTTTATTCCTTGTTTGAAATGAGTAGGGTGCCCATGTTCCCAGAAAATAATTCTAGGTTTGACTCTGTCGGGCGTCATATTGAAAAGGTACTTGTATTCGGCATTTTTATCTAATAGACTTTTCACAATAACTTCTTTTGTTATTTTCTCCAGTTGAGTGGACCTTTTAGTGCCGGGCTTTAGTTCGATATTAATTTCCAAATATTGGTTGTGTTTCTTGTCGTGCTTGGTGATTATTGTGAATTTCCCTGTTAAAAATTCCTCTAGGTCTTCATGGTGTAGTCCCTCCCTGATGTGCTCTGGATATATTATAGCTCCAGATAGCTTAGTTGATAAATCAGATCTTTCGTAAACATAAACGAATGGGGTTTCTGTGATGGTTTTTTTAATACCATTTTTCTGGGCTTCTTCTTGAAGGTTTATATTGTTATCTTTGAGTATCCTGTCTATTTCATTAAAATTTACTACTCCGCCATGGTCACCAATTGCGTAGCGAATCAAGGGGATAGTATTGTCGCCGGTTAGAAGTATTTCCTTATTCGGGGACTCAAAGGTTATGAAAAATGGGTTATATTGGGCGAGGGTTGGAGTTTTATTGACATCAATAAAAATATCTTTGAAAAGCTTTGGATTTTTTACTGCGAGTCGGCGAATCAAAATTGAAGTTGGGGTTTCGTAGGCCATCGCGCCGATGTCGGCTGTGCCGTAGATGTTTAATGTATTTAGATATGGATTCTTGATGTTAGTTTTTTTGATAATGTAATCACGGAATTTTTCACTAAAGGACTCGGCGGCAAAAAGGATTCGGAGATTGATTTTTTTTAGGTTAATTCCTTCTTTTGGAGCTTCATCAACTAGGTCTTTTATGAATGGGGGGTAGCCAATTAAAATCACTTGGTTGTAATATGAGGCAATGTTCCGCAAGGCGTGAAAAATTTCTGACTTATTAGTACCCGGGGTGATGATCGAAATGGGAAGATTACTTCTTTGGGCTGCAATTTCAAAAGCCTTGTAGGTGATAATTCCACCAATCCAAACACCCATGCCAAAACCGACGATGATTAGGGTGGGCCCGCCGGTGCCATAAGAACTGTTTTTCAAAAATTCCTCGGCTAAAACCGAGTATTGCCAATCAAGCCTTTGCTCTCTTGGGAAATAGAAGGGCTCGCCGGTTGAGCCGGAGGTGGAGGTGTAAACGATGGGCTTATTGAGGTGGCCGTCCCAAGCAAGTTTTTCTAGAGAGTACTCGCGGAGGTAGGACTTTTTATCGGTTGGCGGCAGGAGTTCAAAGTCTTTCCAGGTTTTAATTTTGTCCGGATTAACGCGGTGTTTTTTCAAAAAATCCTTATAGGCCGGGACTCTTTTGGAGGCTATCTTGAATAGTTCTAGGGCGTTTTTCTCTCTTTCGCGGGACCAAAAATCGGACTTCTTAGTTTTGAGAAGGTGGCGGATTTTATCGGCCGACAGGTTTTCCTTGGTGATCGGTCTCACCGCTTTATTATACCAGATGGGTCAAAACTGGAGCGTGGGGGTTAGGCTTTACCCTTAAATATCTTCTCGGCGATTTGGTCTGCGACAAGGCTCGAGGGAACGTTTTTTTTCTTGGATATTTTTAAAATTTCAAGAGTGGTTTTACGAACGCCGAGACACTTGGCTTCAACCCATTTGCGATCGTAGCCGCCGCGCCGCAACTCCCCCACCACATTGATGAGGCCACCGGCGTTGGCCAAATAATCGGGGACGTAAAGGATGCCACGGCGATGAATTAAGAGGCCATCTTCGGGTTCGCAAAGTTGGTTGTTGGCCGCGCCGCAAACAATCGGGCAATTAAACTCCTTGATGGTTAAGCTATTGATCTCACAGCCTAGGGCGCAGGGCGCAAAAACATCACATGTTTGCTTGTGGATTTCTTCGGGTTTGACGATTTTGATTCGCGGGAATCTTTTTTTAGCCAGGGCTACTTTTTCTGGATCAATGTCGGAGCCGATGACCCGGCCGCCGCTTTCGTAGATCAGCCTGGCCAACTCTCCCCCCACCTTGCCCAAGCCCTTGATGGCGAAAGTTTTTCGTTCCATGTGGTTTTCGCCAAAGATAAGTGAGAGGGCTGCTTGCATGGCGGAAAATACCCCTAAAGCGGCCCAAGGGCTTAAGTCGCCGCCTTTGGTTTTTCGGCCGACGATGAATTTGGAGTGTCTGGTTAAAACTTCAATGTCTCGTTCTTCGATACCAACATCTTCGCCGGTAATGAAATTGCCTTTGAAAAGATTAACGACTCTTGAGTAGGCGGCTAAGAAATTCCGGGTTTTGGGTTTTTTAGGGTCAGCGATAATAACGGCCTTAGCTCCGCCGTAGGGAACACGGGCCAGGGCGCACTTGTAGGTCATGGCTCTCGAGAGATTCAAAACGTCGCGGAGGGCTTCTTCGTCGGACGGGTAGGGCCAATAGCGGGTGCCGCCGGCGGCTGGGCCTAGGTTGGTGTTATGGATAGCAATAAAGCCTTTGAGGCCAGTAGGTTTATCGTAGAAAAAAGAAACTAGCTCGTGGTTGTCAAATTCGGGGAGTTTTTCGATTTCCATTGATTTTATTATAGCAGTTTTGACTTAGGGATCTCCGTAGGATCCTTTGGGTTCTGGGAGGGCGCAGAAGATGTGTTTAATTGGGAGCATTACTTAAGTTAGCGGTCACTCTTTATTAACCTAAAGCTTCATGGGGCTATCTAATATCTTAATATTTCCACGGTTGGCAATTATCACCGGAGGGGGCTAGAACTACAAAGCCTAAGAGGAATTTGAATTGGTCAGAAAGACTACCTTTTTCAGGAATGGCATAAACGTCAATGCTCCACGGAGCGTAGTTTTCTCTCACGCTTTAATTATAGCAAGCCAAGTAATAACTTGACAGCAAAAACTTGTCTTTATAGAATCCGAATAGAACCTTAACTCCGAAGGGGGCAGATAAAGTGAGAATAATCGACCGAACATTGCCGGCTGACGGCGTAGCAACGAAATACCTTCAAGAAACCGCGGATGGTTTTATTGTTGAAGCTACCTACATAAAACGCCCGAAGAAGCACATACTTTGTGTTTCAACTCAGGTGGGTTGTTTGATTCGTTGCCGGTTCTGCGCCTCTGGTTTACGCAGCAAGGGGGCGTTATATGAGCGATCGCTCTCAAGCGCCGAAATGGTTGAGGAGTGCTCTAATATTGCCCGAGAGATAGACTTAGTGGCATATCACAAGCCCATACATTTCTCTTTCATGGGTGAGGGCGAACCTTTCCTCAATTTTGGGGAGTGCGTGAAAGCGTTTCATGTCCTTACTAGTATGAATTGGCTTGTGCCGGTTCAGATTGCAGTCTCCACGTCAGGAATTAGACCGGATCTTATCCGTCGATTGAGCCAGATCGAGTTCTTGGTTCCCTTCAAGCTCCAAGTTTCACTACATGGAGCAAGCGATGAAATCCGTTCTCGAATCGTGCCGATCACCAAACCCATAACAGAAATCGTGGCGGCGACTCGATACTATCGAGAAAAATGCAGTCGGCCAGTAGAGTGGAACTATGTGATGTGTTCCGGCGTGAATGATTCGCTGGAACACGCAGAACTTCTAGTTGAACTGCTTGGTCCCGGCTGGTATGTTAAATTCAGCCAGTTGAATCTTACAGCTGGCTTGCCATTTCTTCCTGCATCAAGAGAGCGAGTAGACCAATTTCGCCAGATTCTAGAAAACAACGGACTCTCAACGAAATGCTATAAAACTGACGAGTCTGGTATTGGGTCCGGCTGCGGTCAGCTGTCATACCACTACGTTCAACAAAAGGCATCATTGTGACCCACGTTCATCCGCCTCCTTGGATAGTTTTTCCGGGAGGCGGATTTTTAAATTGGCAACTTTTATTTATATATGTTATGAGATAAAAAAGAATCACCATGGCACTTACCACTTCAGAGCGTGTCATTAAAGCATTAATTTCAGCTTATAAAACCGGACTGGGCGGCAACTTTTTAGCTTTGACACTCCAAACGAATATTCATGCTGCCCACTCCGATATTGATTACGCTCTCTTGGTGCAGCGCTTAGATATGAAAAGCTACGAACGCATTGCAAAAATTAATGCGCGTTTTGAGCGAAAATTTGGTATAACCCTAGACTTATTCCTCTACGAGTTTGGAACGTTGCGTACGGTAATAAATCCTTGGTCGACTGAAATTGTCCGGCGAAACACAAAAGCTGTGTATGGTAAACATTTTTGGAGCGATCTTTCGTATACATCGACTCAAATTCATCGGGGCGCTTTCACTTATCTTGATAACAATCGTGAAAAGTTTCGGAGATATATTAAAAATATTGGCAGGCAACGCGGGGAGTGGATTGTTGCTTGGGCGCTGGATCACGTTTTTTCAGCGGTCAAAGTTTACAATTCGCTCTTCGGTTTTTGGTCACTGGGCAAAGAGCGCAACTTAATGGAGTTACGACATATAAATCCCCGTCTGGCTCGGCGCCTTGAGACAATCTATCGATTGCGACATATCAGAGCGAGAAAGGATCCGATTCATTATCTAGCCAAATGTTACGCTTTGGCAGAGTATATTTCTGACCTTATTCGAAAGCGTACGCTGCGTTCATTTAGAACGACTCTACAAAAAAGAGCTAGCAGGCACTAGCTCTTTGTCGAAAGGTTGAAGTAAAACGCCGCGTCATCTCTAGTCGTTGCGATCGCTGCCCTAATCGCACGCGCTACGGTGACAGGACTGCCGGCGTTGTGAATGATGAATACTGGTTTTGCAAGTACAACGCCGAGCCCGATGATCATTTGTCGAGCTACTTCTTGGTGAATTCCGATACTTTCCGTGGATTCCTTCAGGTAAAAAGGGTTTTGCCCTTTGGATGGCCGCGCTTGCCTCTGTTTGAGTATGGCAGTCGGCTCGGCTTCTAGCAAAATGAAAACATCGAACAATACAAGGCGCAGAATTGGCTCAGGAGGAATCATCAATCCAAAGTCACCACGCTCAACAATGGGCATCTCTAAGATGAAGTTTTCGTGGGTGTTCAGTGTGTGAATAACGCGCTGGTAAGTTGCCGTGCGTTTTTGGATTGAGAAGGTTTCAATCATCGCCCGCAACGCAGATGATGAACCAATAAAGTCTGGAAACTCCTTTCGGACAAGCTCGCTCAAACTATGGATGGGGAAGTTGGTATCTTCTGCTACGAGCTGCCCAACGGTTGATTTTCCCACGCCACGCAAGCCAGCTAGTAAAATCTTCATTTATACCTCCTATCTGTGAAAAGTTCAGATGAACTAACTATACCATAAACTTAGAATTGATTTATGTCAATCTAAATTTTCGAGCTTGTTTTTTAAATTGCTGGTTGTTTTTAAATAAAATTGTCTTAAATCCAAGCTTTTTGGCGGTTTTAATGTTTATCTCTTTATCGTCAACAAAGAGACATTCACCCGCTTTAGCTTTAATATTTTTTAAAAGGTATCTAAATATTCCTCGATTTGGCTTTATAATTCCTATATCGGCTGAATTAAAAATACTATCAAAGTGATGGGCGATTCTGAATTTTTTTTCTAAACGCCACTTGAGTTTGGCGGTGTAATTTGTAAGAAGGATTATGCGATGGGTTTTCCTTTTTCGTTCAACCCATCGGATCAGCCACCTATTAAGACGTTCGGTGGCAAACCATTCCAAGAGTATACGGTAGTAGTTTTTCCAGCTAAGCAAGCGGGGGAAGCGCTTTTCAAAGAAAATGCGCTCGTTAAAGTTTTTATTTATCACCGCCTGACGGGAACAAGCCCTAATTATACGCTCTATCGTGCCTGCCGGGAGTTTGAATTTTCTATCAAGGAGCGCAAAATTAATTTTCTTAATAAATATTACTACGCCACCAACATCAAAGATAAGATTTTTTATTGTTTTTCTCTTGTTCATATACTTTCCTTTTCGGGAAAGGCACTAATATCTATCGCCCAAGGAGCGTAGTTTTCTTTCACGCTTTAATTATAGCAATTCGGTTGAGGCTTGACACTGAAAACTTACTTATATAGGATAACAGATAGAACGGTAAGCCTCTTACCTTCTGACTATTACTGATTTGAAGAATTTCTCTTGAAAGTTAGTGGCTTCCTCTATTTCCTTATCCGAGATATCAAGACGATTATCTGGAACTATGACTAGTTTATCATCGTCGTCATTTAGGCGGTGGATAATGGCAACACAGACGCCTGTGAAAGTATCAAGTGGTTCGTTTATTCCAAGGACGTAACAATCTAGTTCTTCTCCGTCGGTGTTGATAGTGTTTGGTACGTAGCCGTAGTTTTTATCGTATTTGAATCCATATTTCGGGTGGAAACTGTTGAGGGGCCTATCGATTTTCACATAAACTAACTTCCCTAAAAAATCTTTGATATTACCAACCATTTTTTGATATTAGAAAAAAAAACATGGATGGTCAAGAAAGTGATTTTCTCTTTTGACCATCCATGTATCATCGTGGGGCGAGAATGAGGGCACAAAGGTAATCGCGATGAACAAGTGTCTTTTCGACGACAACCTTTATATCTGAAGGATTATTTGTGCGTGGAGATTCGAAGTTTTCGAGCTTTTTAAAGCAGTAGGGATCCTGGACAAGTAAATCTCTATGACCAGGGGAGGTAAGATAGGCTCTAGCGGAACAACCACCGCGACAAACAGAAATGTGATCACACCCTGCTCAACCTGGTATTTTTCCCGGATTCGCCAGCCTTTGTCTGAACGCCCGAAATTGATAAGATCGGACGATGTCATACAGATCGTCAACTAGTATGTCTCCAGCCCTATAGTCGTGTAAGTAAACGCACGGGCTGATGGGAATCTTACCATCTGGGGTGATGGAGTGAATACGGAAGGACTTGGTGCCGCATGGACATCCAGTGCCCGATCCGCCGATCAAAGTGTTGAGGAGAGGCTCTCCTAGTTCAACTGGATCGCATTGTTCAAGAAGCCTCATACTAGCTCTATAAAACAATTCGGGCGATGGTAGCATGTCCAAGTGCTGAGGTTCGGTTGGCTTGATAAAGTTTATCCTTACATTGCTCTTGGTTTCCCTGGCTAATTTGACAAGTCCATCAATGTGCTTGTCAGAAAGATTCCAGGACATGCCACACATTACGGCTGTGTGCTCGATTCCAGCTTCTTCACACTTTCTAAGAGCAGACATAGCTTTCCCAAAAAGTGATGCTCCTCTATTCTTGTCATGCTCCTCTGGAAAAGGGCTGTCTATACTGACATCGATGTCATTTAACAGTCCGAAAGCTCCTGGGTGTTCTTGAGCAAGACAGTTAACGGTTATGCCTGCCGTTGTTAGCCCAACAATTATTTCCCTCTCGACAAGAGAAGATATGATGTAGGGTAGCAACGTTTTGGTTGCGTCAATGCCGCTTGTGAAGAGTGGTTCATTGCCGCCGAGATTAACAGTTTTGATGCCATTAATCGCAAGCTGACCAACAACCCTATCAACCATTGATCGAGTAAGGTTAGACCCTTTCTCACGGGCGGACATGCTATAACAATGAAAACATCGATACGGGCAGTCATTTCCGAGCGTCCAACCGATGTTTTCTATTGCTATTCGAGCTTCAGAATCTAAACTCGAGGATTGGAACATGGATCCTCCTTAGAGAAATGGGTTGGGTTCTGTTGAATATGAGAGACCATACTTAGCATCCAAGTCTAAAACAGATTGGAGTATTCGGTTATAAATCGGGACACTAACAAGTATCCGATCAGCTACGAAATCGTCGATGACCTGATCTGAACAATCGACGAAATATAGCACCTCCCCGAAAAATTCCAGGTCTAGTTTATATAACTGGAGGCAAATTTCATGATACTCTGCATACCCCAACATTGGGAGTGTTTTAGGTGCGCTGATTGGGTTAATGGCATGATCATAGGTACTGGCGTGAGATTTGTGCCACGCTTTTAGTGCCCGATACACCAATTCTACTCGATTAGATTCTATGCGGTATTGATAATTACCATGCCTAGAATCAATAACAAGACCTTGGCTAGCGAGCTTCTTGCTGAATGGCGTACCTTCGGAAGCATACATTTCCGTGAAGATTCCCTTTGTCACCACCCAGTCAAGAGACTTTAAAAAAGCTAGGTTTTCTTGAAGCTCGAGCAGTGTAGTATAGGGATCAAACAGGATCATGCCCATCTGAACATAGATACTGTGACTCTGTAGTATAGTCAAAGCATTGATGTTATCGGATGGTACGGCGCTTTTATTCATTCTTTTAAGCGCTGTAACTGAACCGCTCTCAACACCAATACTTGTTGCAAACCAACCAACATTGGCCAGTGCGGCTACTAAGTCGGGGTTGAGTCGATCCGCCCTAACTTGAGTCCGAAATTTGATCGTTAAATTTCGCTTTTGAAGTTCCGTAGCGAGCTCTTGAACCCATTCCACATTGCGAGGTGGCTCGATGAAACTGTCGTCGACTATCTTGAAGCAGTCTGTCCCGAACTCGTTATATAGACGGTAAATTTCCTCAACGAAATTCGGGATTGTCCGACTCCTCCATAGTGTCGTTTGCTTCATCTGACGATCAAAAGACACAACAGAACAGAAAAGACAGTTTGCCGTACAACCTCGACTCGTAGAAATGTGAATCGGATTCTTAAGGTTGATGGTGGCTTGAACGGAATCTCTACTTGGGAAAGGGAGGGTGTCCAAGTTCTGTTTTGGAGTAGCTTTCCTATTAGAGAGAGGTTCTCCGGTACCGCTTTTGTAGACAAGCCCCTCTACTTCAGTAATTGGAAAAGAGGGGTCAGTGATGGCATTTAAAAGCTCGAGAATGGATTGCTCGGCCTCACCACGTAGAACATAAGTACATCCCACGGAAAGAAAGTCTTCGGGATGGAATGTTGGACCATACCCTCCAGCGACAATGGGAACTACCAAGCCTGCCCCTCGAATCTCTCGGATCAACTCAGAAACATCAGAGATAGAGGAGATATAGCAGGAGATGCCGATAAGATCGACTGACTTCAGTGACTTGACTTGGTCAACGATCTCTTGAATACCCAGATCTAACAACCATCCATCGATGATGGTGACAAAGTTACCTTCCTTCCTTAGAACAGCTGCTAGATATCCAACGCCAAGATTCTCTTCAGATGTCCTGTGAGAATGCGATGGCGGGGTAATCAGAGCGACTTTTTTTCCCATTACATTCTCCTTTTAAGTTGTTAAGGTGCGCACGAAGAATAGTATAATTATATCAAATTTAGTCAAGTAGCTGACTCGCCTGGCGCAATGGCTTATCGGGTTTGGACTTTTTTGTTAAACAACAACCCAATGAAAAGGGTTGGTTACCCCGAAGATGTAGCTGGAGTTGTAGTTTTTCTAGCCTCAAAAGACTCTTCGTATGTTAATGGAATTACTTTAGACGTATGCGGGGGGGATTATATTAACTAACTGCAAAATTCAATGATTGAAAAATTCAACCATTTCCCATCCGAAGAAGGGCCTGGGAGCGACTGGAGGCCTGGGAGCGAAGATAGAATTAATCACGGGGAACACTCTGTTAGTGTTGCGGAATTGATTTCTGAATCAAGATACGATGTATTTGTTCGATATGGGTACGCTAACTCGATTGTCAATGGGAATATGGACGAGGAATATTTATTCTGGAAGGCAACGTACGACAAAATGCAGAATCATCGAGTAGGCTTCTCGAGAAGTGAGTCTTTTGACGCGATGATTACTGATTTTGAAGAAAAAGGATTTGAAGGTAAGCCTGCAATTCCTGTCGATCGAAGCTATGAGCTACTGGACGGAGCGCATAGGCTTGCTTGTTCTGCTGTATTTGATATTCGCCCGAAAGTTATTATTTTTAATGCACTATCACATCCTTACAACAAAGACTGGTTTGAAGGGGAAGGCTTTGGCAGCGAGGAGCTTCAAAAAATTAATGAGGTGAAAAATAATTTGACTAGGAGATTCGAGAGGTTCCCCCAAAAAAGTTATATTGGAGTTGTTTGGGGCGTAGCGTTGGAGTATTGGGAAGAAATTTTAAGTAGTATTCCTTCGCCCAAATTACGTCGATCATTTATCAGAGACTTCGAGGGCTACATCGAGACATTCATTAAAGAAAGCTACACGGAAGATGGGATGGAGGAGGAAAGAATCGTGTCCAAATCGAAAAAACTTGCTAGTATAAGTTCAAAAGCGGGAATAATCGCTATAAGTGATAACCTTGAAGAAGTAAGTAGTATTAAAAGAAAAATAAGAAATGAAATATCTAAGAGAATGGATGAGTATTTCTTTGATAATATAATACACATAATAGACAGCAGAGAAATTGGTCAAGCTTTGCTAAAAAAATATGATCCTAGAAAAAAATGAAACCTATAAGTTTGCCGGTTGCCGTACATATAGTATTACACAAGAGTAAAGAGATTTTACTAATAAAGAGGGCAAATACTGGATTCAGAGATGGGGAATGGTCAGTCCCAGCGGGGCGACTTAACTCCGATGAAACGATAAGGGAAGCGGCAGCGAGAGAGGCATTAGAAGAAGTAGGTGTTTCAATTCTTATTAAAAATTTATCTAAGCCATTAGTAATGCACTATAAAGATGGTCAGGGGGAGAGATTGTACTTCTTCTTTGGTGCAGATAAATGGTCCAAAGAACCATGGAACGTTGAGCTTGATAAATGCGATGAGATTGCTTGGTTTAAAAGTGACAGATTGCCTAAGCTCCTGATTCCACATATAAGAGACGGGATAAACAAAGTCCTAGAAGGAACATCGTATACTGAATATGGATTTAAAAATACTAAGCATATTGAAAAGTGACCGCCCAACTTTTTAGGTTGGGCGGTGACGTGAGAGAAGTGCGCAGAAATCTGCTAGAGAGTGTTGGACGCAGATAGTCCGAGGCCATAACCTATGCTCGTGAAAGCATCTCCTTTCTTGAGTTTGGCTTCTCCAAATTTTCTTTCGAAAATCTGACGAATGCGGGGGATGAATGACGATCCACCCGTCAAGAATACTACATCAATATCACCTTCCCTAAGACCAGAGTCGGTGACCGTATCAAGAACGCATTTTTCAATGCGATCTATGTCATCCATTATCATGCTCTCAAACTCATGACGAGTAAGCTGATTGTGTATGTCCGTTAGGCCCTCGCTGAACTCTATGATCGCAGACTCTTCCTGGGACAGTCTTAGTTTGGCTTTTTCAATTGCTTGAAAAAGCTTGAAGCCATAGTTGCGATCGATGAGATCTTCAAGGCGCAGGATTGGAGGCTGATCCTCGGCATTGATTCTTATTTGCCTTA
>ERZ1292625.3345-Hain-H41-01um-R1-3345-length-13205-cov-9_pt1 | contig 13205 bp, 9 predicted proteins | sample MGYA00564400_ERZ1292625 | MGnify/ENA primary metagenome ERZ1292625 (study PRJEB36523, sample SAMEA6512639) | groundwater metagenome | collected 2019-01-08 | study: AquaDiva: Metagenomics assemblies of 32 groundwater samples | reverse complement strand
ATTATATCACAGCTGTCATATTTGCAAAAAGTGCCATTTTATGCGGGATACGGGAATCGAACCCGTGTTTCAACCTTGGGAAGGTCGTATTCTACCACTAAACTAATCCCGCATGTTCAATCCGGTTTCTCACTCACCGCCTGTGAATATCCCGATCAATGAACGCCAAAATCCTTTTTTTTGCCCTTCATTGTCGACAATATTTTGCCCATCAAGAACGGTCGGTTCAACGATGACCATCACTTCTTCCCCTTTCTTGGCAACCCCAAACCGTTTCCGCAATTCTTCCTCAACGCCCCGCTCAGTATTCAGTCGCGCTATGTCAACAGAAAGGTCACTTTCCCGCTCTTGTAGCTTTTGAATTTCGTTTGAGACGATCTCTTCGTTCTGCCGCGCTTCACTGTATTTCTGATAGACATTCCATGTCGCATTCCCCAGAAACAGCGCGCTGATACTCAATATGAATAGCACCACTTTTGAGTACATCGCTTTGCGTAATTTCTTTTTTTGCTGGAAGTCTAACATGGTAAATATCTATTGCATATTATATAGTATATCTTATACTATACATTTAATACTCCCTTATGTTCAACAAGAAACACAAAAAAACCATCAAGGTCATCTGGTCAATTCTGGCTATTTTTATTGCCATTAGCATGGTGCTTCTCTACAGCCCTATCTTCCTTTAAGACTCTGTAAGGTTAGCTGTCGTTCCCTCCTCGGATCATCTTCAGGAACACCTCTTGGGGAATGTGTACCTTGCCTCCCTGCTTCATTCTTTTCTTTCCCTTTTTTTGTTTTTCAAGCAATTTCATTTTTCGCGTAATATCACCTCCGTAGAGCTTTGCCGTCACATCTTTTCGCAGTGCGGAGATCGTCTCTGAAGCGACGATGCGTCCAAGCACTTTGCCCTGGATCTTTACGACAAATAATTGGCGAGGAAGCACTTTATAGAGGCGCCCTACCGCTTCTTTGGCTTCTTCTTCGGCACGGCGCGAAGACACTACGCGGGAAAATGCCGGCATAACCTCCTCGGCAACCAAAATATCAAGCCGTGCCACGTCCGCCTTTCGTGAATCTATGATCTCATAGGCGAGGGACGCAAATCCCGAAGAAACACTTTTCATCTCATCAAAAAAGTTCCGCATAAGCTCCCGAAGCGGCATAACTACCTCAAGGGAAACACGATTATCGCCGAACGTTTCCGAATTCCCCATTTCCGCTTCATGGTCATGGAGTATTTGCATGATTCCGCCAAGATACGAGCCGGGAGTAATGATACGCGCCGAAACCCACGGCTCGCGCACTTCTTTGTATGTTCCGTGGTCGGGAAATAAGGCGGGGGAATAAACTATTTTTTTCTTGCCGTCCAGATATTCCACCTCGTATGTGATAGACGGGGTTGCAACCACGAGATCCAGGTCAAATTCCCTTCTCAAACGTTCCGAGATAATCTCCAGATGAAGCATCCCTAAAAAACCGCACCGGAAACCGCGGCCGAGCGTCCCTGACGTTTCTTCCTCGTACGAAAGCGACGGATCTGATAATTTAAGTTTTCCGAGAGCACTCCGAAGGAGCGGAAAATCATCCTGACTCTCCGTATAAATGGACGCCCACACGACAGGCCGCGGGTTCATATATCCGGGAAGGGCCGGGAGGGGCGCTTTGGTCAATGTAATCGTATCTCCCACCGACGCGGCCCCCGCTTTTTTTATCCCCGTTATTATGTAACCGATCTCTCCCGCAGATAATGAGTCTTTCGGGATTGGGGCGGGAGAAAAAATTCCTGTCTCGATCGCTCCAAAATGCTCTTTTGTCTGAATGAGTGTAAGTAAGGATCCTTTGGCAATCGTGCCGTCCAACACTCTCACAAAAACAATAACGCCTTTGTGATTTGAGTATTGGAAATCAAAGATAAGCGCTCGTGCGCTCTCTGTCCCCGGAAATGCTTCATGCGGGGGCGGTATACGCGCGATGACCTCCTCCAAGAGCTTTTCTACCCCCTGTCCGGTCTTGCCGGATACTTCAAAAATGGAGGAGTTATCGCATTCCAAGAGTTTCGCGACCTCCCCTCTCACTTCTTCTATGCGAGCAAGGGGTGAATCAATTTTGGAGATAACAGGAATAATGACAAGTCCCAGCTCGCGTGCCATTGCAAGCACGGTCAATGTCTGGGCTTGCACGCCTTGCGTGGCATCCACCAAGAGAATGGATCCCTCCACCGCTTTGAGCGCGCGGGATACCTCGTATGAAAAATCAATGTGTCCGGGCGTATCAATAAGATTGAGCGTATATTCTTCTCCATGGGAATTGTAACGCATACGCACCGGCTGCATCTTGATGGTGATGCCGCGCTCGCGCTCAAGGTCCATATTGTCCAAGACCTGCTCTTTCATTTTGCGCGCCTCAATCGTGCCCGTCAGCTCAAGCATGCGGTCAGCAAGCGTTGATTTGCCGTGATCAATGTGGGCAATAATGGTGAAATTTCTTATATTCTTCATAATATCTACCAAGCATATCATAGATACATGCAAACAAAAACGGCGCGAAACGCGCCGTTTAAAAAGTAAAAAGGTTCCGTAGTCGCTATTTAAAAACGTTTCGGTCGGCTTTTGTTTTGTCCGAGTTGGACAGGTAATAGACAGTTGCGAAAAAAAAGATGAGCGCAATGGCGAGCAGTACAATGCCGCTTTTATGAAGCCTTTCATAAAAAAACCAGACCGAGGTCATAATACTGGCGATGGACAACAACGAACACCATGTGGCCAGCTTATTTGCGTCTTTCGTGTCTTTCATGTCTCCTCCTTTTTGTGAGAACAAAGTGCTAACGCCATTAAAGCACACTATCTGCAAGAAGTCAACACATTCGGCATCTTACAGTTCCTCCTGATCAGGCGCAATGACACGCACCTTAAAGAGACGGCGTTTGAGGTTGGCGCTCACTTCTTCCAGTTCTCTGTTCCCGAGCATCTTGAGAACTACGATGCAGGCAACAACACCAAGCCCTCCGGCAAAAAGTCCCTGCAGGAAAATACCCCAGAACGTGTTGATATCAAACATGTTGCCAAACACCGAGAGAAAGCGGTATGCCACAAAACCCATAATGACCGACGCCGCAAAGATGTGCGCAAAGACTCGTTTCAAAGAAAGAGAGAACTCCTTAAAATCTCTGCTGAAAAACAGTCCCAACAGAGTGGCGTTTATGATCATCCCCATTGAATATGCCAGCGGCAACATGACGATTGCGCTTCCGGGAATGTCGTCAATTCGCAAAAGGGATTCCATAAAATAGCGGAACATCTCGTTTGTTTGAAACATTTTCATGAACACAAAACCAAATATGATGATCAACGCCGATGAAAAAGTATTCATCACGAGCGGAATTTTTGTTCTTCCCGCCGCGTAGTATCCTCTCACGAACAAAAGCACGAGTGCCTGCGCCAGTATGGAAACCGAGAACACGGCAAGCGCCGCCGCCGTCAGACGGGTATCTGACCAGTCAAATTCTCCGGAGCCCAGAATGGTTCGCACGATCTGCGCGCGAAGAACAATAAAGAGAATAATGGCGGGGGTTGTCCAAAACACGATGTGCCTTGTCGCGGCTACAATATGTTCCGCGAATTTCATTCGTTCCCCGTTTGAAAAAAGTCTGGTCAATGTCGGGAACGCCGCGACAGAATATGAAACCCCGATGATAGAGAGCGGTACCGACTGAAGATTGAAAGAAAAGTTAAAAACAGCGATGGATCCTTCCACCATGTATGAGGCAAGGGCAATGAGTGCGATCAGGGAGATGTGATTGGATGAAAGAGCAATGGTGCGCGGCAGTGATAATACCACCACTCGCTTTATGTCGGAGAAGTTCATGTGCCATTTAAATCGCGGAACGAGCCCGTGTTTCATGACCACGGGAAATTGAACCAGAAGATGCAGGAGGGCTCCGAAAATAACGCCCATCACCATGCCGACAACGCCAAATAACGGGAAAAAAAATATAATTCCCGTAATGATGCCCAGATTATACAGAACCGGCGCTCCGGCATATACAAAAAATTTCCGGTATGTCTGCGTGACGGACCCCAAGAGACTTGAAATACCGAGCAGTACCGGTGATACCAAGAGGATCCTTGTCAGATCAACGAATATTTTTTTCTCTTCCAGGGAGAATCCCGGAACAATAAAACCCGCAAGAAATGGCGCCATGAAAAAAGCAACTCCGCTCACAAAAAGAATGGTAAGAAAAAAGAAGCTGAACACGTCACTCAAGAACGCGCGGGCGCGCTCCCCTCCATATTCTGAATTCTGGTCTATTTTTTCCACCAAGAACGGTATGAGAACCGTAATGGATACGAACGAAGCAATTGAGATGTAAATAAAGTCAGGGATACGAAATGCCGCATAGTACACATCCAACGTAGTGCTTGCTCCAAAGGTATGCGCGAGCAGTCTGTCGCGGAAAAGCGCGAGTACTTGGGAAAGGAGCGCAAAGGCACCGAGCAGGTATGCCGCTTGGTGAAGCCCTGTAAACTCTTTATTGAAAATGTTTAAAATTCTTTGAACCACGGCTCAGGGCGTTTAGGGTTCTCTGTTTGATATCTCTTTTTGGTCGCTTAGCTACTCAACAGTAACCACGCCTTTTATTATCATTCTCCTTCTATTGGCAATGTGTCCCGTTTTTCCGGCAGAGGAAGCGGGGGTGCCACGTCTATGAATGGCTCTCTATCCCCCCGCAAGTTCTTGAGAATCTTCTTCACCTCGCTGTTTTCCGGATTGAGCTGTTCAATACCTTCAAATTGAGTGATCGCATCCTCTCTTCTCCCTACCTGGTCATAGCTTAATCCCAAGAAATATTTCGCATTCGCGTACACAGGGTTAAGCGTGACCGCGCGTTCAAGCGCCGCAATAGCTCCGCCATAATTTCCGTCTTTGTATTTCAAAAATCCGAGCTGGAAGAACACGCCGATATCGTTCGGGGCGATCAAAGACGCGCGCTCCGTGGATTCAATTGCCGCTTTGATGTTTCCTTCGTTTGCCTCGATCTGCGAAAGAAAGAAGATCGCTTGCGCGTAGTCCTGCTTCTGCGCGAGTGATTCTTCTATGCGTGCGCGCGCTGTTTCAATATTGCCGCGCGCAACCTCGAGACGCGCGAGGGTAAGATAGAGCGCCGGACTCTTGGGATTTCTTTCCAATGCTTTCTCGTAGGCGGCAAGCGCGTTGTCGTACGCGCCTTCAATATTAAGCGAAACAACGGAAGCGTAGACATTTCCGAGTGATACCCAGTTTAAATAGTTGGTGGCATCCACTTCGGTTGCCCGGCGCGCATAGGCGATGGCTTCGCCGAGCGCGCTCTGGAACTGCGCGCGCAATACGTCTTCGCTCACGTCGCTTGTGGAAAGAATGTTGCTTAAACGCGCGGTTTGCAGCTCGGAAAGCGAGCGGAGATACAGGTCATACTCGTAGAGTTCCTTGGCGCGCAGCATATGTGATTCTGCGGTATTGATATCCCCGCTCACATTAAATGTCGTAACTCCTTTGCTGAACGTATGCACGGAAAGAAACCGCTGTACGAAGAAGTATTCCAAAACGGCAGACGCAACGATCATGATGATCAAGAGAAGGACTATGATAAAACCGATTCTGGGATTATCAATGGCTGATACTCTGTAGTTTTTTGCCAGGCCCCCTTTAATGAACATTGCCACGAATATTCCCGTAAACAGAAAAGCGAGACTCAGATTGACGATATTAGGGACATAAAACACCGCCACGATCCATAAGTAGAGAGCCAACAAAAGGGATGAGAAAATGAAGTAGTTGGTGATCCTGTCCTTATGCGGAGTAACGAGCGCTTTTGCGCCCGTATATAAAAATGAGAGCAGGAACAGCATCCACGCAAGGATTCCCGCTATACCAAGCGTTGTCGCAAAGGTTGGTATCATGCCGATACCAAACGCAAATCCCGTATCCCAAAAGGGCGTATCGTTGATGCCGTCCGGTTTCAAGAAAAACCACTGCTGTTCAAACCTGTTCGGACCAATCCCAAGCACCGGATTGAGAGAAAGCGTGCGTGAAGTAATTTCAAGTGTTGCTTCCCACGAGGGTCGCACTTCAACCTGCGAAATACCGAGGCTCGTACTTAATATATTTCCAAGATTACCCGGCAACAAGAATAAAAGAGAAACGATCGCGACGGCAAGAGGGGTAAATGGTATGTGGTTGACCGCTGTGGGAACATCGCTTGTCTCTTGCGCACGCCTTCTCTCAAACGAGAGTCCGTAGACGAGGATCACTACGGAAAATGTCCCCACCAATATCCATGCAAGGGAGAAATTGGCAAGAGCAAGGAAAAACAAAGAGGCGAAGAGGAGGGCGTGAAGGATTACCTTCATACTGCCGCGGAGTGTGAGCAACTGAAGCGTCACTTGCGAAAAAACTGCCGTAAGCCCAAAAAAGAGAGCCATGTCGTTATATTTCCCAAAGAGGTTGGCGGCGGAAGAAGTGAAAGTATTAAATGAAAGAAAATCAATACCGAATATGAGGCGAGCGCCTTGATACAATGCCAATACAAAAGCAGACATCACGAGAGCCGAATAAACGTACAGTATCTTGTCCATGTTTTGGAAAAATACGGAGGAAAGAAACATAAGCAAGAATAAGACAAGGAAAACGGCAAAAGTTCCCGTCTCATGACCAAGCCCAAGCAGTGAGATTTTCACTGCGGGAGAAAACAAGGATGAAGCAAGAAATACCGCGGTGACGACGCCCATACTGAAGAGAATGAAACTCTTCGGAATGGCAAGTACCCCTTCTCGTAAGCGCGCAATGAGCCACAAGAAAAAAGAGAGGGAGACCAGTATCGCCAAAAGACCCCCTTTGGCAAAATCAACGGAAAAACTGTTGGTGGAGAGGAAGAAAACAGGAAGCAGGAACGTTGCGATGATGAGTAAGCCGAGAGCAATCGCGTCTAAGGGAAAAAATGAATTATTCTGTTTATTCATGGTATCTTCCTGTAAAAATTAACGTAGGTAATGTGTATATTATACAAGAATATAAGTGCGGAGCAAAGCGGTAATATTGTACACAGTTGCAATTTCCATATCTTGTTGTATAATGTTTACGTTGTATCGGGCAGTTGCCCCGACATTGTCGGGGAGGAAAGTCCGAACACTCCCCCGTCTTAGACGGGGAGCAAGGTAGCGGGTAATCCCCGTCCGGAGCAATCCGAGAGGTGCGAGCAGAGACGCCACGCAACGAAAGACGTGTGGGCGCTTCCATAAGGAAGCGTAGCCGAGCACCATCTGTGTCTCTCTAACAAGAGATAGAGATGGTGCTCGGGTGAAACGGCTAAATCCTTACCCGGGTGCAAGGCCGTACTCCGCTGTTTTAAGAGCGGAGGGTGCCGCTAGATCCCGATGGCAACATCGGGACCAGATAAATAACTGCCGCCGAGCACCATTTGTGCGTTTATATAGTTTTGGTATCAAGACAACTTATTACGTTTTTGTCTTACCAATACTACATAGTGCCTAAATGGTGCTCGGTACAGAATTCGGCTTATAGATACAACACATAACTATCAAAAACCTCCGCTGCAAGGCGGAGGTTTTTGCTTATGTTTCGCGAAAAGCTTTCAGTTTTTATATCTCGCACACGCCGGCAACACAAGCAAGTTCTTTTTTCACTTCCGTGGCGTCGGACTTTTCGTGGAGAACGATCTTTGAAAAATCAATTGTGCCGAAGCGCTTCACCATTTCATCATATCGCTTCTTATCAATGGCCTCGTACGGCGCAAGCTGATAGACATGATTATCACGCGGGAGGAATGAAAGACCGCCGATTAGATCCCAGTTCTCATACAGCCAGTTGGCTACTCCCACCCATTCGTTTTCTCCAACCGAGATAGTGATGGAAGGGTTGTGCTCGGTATAACTTTGTTTCACTTTTTTCCAGTGGTCAAGCTGGTCAAAAGCCGACAAGTGATCTTTAAAGATGGAATGTGCGGGCGCCTTGACCGGAAATTCAATCACATAGGTATTTGCCGTTTCCATTGACTGTCCAACCTCGGGATAGTACAAAACCCCCTGCTCTTTCATCATGGCGAAAAGCGGATCATGAGCGGCGATGCGCACTCGGCGAATATAGTATTCGGAATGTCGCGGGTGCATGCCTGAAGAGGAATCCACAAGCTGTGAAAGCGTGCCTGAAGGCTTCACAGCCGTGATGCATGTTGATTGATTGGTGCCAAAACGCTCTGCGTACTTTTTATTTACTTTGATCGTTTCCTCTTTGAGTTTCGCCAATACCTCCGGATCACGCGCTACCGGAGAGTCCCACTGCCCCGTGATGGAGACACCGAGTAGTCGTTCTTTCTCGCAATTCTCTTTCCACTCTTTTGAAAGGTAAGGAAAATACGTCAATGTTGACTGATAGGTGCCCAAAATGGTGGCGACTCGTATCTTCCGAAGTAAAGATTCCTTGGTATCTTCGGGACGAGCGACTACCTCCGAGAGGTTGCAAAACTGCTTTGACTGCAGCAATATCTCGCCGCAAGGGTTGGTGCCGATAGGTCGCACATCCCCCTTGAGCGCCTTCAAGCGGCGTTCGGGGAGCGTTTTGTGCAAACTCCCCCTGTTGAAAATACCACGTTCTCCTGAACCGCTTTTCATAAGCGCGATCCATTCGTCCAAGAACTCCTCATTGGTCGGCTTTTCCATGTATACAGCAGAATTGTTCGCCATAGAGCGCTGCGGCTCCGTCAAATAGAACTGTCCCTTCTTTGCGTCGCGCATCTTCACGTCGTCAAGATCGGAAAGAGAGATGAGCGCGCTTCTGCGCACGCCGCCGGCAACAACAACTTCGCCAATCTTGCAGATAATATCATGTACATCAATATTGGAGAGTCTTCTTCCCTGTTTATTCAGTATCTTCGCGCGCGTAAAGGAGAGCACGCTTCGCAGAGGTTCGGGTCCGGAAGAGCGCCCGCCCATGGTCTTTAATTTCGCACCCGCCGCGCGGAGCTTCCCAAAATCAAAGTCCACGTCTTTGCCGCCAAACCACGTCTTCATGCCATACACGAGCGAATCAGCCCACCCTTCTTTCGTGTCCGGAATAACATGAGTCGGTAATTTTTTGCTCGTCTGGAATTTGATCTGCGGAAGCTGCTGTACGTTATAACTCTCGGCGGCAAATCCGGCGCCCGTACCGCACATCAAAATATACATGATCTCGCCAAAATCCTGCAGTTTAGTGGGCGCGATGAACGAACAGTTGTAGGCGCACACATTTGTTCTGCGCGTGGCAGGTCCCGCAAACTGAAGTAGTCGCATGGACGGCATCGCTTCATGATTGAGAATCGCTTCGCGTACTTCTTTGTATTCTTTCGGCTCGAGCTTTTTACCAAGATTTTCTTTCATGAAGTCCATGTAGCGATCCACGGTTTCTATCCATGTCTCGCGTCGCCCCTCATTTTCAATCCATCGCGCATAGGTGCGATAGAAAACAAACTCGGCAAGTTGGTTGCGAAAATATTTACTGCTCTCTTCGGTAAGTTTTCGCACGTGCTCGGGAACAGCGATCCCTTCCGCGCGCGCTTGCGCTCTTTTCTCGCGGTACAAGATATACGCCTTTGCGGTATCGGCAAAATCCTCCCAAATGAGCTCACGCTCCACCGTGTCTTGGATCTCTTCCACCAAAGGAGTGTAGAGGCTGTCTTTGATGTTGGATTTATAAAGGTGCAGCACCACTTTTTCAGCGATCCGGTGCGCGTCAAATTCGTTTCCTTCCCCGGTAACTTTCATCGCTTTCCCAACGGCGTCGGAAATTCTTGTGATATCAAACGAGACAACAGTGCCGTCTCGTTTTTTGACCCTTTTTAAGAGCTTCGTGATATTTTTCGCTGCCTCCACGCCTTTGACCATACTTTTTGAGTGTCTTCCCCTTACCCCACTACCCGGAAAGGATGAGGAGCACTGAACAGACGAGAATTAATTATTAATGAGTTTCGTACACTCATTGTATCGCAGGTTGCTCCCGTAAAAAAAGTGGATAACTCTAAAAATGAGTGACAAAAGATAAAAAGGGACGTCTGTAAAGACGCCTCTTTGTTTCACATTGTTCTGTTTGCGTTATTCGCATCGGTTTTTGAAGACATTACCTTTTCTTGTTTTTTGAACCGATCGTCCCTACGGTGATCTGGACCACATGTTGCGGGTTCATGTATCGCAAAATGGCGCGATTCACCTGGCTTTGCGTGATAGCGTTGATGAGAGCTGGAAAATGGTCAAGGAAACCCCTCTCTCTGCCCTCTTCTTTGTTGTTTAAGACAAGAGCGGCCAATTCGTGCGTGCTCTCAAGACTCACATCAAAAGAACCTATTATGGTTTCTTTGCGTTCACGCAATTCTTTGGCACTTATTCCTTTTTTCACAAAGTGAGAGAGCTCTTCTCTTGTCGCATCCTCTCCTTTTTGCAACAATGCTGGAGCAAAACTTCCATTGATGAACCAGAAACCGTCAGCACCACTCTCGGTACCGACAAGCCGTGAATAAATACTGTATGTTAACCCCTGTCTTTCGCGTACCTCCATCATCAAGCGTGCACAAAAATCTCCACCAAGTGCCTGCACGCCAAGCAATAAGGGATAATAATCGGGATGAGTATTATTAATACCGACAGACTGCCCCATCAATACATTCACGCTTGTCTTGTCGGGAATATACACTCTCTCTTTTTTTCCGCGAGATACAATTTTTCTCTGGTAGGAACCCTGAAGCGGCACGAGTGGGGATTGCCGCCATCCACTAAAGATATGTTTCACTTTTTTTTCTACTTCTTTATGGGACACGTCGCCAACAGCAACAAGATTGCCTGATCCAAATCCATAATTCTTTTTATGAAATTCTTTGAGCGCGTGCACCTTTGTCTGCTTGATCGCTGTTATTAATTCTGGAATACCTAATTGATAATTTGGGTGATCTTTGGGAAACAACGATTGAGAAAGAGCGATAGCCCCGACTTTTTCCGTATCTTCTTTCGCAAGCGAGAGCTCCGCGATCAACCGCTTTTGTATGATCGCGAACTCGGCCACTCCAAACTTTGGAGAGCGCAGTTGTTCGGAGAGGAGTGCGAGCACTTTTTCAATATCCTTGCTCATGCACCTTACCGTAAAATTCACCCTGAACTCACTGGAAGAAAATTGAATGGACGCGCCAAGGTGTTCAAGTTCATCATTGATGGCGTTTTTATCTTTTTTTATGGTACCTTGGTCAAGCATCGCCACCACTAAGCCGGCAAGTGCGGGGTTTTCTTTTGGGCTATACATGCGCCCTCCTAGAATACTCCCCATGATGATGACGATCCTTTCCGCGCTATTTTTCAGGGTAAAAAGATGCATTCCTTTCACGGGAGTACTTTCCTTGATGTGCTCAGAGATATGCACCCCTCCTTTATGCAATTGTGTGGCTTCGTATTTCATAATATCCCTTATTTTGCAACAAAATATCCAACCGTACTTTGATCGTCCGTGAGGTACTTCCTTGCAACATCTCTTATATGTTTCGCGGTCACCGCGCCGATCTTTGCGGGAAGATTTGTGAAAAATGTCCAGTCCCCTATTGCCAGCGCTTCATTGAGACTTCCCGCCATCGTGTATGATCCGTCCCGAGCAAATAAAATACTTGATTGCAGTTGTGCGATGGCGCGCTTGAGCTCGGAAGAACCGATCTCCCCGTGTTTGATTTTTTCGTACTCCCGTACTACCACATCCTCTACTTTTTTGTGAGCCGTCCCCGGAGTAAGAAAAGTGTACGTGATAAATAAACCCGGATCACGAAATGGATGGTCTGACATATCCACACTCGTGGCAAATCCCTTGTCTACCAGAGAGCGGTACAACCTGCTCCCCTTGCTTCCCCCCAACAATTGCGAGAGCACTAAGAGTGCGTACGTGTCCTTGTGCAGGCCTTCGGGAGTTTTGTGCGCAAGGCCGACAATATTCGTCTGCCCTTGGCGTTCTACCCTGACCCGTCTTTGTCCGTGTTGTTGTGGCTCTTTGGTGTACACGGCGGGAATTTCATGTGGCGCGCGTTTGTGCACGCCGAAGTATTTTTTTACCAGCGCCAAAATGTTCACTCTATCAATGTCACCGATGACCGTGACGGTCGCGTTATTGGGCCAATAAAAAGTATCGTAGAATTTTTTTAATCGTTCAATGGAAACATGTTCAATGTCCGACCTCCATCCGATGGTCGGATGGTGATATGGATGTGCTTGGTACGCGGAGGCCCATATGTCTCTATCAACCGCTTCAATGGGGTTGTTCTCTCCGCGCTCAAATTCATTGCGCACGACGGTCATTTCCAACTGCCGGTCTTCCTCTTTGATGAAGGCGTTGCGCATCCGGTCTGCTTCAAACGCGATTGCGGTTTCCACATACTGCACCGGTACTGTTTCAAAATAATTGGTGCGGTCAAGCCATGTGGTCGCGTTCAATCTCGCCCCTTTGGTTTGCAGCAAGTTCCAAATTTGTTTTTTGTTTTTTTTATTATATTTTTTGGATCCTTTGAACATGAGGTGTTCAAGGAGGTGGGTCGCGCCGGTATGGCCGAGCGCTTCGTTGCGTGAACCCACATGGTACGTGACCATCACCGTTGCCACAGGAGCAAAATGATCTTCCTTTAAGAGGACCCGAAGACCGTTTGAATTCAGTACATATTCATCAATGCCACCGGCGGATCGTATGTACGCATATCCTTCCGGAGTAACAACTTGTCCCCTCTTCACCGAAGGATTCCCTTTTGTTTTGTTTGTTTTCTTCGTAGTCATAGGCGTTTCCGCGAGATTTTTTTCAATATCGTGGAGGTATTATATCCTTTGCGCGAAGCTTTTGAAAGCGGAGTTCCGAAAGTGAATTGAGCCTAAAATTCACGCGTGATATAATTGCTTCAATTATTATGCATGACATTAAAGAACCTCTGAGCGGAAAGTTGTTTATCTTTCCTGTCATTTCCGGCATTCTTCTTGCGTTTACTCTGCCACCATTTAATATTGCGACAGCGGTATGGTGTTCTCTTATTCCTCTCTTCCTGTTCATCAATACTTCGGGCATTTCTTCCAAAAAAGTATTCTGGGGCGGAGTGGTCGCCGGAGTAATATACTTCGGAAAAGTGACGTACCCTCTCCTTTCGCTCAACGCGTGGGGGTGGCTTA
>ERZ1292625.3343-Hain-H41-01um-R1-3343-length-13210-cov-19_pt1 | contig 13210 bp, 6 predicted proteins | sample MGYA00564400_ERZ1292625 | MGnify/ENA primary metagenome ERZ1292625 (study PRJEB36523, sample SAMEA6512639) | groundwater metagenome | collected 2019-01-08 | study: AquaDiva: Metagenomics assemblies of 32 groundwater samples | reverse complement strand
CATGCCCACAGAAGAAACTCCCAGACAGAAATAACACGCATTATACCCCCTGAGGTGTTTCTCAATGCTTGAGTAGTCAAAGAAATCGTTGTGAAGCAGTTCCTTCAGCTTGTGATGCGTTATATTACACGTCCTTCTGCCTATGACCAAGACCGATTCTACCTTTGCATGTTTGAGAGCTTCGTGGAGAACTCCTTCCCCAACCATGCCTGTGGCGCCGAATATTACGGCATTGAGCTTCATTTGCTATCTAACCTCGCTTCAATAAAAATATTCATAACTGTCAAGCACAAAGGACTCTGAGAACCAACGTCCCCGATCGCCGTTCCGTTGTCGAGTAGCTAATGAAGGCAATAGGTTTTAATGCCCTTGTACGTGGCATAATTCGTCATTCACAGCTTCCCAACCATCCCGCGCCTCAATGGCTAAACGTTGGTTTACTCTTGATGAAATAGTTAATAAATTTTGCTTTGTCCTCAAAAGGCAAATATTCTGGAATCTCGAATAGTGCTGTAGCCTTTTGGCCATTATCTAAGTCAGCATCTTTTTCCATGTAATTTCCTAAGTGTTTTAGTAAAAAATCAAAAATCAACTTTTCTTCTTTACCTGGAAAGTATCGTGTGCAGCAGGACTTGATTGCAGGCCATGCTTTGCCTATCAATTTCTTGTTTTTCTTGTATGCTTGCCATAAAAATAGTGCGAGCATTCCAGTCAGTCGCTTCTCTTGCTCTTCTTTATGCATCTTGACCAAAACAGCACCTATAGACTTCATAGAAATGCTGTAGCTTATATAATACAGACATTCGGTAAGCTGTTCATTCGGCATATCGGGATCACCAGCAATAATCAACCACCAACCTAAAGCTACAGGCACAAGCATCTCATGCAAAGCTGAATCTGCAAATTGGTTCAAAAAAGGCATCAACACTTCGTCTTTTGTTATGTCCTCGCTTTTTAGATATACGCCGCCTGCGGCCTTCGCCTGAATCAACAAATCTTTTAATCTGCTATGTAAATGAAACGGCGTGAACGTAATAATCGTATAATTTCGCCCTATCATCTGAGAAAGAATTCGTGTCTCCTCACGCAGCTCCACGTATTTCCTCTCTTGCAGAGACCGCAGCAAACTGCTAGTGCTAAATGCTTTTGCTCCATATGTACTTTTTGCTATAGACCTAATATACGATTCGTCAGAATATAGAGGGATGCCTAATTGTTGCGCCAACAGTAAACTTTCACCAATGCCATCTTTAAAAATCGCTTTTATAGACCGCTCTGTTTCAAGGAGCACACCAGCAGCAGTTTGCTTGTATTTGTCCTCGTCTTCATCAGGAATGCTTCTTGTTCTTATTTTCTGTTTATGACTAATCATCCATTCATATATTTTTCTAGCCATTGAATGAGGAGGTTTAAAACCATGCATTTCTCTTTCTATCGTCTTTCTTGCTTCCCATGGCATTATAATTTGCTCGAATATCTTCAAAACATCAAAAAGATCAAACTCCGCCAGTGTCAGCAAGGCTGTAATATCGACACACACAAACCGAGCATCTTTAGCAACAGCAACTTCGTCGATTATATTATTTGTTGGCCGCCAGATATGTATGGCATGCTGTGATTCCTTAGATTTTACGCAGAGCTCCCAGTAATCGAAAATAGATTTTGAATACAGATAATGTGCCCTAAACACAGTGGGCCATTCTCCCGATCTAGTCGCGATCTTAATACTGGCAGTGGCCAAGTCGTGTGGAAGGGCCATGTAGGCAATAGTAGACATAATCTCTTGCCTAATTTGTTCACCAGTTGCTGCCTCGGGGATTGAGAAAGCCCTGAAGCCTTTAAAATTTGGGTAAGTCTGTGTAAAGACGTGGAGGCGTTCTCTAAATTCTGAAATCCAGACAGTCACTTCAGCGTCTTTTTCTTCATCTGGTATTTCAGGTGCTAACAAAAAAAGCATTAAATAACGAGCTTCTAATTCTGGTATTTTATTTGTAGTCTTACCAAATTCAACAATGTGATGGCGGAGTTCTTTGGGGGTAAATTCTCCTCTTCTTTTTAGTTCGTATAACTGGCAATGTATCTCACCTTTCTCGCTTTCATTCGATGTCTTCTTTAAGGTCGCACTTAGCAATCTAATCGCTTCTCCTGTTCGGCCGGTATTTCTTGCAACTATCGCTAAATTCTTGAGTACAGAATAGTCTCTTTTACCTTCTTCGAGATAGCGCTTCAACTCGTTGTAACTCTCATCTTCATATCCCAGAATGAACAAGGTTACTGCATGATCAAATAGAAATCGCTGTACAGTTGGATAGCGATTAACTCCAGCTCTGAAAACTTTTTCAGCTTTTTCTGGTATGTTGAGCAATAAGTATGCGTGGCCCAAATTATAATATTCTTCAGGCAGTAGCTGGCGATATTCCTCTATTTTATCAATTACATTTACGACTTCCTGCGCGGTTTTTTCTTTTACAGGGATTAACACGCCTAAATATTGATCTAACAATCGCTCATTATTGGGCAATTCAGCAAGACCTTTTTGATAAATGGCCATTTTTTGCTCATATTCGTTTGCAATTGATGCTCTCACTATAATTGCGTCGGTGTTCAACTCTTTATCTTGTTCCAAAACTTTAATTTGCTCCTCAGCTTCTTTTTCCAGCCCCAACTCTCTGTAAGAAAAGACCGCCATAGTTCGCGCTATGCCTTCTTCGCGTTTATCCTTAAAACCGGTAACTATACGATCTGAAACTAAACGAAGTACTTCCTCGTATTCTTCAGATAAAAATAAGGATAACAGCAGATTTGTAAATGCTGTCGATGAGGTTGGCTCTCCCTCAAATGCAACTCTTGCGTATTTGGTTGCTTGTGGATATTTATGCTGCTTAAATAAGCTTGATGCAAGGGCCGCATTTGCTCGGATACTGTCAGGATAGTGCTCTAAATAAGCCTTATTAATAACTTCAGATTTTTCGTGATTTCCTAGTAAGTCGAGTGCTGAGGAATAATTGACAACTGTTTCTTCAAATGCTTTTGGAAAACCTTTGGCAGATAGAAGCTTATATGCCTTATCGTAATAATTGATTGCATCCTTAAGGAGAGATAAGCTCAAAGCTTTTGGTCCCGCCCCATATAAGACGACCTTACTCTGTGCTGTCAGATTTCCCGTCGCCTTGGCAAATAACAAAAAAGCGTAGAGTGAAAAATAACTGTGGCCTAAATCATTTCTATCGTCGTTTATTTGTCGCAATATCTCCAATGCATCATCAACCCTACCGTGTTCTTTGTAGATTTCTGCTAAGCAAATGCGAGCTTCAACCGGATCTTTTTCCAAGGCAGAAGAACTCCTAAGAAAATCCTGAGCAGCTTCGGGAGTCGACGTATCCGAAAGCCAGTAAGCTTTCACACGTTTTGCTGGCCAAAAGTTTGGCTTGTCCCTTACAATCTCATCTAATTTATCAAGGAAGTCTTCCGGTATCAGTGCTGTCTTTTTATCTTCTGCAAAGTGATATCTTGCTAATAATGCCATTGAATAGTTAGTTACAAATTTCGGGTCTCTAGGCCGCAGCTCATATGCTTTTTTCAGCCAAGTCAGTGCGTCTTCATCGTTTCTCAAATGTAGTGATAATACGCCCCTGCAATTGAAGTACCGTGCCTTGAGGCCATCTGGTGCGTTTTCACTTTCTTTATCCAATGCAATTAGCATCTTAGATGCTTCGGTGTCGTTAAAGGCGTTCAAAAATGTTGAAACTTTATTCAATTTTACGAAAAGTTCCCGTTCCTCCGGTGATAAGGCCGCAATTTCTGTGTCAGTATCAGTAGTTGTTACATCGACTAAGCCAAATTCTTCAAGAAGCGGAGCGACTTTTTCAATTATAAATTCAGACGGCTTGTCTTGGTAGGGTTTTAAGGTCTCAGTTGAAAACTGGCCGGTGGCAGGTAATATGGTTTCCCCGATGGCTTTACTTATTCTCAGTATGACGTGATAATTTTTTACATGTTCTTCAATTTGTTTATGAGCAGAGTCGTCAAAGATATTCTTTATTGGTATTCTGAGGTTAATATATTCTTGCTCTTCCCAGTTTGGGTTTGTTTTCTTTATATCCTCCATTGCGTCCTGAAGCCAAACGAAATATACAGGCTCTTTGCTTTTTTTGCCTAAATCACAGACGCATATCATGGTGGGCTCAGGCTTCCTCAAAAGCCACCGAACTGTCGATACTTTGAGCTGCTCACTTATAAATTTATCCTGTTCAATATAATTTGGTTTTTCATGTCCCTTTAGCTGGACAAAAAAATCATCCTTGACGCGTTCACTTTCTGCAATGGTTACAAGAACATCCCAACCGTAATCCGTCGGTGTTTCTACGGGAACCCAGTCCGGTTTTTTTCGGTAACGAAAAACGTCTACTGCCCGACCTCCGAGCACATGCTCTTTTGGGCGCTGAGGTAATTTATTTGAAAGGTCATCACTCATTTTTAGATAAACTCATTATAGTATGAACTCATGCGCTGTTCCGTGTCGCGCATTTGATCTTCACATAGAGGTTGTCCTCTACTTCTTGTCGAGTCGTGAGGCTTTGGACCATTAATTTCAAGATAAAACATGCAATCGCGTCAAATTAATAATCAGAAAAGGTTTCAGGAAGAACTCAACGAAATGCTAATTTTTCAAAATGGCTTTTTGTTCAACAGCAGCGGCAATGCGTTCCAGGAGTTTTTCAACTTTTTCCATGTGCGCCTTTTCCCTGTCCATGTGTTTGCTGAACCCGATTCTTTTAAAAAAAAACGTCCAGAGCGCCAGCAGAATTATCAATGGCGCAACCCACGAAATTAGAAAGTCCATTATCCATGCTGAGGCAGTCTTTCCTTCATTCGCTGTTGCTGTGAAAGGAAGAATTGTCATTAGAAGCAGAAACCAAACAACACTATCAATTTTAAAATTATATTGCTTTCTCATGATAATGACATCTCCTTTTTGAGACCTGGTGACGTTGGTTTTCAAGGTGCTTAATTTTTTCTCCGACGCTATTTTTTCAGCTTGTCAACCATAAAGCACTCTGAGAATCAACGGCCCCTATGTGCCCGGTTCCGGGCAGCAACGAATATCACAAAAGATAAAAAAGCGGCGATGCAGGCTATGGTGTAAGCGAGCGACGTTCCCTGCCATAATCCGAAAAACCAGCGCATGAACCGGTCCGCAAGAACGGATGCCTGTCCGCCGTAGAGCTGAAGGTCATGGACATACTTCTTGGAATATTCATCAGCACCGGGATAAATGAACCCGCCCACGACCTCGTAACCTGCCTCGCCGGTTGTTTCGTCGAGAGCCGCCCGATAGACCAAGGCGGCGCTGACCACGCCGGCCAGCAGGATCGCGGCGCTTGTGAGGTACAGGTATGTCCGGGGACCGGCAGATTTCTTTTTCATTAAAAAAATGCTTGAGGCAGGCGATTGTCTCGGCAAGGCGACTTGCTCAAGCGCTCCTTGTCAAACAAAAAACCGGCTCAAAGCAATGTTTCATCTCTGAACCGGCATTTCATGAGTTGTCTGTATACGGTTCCGATAGTCATGCATAGCTTCCTATCCGGCCCTTGCGCGCAGTGTAATTGGTCATGCCGATAGGGTCGTAACCTCGACCATATGATGTTTCTTCCGCGCATCGTTCACGATCTCTTCCAGCCGCGCGGCGATGGAATCGCCGATCCAATCGGCCCCGCACTGGACGCACACGGTCGCCGGGACATCGCGCACCACCACGACGCCGAAACCGAGGTCGACCGTGAAGGTGGTCTTCCCCGGCCTTTTTTCTCCCCCGCACAAGGGACAGGCATGTGCCTCTTTCTGTCTTGCCATCGCTACCTCCGGGTCCGGAAATCCGGGCCGAAATGTTCTTCATCAGGGTATAATGGCTGTAAATGATTGAATATTGAAGACTTTACTACAACTGATTGAAAAAGTCCACAAAGATATTGGGCGGTCTAGGAAGCTGAATCAGAATTACAGCGTGCAATGTTGAGGTTTCAAGGAGATGCCGAGACCGCAAAGCTCAGAAAAAAGCCATCAACAGTGCTTACACTATCTCTAAAATAAAAAAGGCAGCCTATCCCCCGATGATGCTCCGGTAGAGGGTCTTGGTTTTCTCGTCCGGCTCCACTGGACATCGTGAAACCCGCCAAGCATCATCCTCATTCATGACAGCATTACTCCAGAACGGTTTTGATCGGCTTTTTGCAACAAACAAGAAGGCAGAGGAAAACAATACTGTTTGTCCGTTTTCCTCTGCCTGCCAAAATATTCACTTCAATACCGCGGCTCCGACGTAGAGAGGTTTACCTCCACTCAAAGCCGTAGTGATAACCGGCCTTGTCTGAGTAGGAAATCCTGAGCACGGCAGGGGTAAAGGCCTGAGCAGGAGGGATAACGCTGCCCGTGGCGAGCAAATTTATGCTTCCCCGCACCCTGCTGGTGGCGGGATCGCCTGCCCAGTTGGCCTGGCCGATTTCGAAATCGGCATTGTTTAATTCGCTTGCAAGCTGGCTGTCCGTGGGCTGCACCCAACCGGCGCCTGTTTTTTTCCACCACTGCCAGTCTATGCGGGTTATTTTGCCGCTGCTATCCATCGTGAGCTTGACAACCGGCACGAGGACATTATTCAGATCAACGCCGATGGTTCGGGACGTCACGCCGTTAAATGTATAGGTCTTCGGCGCAACATTCACCTTATAGGTCCCCGCAGGGGGCGTTGCCGGGGTTGTGGCGCTGCCGCCGCAATAAAAGTTTAAGTTTCTTCCGCCGCTCCCTGCCTGATTCCAGCACTGGCGCATGTCGTTGCCGCCGTTTATATTCGCGGGAGAATGCAACGTGGCGCTGTCCCAGGGAAGAGAGGGTTTATCATGCTTCGCGTCAAAGTAGTACATGTACCCTGTATAGGTTGTTGAAGCCTTGTCGCTGAAAGCGCCTTGAATGCCGGTAAACGGCTGGCCGGTATTGAATTCATAATCTAAACGTAAGTGGCTGCAGGCACAGGCAGACAACAAAATTCCACAAGAAAGAGCGAGAACAGCCGAACTAAGGATCCTTTTCATGACGTTTTCCTCCTTTTCATGAGACGTTAGATCGGGACAAGCTGTCTTGATGAAACGTACATGAACTGCGTTCACAAAGGGGAATGAAAATTGATATTTATTCGGCTACCTGACCATCACCCTCCCCAACCCCTCCCATCGAGGGCGGGGCTACGACGTACCACCTCTCCCCTCCGCGGGAGAGGGCTGGGGTGAGGGGGATTTACAGGTGAAAAAAGCCATCTACCCCCCTATTATGCTCCGGTACAGCGCATGGGTCCTGGCATCGGGCCCCACGTCGAGTTCCAGGTTGAGTGCCCGCTGGCACCGCTCGTACACCCGGAGGGCCTCGCCGCGCCGGCCTGTCGCGAGATACCACGCCATGAGCCAGCGGCAGGCCTTCTCGCTGCACGGGTCCGCCAGGAACAGCTTCTCAAAGAAGAGCGCGGCCCGGTTCTTCTCTCCCGCTCCGTCGCAAATATCCCCCGCGTCCTCCAGGGCCTTGAGGTAGGCTCCGCGTACATTTCCCTGCACCCCGCTTACCCAGTCTTCGTACCGGTCTTCGGGCAGAAAATCTCCCTGGTAGAGCTCAATGGCCTTTTCATATTCCGCCACGACTTTTTCCGGATCACCGCCTGCCTTGAGCCGGCCCGCGGTTTCGAGATGAGAGAGGAACTGGCCGATGTCGGTCCAGACGGCGTCCTGGTCGAGCATGAACAGGTCGCCTTCCTGGAGGATGTACAAACCCTCCCTGTTCGCAGCGGACTCGGGGGCGAGGAGCTTCCGTACGCGGTGCACCACGCCGGCGAGCGTCTGGCGCGACGAATCGGGGTCCGCGCCGGGCCAGAGAGTTTCCAGGACAACGTCGCGCGGGACCTTCCTGCCGTCGTTCGCGGCAAGGAGCTTGACGAGCGCCTTCGCGAGCCTGCTCTTCCACTCGCGGTCCGGGACGGGCGTCCGGCCCCGGAGCACCCGGAACCCTCCGAGACAGTATATCCTGATACCGGGACCCGTTGCCCCGCGGACGCGCTCCTTGAGAAGCCGCTTGCAGTATTCCCCGCAGATGCCGGCGTCAAAGGCCGCGCCTGCCAGCTCTTCCCTGTCCGCGGCGTTGAGCAGGTAGTAATAGCTGAATGCCCGCTCTTCGCCGATGGTGAACCCTTCGCGCAGGTAGCCGCACCCGTCCTGGTCCTTCTTCCTTTTCATGCTCAGCTTCGCCAGGAGCAGGAGCACGTTCGCCTCCTGCTGGGCCGCGCCGATGCGCCGGAATATGGCGAGCGCAGCCTGGAGCTCTTGCGCCGCCTGCGGGAGTTTCCCCATTTTCAGGTGGATCGCGCCGATCGCCGAGAGGGAGACGGCATAGAAGAGCTTGCTCCCCATCTGCGCCCGGACCTTGAGGGCGTAACCGGCCTCGACCAGGGCCTTGTCGAGCTTGTTCCAGTGGAGGTAGTTCACGGCAAGGAGATGGGCGGCCGAGGTGTTGAAGAAGGGGTTCCGGAGCTCTTCACCCTTTCGCTTGCACTCCTTGAGGAGGCGCTCCGCATCCTCATAGTCGCCCCGGGCCGTTTTGAGCCAGCCGCCGATATCGAGGGACAGGAAATCGAAGGCCTCCAGGTCGTACTCCTGCGCAAGGCCGTGGCACTTGTCTATGGCCGCCTGGGCCTCAACAAAGCTCCCTTCGAACAGGGCCGTCATTGCCAGTGCCATGTGCAGGGCGGCTTCGCCGCCGGTCTCGTCGGGGATGGACTTGAGCGCCTCGAACCCTTTGTTCACCGCCTCCCGGGCCAGGCGGAAATCGCCGAAATAGATGGAACAGGGCGCGAGGTAGATGGCGCTGTGGATCTGATAGAAGTGGTCGCCGGTCTTCCGGAACAGCTCGAGGGCCTGGCGCAGGGCTTCAACGCCCTGGGCCAGCCTGCCTATGAAGAAGTATGCCATGCCCATGGCGAGGAGGAGCCTGGCCCTGGCCTCACCGGACTCCTTCTTTCCCTGTTTGAGGAGCGCGCTGGCCGTGGCCGCGGCCCGATCCATGCGCTTGAAGTTGCCGCCCGTGTAAAAGCAGGCCTCAATGATGCCCCCGAGGGAGAGCATCTGTCCCGGCACGCTGGAGCGGCCGCCCCGGTCGGAGCGGAACCCCGTGAGGGCGCGGTCGAAGAGCGCGAGGGCCGACCGGGGGTCCGTGAATCGGCACGAGACGGCGCGGTAAAACAGGAACCACGGCCGGTCCCCGTATTCCAGGGGGAGCGTCTCGATCCAGCGCAGGATGGTCTGCGTCTGGCCCCGGGCGATAAGCTCGCGGCCGCAGGCCTCGATCTGGAGCGCGGCCTTCTCGAACTGGCCTGATGCAAGATGGAGGTTCACGGCGCGCACGGGGTCGCTGTTCTGCCGGAAGAAATTCGCGGCTGTGGTGTAGAGCCGCTTCACCTCGGCGGGTTTCGTGCGCGCAACGAGCGTTTTCTGGAGAAAGTCCCGGAAGAGGGCGTGGAAGCGCACCACCATTTCTTCGTCATTTCCCGCGGTGAGAAAGAGGTTCTTCTTGCGCAGCTCCTCGACCACGGCCGGGACGGTCATCCTGCCTTCGGCAGCCGAGGTGGGCAGACCCGTGAGCAGGCCTGCGAGCGGCATGGGGAGATAGTCGACAATGGACGTGCGCAGAAGGAAGTCCTGCATCCCGGCGGGGAGGTGGGAGAAGACCTCCTGCGCAAGGTAATCGAACACGTGGCTCTGGAAGCCCGCGGGCTTGCGCTCGCTGAGCGCCGCGGGCCGGCCCTCGGGCGGAGCGGCCGTGAGGAACTCGTGCATGAGCACGAGGCCCGCGGCCCAGCCCTCCGCCGTGCGGTTCACCAGGGAGACCTCGTTTTTGGCAAGGTGCATGCCGAAGACCGTGCCGAAGAGGTCGTACACCTCGTTGTCGCTGAACTTCAGGTCCTCGCCGGTGATCTCTCCCACATCGCGTCTGGCCCGGAGCCGGGCGATCTCGATCTCCGGCTGCGCGCGGGAAAGGAGCATGAACCGTACGTGGGGCGGCGTGGTTTCGATGAGCGTCTTGAGCAGATGGGGGACGGTGCGCGGGGAAGGAACGCAGTTGTAATCGTCGAATACGATGAGGCTCGGCGGAGGGAGATTGCCGAAGACCTGGGCGACCCATCGCGTGATGCCCTGGTGCATGCCGCCGATGCCGTAACGGTTCTGAGGGATGAGGGGGAGCTTCGGCACCTGGCCCGGATAGGCGCGCTGTACTGCCTGGCCGAGAGAGGCGAGGAACACGGCGGGGTTGTCGTCCTCCTGGTCCATGTTGTACCAGACCGAGGGCGAGCCGAGGGAGCGGACGTACCCGGCGGCGAGGGTGCTCTTGCCCTGCCCCGCCTGGGCGTGGATGATCACGAGCTTTTTGTCCTCCCACCCCCTGAGCCTGCTGATGAGCCGCTCGCGTTCAAGGATGGTGGCGGGCGCGGGTGGAAGGACCTTGGTAATGTTCATGCCAGGACTCCTTGTTCGGACCAGTGAATTTTTTATGGTCGGTTTCGTGAGCCTGATGTAGCCCGATTATAGGGATGGTCTTTGCAAAAATCAACACAAATTTCATGGTCGAGAATAGACATTAGCGAGGTTTCGCCTCAGACCAACAAGGCATGAATCAATTCAAAAGCTAAAGGCGTCTCTCGCAAAGCCGCAAAGGTCGCAAAGAGAAGCGTAAGTCCGGATTTTTTGTCTATCCTTTCTTTGCGTCTTGGCGTTTTTGCGCGAAATTTCGGCTTTTTTAGATCTAAAAACTTGACTGAAAATTCAAGATGAGACGAAGTAAAGTACCTTTAAGGCTCTCCGGCGGCCCCCCTCGCTTCGCCGTCCTTGACAACCTGCGTTCCGGGACATAGAATCTAAAGGGAGGCGATCATGGCGAATCTCAAGGACTTTGAAGTGCCCCTGCCGGAGCTGCGTCACACCTGTGACCCCGCTGAATTTCCGTTCACGACCACGGCCGAGCTTTCCCTGCGCGAGGAGGTCATCGGGCAGGAACGGGCGGTGAAGTCCATTGAGTTCGGCCTCTCCATCAAGAACCACGGCTACAACATCTTCGCCGCGGGCGTCCCGGGAACGGGCAAGAACACCATTGCCAAATCCATCGTGAAGCGCATCTCCGCCGGCCGCCCCGTACCCGATGACTGGTGCTTCATCAACAACTTCAAGGACATTGACCGGCCGCGCGCCGTCAAGCTTCCCCCCGGCCGGGGGCGCGAGTTCCGGCGGGACATGGACAAGTTCATCGAGCTCATGATGACGGAGATCCCCAAGGTCTTCGAGTCCAAGGAATATGAGGAGCAGAAGGGCCGCATCGCCGAGGAGCTTGAAAAGGCGAAGGAGGTCCTGTTCGCCGAGACGGGCCGGCGCGCCCAGGAGCTGGGCTTCCAGCTTTCCATCACGCGCACGGGCATCGTGAAGGTCGCGCTCCAGAGGGGCAGGCCGTTCCAGCCCGATGAGCTGGAGAAGCTCTCGCCCGAACAGCGCTTTGACATGGAGGAGCGCGAGAAGAACGTGGACGCGGATATCCGCGACTTCCTCGCCAAGGCGCGGGTCCTCGACAAGGAGGCCCACGAGAAGATCCACGAGCTGAACCGCCGCGTGGCCCACTTCTCCATGGGGCACCAGCTCGACGACCTCAAGGAGAAGTACGGCATCAACCCCCGCATCCCGGACTACCTCGCCGAGGTGGAGGAAGACATCCTGAACAACCTCAAAGAGTTCCTCGGCCAGATGCCGGAGCTCCCTTTTCCCGTGGAAGGCCTGGACAAGGCGGGCTTCCTCGAACGGTACAAGGTGAACGTCCTCGTGGACAATGCGAAGACGAAGGGCGGTCCCGTCATGGAAGAGGCGAACCCGACGTACAACAACCTCGTGGGCCGCATCGAGCGCAGGGCGCGCTTCGGCGCGTTCTCCACCAACTTCACCATGATCAAGTCCGGCTCGGTGCTCCAGGCCAACGGCGGCTACCTCCTCATGAACGCCCTCGACGTGCTTCGCAACCCCTTCTCCTGGGAGGCGCTCAAGCGGATCATCAAAAAGAACGAAGTGAAGATCGAGGACATCGGCGAGCTTTACGGCATCACCATGGCAGGCATCAAGCCCGAGCCCATCCCGGTCTCGTTCAAGGTCATCATGCTCGGGAGCCCCTGGCTCTACTACCTGCTCTACGAGTACGACGAAGACTTCCGGGACATCTTCAAGGTCAAATCGGATTTCGACACGCAGACCGGCGAAACAGCCGACGAGAAGATGCGCTATGCCAATTTCATCGGGAACGCGGCAAAGGACGAAGGGCTGCTTCCCTTCAGCCGCGAGGCCGTGGCCGGCGTGGCGGACTATGCCGTGCGTCTTGCCGAGAAGAAGGGAAAGCTCTCTCTCCGGTTCAACGACCTTGCCGACCTCATCCGCGAATCCTCGTACTGGGCGGCGCAGGAGCAGAGCGCCGTCGTGAGCGCCGCCCATGTGGACAGGGCGCTGAACGAAAAGATCTATCGCGCCAATTTACTGGAAGAGCGCATCCAGGAACTCCTCGCCGACGGGACCATCATGGTGGACACGGCCGGCGCCGTCACCGGCCAGGTGAACGGGCTGTCGGTGTACGACCTGGGCGACTTCTCCTTCGGCAAACCCTCGCGCATCACCGCCCGCGTGTTCCCGGGCAAGGCCGGCGTCATCAACATCGAGCGCGAGGCCAAGCTCGCCGGCCGCATCTACAACAAGGGCGTCCTTATCCTCTCGGGCTACCTCGCCGGCAAATATGCCCAGGACAACCCCCTGTCGCTCTCGGCGAGCCTCGCCTTCGAGCAGAGCTACGGCGAGGTCGAGGGCGACAGCGCCTCGGCAGCGGAAGTCGCCGCCGTGCTTTCCGGAATCGCCGAGGCGCCGCTCAAGCAGGGCATCGCCATCACCGGCTCCATCAACCAGAAGGGCGAGGTCCAGCCCATCGGCGGGGTGAACGAGAAGATCGAGGGCTTCTTCGCCGTGTGCAAAAGCCGCGGCCTCACGGGCGAGCAGGGCGTCATCATCCCGCGGATCAATGTGAAGAACCTCATGGTCAAAAAAGAAGTGGTGGAGGCGGTCAAGAACGGGCAGTTCCATATCTACGCCGTCACAACGGCCGACGA
>ERZ1292625.2476-Hain-H41-01um-R1-2476-length-16973-cov-20_pt2 | contig 13218 bp, 7 predicted proteins | sample MGYA00564400_ERZ1292625 | MGnify/ENA primary metagenome ERZ1292625 (study PRJEB36523, sample SAMEA6512639) | groundwater metagenome | collected 2019-01-08 | study: AquaDiva: Metagenomics assemblies of 32 groundwater samples | reverse complement strand
TTCGATATCTGCTCTTTGATGTAATCCCGCACGAACGCCCTGTCTTCCGTGCTGATCGTGACGAACTTCATGCCCATGCCCGGTTCTTTATGCTGTCCCCCGATTTTCGTGGAGCTGTAGAGTACCACGGCCGCGGCCCTGATCACCCGGTCATTGATGAACAGCTTGAGGGGAATGACCATGTTCACCGGCTCGGGTGTGAGCGACTTGATGTAGAGGCCGCCTTCGGACAGGGCGGTGGCGTATTCCTGCCTCACGGCCCCGCCCGGGGCGGTCCCATCGCCGACCTCGACCCGAAGAGACGTCTCGATCCGGATGGTCTGTCTCGGCGCGAACTCGAGCGCAGCCTGGATGGCCTTGTACAGCATTTCGATATCAGCGGGTTTCTTGAAATAGGCCGCGCAGCCCGCGGCCATGCACCGTTCTTTCACTCCGGGGCCGTCATCGGAACTGTGGATGATAACGGGAACAGTCTTCAATTGCTGGTCCTGCTTCATCCGCTTGAGCAGGTCGATGCCGTTCATCGCGCGGAGAACGGTGTCCATGATCACGAGCGCCGGGAGAGCCTCGGCCATTGATTTCAGGGCATCCTCTGCCGACGTCGCGGCGCGAACGGTATATTCGAGCCTTCTGAGCACCGTCCCCATATAGAAGAGATGGGTGGCGCTCCTGTCAACGACCAGGAGCGTGCGGTTTCCTCTGTCCATGTCTTCCCTCCGGCGTTTCGTTGAATGTTCCCGCAGGGCCGTACAAGGACCTCTGCTACGGGACCAGGCCGACAATCCAAAAAACGTTCGTAGGCCGCAGATTTACCCCGTGAGAGAATATCTGCTCTAACGGCCTCAATGCCCCCCCCAGTTAAGAGATTACTATAAAAAGGCGGAATTGACAAGGGGTTTCCCGCGTGCGGAAAGAAAAGCCGCAGCTCCACTTCGGGCGCTCCGTTTTCAGACAAAATATGCTATACTAAAAAAGTTGCACCGAGGCCTTTCGGGGAAAAAATAAATTTCTGGAGCGAATATGAACGTTTACGCTGTCATCCATACGGGGGGCAAACAGTATCGCGTCTCTCCCGGGGACGTGGTCCAGGTGGAGAAGCTTGCGGCGCAGCCCGGTGAAAAGATAGAGCTCGACCGGGTCTACCTGCTGGCCCATGACGGCCGGATATTCGCGGGAAATCCGGTGCTGAAGAGCACCCGCGTAGTAGCGCAGGTGCTTGACCAGGACCGGGGCGGGAAAATAATCATCTTTAAACACAAGCGGCGCAAAGGCTATCGCAAGACCACGGGCCACCGGCAGGCCTTCACGGAGCTAAAGATCATCGAGATCATCCACGAAGGCGCCAGCTACCAGAAGCAGCCGGAGAAGCCGCAACAATCGCAAAAACCCGCGGCCGCTGCAACAGCGCCTCCCGTCAAAAAAGCCGATGCTGCGAAACAGCAGGCAGCGGCGAAAAAGAAGCCGGAAAAACAGGCGCCGGCGCCACGGCAACCGGAGAAACCAAAGATAGCTGAACAGCGCGTCGCTCCGGAGACCGCTCCTATTCCCCCTGCCTCAGCTCATGAGGGAACGCCGAAAGCGGAGCCGTTTGTCCCGGCCGCGCCTTCGCGGGAGCCGGAAAAACCGCTGCCCCCTGCGCGGCGTGCAGAGGAAGCGAAGCCTTTGCCCATTAGCCAGGAAGAGAAGCCGTCAGCGGACAAGCGCCAACCGTGGTGGATCATCGGCGCCATCATAGCGGCCCTGGCGCTTTTGAGTCTGCTCCTGTTCCTCGGAAGCGATCGGCCCTCGCCCGGCCCCGGGACCCGGCAGGAAACGGGCGGCAAACCAACGCCGGAAAAGAAGATCAAACCAAAACCGCCGGTCCGCGACGTCAAAATGAAGGAGACCGCGCCCGTTGACAAGCCCGCAACCCCGGCCCAGCCCCCTGATTAAGGCGCTGAAACACGGGAAAGCAATGCAAAAGTCAAATTTCAAAATGCAAATTGCAAAATGACGTATGGCCTCAGGCCATGGTTGATACATTCGAAACAAGTCATAACCTACCGCAGAGACGCGGAGACACGGAGAAATGCACTTTGAAATAATTAGGATTCTCTCTGCGCTCTCTGTGCCTCAGCGGTTAAATTCGACTTAATACTAGTCCATCATGGTTCATATTCTCATTTTGACTTTTGCATTTTGCATTCTGCGTTTTGCATTCATCAGGCTTCTTGTCGGCGGCGTCCTCTGCGGTAATAGATTTAACACTCTGAGTTTGCGTTCCGGAGGCAGTGAATGAAGATAACGAGACAACTCGTTTTCGGCGCCATCGCAGGACAGGCTATCCTCATGCTGGCGGGATGCGGATGCCTGCTGGGGCCGGCCAAATCGACGAAGCCCGAGCCCGTTGCGCCCAGGCAGGAGCAGGCCGCTCCGAGGCAGGAGCCCGTGACGCTTCAGCCCGAGCCCGTCGCCCCCAAAAAGGAGCAAGCTGCTCTTCAGCCGGAGCCCGTCACGCTTCAGCCTGAGGCGGCGCCGTCGGCAGAAAAAAAGAAGTCGCCCCGGACGATCCAGGCCCTCAAGCCCCCCTCTGATGAAGCGGCCCCGCCGACAGGCAAGGCGCTCCCGAAGCCGGCGAAGACCCGTTGCAAGGTGCGGAACGACGCCGTTGTGTGGGTGCACGTGAGCGGCGGCTGCAAGGACGGCTACGCCCACGATAAGGGCCGCGCACACAGCGTCGACGGAAAACGGACCTATGCCGGGGAATTTGCTCAGGGGTATTTTTCCGGACAAGGGGACTATGACTGGGGCGACGGCACGACCTACTCCGGCGGATTCAAGAAGAGCAAAAAGAACGGACAGGGGGCCCTGACCTATCCGGACAAGAGCAAATATACCGGCGAGTTCAGGAACAACCGGTATGACGGCGAAGGAACGTACGTCTCCGCTGACGGGGACACCTACGCCGGCCGCTTCCAGAACGGTCATTACCAGGGCAGGGGGACCTTCACCTGGGCCAACGGCAACACCTATGCAGGCGAGTTCCGGGACGACCGGATGGAGGGCGAAGGGACCTTCACGCTGCGGAAGGGCGAGCAGTACGCGGGCGGGTTCAAGGACAACGAGATGAACGGCGAAGGCGTCTACACGTGGCCCAACGGCGACCAATACAAGGGTGGGTTCAGGGACGACACCATGAACGGCCAAGGGGAATACGCCTACGCAGCAGGGGGCATGCGATACGCAGGCCGGTTCAAGGACGGCAAGAAGGACGGTGAGGGCACGCTGTTCACGGCCGGCGGCGTGGTGAAACAGATATGGAAGAACGGGGAAAAGATCTCTGATCTGTCCCTGGAGTGAGGACGCTGAGGTCCGGTTCCCCTCCTTTTTTACCGCCTCAACAGAACACTTTTCATGACAACAGTGGGACTTGCTTTATTGCCCCCGGGGTTTCGTGCGTTTCGTCGGGACCGCGTTCCAGGGATCGTCGGGCCAGGGATGCCTGGGGTAGCGGCCCTTCAGGTCCTTTTTCACCTGCTGATAGCCGTTGTTCCAGAACCCCTTTAAATCCCGGGTGATCTGCACCGGCCTGCGCGCGGGCGAAAGCAAATGGAGCAGTACTTTTACCCTGCCTCCCGCGATCATCGGCGTGTCGGCAAGGCCGAACATCTCCTGGAGCTTTACGGCAAGGACCGGGATGTCACCCGACAGGTAATCAAGCTGAACGCGGCTGTTGCTCGGAACGGAGAGCGAGACCGGCGCCCGTTCATCCAGAAGCCGCGCCTGTTCCCAGGTGAGCCTCGCCTTCAGCGCCGCGAGTATATTCAGTCCGCCGAGACCCTGCGCCGTGCGAATGCCTCCCAACCAGGGCAAGAGCCATTCCTCCGGCTTCGAGAGAAGCTGCTCATCGGAGAGGGCCGGCCAGGCCTCTTCCGAAAAGCTCCTCTTCATCAGGCCGACGCGGCCCTGGAACTGTCTCGCCTCTTTATTGAACGTGAGTATTCCCGGCGTCGTCCGGATCACATCACAAAGAATGGGCGCCGCCTCTTCGTCATCGGGAGTAAACGGGCGCGATGAAAGAAGCAGGGCGCCGAGACGCTCTTCCCTTGCCGCGACGATCCTGCTCCCCTGCCGGTCCCACTCCACCCTCCGCACGGTCTTGATGCCGCGGGTGCATTCGCTCCGGATAAGCTCTTCCGTAACGTGCGCGGCCAGGTGCACAAAGCCCTCGGCCTTCTCACCGGCATCAACGTGAACGGCGATGATGTAGGGACTGCTCACGAGATGGCTGTCCCGTGAAAGCCGCACGCCCCGTCCCTGGACGTGGACAAACCCGCCCCCTTCTTCGCGGCGCTTGCAGACGCGGTCCGGAAAAGCGGAGAGCAGGAGCCGGGCGATCAGGTCGGGATCGACCGCATCGTTTGTGGAAGCTTCCTTCGTGTCGGGCATCAGGCGCATCAGCTGTGCTGCGGTCCGTCCCACGGCCCGGAGAGCTGACGGGTCCACTCCTGCGCCTCCATCCTTTCCCCTTCTTCCCTTCCGGAGCGCGTCAAGCCGCTCCGAAATGTCGGGCTCAGAGACCGCCCGTTCCCCTGCGCCGCGGCGGAAGAGGTCCCGCTCCGTGAGGATGGCGGCGAGGTCCGCGCCGAGGCGCAGACAGCCGAGGTCCTGCGCCCTCATCATGAGACGGGAAAGCCGGGGATGAAGAGGAAGGCGGGCCATTGCCCTGCCCACGGGAGTGACGGAACCCGTAGGATCGAGCGCGCCTAAGTCGTTCAGCAGCCGGACGCCGGCATCCCAGGCTGCCGCGGGCGGAGCATCGAGCCACGAAAGCTGCGAAGGGTCTTTGACGCCCCATACCGCGAGTTCAAGCACAAGGTTTGAAAGGTCGGACGCCAGAATCTCGGGCTGAGTAAAGGGCTGCATGCCCTGAAGGTCGTGGCGGCCATAGAGACGATAACACACACCCGGTCCGAGCCTGCCTGCCCGGCCCTTGCGCTGCTCCGCCGATGCCCGCGAGACCGGCACGGTCACGAGCCGGTTCATGCCCGTGCCGGGATCATACCGGAGCATGCGCGTCAGGCCGCTGTCGATCACGACCTGTACGCCCTCGATGGTAAGGCTCGTCTCGGCGATGTTCGTGGCGAGCACGATCTTCCGCCTTTCCTTCGACGGCATGATGGCCCGCTCCTGCTCCTCGAAGGGCAGATCGCCGTAGAGCGCATGGAGGGAAAGACGCTCTTCATCGACGTTCAACGATCCCTGAAGCTCCTTGACGGAAGCCCGTATCTCGCCCGAGCCCGGAAGGAACACGAGGATATCGCCGTTGGTCTCCTGGAGCGCCCTCTTGACCGCGCCGGCAATGCGCGCCAAAAGAGGTCCTCCCCGGTCCTCGAGATAACGCTCCTCCACGGGAAAGGCCTTTCCCGAGGAGGTGATGACCCGCGCGCTGCCGAGGAGTGTTGCGATGGGGCCGGGGTCCAGGGTGGCGGACATGACCAGTACCTTCAGGTCCGTGCGCAGGCCTTTTCGGACGTCGAGGCAGAGCGCGAGCGCCAGGTCCGCATGGATGCTTCGTTCGTGGAACTCGTCGAAGATGACCATTGCCGTGCCTTCGAGGCCGGGGTCCGACTGGATGCGGCGGGTGAGCACGCCCTCGGTAACGACCTCGATCCGGGTCTTCGCCGAGCTCTTCGTATCGAAGCGGATAGCATAGCCGACGGTCTCGCCTGCCTGCTCATTCAGCGTTTTGGCCATCCAGCGCGCCGCGGAGACCGCGGCGATCCTGCGCGGTTCGAGCATGACGATGCGTCCCTGTTCAGGCGGGATCACGTCGAGGAGAGCGAGGGGGACGCGCGTGGTCTTCCCCGCCCCGGGCGGCGCGTGCAGAACGATCGACGGGCCATGGAGGACCGCCGCTTTCAGCGCCGGCAGAATATTGTCGATAGGATAGGATTTCACGTGATTATCGTGTCAGGGTGTTCGGGATCAGGCTGCACAATGCTCTTCTGAACCCGTTCCTGCTGAACGTCGCAGCCGTTCGAGACAGGGACGCCGTCACCGATCCGGGAAATAGCGTCGACAGAGAACAGGCCCTTGCGAAGCCGTGACTTCACCATACTATAAAAGCGGGAAAATGGCAAGAACGACCCGGACCGGACTGCGAAGACGATCCCTGCGCGAGTACGAAGGGGTGCGGAACCGGGCGGACAAACAAAAGGGCCGTGCATAATGGATGCACGGCCCGGAAAAAGGTGATGATGGCTGGACTGCTCACGCCGACAGGAGAGAGGGTTCAGCCCTTAATGGCCTTCTTGAGCCGTTCGAGCTTCTCGGCGCCCACGCACTCCTTGGCATAGGCGCACCACTCGACGCAAGAGGTCCCGATGGGACGGGCGTTCACATGGCCGCACTTCTTGCATGCGGTATCCGGCTCGTCGCTCCAGATCTCGATCTTCTCGCCGCACTTCCGGCACCGGATATCCTCCGGCTTGGGCGACCGTATCTCAACGCTTCCTGGGCATCCTTCTTTGAACATGACTGCATAATACCCCTATGGCGGAAAAATATCTATGATGTGTATCATACGGATGAAAATAGCATAGAGCAGAGAGCATAGTGCAAAGGGTAAAAGCTCCTTGTAGGATTTCTGCTCCATGCTCTATGCCCTATGCGCCTTGCTTCACCGCCTCCGTGATCTCTATCTTGAAGTTATACGGAATGATCTGCCGGTCTATCTCCACGGGAATGAAGAGGTAGAAGACCCTTCCTTTCAGTTCCGCGGCGATGTCGCTGTCGAGGGGGAAGAGCGGCCTGTTTTCGTAGGTCTTCTTCTCCGCGTTGTAGACCACGGACGTGGTGGACATGACCGACTGCTGCACCGAGCCTTTGGGCGGCACGACCTGCGCCGGGATGGGATTGCTCCGGTCCTGGTAACGGACGCCGGAGTGCATCAGCCGGTGCTGGCGGTTGTTCACGTCCGTGTATTCCGAGCGGTCCCAGAGGATCCTGATCGGATAGGGAGTAAGGTTCGTGAGGTCCATCTGAAACTCGCGCTCTGTCGCGACAAAGGAGATGGAGAGGATCTTGTCCTGGAATTTGATCTCGTCGGACTGCACGGGATTGAGGAGGCGGTACTTGAGGGTATAGTGGACGACCTTGTCCAGCTTGACGTTCACGACCTCGTTGTCCCTGATGTCGCGGAGCTGCATCTTTTTAGGCTTATAGGCGTCCCTGCTGACTTCGAGGACGTTCTTGGCAAGGAGAATGCTGTCTATGGGCAGCCGCACCGAGATCTTTGCAGGCGAGCGGTACGTGTCCTCGGAGAGGCCGCTGCCGGACACGACCCTGATCACGGCATCGGGCGGGTCTGTCACGACGGTGAAACGCTTCTTCACACCCGACGCGCAGCCGGACAGAACAATCAGGATGCTTACACCCATGAGCAGATATCGTTTCATACAACCCTCCGGATTTTTTACTCTGCGGCCCAGCGGCCGCAGTGCACACATAGTCAGTTGCAAATTAAATTCTTTTCAAAATGGGAAGAATATTTCTTCAATGTCTTGATTTTTACCGCAATTTTGCAATTTTCAATTTGCAATTTACATTTTACAATTCCGGCTTGTCCGGGTTAGGGCAATGATAGCATAAAAATCCGGAACGTGTCGTATGACGGCGGGCAATGGTGCAGCAGGCCGAAGGGGAGGGGCGGCTACAGCTTCACGGCAAGCTCCATTTCCCTGTCCCCCAGGAGGAACCGCTTCCGGGCCACCTTCACCCTGACCGTGTCGTCCTTCTTCTTATAGAAGAGCGCGAGCTTCACGTCCTCCATGGTCGCCACGGGTGCGCCGTCGAGTGCGATGATCCTGTCGCCGGCCTTGAGCCCTGCCTTTTGCGACACGCTGTCCCGGGGAAAGTCCTCGATGACGAGCCTGCCGTCCTTCTCCTTGAGCGAGGCCATGAGCCTCGGCGCGGTCACGCCGTCCAGCGGCTGCGGGAACACGATATAATCGGCGATGTCCCGTTCCACGTCGGCGTCGTTGAGGATGACGGCGTAGGCGAAGCCGTTTCTCCGGAAGGCCCGCTTGGGGATGCCGGCGCCGTAGGCCAGGTGGCCGCCGCCCGCGATCACCACCATCTGGTAATCAGGGTTCTTCTTCAGGTATTCGTCGACGGACCGGGCCATGGTCTCGTCCCAGAGCACCTGGGCCTGGAGGAAAAAGTCGAAGTTCCGCTCCTCGGGGCTCCGGTGCTGCTCAAAGATCTGCTTCAGCCTGCCGCGGTAGTCTTCGTCGGAAAAATCCATCTCCGCCGGGAGGTCCTTCTTCTCTTCGTCCGTAAGGGAGTCCAGGCCGCTCTTCGCGACCTTTTCCGTGATCTCCCGCCTGAGGTTCAGCGCGACCACGGGTATCTTCTCGGACCGGGCAAAATCCAGGATCGGCTTGTACAGGTTATAGTCGAAGCCCCAGCGCTTGAAATACTCGGACCGTTTGAGGAACTCCCGCTCGTCAACGGCGCCGGAGATATAATCGTCCAGGGTCTTCTGGAAGGGCCGCTGGAACATCTCCATGCCCACGACAAGCTTCGGGTTCTTTTTATACAGGGTCTTGATGACCTGGAGCTCCACGTTGTGGTGCGAGAACCGGTCGTGGTACTCGCCGACGTAGACGATCTTCTTTGCCGCGGCCTTCTCGATAATATCGGAAAGCGTCTTGAGCGCCGAAAGGTCGATCGCCGCCGGTCCTTCCCTCAGTTCCATGAGAATCCCCCTCTCCGATGGAGCGGTCTTTTTCGCGATGTTCTTTCCCCCGTCGAAGGCCAGGCTCATATATTTTCCGTAGTGAAAAATCTTCGGGAACGCGGCCTCGGCCTCTTCCGCCGACTTTGCGGAGATGATGCCCGCAACCTTGCCGGTATTCCACGGGTTCTTCTTCACGGTGATGCTGAAACCCGCGGCCGGGACCTCGACCGTGCCGTAGAGCCTTTTGATCAGGGGATTGTCCCCTCCCAGGATGACGAGCGTCGAGGCCTTGACTTCGGCATCCTTGAGACTTTGGGCCTCCCGCTCCTCCGCGCCCTTTCCCTTGAAATGGTCTATGACCGTCTGGTAAAGCCCGCCGTTCGTAACAGGCCGGACGATGAGCGGCTTTTCATCGCCCGCCAGCCGTGCGATCACCGGCGGCGCCTCCTGCTCCGTCAGCTTCCGGGCAAGGTCATAGTCCCGGTCTATCACAAAACCGGAAGGCTCGTCATCCACGAGGAGGGAAATATTCTTCCTCTCGGAGTCGAGTTTTAGTATCTGTCGTTTTTCTCCGCCGCGCACAAAGGAAACCGTTATCGGCACTTCGAGCGCATAGACCTTCCCCTTTTGAACGGCGTCGAAGGACACTTCGAAGGCGCTCCCGCTCCGCCGGATCGCGGCGTTCTCCACGCGGAGCTCGGGCAGGCCCTTTTCGTCGATCCATTGCCGGAAAAACCCGGACAGGTCTTTGCCTGCGTGCTTGCCGAAGACAACGGCAAGATCATCCCAGGAAGCGGCATGGAACTGCTTCTCGGCAATAAAGGCTTTCAGCGCCGCATAAAAGTTCTCGTCCCCGAGCATTTTTCTCAGCAGGTGAAAGACCATGGCGGCCTTGCCGTACCCGATGGCCCGCGAGGAAAAACCCGTCCTCCCCCGGAAATCACGGAGCGGGAATTCGTTCCCGCCATTGACATAGGCCAGGTAGTCGACGAGGAGCTGCTTCCGGTATTCCCACCCCGTCCCCTTCTGTTCCTCGTACAGCTGGTCCGCCAGATAGGTGGTAAGCCCCTCGGCCCAGTTGCCCCTGTCGGAGTCGACATACACGGAATTCCCGAACCACTGGTGAAGGAGCTCATGGCCCAGGGACGTCTCCACGATGAACGGGAGCTTCACCACCTCCTGCCCCAGGAGCGTGAAGGTGGGCAGGGAATACCCCGTGGAAAGGAAATTCTCCACAACGGCAAAGCGCTTGTACGGGTAGGGGGCGAGGAGTTTTTCATAGAGTTCGATGTATCTCTTCGCGTGCTGGAGGTACGTCCTGGCCAGGTCCCGGTCTTCCCGGAAAAAGTACGCAAAAAGCTCGATGCCGTTCACCCGCTCCTGGGTCACCTCGTAGCGGTTCGTGGCAATGAGAGAGATGCCCTCTGCGGGATGGTCAAAGGAGAACGTGAACTCCACGGCGTTCTCTTTTTTCGTCTTCGTAATCGTCTCCGCCTCTGAAATCGCCTCGTATCCCTGCGGCAGAAGCGCCTTGAGGCGGTAGAGGGCCAGGCCCTCGGGCTGAGGATACCAGCGTCCGGTGAGGGATATGCCGCGGCCGTCGATGGTGCTCGACACCACGCCGTAATTCTTGTCACCCATTGTCTCGCCGCCCTTGAAAACGCCCTCATAGGCAATGGTCAGCGCGCCGCCCTCAGCAGGCCGGACTGTCAGGGTCCCCTCCTTGAGATGAAAGGAGACCGGCTTGTCGTTCAGAGTCGCCTGAACGATCCTGAGCCGGCCCGCGGCGAGGGACAGCTCCTGTCCTGCGCCCACCGGGACCGTTACTGCGCCGGAGACCTTCGAGGCGGGAATATCGAAGGAGACGTTGAGGTTGTATTCCGCGACCGGGGCGGCCTGTCCGCCGGCCCAGGAAGAGCCCGGTACGAGGAAGAGAGCGGTCATGGCAAGCAAACGTAAGAGCATGGGTCGTCCTTTCGGAATGAAGGAATGAACAGCCTGCATTGTAAGCGAAAAAAACGGGGAATGCAACCGGAGAGATGCAAGGCAAAAGGCGATTATCTCGGTTCATCCCCGCACGTGCGGGGAACATGCTGCCATTTTTGATAACCCTCGGGGTGACTGCGGTTCATCCCCGCACGTGCGGGGAACATAGTCAAGGCAGAGCGGGAACAGGCGGCGGTGGCGGTTCATCCCCGCACGTGCGGGGAACATCCGCGATGCGATCAGAGTATTTCATTTTTTCCCGGTTCATCCCCGCACGTGCGGGGAACATGAAATTCACGGCGCTGCCTACGCTGAATTCTACGGTTCATCCCCGCACGTGCGGGGAACATATCGAGAAAAACGGACGGCCGAAAAGCTGAGACGGTTCATCCCCGCACGTGCGGGGAACATGTCGGAATGGTCGTCCTCATTTTCACGCTTGTCGGTTCATCCCCGCACGTGCGGGGAACATCTTTGCGCTCGGCATATTGTATTTTCTCCTTTCGGTTCATCCCCGCACGTGCGGGGAACATTTCAAAAATTCTAATCAGATCCTTGATATTTCCGGTTCATCCCCGCACGTGCGGGGAACATTTATATCCGAAGTAACTGTCTGATCTGTATTTCGGTTCATCCCCGCACGTGCGGGGAACATTATTTGCCTGTTGCAATGTAATTGATTGTAGACGGTTCATCCCCGCACGTGCGGGGAACATTTCTATTATGGTTTGGACTGCTGAAATTCGTCCGGTTCATCCCCGCACGTGCGGGGAACATCGGCGGTATTTCCGCCATAGGACCCATAGGTCCGGTTCATCCCCGCACGTGCGGGGAACATTTAGAATTTAAACTCTTCCTTCTTTTTCACTTCGGTTCATCCCCGCACGTGCGGGGAACATTCAATTAACCAGTTTCCTAATTTATTCCCAGCCGGTTCATCCCCGCACGTGCGGGGAACATTGGGAATAAACAAATTGTCTATTATCATTCATCGGTTCATCCCCGCACGTGCGGGGAACATCCCATGAGCGCCATGAATTTCTCGAACGCTTCCGGTTCATCCCCGCACGTGCGGGGAACATGAATGTGTGCTTGTAACGCCAAGGTGGTGATACGGTTCATCCCCGCACGTGCGGGGAACATGGAGCGGAACGACTCCGCTCCCGTCATGTTGGCGGTTCATCCCCGCACGTGCGGGGAACATCGAGGATTTTCACGTTCCTTAATCCAGAAATACGGTTCATCCCCGCACGTGCGGGGAACATGCCTTGAATTTTCCGGGGGAGTCAATCGCATCCGGTTCATCCCCGCACGTGCGGGGAACATACTACTGGTATCGTTGCCCGATGCACGCGGCGCGGTTCATCCCCGCACGTGCGGGGAACATTAAATGCCGCCCAGCGCGCATTTGTCAACGCGCGGTTCATCCCCGCACGTGCGGGGAACATTTCATTTAAAACAGTATCACGCTCCGATTCGTCGGTTCATCCCCGCACGTGCGGGGAACATACGCGGAAGCTGTGGTTATAGCACTATTTCTACGGTTCATCCCCGCACGTGCGGGGAACATTCCCGGTCATACGCCGCCCATGTGTATATCACCGGTTCATCCCCGCACGTGCGGGGAACATTTGCTGATGGATCATCGTATCGGCGGTTATACCGGTTCATCCCCGCACGTGCGGGGAACATGGGTGGCTATGATGGTTATGTGCATGATTCACCGGTTCATCCCCGCACGTGCGGGGAACATGGTCAATACATACAAATACCCCCCGGAATGGACGGTTCATCCCCGCACGTGCGGGGAACATGCTGGTTGTTGATATATGACAACAGACTATGGCGGTTCATCCCCGCACGTGCGGGGAACATAAGGATTTACCGGACGCTTGCAGGTGGGACGACGGTTCATCCCCGCACGTGCGGGGAACATCGGGATGAATCCCGCCCTGCTCAGGGGAGCTACGGTTCATCCCCGCACGTGCGGGGAACATGGTCAGGTAGGCCGCAGTGCTACAGGAGTCGCCGGTTCATCCCCGCACGTGCGGGGAACATTCAGCAGCAGCCGCAGCAACGGGTGGAAATATCGGTTCATCCCCGCACGTGCGGGGAACATCTGACCCGGCCAACGTAGATGAGGCTATTGCTCGGTTCATCCCCGCACGTGCGGGGAACATTACTTGATTTTATACATCCCGTATGTATCGCCCGGTTCATCCCCGCACGTGCGGGGAACATTGAATCGCGCACCACCACGGGAGCTTGTTCGTCGGTTCATCCCCGCACGTGCGGGGAACATCCAAAAAGGTGGCCGCTGCCGCGCCGTGGAGCCGGTTCATCCCCGCACGTGCGGGGAACATTCCTTGAGCATAGATACGTAATGGAGCGGCATCGGTTCATCCCCGCACGTGCGGGGAACATACTGACGCAGCTTTGCCCTTGTCCTCTAATTTCGGTTCATCCCCGCACGTGCGGGGAACATACTGACGCAGCTTTGCCCTTGTCCT
>ERZ1292625.3341-Hain-H41-01um-R1-3341-length-13221-cov-8_pt1 | contig 13221 bp, 13 predicted proteins | sample MGYA00564400_ERZ1292625 | MGnify/ENA primary metagenome ERZ1292625 (study PRJEB36523, sample SAMEA6512639) | groundwater metagenome | collected 2019-01-08 | study: AquaDiva: Metagenomics assemblies of 32 groundwater samples | reverse complement strand
ATCTTCGCAAACGCTCAAAAAAGAGTTAATATTAGTGGATGAAGTTTATCCACAAAATTGCCCATCTTATCTTCCCCCGTGAGTCGAATAATCAAAAGGCTAAACTTCTGCATAATTCAAGCCTTACCCTAATTACTTTTGCCTTTATTTTTTATCAGCTTATTATTTCCTTTGTCCCCCGCTTTGCTCCAAAGATTTTGGGTTTTGCTGCCAATATCTCTCCCGATGAGGTTGTGAGGCTGACAAACGAGAAAAGAATTCAAGTTGGATTAAGCCCTTTAACTTTAGACTCTACGCTTTCTCAAGCCGCGCAAGCCAAAGGGGCTGATATGCTTAATAAAGGCTACTGGGCCCACGCAGCCCCTGACGGGACACAGCCTTGGGTATTCTTTACCAACTTCGGCTATAAATATAGATATGCCGGGGAAAACTTGGCCAGAGATTTTTCTAGTGCCTCATCTGCGGTTGAGGCGTGGATGAATTCTGCCTCACACAGAGAAAACCTCCTTTCTTCCAAGTACAAAGAAGTTGGAATTGGCGTGATTGAGGGAAATTTGGCAGGAGTAGATACTACAATTATTGTCCAATTTTTTGGCACCAAGTATGTAGATACTGCTCCGATAGCTCCTATAGCAGAAGCTAAGGCAGCGGTTGCGTCTCCAATATCAACTTTAGTTCCGGCTAAGGTTTTGGTTTCTCCGTTTAATGTAACAAAATCGGTTTCTTTAGGAATTGTGGGATTACTTCTCTTTGTTTTAGTTATTGACGGAATCTTGGTTTCGAAAAGAAGAATTGCACGAATTGCAGGCAGAACGTTTGCCCATATTGCATTTTTAGGGATGATATTGGCAATTGCTCTTATACTTAGAGTCGGGAGGATTATATGAAAGGAATATCTAAACATCTACCGCACTATTTTGTTCTTTTTGGGGTGCTTTTCGCCGGAATTTTGGCATTTATTTTATTTTCCTATGACCGGACCTTTCAGACGATAGTCGCCGTTGCCGTAGCTATCTCCTATGTTATCTGGGGTTTGGTTCATCATTCTATTCACAGAGATCTTTATTTCTCCGTAGTTTTGGAATATCTGGCAATTGCAGCCTTAGGGCTGGTAATGGTCTTTTCGTTGATTCTGAGAACCTAGTTTTGGTATACTATGAAATCTATTATGAAAAAAGTAACAAAGGCAGTTATTCCAGCCGCAGGTTTTGGTACCCGTTTTCTTCCCCAAACCAAGGCAATGCCTAAAGAAATGCTTCCCATAGTTGATAAACCAATTATTCAATACGTGGTAGAAGAGTGTATTGCCAGCGGAATTGAGGATATTATTATTGTTACTGGATATCATAAAAGAGGAATTGAGGATCACTTTGACAGCCCCAGTAAAGAACTGGTTCAACTTCTTGAATCAAGCGGGGAGGAAAAAAAGCCTCTTTTGGAAGAAATTAAAAGAATTTCCGAAATGGCCAATTTTATTTATATCAGGCAAAAAGGAGGTTATGGCAACGCCACTCCTGTTAAAAATGCCAGAAGCATTATTGGAGATGAACCTTTTGCGGTTATGTGGGGGGATGAGTTTATTTATGCAGACCCTCCAAGATTAAAACAGTGTTTGGATGTCTTCTATAAGTACGGCAATCCCGTAATTTCCGGAGTCAAGATTGAAAAGAAAGAAGATCTTTCAAGATATGGTATAGCCGAACTTGGGCCGGTTGAAGGTAATGTTTTCAAGATTAAGAGAATTGTTGAAAAGCCAGACCCGGAAGAAGCTCCCAGTAACATTGCAACTCACGGCTGCTACGTTTTGACTCCGGATATCTTTGAGATTTTAGAGAACCAAAAACCCGGAACGGGTGGAGAATATTACCTTCCTGAAGCCATAGATGAGCTAAGAAGGTCGGGAAGGGATATTTATACTTGTGTGGTTAAAAATGCAAAATATTACGATACGGGCAATAAACTTGATTATTTAAAGACTGTTGTTGAGTTTGCACTTAAACACAAAGACTTAAATGGAGAGTTTAGAAAATATTTAGCTTCACTTCATGTTTAATAGTCCTACAATGGGAGTTTTGGATGTCGGGGGTCTAATTTCCGAGATTTCCGATTTTGTGAGAGAAGACCCCGGCAGTTATTATCGGTTGGTGATTGGGACCGACTCGCAAACAAAAAGTACCGGCGGTAAAGGCCAAATTGACTTTGTCACTGCGGTGGTGGTTCATAGAAAAGGAAAGGGAGCAAGGTACTTTTGGAAAAAAGAAAAGAAAGATAAAATTCCGGTGCTGCGGGATAAAATCTATACTGAAACTTTATTGTCTCTTTCGTGCGCACAGGAATTAGTACCCCTTTTAAGAAAAGCAGTAAGTCCTGCAAAATATGATTTTGAAATTCACATTGATGTGGGGCCAATTGGGCCTACAAGAGACATGATTAAAGAGGTGGTGGGTATGGTTAGCGGTAATGGTTTTATAGCTAAAACCAAGCCGGAAGCCTGGGGAGCTTCATCGGTTGCAGACAAGCACACTTAGGTTATAATATACTCATTATCTATGAAGGGTGTTATTTTGGCAGGCGGACTAGGAACAAGACTCTATCCTCTAACTTGGGCTACAAATAAGCATTTACTTCCGGTTTATGATAAACCCATGATTTTTTACCCTATCGATACCCTTGTTAAGGCTGGGGTAAAAGATATCTTGGTAGTTTCAAGCGGACCTCATGCCGGACATTTCTTGAGGGTACTGAAAAACGGAGAAGAATTAGGGTTGAACCATCTTGAGTACGCGTTTCAAGAAAAGCCTGATGGAGGTATAGCCGATGCCTTGGCTTTGGCTGAGGACTTTGCTGACAGGGAACCTATTACAGTTATTCTTGGAGATAACACCACCGATGCCAGTATTAAGAAAGAAGTATCATCCTTTAAAAATGGTGCCTTTGTCTTTTTGAAAAAGGTGTCGGATCCGGAGCGTTACGGAGTTCCTGAGTTTGATAGTAAAAATAAAATAATAGGAATTGAAGAGAAACCTAAAAATCCAAAATCTAGCTATGCTGTTACCGGTTTGTATATTTATGATCACTCGGTTTTTGAAATAATTAAAAAAATTAAGCCTTCCAAAAGAGGACAACTTGAGATTACCGATGTCAACAATAAGTATATTAAAAAGCAGGCTCTTAATTGGGCAGAATTAAATGGGTTTTGGACGGATGCTGGAACTTACGCAAGCCTTTTTAAGGCAGGCAACTATTGGGCAAAGAAATGAAAATTCTTGTCACAGGCGGAGCGGGATTTATCGGGTCTAACTTTATTAGATATTGGTTAAAGAATCACTCCAAGGACAAAATTATTAACTTGGATAAATTAACTTATGCAGGACATCTTTCCTCCACTCGCGATTTTGAAAATAATCTCAACTATAAATTTATAAAGGGAGATATTTGTGATTCAAATATTGTAAACAATGTGATGGAGGGAGTTGATATTGTTGTTTCGTTTGCTGCTGAAAGCCATGTCGACAGATCAATTGTAGGACCTCAGATTTTTCTCAAGACAAATGTGATTGGGACCCAGATTCTTCTTGATGCCGCCTTAAGGTCAAAAATTGAGCGGTTTCATCATGTGTCATGTTACGATGAACTTACAAGGGCGTATACAAAAAAGGGGCTTAAATATTATTGGGAGTTAAGAGATAACGATGAAGTATTGTCATTGAATATGGAGACTAAACAAATAGAATGGAAAAAAATAAAAAAAATAATTGTTCAGGATTACGAAGGCGGAATTATTAATCTGAATACCGACAAGCTGAATTTCAAGGTTACTCCTAACCACAGAATGTTGTTGCAGACCCCAAAAGCTAAGAAGTTAATTTTCAAGGAAGCTTCAAGATTAGGGTCTGTAAATATTCTTCCCAGAGGTAGCTGGAAAAGTAACACAAAGATAGATAAAAATTTGATGTATCTGCTTGGTGTTTTTATAGGCGACGGATTTTTAGCATACCAAGAGAAACATCAGAAAAATAAATCAGGTTTATCTAAAAAAGATTATATCAAAATAGCGCGCGATAATAGAAATGGAAGATTTACGAGTATAAATTATGTAGGAGATCAAAAAATAACGGTAATGAAATCATATAGAATATTTCTTGACATCCCTCTGAAAGACAAATGCCGCAAAAAATTAGAAAGGGTTCTTTCTGAGCTGGAACTTAATTGGCATTCTCATTCCGGAAAGGCGGGAGAGCATATATATTTTGCTTCAAAAAAGTTTAGCGATATGTTTAAAAGTTGTGGAAAAGGAGCATTAAACAAGACTATTCCTAAATGGGCCCTAAAAGCAGATATAGAAAGCTTAAAGGCTTTGTTTGATGGATTAATAGATTCAGATGGATGCTGGGGTGTTTGTCCGCATTTTTGTACTTCCAGTGCGAGATTGGCAGAAACTTTTTCAGAATTGTGTATTAAGTTAGGGTTTATACCCCATGTGTTTGAAAGAAAAAGAAAGGGAAATTTATATCAAGGGAGATTGATAAGGGGGGGCAAGAGCTACTTAATTTCGGTTACTAGGCAACAGCGTACAGTTCGGATAGGTAAGGGCCTAAACCAAATTTCTGAAAGTTTGTACAAGGGTAAGGTATGGTGTGTAACAGTTCCCGAAAACAAAAATCTCCTGGTTGAGAGAAATGGAGCCTTTGTATTTTGTGGAAATACCGATGAAGTTTTTGGAGCTTTGGATTTAGATTCTGAAGAAAAATTTAATGAGAGTACTTTGTATGACCCCCGTAGCCCCTATTCTGCTTCAAAGGCAGCCTCCGATCATTTAGTCAGAGCCTATTTTCATACATATGATTTACCTATTACGATTACAAACTGTTCAAATAATTTTGGGCCTTATCAGGATCCCGAAAAATTTATCCCAAGGGCAATAACGAATCTTATTGAAGGAAAAGAAGTTCCTTTATATGGCGACGGAAAATATGTTCGTGATTGGCTTTTTGTTGAAGACCACATAAGGGCAATTGAATTAGTTTTAGAAAAAGGAAAAGTCGGGGAAACTTATTTGGTTGGGGGATTGACGGAAGAGATTAATCATTTAGAGGTTACTAAAAAATTACTTAAGATCTTTAGTAAGGGTGAAAGTTCAATTAAGTTTGTTAAAGACAGATCGGGACACGACAGAAAGTATGCGGTTGACTGGGGTAAAATAAATAAAGAACTTGGCTGGAAGCCTTTGTACGGATTTGATGAATGGCTTAAAAAGACAGTAGGTTGGTATAGAGAAAATGAGTGGTGGTGGAGACCATTAAAGGAAGAAGCCGAAAAATTTTATGAAAAACTATATCACTAAAACTTCTATTCCGGGCCTTGTTGTTATTGAAAGACCTATTTTTAAAGATGAGAGGGGATTTTTTAAAGAGATTTTCCGATTGGATGATTTGGAAGAAATGTCAGGTATTAAGTTTAATATTGTTCAGGCAAATCACGCAAGATCACTCCCAAGAGTTATTAGGGCCTTACATGCCGAAAACTGGAACAAATTGGTTTATTCGATAAGAGGAGAAATATTTTCAGCTATAGTTGATATTCGTCCGGATTCCTCAACCTTTGGGAAATACGAAGTTTTTAAATTTGACGAAAATTCTCACAAGGCATTATTTATCCCTAAGGGTTTGGCAAACTCAATTTGTGTTACCGGTCGCGAGCCTGTGGATTACCTTTATTTGGTTGATGCTTATTATGATGGTACTGATACTAGAGCAATAGCGTGGGATGATCCGGATTTGAAAATTCCTTGGCCAATTAAAAATCCTATCATTTCGGAAAGAGACAAAAAGAATTTAACCTTAAGACAGATGTTTCCGGACAAATTTCGATGAAGAAAATTTTTGTAACAGGGGGATCGGGTTTGGTTGGATCTTTTTTTGTAGAGAATTATTCAAATAAATATCAAATTATAGCTCCGGAGTATCCCCAAATGGATTTAACTAAAAAAGAAACTTTTGAAAATATAATTAAGGAAGAAAAACCGGATATTATTCTGCATTTTGCGGCCTACACTGATGTGAGTCAGGCCGAAAATCAGAGAGGTGACAAAAGTGGCGCTTGCTGGCAGATAAATGTAGAAGGTACAAAAAATCTGGTTTTCCTGGCTAAAGAATCGGGTTGTCATTTTATTCACATTTCGACTGATTATGTTTTTTCGGGTTCAGAAAAAAATCAGGAGCCGCATAAAGAATCTGATGTTCCTGAAACTGATTCGTCTAAATTAACTTGGTACGGTTTTACTAAGGCAGAGGCAGAAAGAGTAGTTAATAGTGTTTTGGGCAAAGAGAGGACTATTTTAAGATTGGTTTATCCGGTTCGAGCTAAGTATTCCCCTAAACTTGATTATTTAAGAAAACCGTTAAGTCTTTTTGATCAAGGTAAACTTTATCCTTTATTTAGTGATCAGCAGGTGACAATTACCTTTATAGATGAGGCATGTCTTGCCTTAGGAAAAATAATTGATGGAAAACTATTTGGTATTTTCCATGCCTCTACTCCCGATTTATCAACCCCATTTAAACTGGTAAGTTATTTAATTGAGAAAGCAAGGGGGGTAAAAGATGTGGTTAAAAAATCTTCCTTAAGTTCTTCGGTGCGATATCCGAAATTTGGAGGATTAAAGGTTGAGTATACAGAAAAGATATTGGGTATAAAATTCAGTCCTTGGAGAAAAGTTATTAACCAGCTTGTCGCCAATTTTTAATCTTTTTGTGATTTCCTGAAAGAAGAACTTCTGGAACACGCCATCCTTTATACTCTTCCGGTCGTGTGTATTGAGAGTATTCTAGGTAACCCGGCTTTGAGTGAGACTCTTCTACAATTGATGCTTCCTTTCCTACGACTCCAGGAATTAATCTGACTATTGAATCAATAACAACCATTGCCGGAAGTTCTCCTCCTGTTAGAACATAGTCTCCAATTGATATAACCTCATCAACTAAGTGTTCATGAACTCTGTGATCTACTCCTTCGTAGTGACCGGCAATTAGGATGAGATGTTCCAGTTTACTTAATTGAATTGCTTTTTGCTGATTAAACTTTTCCCCTGTTGCGTCGAGTAATATGATTTTAGATTTAAGATCTTTGATCTTAGATCTTAGGTCGGAGATCGCAGCATCGATCACATCGATGCGGAGTATCATTCCCGATCCCCCCCCATATGGCCTGTCATCAACCGTGCGTCTGTCATCAAGTCCCCATTTTCTCAAATCGTGTATTTTTATTTCAACCAATGACTTGTCCTGAGCCCTTTTTATAATCGATTCCCTAAAAGGTCCCTCAAACATTTTTGGAAATAAAGTAAGAATGTCAATTTTCATGACCTTATTGTATCATTAACTTATGGAAAAAGTAGTGATGGTTATTCCTACGTATAATGAGCGGGGAAACATTGAACCGCTGGTTGATATTCTTCAAAAGGTATTTAAGAAGGTCCCATCTCAATGGGAAATGCACATTTTATTTGTTGACGATAGTTCTCCCGACGGTACGGCCGATATTGTGCGGAAAAAAATGGAGAAGTTTGGTAATGTCCATCTTTTCTTGAATAAAGAAAAAGTGGGTTTGGGGGGAGCTTATATGAAAGGTATGACTTATGCGATAGCGGAATTAAAAGCTGACGTGATTTTTGAATTTGATGCTGATTTTCAACATGATCCGGAATTGGTCCCTAATTTTTTGAAGGAAATAGAAAACGGTGCGGATTTGGTTTTAGGTTCGCGTTATATGAAAGGCGGTTCGATTCCCAGATATTGGAGTTTAATGCGAAAGATTTTATCGGTTGGCGGCAACTTTTATATTCGTACCTTAATGCTTGACCGCAAAATCCATGACTGGACAACTGGATATCGGGCCTTAAGACCTTGGGTTTTTGAAAAAGTGAAAGGAAAAATTACCGAGTTAAAAACTTATACTTTTCAAATCTCCTTTCTTTATTATGCTAGGCAGGTTGATGCCAAAATTGCCGAAGTGCCTCTTAATTTTGCCGAGAGAAGATGGGGAGAGTCAAAGATGCCGGGGTTGGAGAGCATGATCAAAACCTTTTGGTTTGTTACACAGACCAGGATTTTGGATTTTATTCACTCAAGATTTTTCAAGTTTGGGATAGTGGGTTTTACCGGATTTTTGGTTAATTTTGGTTTTCTTAGGCTTTTTAGGTCGTTGGGTCTAACGGAAACATTATCTTGGTTGTTTTCCACAGAAATGGCGATTATTAATAATTATGTTTTTAATAATCTTTGGACTTTCAGCGAGAAAAAAATAGGCGGAATAAAAAATACACTGGCTAAATTTTTGCAGTTTAATTTGACTTCCGCCGGCGCTTTGGCGATTCAATCAGTGTTCGGCCCACTCGGAGTGAAGCTGGTGGGGGTAAAATATGACGCCTTGGTTTTGGCTTTTGTTGTTGCTTTCATCGTCCTTCCCTACAACTATTTAATGTATAACCTGGTTATTTGGAAGACATGGAAGCTTGGCGGGAGAGGTCAGACTGGTAAATAACTTTTGAAATAGGACGGGGGTCTTTTGGCACTTCTTGGTTACAACCCAAACATAAATCTCTGGACGGAAACATTTTGGTGTCGCAACGAGGACAAATCTCGCCTATCAGGTTGTATCTTTGCTGTTGCAATCTCCAAAAACGCGGTATTTCCACTTTGTATACTGTTAGACGGAGAAGTTGACCCTAACCCACGTTCCTGCCTGCCGGCAAAAGCTAGTAAATTATTCGAATTATCAGCCAGTAATTGCTTACAGTTAATTAGTGATATAGAATTTAGGCAATGAAAAACGCAATTATCTTACATGGCGGTCCTAGTAAAAAGAAATATTATGACCCGAAAGCCCCAAGTATGAGTAATGCTCACTGGATACCTTGGTTGCAGGGACAACTTTTAAAGGCAGATATTACAGCAGCTACACCCGAAATTCCTCACTCATTTGATCGTAATTGGAAGGTGTGGACGAAAGAAGTTGAACGCTTTGAAATTACACCCGAAACTATACTAGTAGGACATAGTACTGGTAGTGGCTATTTTATTAAATATTTAAGTATCCACCCTAAATTGAACGTTGGTAAAGTGGTGCTTGTTGCCCCTTGGTTGGACCCGTATCACGATAAAACAAAGGACTTCTTTGATGATTTTGAAATTGACCCAGATTTTGTAAGTCGCACAAAAGGTGTAACCATTTTCGGTTCCGATAATGATCAAGACGGTGTTCAAAAAACAGTGGAAATTGTTAGAGCGAAAGTGAAAGGACTCAAGTATATAGAATTTCATAACTATGGACACTTCTGTTATGAAGACATGAAGACGTATGAGTTTCCAGAGCTTTTGGAAGAAATTCTTACACCGAATTAGAAGAGTATTTAATCAAACTAATGAGGATTTCCAGAAAAATTTCTATTGAATTGGCGAGACAAATTTTGGTTAATTTGACATCGGCTTGGCTAGGCATAATCTTGGTGGCCCCGGGCTTTTTCGGAGAGGTCTCGCTTGCCAGTTATTTACGCCTATTGTTGACTAACTTACCTTTTGCTATACTAGGTTTGGTAGTTTCTTATTGGTTGATGAGTGAGGAAGAAAGAGTAAAAATAAAATAAAATGAATATTCAAAACGTTCTAACCAGTAGTGCTATTGCATACACCCTATTACTGATTGCGATTATTTTGTTTGCTTTTGTTGTTTTAAAAACCCGCCCTCAAAAGAATTCCCGGAGAAGATAAGTACCTCAATTTTGTTTTAGAGAAATGGAGCCCAGTTACTAATTGGCATGGTGTTTTGTGATATGTAGGCAAGGGAAAAGAGAAAAATAGGAATGATTATCACCGCAAACGCAATCTTAAACTCTTTTGTTATTAAAGTATTTGAATAAGCCTTAATAATGAAAGGAACTGCGGGAAGGGCATATCTTAAAATATCCCTATGTGCTACAAAAATGATCGAAAGAATAAATATTCCCGTAAACCAGGAAACGATGTAATCTTTATCTTTAACAAGTTTTAATACTCCCAATATTCCCAAAAGATAAATAAACACAATCTCTTCAAGCCAGAATGTTCCTACCCACGGAGCCGAATAGTTAAAAACCGAAAATGGGGGAAACATGAGATGGATATTATCTCCCGAATGAAAGTAGGCCCAGAAATCTTTAAGCTGTATTCCAAAAAGGGAAAATATCAAGACTAGTGAAAGAGGAATAAATAATATCGGCCAGTATTTCTTTATTTCCACCCTGGATTTAATTGTTGGAACCAAAATTGCGAGCAGGTAGGCCACAAAAAGAAGAATTCCGGGAGGCTTTGCAAGCTGTGCGACTACCCCCCAAAGACCTGCCAATAAATATTTTTTGTTTTGAAAAAAATAAATAGAAGCAATTACTCCTGCAATAAATAGTGGTTCTGCGGAACCAACAGACTTGACTATCAACCAACGTGCAGGAAATATTGAAAAAACTAAGGTTAAAAATAGGGAATTTGATTCATTTTGATATTGGCTAATGAATTTATAGAAAAAGTAAGTTGCTAAAATGGAGGCCGTCATGGTCACAAAAAGCATTGCGTAGGGAAAACCTAAGAAGATTGAAAAGAGTCTAATAAGGAAGGGAAATAGAGGAAAGTGGGCTGCGTAGTATTCCAAAGGAAGGGGGAATTGAAAGTTCCACTTAATAAATTCGGGATTATAAAGGCTTTTGGCAATTACCATGTAAATTGGCCCGTCGTAATTTGAGACTATGGTTGCCATCCCGGCGGACGCCGGGAGCGGTATTCCCCAAAAACTTTTTACTCTTGCAAAGAACGTAATCCAAATAAAGATGGTGGGGATTAGGGAGATGGCGGCAATTAAAAGTAGTCTTTGAATCTTTTTCATTAAGTCTATTATATGCTAGACTTTGCCTGTATGGCAAAAGCTTATCCACTTTCAGTTTTTTTACCTGCATATAACGAAGAAAAGGATATTGCCAGAACTGTTTTATCGGTAAGAGACACTTTATTAAAGATTGCCGGTGAATGGGAGTTAATAGTTGTTAATGACGGATCAAAAGACAAAACCAGGGAGATTGTTGAAGATTTGATTGATAAAGATCCCCGCATAAAATTAATTAATCATGATTTCAATCGGGGTTATGGGGCTTCTTTAAGAAGTGGTTTTTATTCTGCAAGATATCCCTGGATTGCCTTTATAGATTCCGACGGACAGTTTAATTTTTCGGAAATTACGGGCTTTATTGAAAAACAAAACGAAACCGGTGCTGATCTTGTTATTGGTTACTACAAAAAAAGGAAAGTTTCCTTTTTTAAAAAAATTACCAGCAAAATCTGGGAGTTTTTGGTTTTTATTCTTTTTGGCCTGAAGGCGAAAGATATAGATTGCGGTTTCAAATTAATTTCTAAAAAAGTAATCGAAACGATTCCACGACTCGAATCGGAAAGGGGAGCGTTTATCAGTAGCGAACTGCTCATCAAAGCCAAAAAAGCGGGTTTTAGAATTGTCGAGATTCCGGTAGCTCATTATCCGGCAACAAGAGTAGGTACTGGAAGAAAGTTAAATGTGATTATTCAGAGTTTTGTAGATTTAGTTAAGTTGTGGAAAAAATTATAGGTTGGGTCAAAAAAAATAAGCTTGAAGTGATTTTACTTACAGCGATTATTCTTATTGCTGCCTTTTTAAGACTCTATAAAATCGCGGATTACATGACTTATTTGGGTGATGAAGGAAGGGACGCAATTGTTGTCAGGCGACTCCTTGTTTATTTTGATCCGATTTTAATTGGTCCCGGGACTTCAATTGGGAATATGTATCTGGGGCCTTTATATTATTATCTTATAGCTCCATCTTTATGGTTGGCAGGATTTTCTCCTGTTGGTCCATCTGCTTTTATTGCATTAATTGGGGTTTTAGCAGTATTTTTAGTTTGGAAAATTGGAAAAGAGTGTTTTGGAGGAATTGCCGGGTTGACAGCTGCCTCACTGTATGCTGTTTCGCCGACAGTTATCATATTTTCCCGGTCTTCCTGGAACCCAAACGTTATGCCTTTCTTTGCTCTTTTATCAATTTATTCAATATGGAGAGTTTGGAAACACAAAGAATTTAAGTGGTTAGTTGTTTTGGGAATTTCTTATGCCTTCGTTTTGCAATCACATTATTTAGGGTTACTTCTTGCTCCGGTTTTATTCATTTTTTGGTTTGTATCCAAAGTACCTATACGCTACACGCTATACGCTACTGTTTTATTTCTTTTTCTGATGTCTCCGCTTGTTATTTTTGACGCAAGGCATGGCTGGAGAAATTTTGCTGCCATTAAGACGTTTTTCACAGTAAGACAACAAACGGTTTCAATTAGACCATGGAATGCAATTCCCAAATTTTACCCGATTTTTGAGAAAGTAAACACCCGTCTTCTTGCCGGTCGCAATATTGTAGCTGGTAGGACTTTGTCTGTTGTTTTTTTGGCTTTTTTTGTTTTGATTTTAATCAAATACAGAAAAAACTATTTGCTAGTGCCTAGTGCCTACCAACGAAGTTGGCCAAGCTCTGCTTATTGGCTTTTGTTTTCTTGGCTTGCCTTTGCACTTCTCGGACTAGGTCTTTATAAACAGGAAATATATGATCATTACTACGGATTTTTCTTTCCCGCACCATTTTTGCTCGTGGGGGCACTCGCAGAGGTGTTAGCGAATAGCGGAAAGCGAATAGGTAAAATTGCATTGTTCATAATTCTTGGTTCATTGTTCATTGTGAATTTGCAAAATTCACCGCTTAGATATCCCCCTAATCAGCAATTAAGAAGAGCTAAGGAAGTGGCTCAGAAAATTTCTGAAGAATCTCAAGACAAAAACTTTAATTTGGCTGTTATTGCAGAAAGAAACTATGAGTCAGGATACGAATATTTCCTGGAAATGTGGGGGAAGAAGGTAGTTAAGATAGATGCCCAAATACCTGATACAATCACGGACCAGCTTTTTGTTGTCTGTGAGATGCCGAAGGAAAAGTGCGATCCGACTCACAATCCTAAAGCAGAGGTTGCAAACTTTGGTTGGAGTAAAATCGGAAAAGAGTATATCGTTTTTGGAACGACTCTCTTTAAACTCATTCACACAAAATAATTATGAATTACCAAGAATCGTTAAAAATATTAGAAGAAATCAGGAAAGCAAAAAAGATTCTAATTAATTGCCA
>ERZ1292625.3340-Hain-H41-01um-R1-3340-length-13225-cov-5_pt1 | contig 13225 bp, 14 predicted proteins | sample MGYA00564400_ERZ1292625 | MGnify/ENA primary metagenome ERZ1292625 (study PRJEB36523, sample SAMEA6512639) | groundwater metagenome | collected 2019-01-08 | study: AquaDiva: Metagenomics assemblies of 32 groundwater samples | reverse complement strand
AGCCCGTTTACGGTGGTCACATTTGTTGCTGTTGTTGTAGTCGTCACAGTTGGCATCACGCCCCCCTCGACATCCGTCGCGGCCAACTGTAACTCGATCGTGAGGGGTGCCATATTGGCCGCACCCTTCAGCATTAGTGAGACAGTGCCCGCCGTCGCCACGATGGTATCTGAGAGGTCCAGCCGATACATGCCGGGCATGTTCGTCCCATCAATCGCCACAAACCCGCCGTCACTGTGCGCGCCCGCCACGGTTTGGGTAGCCAGGGTCAATGCCGTTGCGGCGCCTGTCGCACCTTTGCGGTAATAACACACCAGGGACGCGGTATTGAATACGAGCCCCGTTAACCCGCCGCCGGTCGTGCTGCTCGAATCTTGGATGAACAGGTCGAGCGTTTGGTCGACCGAGCCAGCTTTGATGATTTTTTTCATTATCCGCGCATTCCCCCTGACATCCCAGGATGCGTGAGCAACCCACCGCCCCCCGCGAGGAGTTGCGCTTGCGCAAGCTTGATGGTTTCAGCCGCCCAGCGTGCATGACCACGTACATTTAAATGCTGCGAGCCCGCGCCCGCGTCATTACTCCACAGGCTGGCCGTGCTGATCGTGATCGTGAGCGCCGGAGTGAGATACTTGGTTTTGGCCGTATCGGCTACCCCTGCAAACGCGGCCGTGATTGTAGCGACGTTCTGTTGCGCAAGGGGTGGCACGCCGAAGATCCAACAGCTCGTCCCGGCAGCCGTGCGCCACTCGTCGAGACAGGCGGTGATGTCCGCTTGGGCGGGTGAGGAATCATTCCCCCCGAGATCGGTCACGATGTAGTCCGGCACGGGCGAGAACGCACCGGTCACCAGCCGCGACTTGCCGGAGGCGTAGCGATGCCAAGCTTCGTTGGCATCCGTCGCGTTGTAGAACGACGGTGCACTGGACGATGCCACCACATTCCCGATCCCGCGCGACCAACCGATACCCCCGAACGACACGATCCCGTACTCGGCATCAAATGCCTGAGCAAATAGAATCCCCATCGTCTGCGTCGCATCGGTGTCCGCCACCAACAAGCCCGTCCCGATCGCGTCGGCACCCTCGAATTGCGAGTCGCCGAACACGAGCAGTTTCTTGGTGCCCAGTGTCGGGAGGCTCAGGGTGGCTGAATAGTCGGCTTCGATGCCCCAGACTTTAACGATTCGGGTCGGCGTACTCCACCGGTCACCGGTCGTGTTGAGATCGAGTGCCTTGAACCACACCTTGATTTCGTGCGTGCCTGCTGCCAATCCTGTCACCAGCGACTGCCGCACATTGGTATCGGTCGAGACGACCAGCGTCGAGAGCGTCAGCGGTCCGTTGTTCACCGACACTCCGATACTCGGATTCTGCGCGACCGTCGCGGAGAGCATCGACCGATCCATTCGCAGCGAGACATTGCCGCTCGCGTCGGCGTCCGACCCCACGACGACTTTGAATTTGCAATACGCCCCAGCCGTGTTGGTCCAGGCGAAGGTGCTGGAGGCTTTGATGTTATTGGAGCTGAGCGCCCCCGCCCCATCTGAGTACCAGTTATAGGGCGAGAAGAACCAGGCGGTGTCGTCCGGATCGGCCGCCGCTAATACGCCAATCCCCGCTGCCGCCAGGGTCGCGCCCGTGATCGTGCCCGTGTTGCTGTTCCCCGAGTAGTCCGGCTGCGTGCCGGTCGCGTGGTAGTCCGAGGCTAACTTGCAGCCCGTGACGGTGTCCCAATCGGAGGGTGCGAGGTTCCGAAGGGTTTCCGCCTGTGCCAGAGTAAGCGCTGTGTTCCACACCCCGACCGCGTCACACCGCCCCCGCAACGGAGAAACCAACCCGCTGTCGTTGCCTACGATAAGATCATTCGCGGCATCGGAGTTGACTGCGCCCGACCCATTCGTCGACGTACTGAAGGATGCCGCCGCCATCGCAGTCGTCAGATCGCCGTGGTAGATCGCCACTTCCGTCCCGGCCGCGTCATCGAACGTACACACCACAAACTTCCAGGTATTCAGCGGCAAAATCGCGGCATTCGTCACAAAGTTCGTCGCGGTGGTGGCGCGGAGAAACGCGAACTGTAAGCCGCCCTCGGCCACCGCGTTGGTGACCACGCACAGCAACGATCCCTTGTAGACGATGTTTTGGTTGTCCCCGTTAGTCGTCCGGTAGAGCCACGCCGCCACGGACACCGCGCCCGCCCCCGCGAGGTTGTCGAGACTCGCCGCGCTGCCATGATTGACGTTGCGATTCGACCCCGCGCTGTCAAAGTTCAGGGCCATTAGTCCAGCGCCTCTTCAATCACCTGCGCGATTAGGCGCTTCGAAATGTGTGGGAATTGCTTAACCAACCTGGCAAAGACGTTATGTCGCTTGGCCTCACCGAATCCCGGCCCCAACTTAACCTCCCACTCATGAGTAAGAATTTTCGCTGCGGAGAGGAGGGCCTCATCAACCGCAGGTTTCTCCACATACTGAACAATTACGGTTGGTTCAACAACTGGAAGTGGATCAAGCCACTCTGCAAGCCACCGAAGCCACGATGCAAGGGATTTAATCATCTTAGTTATTCGAACCCACTGCCATTGCAGAACTCAGGCGCTGGTAGCCAGTCCACTTGACCCGACCAGCCAAACCGGCTGCACTCACATTAAGGACGAGGTTCTTACCAGCGGTGAGGGCAAAGCCGGAGTCCTCGTAGTCACACACTCGACGCCATCCAACACCTGGTGATGTTGGGACGGAACCTATCGCGACCGGGGTTGCTGCGGAATCCTCAAACGACCACGACTGTGCGGCATCAGTCGAGATGAACACTTCAATGGTCTGGATGTAGATGGTATGTGAGGTGGATCTCACAGTGAGTAGGGTGGTATCTCCATCCGCCGCCCCAATTGAGGTTTGGTTGGAAATATCCTGATGGAATTGACGGTAGCCTTCGGCTGCTTTCGACATTATTGGTCCTTATTCTAATTAGTAAAGTCGAATTGCCACAAGTGAGGTGCCAATTGCGGTGGCATCGATGGTACCTACACCAAGGGCTGCACTAACGTTAGCAAATAATGTGATCGCATCATCAGCGACAGCAGTGGTGTAGACAAATGGAGGAATCGGTACCACACCATATGTGTGTGTGAGAGTGGTGGCAACTGGAAGGTCAATTACAACCACTGCACTTAAATCAGCAGCAGTGTTGTTTGTCCGTCGAACCTTGATTGATGCAGTTTCTGCAACAACTGTTGCACCATTATAGGCAAGGTTCACCTGGCCCATGATGAGATAGGTTCCAACCTTGTTAAGGGTAATCGCTGGATCGGTGGTACCAACATCGATTGCGGCCGCAGTATTGGTTAGCGCGTAGGGCGTGCCTGCTGCATAGACCGTTCGATCGTAACCAACAGCATTACCACCTGTTTGATAGGCCAAGGCATCCACAGTAGCGTATGCGGTGTGGGCGCTCGTACGGACCTTGAGAACGGCGTCGGTGGCAACGTCTAAGCCCACGGCTGCCGTTACAGCCTCATTAGAGAGCACCGCCTGTCCCGTCGCGCCCCCAGCGTACAGGAACCATCGGGTATCCAGATGGAAGGAACTAGCAGCGGCTGTGGTAATCGCACCAGTCGCCGTAATCGTGCCTGCATTGCCAGGGGCTGTTGAAACGCCCAACCCGCCACTCACCAGATACAGCGAATCCCCTGATGCTAGGTCAAGCCGATCCGCTGCCCCCCGTGACAGCACAGCAGGTGTAGCTGTGCCAAATTGCAAAGTGGCACCAGCAGCTAAAATTTGTGATGTTCCAATATAGGCACTCTTCCATTGAACGGACGCAGAACCGACATCATAGGTATTATCTGCTGTGGGTAGGAGGTCGTCAGCTAAGGTGCCGAAACTAGCAGAATCGACGAGAACCCTCTCGGTGGTACCAGAGGCTCCAGATCCTACCTTGATTTCATTCGTGTCGGAGTCGACATAAATGGTATTAGCTGTTGAGTTTTGCAGAGCGAGAATTGATGGTTTAAGCCTTTTTAGATACTGCATGATGTTTGATCTCCTTGATCAAGGGGTTTATCCTCAGATAGGTGAGCTACTTGGCGTATTTGGCTCAGTGTGTCTGCGGCCTTTTTGATACTCCACAGATTAGCTGCCCGGTAACTAGGCTCCGACCACCGCTGTTTCATACGATCACTTTGAGTAGGGCGGGGTGTATTATAGTAAGTAATAAACTCATCAAATTTAGCTTGTCTACGTTTACCCATAAGTGGATAAATAACATCCACAATTTCAAGAATATGTGCTTGTTTCGTTACATTCCAAGAAAACATATCCTTATACGTTGGCTTTTTGTGACTCAACGTCCATTTATGAATTGAACCACCAAACATGGTTTGAATACGATTGATTATATCCCCATCAGACATTCCAAGGCCTAAACGCCAATGGCCCCCACTGCGGCCCTTTCGACGTTCTTTTGAAAAAGATAAATAACCCTCACCTTCAAATAGCCCTGCGAACCAGGCGACTTGTTCAGATGTTACATCTTGCATGATTTTCCTTTGAACAGGATTTAGGGGGAGAGGTTAATCATCCCCCAGATCCCAGTTAAGCGAAATTAGACGGTTGCCGAGAATGGAGTAGCTTCGGTACCACCCGCATCTGACACAATTCGTACCGCCCACTTGGCGGATGCAACATCCCAGAACTCATAGACCGCACCGATCATACCACCAGTGGAATTGGCGGTGCCTAGGAGGTCCACGGTGTCGTCAGTTGCCGCTGCCGCAAAGGCCACCGCAGTATCTCCACCATCCTGAAATAGAACTGCGGTTCCAACGAACGTATCTGAGGCATTCGCAACCTTGATGGTGCCTGCACCAGTCTGTGTTGCCCCAAGGATGATGGTATACTTGTTGCCGGTTGCAGTTGCCAGTGGCAATACATAGGCTGACGCCACATCAGTCACATACACGACACGATTAGCGTGTAGGGCCGCTGTCAATGATAGAGATGTGCCCGTGGTGTAAGCCACCGGAGCGACACCAGTAATCGCTGGATTGGTTATTGTTGGTGAAGTGAAGGTCTTGTTAGTCAGAGTTTGGGTAGATGAAGCATCCACGACCTGGACCTCGGTTGTGCCCGAGCCAGCCGGGATTATCTTCAGAATGTTATCATCTGAATCCACATAGATTGGGGCTGAGGTGGGGGTGCCGGGTGCGGCAAGGGGGTTTGTTGCTTGACGACGAATATTTCGAATAGCCATTTTGAATTCCTAGAGGTTGGGAGACAGGATTGTCTCTAATCCACAAAAGGGTGGGCAGTTTCAAGAGATGCCCAGCTCATTCTTTAGGATGCCATTAAACATCCACCAACACTTACGCGCCGATAATCAGGAACCCACTACCACCGTCGGAGCCATCAGTGACGCCTTCGGAAGTCGTGTGCTGAGTAACCACAGCTCCTGTACCGAGAGGAAGGCCATCACTATCCGCCCAGGCACTGTAGCCACCCGAGATGAATAGGGGAAGGACCAAACGCTGGTCGGTCGTGGTTGAGTCATCGGTGGCATCGTCGAATACCTTGAAGTAGTTATCGGTATCCGATGCAGCCTTCTTGACGTAGGCAAAGTAGAGGGTGCAAGCCGCGTCAGCCTTTACCGTACCCCCAGCCACGTCACACTCAGCCTCGCTGAATGGAAGAAACTGAAGATCCGCATTCGCCTTATGCGATGCCCAGTACATGAAGAATGCCTGGAGAGACTTAAATGCGAGGTTCGGGAGAACGTACTCATAGCACTTCTGACGAACTTTACCTGCATTTTCAAGAGATAGAGACATTTTATTACCTAAACAGAGGTCATCTCCCCGCCTCTTAAGGGGCTCGACTTTGAGGAGTTCGAGGATCTCCTTGAGGTCAGAATGACCTTAATTAGATTCTATAGGTGGGTTTTCCGAAAGCATCAACGATTTTCAATGCAGCGGATTGTGCCGATGGACGCTCCGCATGGGTGACCTTATTGGAACCAATCAGACCTAAACGTCGACCCGTTTTAATCTGATACATCTTCCAAGCGTCTTTGGCCAGATAGGTGTTCCGCTCGGAGTTTTCGAGGTTTATTTTAAGCTGTTTTTCAGCTTCAATACCTTCAACCTTCTTGATGTAGGCTTCAGCGCCACCTTGACGCCAAGGGGCACGTTCAGCGAGATCGTTCCACATGAGGGGGTTGTCCCACCTAGCAGTAGAAAGAAGTGTCGTAACTGGCACCAGACCAAATTGAGCTAACATCAACGAATCCCCTTCGCGGCTGATATCATTGACCAACTTCACTTTCTCGTCTAATGGACGGCGTTGGCAGATTCGATAATGGAAGCCTTGCACTGATGGGATAACAACTAGTGATGGATCGAAATCCCACAGCCGTTTCATCCACCAGGCCGGGGGTCCGGCCAGATGGAAGGGATTATCGCCTCGAATGAAGTTATCCACTTTTAAATCGATCCTTAACTATTGGGCTCGAAGCCACCACTAATTGGACCACTTCCACCGGGAAGTTGCGATGACGGATCAATGGCTGGACTATACATACCATTTCCGCGCACAACCTCAACAGGTCTTGCACCAATCAGCTTTGAACGATTCCAACGTTCAATGACATTGGTTTGTTCAGTTGGTGAAATATCATCACCATGCTCAACAATGCCGATTAGATACTCTTTCTGAAGGGTGTAAGGGTCCTCAGAGCCCATCACAGGATGCTGTTCCTTAAACTTCAGGGCCTGGATTTCAGGGAAGGAATGTTGACCTGGGACTAAACTATACTGCCTTCCATCCCAAGTACCCGTCAACGTCTTACTCGATCTGTTCACTAACGTTACAAAGTCGTGCTGACTCATCTGATCCTTTCGCTGCTCTACGTTTGGCAGCTTCAATTTTGCGATGGCAGTTAGCGCACACTATGTCGCATTTATTCACTTCTACCATTGCATCTTCAAGTTTAAAACAACCACCTCTCCCAGCTACCGTAAACTTTTTCTCGGCCGGATCTCGGTGATGGAAATCTAAACAGTCTGGGTTTGCTTCCGAACAGTACTTACAACCCATATCGGCTCGAAGTTTATATAGAGCTTCACGAGTAGCTCTACGAATTTCAGTTGCCCGAGCTTGATACTTCGTCGCGTATTTAGCGTAAGTTTTCCTGCCATAATTAAGATAACGTTCGCGGGTTTCTGGATTTTGCCGATATTTACGAACCTTTATTGCATTACATTTTCGACACTGTTTTTTACCTTTGTAAAAATGCGTATTTTCGTTCGTAAATTCGTGTCCGTTAGTACAGTATGTGCGATCTAAGTCTTTGTAGCCAGCCAATTTTAGCCTCCTCAGGTAAAGGATAATATCATATTACCCTCTACCTGTCAAGGCACTTTATTAGGAGTGACTACAAAGTGTCACCAGTTAATTAGCTACCGGCGGTTCTCACCACGGCAAGCGTTTGGCCCGTAATTCCATCTAGGCGGGCACAAAGTCCCGGATTCTCCAGGAAGTAGTTCTTGCGGATACGATACCACGCTTCGACGCTGTCTCGCGCCGAAGTACCTGTACCGATCTGCTTAAGAACCGAACCATCCTCGTCTGCCCACTTACCGGACTCAGAGACATACTCTCTAAATCCTGCATTCTGGAGATCGAGGAACATCATCACGTCGAGCGGGAAGTCCCGCACGGCGCGAACCGGGACATCACCAAACGGAATGTCGCCTTGCTTGAAGGCCACAGTCGCTGGATCAGGCTTCGATAGTGATGCGCCCATGTAGCGGCGATCCGCATCCGTGAGCTGAATCACCAGTCGACGTGTGCTGTGATGACAGAGGATGATCGAGGTCTTACCCCCGAGCTTCTGATCAAGCACGTCCGAAACGCGCTGCATTAGATCGGTGCTCAGGGCACCAGTCGAAGCAGTCACGTAGCTCGAATACGCCGGGAACGTGGTTCGGTTGAGGCCGAAGTACTCGTTCCGATAGGTACCATCATCTACAAGAGCCATCAGGCCCCACCAAGCATGCTCATACGACGTATCGAGAATGTCGGTAGTACCCGAAGAGGCAACCTGTACAATGTAGTCATTATCCGCCCACCCAGTATAGGTGGCCGCATCAACGACAATGCTAGAACCTGCCGCAGGAGTCGAGGTGACCTTGCGAATCGAGGTACGAAGCACTCCGTTAGCCGGATTCACTGCGCCGATATACATACCGGCAGAGAAATAGCGGTTACCGAAGTTGCTATTGGTGATGCCACCAGGAGCATCGACATCGAGAGTGGTCCCAGATGGGGACTCATTCACGAGGGCGAGTACGCCTCGACCATCACTACATAGGGCATACTCATCACGACGCGAGATGTCGTCGATGAGATAGTTCATTTCGCTCTTACGGGCTGAAACGAACGCACCCTCACTTGAGGTCGAGTCCTGCATGACTTCCCAGGTCAGTCGAATTCTCGCCATCAGTTTCTTCTGATCGACGAACATCCGAGTGTAGCCCTGGTTTCCCGCGTCCGCAAAGGCGGAATCTTCACCAACGAACATCGGTGAGATATTACGCGAGGTGTGGGCGAGACGAACGATCTCTCGGCCACGGAATGGAACCTTCTCGGTCTTTATAATGTCCCGAAGAGGATTCTTGTTGTTAACGCCTTCAGAGACACCTGATTCAATTACGTCCTTGAGGACGACATCAAGTGCTTGGCGGTCGGCTCCTGCCATGTTTATTACCTTTTGTTAGGAGAACAGAATTATTTCTGCCTCAGTTGTTTGAACGTTGCCCAGGCCCGATCAACCACTTCGTCGGCATTTTTGGCAGGTTCAACAGGTTGAGATGTCCGTACTGTACCAGATGGATTATTCTGGGGTAAGTTAGCCGGAACTCTTGCTGCTGTATTTGCTGCTGCAACGCGACGTGCGGGGTCGATAAAGCTGGACGAAAACTCCTTCCAGAATTCATTCACAAGATTCGGATCATTCTGATAACGTGAGGCCAATTCGGGATCGCCTGACGCCCAACCGACAAATGCCGCCTTTAGATAATTACGCTGACCATCGGACAAAGGTGTCCCATAGGTTTCTTCAGCGGCCTTATAAAGCGAATTCATCTGCTGGCGATTATACGATTCCCAATAATGGGTCTGTTGTTCCCTCAACTGTTCCTGGCCAGAGATCGAGGCCTCAAGTTTTTCCTGGATTTCCAGGAGCTTCTGAAGCTGCGGCACAACCTTGAATAGCTGATGACGAATTACATCCTCTTCTGATTGATTCTGGGGAGTTACACCAGTTAACGCCTGAAGCTGACGCTGCATTGCTTCGACCTTCGCGTTATTTGCCGCTTCCAGATTGGCAATCTTTGCCTCATACTGGTCGCGGGTTTCACGAATTCGAAATGATGGAACATAGCCCAAAGGCGGCGCATTCGGATTAACCGAAGGCTGACCCACTGTCGCGGGGTTGGTCGTTGCACCGGGTATCGCTGATGCGGGCGTAGGCGTTGCTGGTGTCGCTGCAACAGGCGGAGGAGCAGGAGTTTCGGTCTCTGCGGCCGAGTTTGTTTCTGTGACGTTGAAGTTCGGGTCGGACATTCTCTACCTTTTTTAGCGCGGTCAAGTTCCGCGATGGATGAACATGCTAACCCGATGTTCGTTAGGTTGATGGATGATTTCCATCAAGTTTGTTGGATGCTATGCAGCACCCCGATTTTGCGCTCCTTGTCCAGCACCGTAGCGCTGGGGAGGTTTGTTGGTTTCTTGGCGGCTATTCGACATCGCCTGACCTCCGGGAGGGCCCCCATTTGGTGATGGGGCACCAGTTTCAGTCCCAGGCATCCCAGCTGCGGGGATCAGAATTAACTGAAGTTCCTGAAGATGCATTGTAACAATCTGTTCAAGCATCGGATCATTGAGTAATAATGAAGAAACTCGATCAGTATTCAGCCACTTGATGCGCTCATTCCAGTGAATCTTAGCGTCATGCCAGGGTTTGATTGCAAGTGGAATGGGTCCAACCTTACTTATTGCCCACTCCTCAAATTGATCCTGCATCTCTAGGGCCTTCTGGACGTGGACATTGAGGGATGGGGTGATGGCGGCGATCCCGAGCTTATTCAGGACATAGTAGCGTTGATCGGGATCATTAACTAGGTCTAACGCCCCTAGCTGCATCGCTTGCTCAATAGCCGCACGTTCACCGAGGTAGGTCTTTGGTTGGGTTGAACCGTCCTCAATTACAATGGTTACCGAACCCTGGAGTTGGGCATTTTGGAAGTGCTTGAATGTGAAACCACGATTTGGTCCCGTGACGGTCTGGGTACGTTGATCGGGGCCGAATTGCCGTTCGAGTTCTAGTGCAATACTAAACCACTTCCGATACATCTCACCGCGAGATTGGAATACACTTGTGAACCGGGATTGTGAGCGTTCAACTAGTAGCTGTAGGGCACTGAAGGCCTCGACGCCAGTTGGCTTCTGGCCCTTGATGATATCATACGCGCCGGAGAGTTCCTCAATATCATTGATGATTTGCTCCCTCATCATAGTAACTGATGTTGGGACCTCTGAACCCTCGATCTTCTCAGGTTTAGCGTTTCCACCAGCACCGAGAGCACTATACCGTACCATCAAACCCGGTTCGCCACTCAGCTTCTCAATCCCAGAACCGTCTGGGATGATCCAGATAGGATTAGCCATACGCTGGATGATTAGCTGAATGAGGGAATCTAGTTGGTTGAGCTGATCCTGCTTTTGGATAAGTGGGGTTAAGGCCGAGCGCCCATATAATCTACCACCTACATGTTCATATTGGGCAAAGCTAAAGGGGAAAATTGGCTTGCCTTCGATATCCTTATAAGGAATCGGACCTGGCAGACTCTCATCTGGAAGGTCTAAAATCATCGGAGACTTGTCGCCAATAACCCGAAATACTACACCTTCAGGATAGTCAGGTGTGGGCTTATACCACACTTCGTATTCTGTTACACCTTCTTGTGATGGATTTGGTCCGGTGCCTAAGATTGAAGATTGTCCTGCCTGGCCAGTATCGTCATTCAAAGAGAGGGACTTAAATAATTGCAGGCTTCGATCTGACGAGGAATTCTCAAAGAGGATCGATGGGACCAGCGCAGGTAAATTTGCCTCAAACCAACTCTTATCTCGCCACCGTATACGAATTAGGTAGGGGAGGTCGTCCCATCGGGTAACAGTCGGGGGAAACGCATACTCAAATGGGCTTAGCGCAACCGTTTTACCTTTACCGAAGGAAATCCAGTTACCATCAGGCTTACCATCAGGGGCAACTGCTTCTGAAAATTGGTCCGACCCGCAGTGCGGGCACATGTTGTTAGCCGCAACGATTTCATCCGGCTTGTAGGTCATCCCACATAGATCGCATGTCTCATTCTTGATGAAGAGGCGATTTGATCTGGGGTCAGTGTCCCATGAAGTCTGTAGGACCACAGATCCAGTGGTGATTAGCCAGAAATCGGCCTCTCGCATCACCTGGCCCATGTCGTGTTCCTCATGGATCAGGGGGGCCATTTGGTCTGCGATTTCGGCAGCCGCGATGGCCTTCGAATCATTACCGACAGGCCGAACCTTGGCTGCCAGGCTAATGGCAGAAAATGTAGTTCTAATCGCCTGTGTGGTCTCGGCCATCTTGTTCGTGACCGGACGGGGAATCCACTTATGAAGACGCTTATCTACCCATTCCCGCTTATTGGATGTATAGGTAATCCACTGCCGCCCGCCAACATAATAAAGGTTCCTCTGCCACTCTCGTTCCCAGATCCACCGATAGTCCATCGACTCCTTCTTGAGCTTGTCAAAGAGGGCAAGGAGTTTGGCATGGTCGTAGGGATTGGGTGGGGTAAACGCACCAAAGCCGCCGTCCATACCCATATCAGGGGTAAGAGCGTCGGTCTGCTCAGGTGAGGAGTAAAATGAGTCGGTTGGTGCGTTAGGAATCATCGGGGGCATGTTAGCCAACCAGATCCCCTAGGGCCTTCGCAGTTTCATCATCGATGTGATCGAAGAGGGCCTGCGGGAGTTTATAGGGGTTGGGATCGTTGTATGAGGTATCTTCACGCACAATGGTAGGGATCGGGAGCTTAATTCCATAGGCCTTTTCTAAAAGGGCCTTGTTGGTGAGTTCCAGGTCGTTCACCTTTACTCGAAACCAATCACTGTTGATCCGCGTAGCTACAAGATCGGATTTTAATTGATCCCGCTCAACCTTTAGGACAGCAACTTCAACTTCGAGATTCTCATATGCAACCCGCGAAACCTCAAGCCAACTAACTAATTTTGACGGAATCCACATATCTTAAGCCCAGAAGTCTCCGGTAACGGTTTCAGGATCAGTATCCTCAACCCTTGATTCAATGTTTCGCATACGCTCAATCAGGCTGCGTTCATAGTCGCCGAGTTGTGAGATATCTCGTTTAACTTCACCCTGTTCAGGGGGCTTCGGAAGCAGCGGCCAGGACATGAGGGCATAACGGATAGCATCAGGGAGTTCATCATGCTTCTTGAAGACCTTCTCAAGGCGTTTCTGACCGTCAGCAGAGGTGTTATCGGCCCATCGGTAGGCCTGCATCTGCCGAATAGTAAGAGGAACTCTTGCGGCGGCAAATTTCAGTTGTCCGCTATTTAACCAGGACTTAACTCGTTCGGTCCCGGCAACGACATCATTCTCAGCCTTAGCGGCGTAGATGCCATGTTGGGCGAGTTCAATCGCGGCCTGCTTGTCATTTTTGTTGATGGCCCACTTTGGACGATCAACCCCTGCCATCTGCTTTAGAAACAGTGCATGTTTGACGAAGGACCGCTCACGTTCGAGATATTCGCCAGTGACGATCAGGCCTCTCTCAGTGCTGACCAGCTTAACCGCGCCGAAGGGGTGGTCGGCTCCGGTATCAATACCAATCAGAACCGGGCGATCAGGGTTGATGCTTGGCCACTCTGGGATGAACTCTCGGAGTTCCTCGTCTGTTGATAGAATGTGAGCGGCAGCTAGTTCGTCGCCGTATACCGCTCCCTGGAAGGTAATGAAGTCGGCTTCGTATTCCTGCTGAAACATCTTCTCGGACATTGTAGCCCGAGCTTCAGAGAGTTCCTCAGAGGAGATAATTGGGTTCTCAGCAGTTGAGTACCTACAAGCCCAGAATTGTGGGGTGGGGATTTGAGTCCCAT
>ERZ1292625.3339-Hain-H41-01um-R1-3339-length-13238-cov-19_pt1 | contig 13238 bp, 15 predicted proteins | sample MGYA00564400_ERZ1292625 | MGnify/ENA primary metagenome ERZ1292625 (study PRJEB36523, sample SAMEA6512639) | groundwater metagenome | collected 2019-01-08 | study: AquaDiva: Metagenomics assemblies of 32 groundwater samples | reverse complement strand
ATCAATTATCAAATTCCTAGTCAACTGATTCCAAGGTCTTGAACCCTTTTAGGTTGGGAACGGTAACTTTCTCGTCGGACGGGGGGTTGTCTTTAGGTAGCTGGTCGAGATATTATTAGTTTTAAATAATACATATGGACGAAAAGCCGGTTAGTGAGTTAGGTGATGAGGAGGTGCTCGTCTTGGCCATCAAGAAGCCTTCTTTATTTAAAATCATCATCGACCGCTATGAGCCGGCCTTTCGTCGTCGCGCTCGCCGCGTTTTGGGTACACGTGACGAAGTGGATGACGCGGTGGTGGAAACTTTTACCAAGATTTATTTTCATGCTGGTCGTTTTCAGCATCAAGAGGGGGCCACCTTTCGTTCCTGGGCGTACAAAATTTTACTAAATACCTCCTTGTCATATTATCGCCGATTGACTCGCGAGCGTGGTCGTCGGACGGTGCTTGGTGACGAGGCTTGGGCGCAAATGGCCGATCCGCGAGTCGGGATTGAGGTGCAGGCCGGCTGGCGCGACTCCGTCGTTTCCGTTTTGAGTCGTTTGCCAGCTGATTTAGCCCGTACCCTGCGTTTGTATTTTTTTGATGATCGGAGTCATCGGCATATCGCCGCGATCGAAGGTATTTCGGTCGGAGCCGCCAAGACGCGCCTGCATCGAGCCAAGAAGCAATTTAAAAAAATTTATGAATCCAATTATGCGCCGGATTTACCTGATCTGGCTCCTGCGAAAATTAACTAACCCGCTGGCTATCAGGTTGGCTATTTTGTCCGCTGTTGGACTTCAGCTTTATCTTCAGTTATCTGTTACCCATATTGCTAGTAATGTTTCTCGTTTAGATAGTTGGTGGTCAGCTTCAGGCTATGCTTGGGGGGCTTTTATGCAGACGGAAAACAGTGTTCGTTTGTTTTGTTTGTCGGCTCTTGTTTTGGCCGGTTGGTTGGCGTGGGATAGCGTGCGTTTATTCCGTCAACGTGCTTCGGATACGCCCTAGTATCTCGTCCTTGATTTTTGGATTCTCTTTTAGGAATAGTCGTGAGGCGTCATAACCACGGCCAAGTTTAATTTCGTTACCGTTAGTTGGGAAATAAGAATAGCTAGCCCCACCCGTCTTTGTGACGATTTTTTGTTTTTCAGCCAGGGCAATAATTTCACCCTCGGGTGAGATACCCTCATTGTACAGAATGTCAAATTCGGCCACCTTAAATGGCGCCGCCACTTTATTTTTTACCACTTTAACACGTACTCGACCGCCCACCACCTCCTCTCCCTTTTTTATTTGGGCAATGCGCCGGATGTCGAGCCGCACCGAGGAATAAAATTTTAGCGCCTTACCGCCAGGTGTGGTCTCAGGATTACCAAACATCACGCCGATTTGCATGCGGATTTGATTGATGAAAATAACCACAGTTTTGCTACGAGCCACTATCGCTGTCATTTTGCGCAAGGCCTGTGACATCAGCCGCGCCTGTTTGCCTACGTGATAAGCGCCCACATCGCCCTCGATCTCGTCTTTGGGGGTTAGGGCGGCCACCGAATCAATGACGATGACATCAATTTTGCCGGAACGAATCAGACTTTCGGAAATTTCCAGAGCCTGTTCACCGTAGTCGGGTTGGGAGATCAGGAGCTCTTCAATTTTGACGCCAATTTTTTTGGAGTAATCGGGATCGAGAGCGTGCTCGGCGTCGATAAAAGCACAAACTCCACCATGACGTTGGGCTTCGGCCACGGCGTGTAGAGCGAGGGTAGTTTTTCCGGACGACTCTGGACCGTAGATCTCGATGACGCGACCACGGGGCAAACCGCCGATTCCCAATGCCAAATCAAGACTAATCGATCCGGTGGAAATGGCTCCCACGCTGACCTTGGGCCGGTCGCCCAATTTCATAATCGACCCTTCGCCAAATTTGGCTTCGATTGACTTGAGGGTAGCAGCGATGCCGTTAGTTTCTAGTGCTTTTTCCTCTTTGGGTTTTTTGTTAATCATTGAGCTTAACGCAGGACGAGCGAGATGGTCTTTTTGATCTGGCGGCCAAACTGATCTTCGGCTTTCACTTCGATTATATTATAACCGTAGGCCAACAACAATGGCTCGTTGAAGCGCTGGTTGGTGTCGGAAAAAATTTGCCGACCATTAAGGTAAAGTTTAGAAATATTGTTTACCATACCACGCACGTTGATCCGACTGGTGTCGACAGCCGTGCCATCAAGGGGAGATTCAACCATCAACGATGGTCCGCGTAGTAGGTCACGAGTTTGATAGGTGGCGTATAGGGCAATGGAAACAAAAGCCAGAATGGAAAATAAATGGCTAGGCGAAAAAGATTTTTGTCTGGTCATAAATTATTGTTTGGCCCAGAGTGATAAACTTCGCGCGGTTTGGCGCCATCGCCTTGACCAATCACGCCGCGCTCTTCCAGTAAATCCAGCAGGCGCGCGGCGCGAGCGTAACCAACTTTGAGTTTGCGTTGTAAGTAGGAGGCCGAGGCCTTACCCGCTTCAATGACTATTTCGCGCGCCGCTTCATATAATTCATCTTCGGCCTCACCACCATCATGGCCGCCGGTCGCCAATGTTTCGTCGTTGCCCGCCAAGATAATTTGATCGAGTTCTGGTTCGTATTTGCCAGCCAGAAAATTAACCACTTTTTTAACTTCGGTTTCCGAAATGAATGCGGACTGTAGACGGAGAGGCTTAGACATTTCTCCCGAGAGATAGAGTAGGTCGCCGGCGCCCAATAGCTTTTCTGCCCCGGCCATGTCTAGGATGGTGCGTGAGTCAATTTGCGAGGCTACCTGCAGAGCGAGACGAGATGGAATATTAGCTTTAATAATGCCCGTGATCACTTCCACCGACGGTCGTTGGGTGGAAAGGATAAGGTGGATGCCCACGGCGCGCGACATTTGCGCCAGTCGCACAATGGCTCCCTCCAGTTCGCGCGGGTAGGCCGACATAATATCCGCCAGCTCATCAATGACGATAACGATGTAGGGCATCTTTTCCGCCCGCTCTTTAATGTTTTGGTGATAGGAACTGACGTCGCGCACTGCGGATTTTTCCAAGATCTCGTAACGTCGCTCCATTTCACCAATGGCCCACTTCAGAACCAGAATCGCCTTCTTGGCATCGGTGACCACCGAAGTAAGCAAGTGCGGGATGCGGTTGTAAACGGTTAGCTCCACGCGTTTGGGGTCGATCATGATAAAGCGCAATTGATCGGGCGAGGCGCGGTAAAGAAGAGAAACGATGAAGGTGTGGATGACGACTGATTTGCCCGAACCGGTGGCGCCGGCGATCAAGATGTGTGGCGCGCGCGCTAAATTGGCAAAGTGGATCTGACCGGAAATGCCCCGGCCGATAGAAACGAGCAAGGGTAGCGGCGATTCCTTAAATTCTTTACTGCCGATAATGGCCGCCAATCCGACGGTTGACTTGATTTGATTGGGTACCTCGATGCCAACCAGAGATTTGCCCGGGATCGGCGCTTCGATGCGTAGGGGATGAGCGGCTAACGCCAGCGACAGGTCGTTTTGTAGGGCCACGATGCGCGAGAGTTTTACTCCCTCTGCTGGTTTAAGAGCATAGCGAGTAATGGACGGTCCGATGGTCACCTCATCCATTTCTACTACAATGCCAAAATTGGCCAGAGTCCTTTTAATAAGATTGGCATTGGTTTTGATGTCGCCGGCCGCCGGTTTACCACTGTCGTTTTCGAGTAAGTTGAGTGGCGGTGGTTCAAAATTTTGCCACTGGCCACCCTTACCCCAATTCATTGTTTTGCCTAGTGAGCCGATGTCTTCGCTAACGTTTCCGGTGGTGGCGGGTGCGACTGTTTTGGTCGGTTCATTAACCATAATTTCTGTCTCGAGCGGAAGTGTGGGGGCGGGCAAGACCGCGGTATCAACGGTACTAATGTTGTTGGTTGTAGATGGTGAGCGACGAAATGGCCACCAGCGCCAGAGGGCTGGATGCAGATAAAATTTGGTATCAAACATTATGATTAGAGCGATGACCATGGTGGCTGTGAGCAAGATTAGTCCGAGATAAATATCAAATAGTTTAACGAGCGGGGCAGCGATGAGCTGCCCCGCTAGACCGCCGCGCTGGTGCCCCAGCGCGGCGGTCAGCCAACCCAAAGCCGCTAGAAAAAAAACTGCGGCACCAACCAGTCGAACAATGACTAAATTGGGCCGCACCGATTTCATGAGCGCCATGCCGAGCAGAAGGCTAACCAATGGAAAAAGGAAAAATCCCCAACCGAATAAATCAGATAGCCACTGGTAAGCTGTATCGCCCACTACGCCGCCAATTCCCACTCCGGCCAGAATAAAAAAAATGGTCAGGGTGAAGAAGGTGATAGCTAGTACGCTGTGTTTGGTTTCGTCTTTAAGTTCAGTCCAAAAACCGGTTTTTTTCTTCTCTGTTACTCGTACCATATGGAGAATCATAACAAAAAACTCGATCCTTCTCTAGACTTTCCTCATTGTCCTATATATAATATAGGACAATGTTAAGGACAGAGGAAAACCCCAAAGACAGTCACATAAAGGACAGCTTATTGCTCGTCAAGGTCGAAAAGTTAACTGGCGCTCTTTTCTTGGTGTCTAGCTTCATATCTGACCACGATCCCCTTAAGTGGCGTCTAAGGGACAAAGCTCTGGAGTTCTTTTTTCGACTACAGGCCGAACGGGTAGCTAGTTCCGAGCATCCCGCCTTAATGGCCGGACGCCTAGGTTCTGTTCTTAAGGAAATTGTCTTTTTGCTCCAAATGGCGGCACTAAATCCAGTGGCGTCAGAAATGAATTTCACCATCCTTAAACGCGAATATTCTGCCATCGACGGACTCTTTCGTTCCCAGCAGTTAAGTGATCCCAGTTTTGGATTAGAACCAAGCTCGGATAAGGTTTCCTCGTTACCACGCCCCCCAGTCTTAACGAGCTCGACAAAAGCACCAGCTTCAGTAGATAGTGGACGCAACAAGAATCAAGAAAGACGTAAGTTTTTGGCCGATTTTCTGGCCAAAAATAATAATTGGTTGTCTATTCGCCAGATCGCTCAAGCCCTGCCGAGCTACAGTTCAAAAACTGTTCAAAGAGACTTGGCCGAATTGGTGCGAGCGGGGATATTAAAGAAAGAGGGCGATCGGCGATGGAGTCGCTATTTGCTGGTCAAAAATGTTAATCTCTGGCCTACTGATACCACCATTTGACGTCGTCACCGTTTCGAGTTATACCTTAGGACTCCATTGAGTATTAATTTAAGCCAGTTATCCACATTGTTGTCTTGGCAGTCTGACTGGCGAGATAATATACTTATGGTGCGACTGTATAGATTGATGGTGAGTATGGCTCACCAGTTGCTGTTCTACCGACCCTTGACAACTGAATCGCGATTCAGGAAATCGCACCTAACTTCTTTTTGTTCCTAAACCATTCCTTGGTCGTCGAGATTAGGGGAATGGATTGGAAATTATTAGTGATTACAATTAACAGATTTATTAACTTAGTAGATTATTATGAGTATAAAGAAATTACTTGTTGGTCTGTTAGCCGTGACGATGGTTCTGGGCTTAACAGCCACTTCAGTTCAGGCCGTTACTCTGCAGGAGGTTCTGGCTGCTCTCAATGACCCAACCTTTGCTGCAGCGTTGAATCAGGCCTTGACTCAGATGAATTCTGGTTCTGGCGCAACCAGTTACACTTTCACTCGCAATCTGACTTTGGGTAGCACGGGTGAGGATGTAAAAATGCTTCAGCAATGGCTGAATGCTAACGGCTTCATGGTGGCCGCTACTGGTCCCGGTTCTCCCGGTATGGAGACCATGACCTTTGGTGGTCTAACCAAAAAGGCGGTTATGGCTTGGCAGGCTAGTGTCGGCATTAGCCCGGCTTCGGGTTACTTTGGTCCGATCAGCCGTGAGTATATTACCAACATGGGTGGTGGGACTGGGACTACTGGGACAGGGACTGGTACGGGATCGTCTGGCACGGGCACAGCTACGCTCTGTCCAAATGGCATGACGCTCGCCAGTAACTGCACCTTGGCTCCGGGTCAAGTTTCTCAGCCTCTTTGTCCGAACGGTATGACCCTCGCCAGCAACTGTGCATTGGCTCCGGGTGCTACGACCCCAACCACTCCGAGTGGTATCACCACTCCGGGCGTGGAGGGTATTCTGACGGCCGAAGTTAACCCAACTCCAAGCTCTGGAGTAACAGTACGTGAGGGTGAGATCGTACCTGTTCTTGGTATCAAGTTGAAGGCCGTTCGATCTGATTTGTCCGTTCAAAGTATTCGCGTTAATCTTGGTACCAGTAAATCAATCTACACGAAGATCTTCAAGAAGTTCACTTTAGTTGATGAAGCTGGTAACGTGATGGTTGATTTGCCGTTAAGCTCTAGCACTGTAAGCGAAGAGGGAACGACACAATTTGTCGTTTTTAGTGGTTTCAACTACATTATTCCAGCCGCTGGCACCAAAGTTTTGACGGTCAAGGCAGAACTATACGCCTCAATTGACAGTGGTGACCAGGGTTCCAAAACATTAACTGTCCCAGCTAATGGTGTTCGTGCTATCGACGGTGCGGGGGTGGACCAGAAGAGTCCAGCTACAGCTTTCTCTAATTCAGTGACGGCAGATGACGCTTTACTTGATGCTGCTACTCTTACCGCTTCTCTAGCCACAGAAAGTCCCTTAGCTCGTGAAGTGGTCGCGACAGATGGTTCGAGTCGCGATGAGATTAACGGCCTAGAATTACTCAAAGTCAATCTTAAAAGTACTGGTGATAAGGTGAGGATTCGCACATGGCCGGTAAGTGTTTGCGAAAGCCCAGCAGGTGGTGCAGCAGCCAGCACCCTCTATCTGTTTGACGGTGACACGGAGATTAGTTCAGCGACCGTGAGTGGTACTGGTTGTGGAGCTGGTGGCGCTTTTGGCACCTTCTCCAACTTGACGCTAGATATTCCTAAAGATACAACCAAGGCTTTCACCATTAAGGCTAAGTTAACGGGTGCCACCGACACCGTTGCAGGTTTCGCTGCTTCGACCACCGGCACTTCTATCACCGCTGAGAATAGTGAAGGCACAACGGTTACACCAACCGGTACAGCCTCTTCTTCCGAGGTGGCCAATGTCAGGAACAAAGGTTTGGAGATCAGTTTGTTAAACAAGGGCGCCACCACCAATGGTGTGCCCGAGAGTGATGCCTCAAACGGATTGAGTACCTCGACTCTGACTGCCACCTTTACGGTGCGGCTTAAGGCGGTTGATGGTGATGTCGTGTTGGGTCTGACTGGTTCGGCTACTCCGGCCTTTGCCAGTTCGACAACTGGCTTCAAGGTGTACAGAAATGGTTCCTATGACGGTGCTATTTCTGCCAGTGCTACGAACACATCTTACTCCCAACCTACAGGTAAGACAGTTACCAGTAATAGCTTTACTCTGTCTGATGGCGAATCGCTTGATGTACCAGTGACATTTACCATGACTGGCCGTACAACTGCTGGTGTTGCCTTGACTCGTGGTAGTGTTTATGCAATTGGTATGGAGGGGATACAGTGGGCTGGTTCACCAGGCGCCATTATCAGCAACTTCATGGCTGGTAACATCGGCTGGAGAACATCAGATTATTCCTTCCCGTAAGCATAGCTTCTTGTGGCCCAAGTTTAATTTCGGTTAAGTTTGGGTAAGCTAGCAAAACCCCCCCGCCACGGCGGGGGGGTTTTGCGTGTCTGAACTGTGATAAAATTAAGTCGCTTATCTATGGCGCCAAAAGATTTATGGTGGTTGCTTGGCATCTTGCTTGGACTATGGTTGATATGGGTCTGGGCCGGTGGGCCGGCCAAGAGCCGCGAAGTGAGCGGCGGGCCATTTTTGCATTTTGACGAAACACCGGCCCCGGCGCCGGTGGTGGTGCCGCGCTCCGTGCCACCTCGCCGCGACGTGGTGGGCTATGGCGAAGCGGAACTGCCGGCCGAGCTCATTTCCCCTTGGCAGGGCCAAGTCACGGTCTCGACCGGCAACGCCTCTTCGGAGTATCAGGCCAATCAGGAGTACATCGAGCTGAGTGCTTCAGGTAGCAATCAAGCACCGATCAATATTTCTGGCTGGCAATTAGCCAATCGCCCCAATTGGCGCCGCTTTTATCCCTCTATTGTGCCTATTCCATTTGCGACGCAACTTTACATCACGCCCGATCTGCCGGTACGCGATCCGATCGTGTTAGCACCCGGTGGCCGGGCGGTGGTCGTCACCGGCCGGCCACCCCTCGTTGGTCTTTATCGCGTAGCGCACAGTTTCCGTGTCAATCAATGTTCCGGTTATCTAAACGAGCGCGATTACGGTTTTGTGCCATCGCTCTCGTCCATTTGTCCACGCGTTGGCACGGCGGCGGAGTTAAACTTGCTCGACGAGGATTGCTACGATTTTGTGCGCTCGGCTCCGTCTTGCCGTGTGCCAGAATTTGAGCGACGTGGCGATATTGATTACGTTGATAATTATGCTTCGCCATCGCCGAACTGCCGGCAATTTATTCAAGCTAGATTTAACTACCCCGATTGTTTGGCACGACATTCTGGCGACCCTGACTTTTGGACTGACGATTGGCGAATTTTTTTGGGTCAACCCGGTGAAATGTGGGGGAAGAGTCGCGAGACGATTGCCTTGTATGATCGTGACGGCAAGCTGGTGGATCAGTTAAACTATTAGGATGAAAAAATATTTACTGCTGGGTCTGTTAATTTTGTTTCCAAGCGCGGCGCGAGCTGGCGTGAGCATTACCGAAATTATGTATGATCTGGCCGAAGGTTCCGACACCGGCCGCGAGTGGCTGGAAATTACTAATGATAGTAGCGCAGTGGTGGATTTAACCGATTGGAAATTGTGGGAAAATGAAACTAATCACGGCCTCACTTTAGCCAGTGGCGAAGCCAGTTTGGCGCCCGGTGGTCGAGCTATTATTGCTGACGATAACGCTAAGTTTCAAACCGATTGGCCGGGCGTTAGCGTGGCAATTTTTTCCAGTGCTTTTTCACTCAACAATATCGGCGAAACATTGGTGCTCAAGGATGCGGCGGGGGCCGAGGTAAATTCCGTGACCTATGATTCTGGCTTGGGCGCCAATGGTGATGGACGTTCGTTGCAACTAATTTCCGGTCAGTGGCGCGCGGGCGCGCCTACTCCGGGCGCGGCCAGTCAAGAGTCAGATCCAGCGTTAGACGACACCGATGAGGATACAGACGGTGATTCGCCGTCTGGAATCAGTGCCGCGACGGTGTCGGGTGGCTCGGCGCGTCGCGCGGAGCGCGAAGAGGTTGAACCGGAATTGAAGATAAAAATTGTTGGTCGCGATCGCACCGGCGCCGTGAACGCGCCTCTTGATTTTGTAGCCACGGCCACTGGCGGCACGCAACCAGTATGGTCGTTTGGCGATGGTGCGAGCGGCAGCGGTTCTCGGGTTAATCACACTTATCTTTTCCCCGGCAAATATGTGGTGATGGCTATGTCGCAATCAGGGATGGAGCAAGTCTCGGATCGGCTTATGGTCAACATTATTGATCCCAAAATTACCGTCGCTGGCGTGTTTAATCGGGGTGAACTGGCGGGCATGGAGCTGCGCAGTTCAGCGACGGCAGAAATCAATTTGTCTGGTTGGCAGGTGACTGCCGTTGGTCGTTTGTTCATTTTTCCTGCTGGCATGATGTTGGCGGCTGGTGGTCGTGTGACCGTGCCGGCGATGGTTCTTGGTTTTGGTCTCGCGCCCGGGGAAGATATTAGTTTGGTTTTCCCAGCTGGAATTACTCGAGCCGCCTCGTATCGGCGGCCGTTGTCGGCACTACCCATAGCCAAACTTAAACCACAGGTGCTGAAAAAAGTTAAACAATAATTTTATGTATAAATTTAGTAATGATTTTTGGAAAATGGCAGCTGGTTTCATGGCCATAATTATTGTGGGCTTAATCAGTCTGCTATTTATCGGTGCGTACGGCTATTGACTTCCAGTGAGTTTTTTTTATACTAGCAGTATTAGCCGTAGATAGTGGGTCCGCCCAAATGAGCAACTTTTGGCGGATAAATCCTACCGAGGCGTCGGCTAATTTATTAGTCAAGATAAATTATGCCGATCACTAAGGCTAAAAAGCAGACTATCGTCAGTGCTCTGGTTGACAGGTTTAAACAGGCCGAAACGGTCGTGTTTGTTAATTTTCGTGGTCTCAATGTGGCGTCAGCCAATGAGTTGCGTCGCGATTTGCGTGAGCGGGCCGTTGGTTATACAGTAGCAAAAAAGACCCTGTTGCGTCGGGCCTTGGCTGATAGCGGGCGAGCCATTAGGGGCGAATGCCCAGAGTTAGCGGGTGAGGTGGCGATGGCTTATGGTGTTGATGCGATTGCCCCGGCGCGGGAAATACATCGTTTCCAGCAAAAAATTAAGGAAGGCCTGATAATTTTGGGCGGAATATTTGCTGGCGAATATGTGGACGCGGCGCGCATGACCGAGTTGGCTGCGATCCCCGGTCGGGAGATATTGTATGCAGAGCTGCTTAATTTGTTTAATTCACCGATTGCCGGTTTGGTGCGCACGGTCAACGCGATCGCGACAAAGAATAATTAATTAAATAAAAATAGTATGACTGAAGAAAATAAAACTGAAGTACAGGCCGAAGTCCCAACCAAGTTTAAGAGTTTGGTGGAGGGGATTGAGAAGATGACGGTGGTGGAGTTACACGAACTGGTAAAGTTTTTGGAGGGACGGTTCGGTGTTTCTGCCCAAGCGATGATGGCTCCAGCCGCGAGTGGCGCCGGCGCCGCTGCGGTTGAAGAGAAGACGGAATTTAAGGTCAAACTAACAGCGGCTGGCGAGCAAAAAATTCAGGTAATTAAAGTGATTAAGGAAGTACTCGGCTTAGGTCTTAAGGAATCTAAAGATTTGGTTGAGGCGGCACCATCAATGCTGAAAGAGGGTTTAAAGAAAGAAGAGGCCGAAGACTTAAAGAAAAAGATTGAGGCGGCCGGTGGTAAGGTGGCGCTTGAGTAGGCCCATGGATCCGCTGGGTAAATTGTTTGGCAGTAACGAAAAAGTTAAAATCATGCGTCTCTTTTTGCGTAATCCGGCAACGGTGCTGGAAAGCAAGGTGGTGGCCAAACGTAGCCAGATTTCTCCCGAGCGGGCCCGGCGCGAGCTGGCGATTCTTAAGTCCATTAATTTCGTTAAGTCAAAAGGGCCGCGCGGTTGGCAGCTCAACGACAATTTTTCTTTCCTCTATCCGCTTAAGGGTTTGTTGATAAACAATTTAATGAATCGCCGCGCCGAATTGGCGCGGCGATTTGGTGCCTGCGGCAAAATTCGTTTATTGGTATTGTCGGGAATTTTTTTGGAACAGGCCGATAGTCGCGCTGACCTGTTGATTGTGGGTGATAAATTAAAGCGCGGGGCGGTAGATAAAGTTATCCAGTCGCTCGAGGCCGAGATTGGACGCGAGTTGGCCTATGCCGTTATGGAAACGCCGGAGTTTAATTATCGCTTTAATGCTTGCGACAAATTTGTGCGTGATGTTCTCGACTACCCTCACGAGCGGATCATCGACAAGCTTGTTACCAGCGCCTCGTAGTTTATCCACAGTCGTGTGCCCGCCGGCCGAGGCCGCAAAATGCTATGATGAAGACGTCAATCGTTATTAAAACAGGTCGTTTTATATAAGCTAATTAAGCATATATGCAAGACAATATTGGTAACCTAGATTATCTTCAGGGTTTTTGGGACAGCCCAGTGGGGACTAATCTAGATAATCTGTGGAATTCACTCATCGTGGATGTTTTACCTAACATTATTGTGGCCCTGCTGGTTTTTATCTTGGGTTGGTTGGTGGCCATGATTTTGGAGCGCTGGGTCTCGCAGCTTATTCGTTCTTTGCAGCTGGATAAGGCTCTCAAGAGTGTGGGAGCTGAGCAGGTGGTATCGCGGGCTGGTTTTAGCCTCGACTCCGGCGCCTTTTTGGGAGCGTTGGTGAAGTGGTTTGTGGTGGCCGTTTTTCTTTTGGCGTCCTTCGATCTTCTGGGCTTAAGTCAGGTTAATGATTTCCTAAAAGAGACGGTAATCGTTTATTTGCCTAAGGTGTTTGTGGCTTCGTTGACCTTAATTTTGGGCGCGGTCATTGCCGACGTAATCAAGAAGTTGATTGCCGGCTCATCGCGCGCCTTGGGTGCTAGGTCGGCTAGTTTGTTCGGCAGTGTGGCCCAGTGGGCGATCTGGATCTCGGCCTTGTTTATTGCTCTGCGTACTCTAGGTATTGCCGAGCCGTTTGTGAATACTATTTTCACTGGCGTGATTGCTATGCTGACCATCGCTGGCGGCTTGGCTTTTGGTTTGGGCGGCCGCGACGCGGCCGCTCGTTACCTCGAGCACTTGCGCCAAGACATCACCGAACGCCGCTAATTTTCCGGCTAGTTTTTTGGGTTTCCCAAGAAAATCCGTCAGTCGTACCTGGCGGATTTTTTGTCCTTGACACAGGCACGGCAGTATGATAGACTGAAAACGGAGCTCTTTTACACTGCTGTGGCAAAGCCGAGTGGCCTGCCCAGAGAACCTAAACCAGCAACATCGTTCGTTAATGAACATCGTTGCACAACCAAGGAGTCTAAGTATGACTACAGACACGGAGCTAATGCTCGATGTCGGACAGGCGAATGAACTTAAGCTGGCAGCTCGCCGATGTGGCTACACCAATGCGGACCTCAAGCTCTTGAGCGAGGGGGACACAATGGCTCGCATCCTTCCTGTTCTCCGTGGCCAAGCCGAGGTCACGATCGTGAATCATGTCATTGACCTTGATGCCCCGCCTCTCATTCCATACGACGGCTGGAGCGTGGAGGAGCACAAGCCGGGCGGTCAATTCAAATGGGACCCGACCAAGATCAACCTCTACCTCTCGCCAAATCAGCAAGGTGGCAAGAGCATTGAGGGTCACAAGTTGCGGGCCGAGCTGGTCAATCAGCCAGTTATGAATGCCAACCTGCTCGACTATCTACTCGCTCATCCGCACCTTATCCCCGAGGACTGGAAGAGGGACGCCGAGGGAAATACTCGATTCGTCCATTTTTGGGGAACCATCTACCGCAATTCCGGCCGTAGCTTGTACGTCCGCTTTCTGTATTGGGACGATGGACATTGGCAGGCGGACTATGGTTGGCTAGGCAGTGGCTGGCATGTTCGCTACCCTGCGGCGCGTCTCGCAAATTAGTGC
>ERZ1292625.3338-Hain-H41-01um-R1-3338-length-13241-cov-14_pt1 | contig 13241 bp, 13 predicted proteins | sample MGYA00564400_ERZ1292625 | MGnify/ENA primary metagenome ERZ1292625 (study PRJEB36523, sample SAMEA6512639) | groundwater metagenome | collected 2019-01-08 | study: AquaDiva: Metagenomics assemblies of 32 groundwater samples | reverse complement strand
GGCACAACTTCTTCTGGATTATCTATTAGTGATTTTTTAAGTGCTTCTACGTAAGCCACCCGAATTTCAGTATTTATATGAATCATAGAAATCCCCGCTTTTATAGCATTAGTAAAATCTTCATCTGTAAGCCCTGAACCCCCATGAAGCACCAATGGTATTCCTGTAACTTTTTTTATTTGTGCTATCAATTCTGGGTCAGTGTGAGGTTTACCGTGTCTTATAAGCCCATGAATACTGCCTACCGACGGAGCAAAGAGATCTATACCAGTCATTTTTACAAATTTTTCAGCATTTTCGGGCGTAGTTTTAACCCCGGCGCCTTCCGGTATTTCATCTCTTATTATTGAACCGGATCCAATAAAACCTAACTCGCCTTCTACTAAAATATCTCGGCCTGTTTCTTTATTAATTTTATGCGCGTAATCTACACATTCTTTGCTAATTTTTATATTCTCTTCAAAACTTAATTCTGTTCCATCAAAAATTACAGTATCAAAACCCGAATCAATACATTTCTTTACGGTTTCAAAACTATGATGATGGTCCGCGTTTAAAAATATCGGATAATTATCACGCTCGCGAATAGCATGAATTAAAGCTACTGCTTCTTCCCTATCAACAAAACTTTCTTCTCCTTCAGAAAGACCAATGATTACAGGTACATTCAATTTCTTTGCTGCATTGTAAATGGCATGCAAAGCTTCTAAATTTGAAATATTAAAATGGCCAATGGCTACTTTTTTCTTTTCCGCTTCTTTTATATACTCATGAAGTGTTTTCATCACTTTATTTTAGCAAATCCTTTAACATTTTGATAACTATTTGTGGATTTGCGCTACCTTTGCTCTCTTTTATGACCTTTCCAACCAAAGACATAATGGCATTTTCTTTGCCAGCTTTATATGTTGCTATTACTTCAGGATTTTCAGAAATTATTTTTTCTATTAAATTTTTTATCTCTCCTTCGTCATTTTTCTGAAGTAAATTTTTTTCTGTGGCAGTTTTGAGTGGTGATTCATCTTTCAAAACAATCATCGCTAAAATATCTTTAGCTACGCGTGAGGAAATCTTATTTTCTGAAACTAAATCAATCAATTCAGCAAAATTTTCTGCATTTGGTAATTTGACATTTTCATTATTCTTTTTTAATCCTAAATAGTCTGAAGTCACATAATTCGAAGCTATTCTCATTTCTTCCGTGGTAGAAAGAATTTTTATCACCCCTTCAAACCAACCTGCTAATTCTAAATCATTTACATAACTTTCTATATCTTCATCTTTTATACCAAAATTATTTTTATATCTTAATCTTTTAGCTTCTGGTAATTCCGGCAATTCCTCCTTCATTTTTTCTAAATCCCAGCCAGAGGCTGGTCCGCCTTTGGCGGAAAATCTACCATGTAAAAACATTTTTGGCAAATCTGGTTCCGGAAAATATCGATAGTCATGACTGGATTCTTTTTTTCTTTGAGAAAATGTTTGTTGTTTATTTTCATCCCAACCACGAGTCTCTTGCACTATCTCGTTACCTTTATCACTTTCGTGTAGCTCTATCATTCTATCTAGTTCAAATTTAATTGCTTTTTCAACACTCTTAAAAGAATTTAAATTTTTCACCTCTACCTTCGTACCTAATTTATTTTTATCCCTCGGTCGTAGCCCTATGGGCGAGGCTTCAGAAACAGAAATATTCGCTTCTACTCGCATTTCACCTTTTTCCATGTTTGCCTCCGATACTCCTAAATACCAAAGTATCAACTGCAGTTCTTTTGAAAATGAAGAAGCACTCTTCGCAGCTTTTTCAGCATCTTCGAAAGTCACCGGCTCTGTCACGAGCTCCATCAAAGGCACACCTGCGCGATTGAAATCAATCAAAGAATACCCTTCTTCTTCCCCGAAGCCCAGCTTAGGGGAATTTCCCCTAAGCTGGGCTTCGGGGAAATGTTTATTGGTTGCTGTATCTTCTTCTAGATGTACGCGAGTAACATCAAAATCTGCTAAATGTCCACCAGAAACTATTGGATATTTATATTGCGAAATCTGATAACCTTTCGGGATATCTGGATAAAAATAATTTTTTCGATCAAATTCCGTAAAATCAGCAATTTCCCCATCGATAGCTAAACCAACTTTAACAACACTTTCAATAGCTTTTTTATTAATTACCGGCAAAGCTCCCGGATGCGCCATGCAAACAGGACAAATATTTACATTTGGATTTTTTTCATCAGGGTCATTCTTGCAAGCGCAAAACATTTTTGTCTGTGTTTTAAGTTCCGCATGTATTTCAAGCCCAATTGTTGGGTAATATTTCTTTTCCATAACTCTATTATACCTTTTTCTTAAGAATTTTCACTAATTCGTCTCTGAAAGTTTTAACTGATTTATCATCATATAAGGAAAGCACAAAAACTTTTTTATTGATTTTCTTAAATTCTGCAATCTTTTTATTTATAAATTTCTGATCTTCTATCACATCAAACTTAGTCAAAACAATTATTTCCTCTTTCTTTGACAATCCTTCCCCGCCTGCATCAGCTATGCTGAAAGCATTGCGGGCAGGTTCCCCCAATCCTAAATTCTTATCATATTTTTCTAATTCTTTACGTATTTCTTTATATCTTTTCATCATATTCGTATTTTCAAAAGAAACTAAATGCGCAATCATTTTGGTGCGTCTGATATGTTTCAAAAATTTAACCCCTAAACCTTTTCCTGTATTCGCTCCCTCGATCAATCCTGGAATGTCCGCAATGGTATATCCGTAAAAATCACCCAGATTGGGGTCTAAGGTAGTAAATTCATAATCTCCCACTTTGGCATCCGCATTAGTTATAGCGTTCAATAATGATGTTTTACCGGCATTTGGCAGACCAACTAGCCCAATATCGGCAAAAAGTTCGAGCTCTATGTAAAAATTTCCATGTTCTCCGTCTACCCCGGGCTTCCATTCTTTGGGAGTAGTATTGGTAGAACTTTTAAAATGTTCATTGCCGTATCCACCATAACCTCCTTTCAAAAGTAAAACTTTTTCTCCTTCTTCCAAAAGTTGCCATTTTTTATCGGTCTCTAAATTAGTAACAATGGAACCAATCGGCAATTCTAAAACAAAATCTTTTCCAGTTTTTCCATGCAAACTTTTTTTTCCGCCATCTTCCCCGCGTTCGGCATTAAAACTTTTCTTAGCTTTGTATTTTGAAAGTATATGAATATCACGCACAGCTTGCACATAAAAATCTCCACCGCGTCCGCCATCGCCTCCAGCCGGTCCGCCTTTCGGTATAAATTTTTCTTGACGCCAACGAACAACACCGTCTCCGCCGCGTCCCGCTTCTGCATATATTTTTATTTCATCGATGAAGGCCATGTAAAATTATGAAAATAAAAATTTTAAGAGTCGTGTTGGTCCCCTGTCCTTATGACTCCGAGGGCGAAGGCTTAAAAATTTTTAGTTTTCTTAATTTTACACCGAAAGTGCTAATTTTGCTAATTTTATTGCTCCTTCTTTACTTTTTGCAATTGCCATAAAGAGGGCTCTATGACAAAATACTGCGTCTTCTACTCCTGTAACCTTTTGCAATTCTTCATCTCTTAATGTTGCCCATGAACTTGGTAAATTTTTTCTGTTATCAAACTTATTTTCATCTTTTCTTACTGTGCGAACAGTCCAAAAGCCATCGCTCTTTCTGGGGCAAATTACAAAAAGTAAATCTGGAAAATCACTATAATTCGGCTGATGAGAATAATCTTTATCTAAAATAATTATTTTTTTATCACTAGTTTTTTCATAAATTTCTTTTACTTCTTTTTGTGCTTGAATAAAATCTTTTGCGTAAATAATCTCTCTCCCTAAAACAACTTTAGCAATAGAAACACACTTTTCAAAATTTTCATTCATTTCCAAGATATCTTCACTCCAACTCGGACACATTGAGTGAAAAAATTTTTCTATACCATAGGGTGAAATATCATATTTATTTTCCACTAAATCAAAACCATTATCATTTGCATCTATGGAAACCACAAGTCTATTATCCATTATTTCTGCTGCTTCTTCAGACCCACAAAGTTCTTTACTGTATTTTTTCCAAACTAGACCGAAAGAAGAATATAAAATACCTTCCTGCCTTTTTTCCTTAAAATTCAATTGATGATGATCGAATCTGTTGGTTTTTTCATCATAAACTCCTCCTACGTCAAAGACAAAATCGCCTGTTTCTATGATTTTTGGATCACGAGTGCGAATTATTTCAAAATCTTCGCCCCTTTTTTCTAAAAGCAAAGAAAGAGAAGCCGCCACAAAAACATCATCTGTATGAAAAGATCCATCGTGAGTAATTAATTTTTTTTTATTTGTGTCCATTTCCGTTAATGCCACTCTTAAAATATTCATAAAAAGTATAAAGAGAAGAAACAATTTTATCAAAAAGCAAAAATACTATCACTAAACCAAAAATAACTAAAGAAAACTTGCCTATTTCTTTACTAATGGAAATAGCTGTTTGGCTGAAGAAAAATCCCAAAGATAAAAGAGCTGGCGCCCAAATAATAGTAGAAATAATTTCTGCTTTCAAAAAAGTCTTTAAACTGATTTTTTTATAGCCCGAAAATAAAATAACTAAATAATTTGTACCCATAATAAATTTTGATAAAAAAATAGACCAAAATGGTTTTTGTTCAAATCTGGGCATAAAATAAAGGACTCTTCTTTCAATATATTGAAAAAATTTACTCTCGCTATATTTAATATTCATCACCTCGCCTATATAATACAAAGCAAAAGTTTTTACAAAACTCCCGGTAAAAATAAAAACAAGTGACAATGTAAAATCTAATGCTCCAAGATAAGCTAAAACTCCAGTAGTAATGACAACTACTTCTCCTTCAAATATAAGCCCAAGAAAAATAACAACATAAGCTAATATCTGATGATTTTCTACTAAGGTAGTTAAAAATTTAACTGTATACATAAAGGTATTAAAAAAGACTATCTACCACTTCTTTCACTATTATTCCATCTGCTTTGCCTTTTAAATCTTTCATCAAGGACTGCATTAACATTCCCTTTTTTGTCGGATCTATAATATTTAATTCTTCTTTTTTATTTTTGGCTATTTTTTCAATTTCACTTTTTTCCATTAATTTCGGTAAATAAATTTCTAAAATAGCTAATTGCGCTTCTTCTACTTTTACTAAATCCTCCCGATTCCCCTTTTTAAATTGTTCTATAGAATCTTTTCTTTGTTTTGAAAGACGAGTAATTACCGCAAGTGCTTCTTCATCCGAAAGTATTTCATTTGGTTTTTTCCCTTTGGCAACCAGTTCATTGGTAAAAGCGGCTATCATGGCACGCAATGTTTCAAGCAAAACTATATTTTTTGCTAACATTGCCTCTTTTATACTGTTTTTTATTTGTTCATGTAACATATGTAATTTAGGAAAATATTATTTTTATAAAGCAATCTATCTGGCGAAGCTTCGCCAGCGAACTGCTCGTCACTCAAGAAAACAATAGTCGGATTACCTCTTTTATTTTCTAAACTCCTGCGCAAGGCTTTCTAAAACAATATTCTTCCTAAATTATAACAAAATATGTTAAAATATACTAATGCAAAAGATTATATTTTTTGATACAGAAACTACAGGAGTAGACAGCACAGATTTTTTGTGCCAATTAGCATACAAGATTTACTCGCCTGGACGAGCTAATGATGAAACTTTTTGCGAGTTATATAAACCAGAAATCAAAATTCCGGCAGAAGCTTCAGCTGTGCACCACATCACCAACAAAATGGTAGAAAACAAAATACCTTTTCAAAAAAGTCCTGATTTCAAAAAAATAAAAAATCTTTTTGAAAATGCAGATTCTATTCTAGTAGCACATAACGCGAAATTTGATGTAGCAATAATAAAAAAGGAAAATATTAATCCTAAAAATGTTATTTGCACATTGCGTGTGGCTCGAGCATTAGATAAAGAAAATAAACTTCCCCAACATAAACTTCAATTTCTCCGTTATTTTTTGGATATAGAAATAGACGCAAAAGCGCACAACGCTCTTGGTGATGTTTTGGTATTAGAAAAATTGTTTGAAAGACTTTTTGATAAAATAAAGAAAGAAAATAATTTTAGTGATGAAGAAGTATTGCAAAATATGATAAAAATATCTGCACGTCCTTCGCTGATGTATTCATTCTCTTTTGGTAAACATAATGGCAAAACAGTAGAAGATGTGGCAAAAATGGACCGTGGTTATCTAGAATGGTTTCTAGCGACAAAAGAAGAAGAAAATCCTGAAGACGAGGATTGGATTTATACATTAAAACATTATTTGGGGAAATAAAAATATGGAAAATATTTTAACAATTATAATCGCAGTTTTAGTCGGAGGCATTATTGCTTATTTTATATTTGGCAAAAAAGACAAGAAGCCCGAAAATGATACCGGTTTAAATCTTATTCTGGCCCAATTAAATGAACTGTCTCGCACAGTAGACAATAAACTGGGTGAATCTCATAAACAAGTGCAAGAAAGCTTAAAATTTCATTCATCTCAATCAAATGAAATAATTCGGGATGTGACCGAAAGACTGACCAGACTAGATGAGACAAATAAACAAGTCATTTCTTTCGCCGACCAGCTTCAAAGTCTGCAAGATATTTTAAAAAATCCAAAACAACGTGGGATATTGGGCGAATATTATCTGGAAACAGTTTTGAAAAACGTGCTTCCGCCCGGCAGTTATCAAATGCAATATCCTTTCCCAGATGGCACCATTGTGGATGCTGTAGTATTTGTGAAAGATAAAATCATTCCAATAGATTCAAAATTCTCTCTGGAGAATTACAACAAGATGGCAGAAGAAAACAATCCGGCCGAAAAGAAAAAACTAGAAACAATTTTTGTAAATGATTTAAAAAACAGAATAGTGGAAACTGCAAAATATATACAACCAGAAAAAGATACGACTGATTTTGCTTTTATGTTTATTCCCCATGAAGCTATATATTATGATCTCCTAACAAATAAAGTCGGAGCGGGACCTGCCCGCAATGCTTTCAGCACGGCTGATGCAGGCGGGGAAGATAATGAAAATTTAATTCAACGGGCTGCTGGAAAATACAAAGTCATCATCACTTCCCCTACTTCTTTTCTGGCTTATTTACAAACTGTCCTTCAAGGATTGAGGGCTATGCATATAGAAGAAAAAACAAAAGAAATAATAAAAAGAGTTGGCGAATTAACAAAACATTTAAAATCTTTTGATGAATATCATGATAAACTTGGCAATGCTCTCGGCACTGTGGTAAATCATTACAATACTTCGAAAAAAGAATGGGGCAAAGTCGACAAAGATGTGCTTCGTATCGCCGGTACTTCGCCTGAGCTTTCCAATCTTTCTATTGAGAAGCCGAAACTGGAAGATTAAGTAAACAAAAGCTTTTCCACAGTTTTTGTTGACTTTTGTGTGAATTAGATATACACTACGAAATTCAGTAGTTCTTTTAATTAATCTTTTCTTAAATCAAATTCAGGAGTATCTTATGGGTTTGTGTAAAAATTTAAAAAAGAAAAAACTTTTTATGGCAACAAAAAAAGCCACAAGAAGAAGAGAACAAATTAATTTAAGCATCATCGAAAGGAAATTGCGTGACACGGGTCACGAAGTAAATAATCTGAGTATCAACTTAAAAGGCTCAGATTCAGGAAAAATTTTATCTCTCGTTTAAGCTAGGCGTGAATTCCTCTGGAATTCGCGCCGTATTTTTTTGTGACCCTACAGAGAATCGGACTCTGATTTTATCCTTGAGAAGGATACGTCCTAGCCGTTAGACGATAGGGCCATACAAAAAATATAGCATTTTTTGATAAAAAATTAAAATTCTGATATAATTAATCTATGGCTAAATTTTTTGAATTGTCCCAACCTGGGAATAAAAAAGTAGAACAAAGGAAAAAAACACCAGAGGAGGAAGAGGATATTGAATTAAAGGTAGAAGAACTAATAAAAAGCATAAAACCAGAAGAAGATGATGAAGAATCTTCTGGAAGATCGTCTGCTGATTTTGACAACTCTGTTTTTTATGAAAAAGAGCAGGAATTCTTAAAAAGACAAAAGGATGCTCAACAAAGACTAAAAGAGGAAAAAGAAAAAATTTTACAATTCAAAAATAAAAAGTAATATTTTATACTAGACAAAAAGCCTTTTGTATAGTACCCTTTTAAAAAAACAAAGAGGAGAAAGTTCTATGTCAACAATACTAATTATATTAACAATTTTAGGTGTTATAGTAGTATCAATCTCTTTTTATATATTCGTACATAGAGAAGATATGCAAAAAGGAGAAATTAGTGCATGGTTCAAAAGGCTTCTGTACTAAACAATCTAGCTTGACAAATCTTTTTAGTTGTGATACACTATATACAAATTAACAATCAAGGAGTTCATTATGAAAAAGAAACGGATATCGCCATTTGTTTTGATTCTTCTAATCGTATTAGTTTTTATCATTTCATTCATCTTAGCCAAGAATGAAAATCAAACATGGTTCATATTAACGATTCTTGCAATATTCGGCTTACCTTCTATAATATATTTATTTCACAAGATACAGAAGGAAGCTAGCAGTAAATATCTCCTAAAGCAGCATTAAATAACTTTTGAAGAAACGGGCAAAGAAAAACATTTTTCTTTGCCCTTTCCTATTTTTACCTCTTCTTTTTCCACTCTTCGTCCTGTCGGACGAGGAGATTTTTTTTATTTTTCTGATCCAGAAGAATGGCTTCCACCGCTTTTTCCATGCGCATCCCCTGCGAACCTTTAATAAGTATTAAGTCATTTTTTTGCACAAAAGTTTTTAGAAACTCCCCTGCTTCTTGCGAATCTAAAAATTCATAAATACTTGCCCCGCCATCGGCATGGGTTTTTTCATTCATCCCTGCCTCAATCGCCCCTTCTTTTATTTTTTTTGCCCTAGCCCCAACTACAACAAGTAAATCTGCATTTTCTTTTACAACCTTGCCGACATTTTTATGTGCTTCTTCGGTGTGTTTGCCAAGTTCCAGCATATCGCCCAAAACAGCAATTTTCCTCCCGCCTGCATCAGCTATGCCTGAAGCATTGCGGGCAGGTCCTATATTTTTTACTTCTCCCAGAGTTCTAAGGGCGGACTGACAAGCAAAAGGAGAAGAATTATAAGTATCGTCTATTATTAAAGAATCATTTATTCCTTTCAAAAGACGCATACGTCCAGGCGGAACGTTATAATTTTTTAATTTATTTACAGCATCCAACATATTTAATTTTAAACCAGAAGAAAGTGTAAGCGCTCCGAGCGAAGCATAGACATGATTTCTACCAAAGACTCCTTCAATTAAAACTGGAAAACTATTTCCTTCTTCATCTATGCGAAAAATTAAACCCTCTGGTATTCCTTCATCGCTATAAAAAATACTATCACCTGAACCTTTTATATCTGAATCTTCTTTAAAACCAAAAGTCAAAACACGATTCTTCGTTTTCGTTTTCATTTCAGATACTATTTCGTCATCATTATTTAATATTAAAAGTCCGTCCCTTTTTAGAGTTTTTATCAGTCCACCTTTTTCTTCCACCAGATGTTTGTGAGAATCAAAAAATTCAATATGGGCGGGAGTTTCCCCTATGGCTGTAATAATAACCGCGTCTGTTTTAAGCCAAGAAGCTGTACGATTCATATCACCTGGTTTTCCTATACCCACTTCTAATACAAGCCATTTGGGATATTTGTGAGGCCAAAGAAAAAGCCAAAATCCTTTTAAAATATTTGAAAACCAAATATAAGGATTATTCCAGCCATTTGGACATCCCAAAATAGTAAGAGGTAATCCTATTTCACTATTAAAACTTTTCTCGCTTTTACGAACATAGGACACGCCAGAAATTACAGCATAAACTGCATCTTTGGTGGAAGTTTTGCCAACTGAACCGGTGATAGCGATAATCTTTGGTCTATATTTCCAAAGCACAAGTCGTGATTCTATCTGTAATATGTATGAAACTATTTTTTTAAAAGTAATCTTCATATTATGATTGCTATGCTAATTTACTAATTCATGCGAATTCACAAATGGTACTATTAAGTTAAATTTATAATATTCGTAGATTCGTTTTATTCGTTGATTCGCATCGTGTTATCTGTCTGGTGGAACTTCGTAATAATTAATTAAAAAATTTGTAATACTTAAAAAAGGATCTCCCCATGTTTGAATGGCGTAAGGCACTCCCTTAGGATTGATGGCATAAAGAAAAATTATAAATTTTGGGTCATAAGCAGGAAAATATCCGGTAAAGGAATGCGTATACCTATCTGTATAATAACCTCCATTGATACTATCCGCAACTTGGGCAGTACCGGTTTTGGCTGCTACGCTGTAATGTTCCAATTTTCCACTGGCTCCAAGATTTTTATCCATAGCGTTTACTAACATACGAGTAATTTCTGTTCCAGTTGCTTCAGATATTTTTACACGCGTTGTTTTATAAGTCATACTTTTTTCTGTGCCGTTATTATATTTTATTTTTTGTACAATATGGGGCACAACCAAATTTCCGCCATTTGATAATGACGCCAAAGCTCGTATCATTTCCATCGGGGTTAAAGCGATTCCCTGTCCAAAGGCAGCGTTAGCATATTCAATTTCGCGAGGACTACTTATTATATTAGAAACCAACCCGCTCGTCTCGTTTGGCAAATCAATTCCAGTTTTATCTTTAATACCATAAGAAAGCAGATAATCACGCAATTTTACTTTACCCAATTGTTGTTCTACAAAAACCATTCCCGTATTAAGTGATTGGGTTAAAACATCCTGCATAGTGGTACCTGGACCTCTGGCTTTTTTATCAAAGTTAAATATTTGATGTTTTTCAATAGTAACTTCTCCTTTATCATTATAGGTTGTGTTAGCTGTCACAACTCCCGCATCCAGCGCACCTGCCATAACCAAAGGTTTTACGACAGAACCAAATTCAAAAACATTCTCTACTAAAGGATTAGAAAAAGTGGAAGTAGCAGTGACTTTAGAAAAATTATTTAAATCAAAATCAGGTTTAGTGCTAAGCGCATAAATAGAACCATCTTGCGGATTCATAATAATCCCACCGACAGAATCAATATTATATTTTTCTTTTACCCCTTCCAAAGTTTTCTCCAGAAAACTTTGGACCGATGGCTCAATAGTCGTTATTACATCTCCTTCTAACATTTCGTCACTAAATAAAGTATCATTAATATTAGAAAAGACTTCAGCAAAAAAATTAATGTATGGATTATCTTTATTTCTAGAAAGTTCACCATTATATTGTCTTTCAAGACCATAACGTCCGCCAAGTTCATCACCCTTATATGCCACAAAACCTAATGACTGCGATGCAAGATTAGCCCCTGGATAAAAACGCCATTTTTCTTTATAAACAGTTAAACCAGGAATTTTCAAAAGAGCTATTGCATCTGCTTGTTCTTTTGTAAGATAGTTTGCTATTTCTTCATAGGGATCATTTTTTTTTCCCGCTTTTGTTAAAAAGTCATCTTGATTAATGGTTATTATTTTTGCTAGCTCATTATAAACTGCTTCCTTGTCAAGAATTTTTATAGGGTTAATGGCTAATTTAAATCCAGTGGTTTGCATAGCAGCAGAAACAAGCTGTCCATCTTTGCGTTCAAAATAAATGGTTCCGCGTTCAAAAATGTTAGAAGATGGCGTGGAATATTGTCTGTCTGCTCGATCAGAATAATCACTGCTGCGCACAACTTGCACTAGAAAAAGTTTGCCTATTAAAATTAGGGCAAAAACTGAAATACAAAAAAATATAATGCGAGTTCTAAAAAGAAAACTATATTTCATTTTTAGCAATGTTTATACTGCCAAAAGTTTTACGAGCTGCAAATGTCTTTTTTATCTCTTTAAAACCTAAAGAATATGCAAGATTGAGATCAACCTTCTGCGATACAGAAAGATATTCTAGTTCCAAATTTCCAACTTCATTTGATAGTGTCAGAGCCCGTCCTTCAAGCGCTTTGCGTTCTACAATATTAAAAACCATATTTCCTAACAAGAAAACATAACCAAGAGCCAGAGCCCCTAAAGTCCAAAGCATGATATTTAAAATCTGTTTTTGTAAATTACCATTATCAATGATATTTACATTGCCTGCATAACTTTTTAATTTTAAACTTGCTTGTTTCATGGTTTTCTTCTTTCCCACCGCCTTTGGCGGGGTCCCGCTATAAGCGGGATAAAATTCGTAATTTCGCGCTTCTGGATCTTGGATTATTTTTTATTTCTATTTCCTTTGGAACGATTGGCTTTTTGTTTATTAAAATTACTTCACCCTCCTTTTCTTTTTCCTTATAAAACCTTTTAACGATTCTATCTTCTAAACTATGAAAGGAAATGACTGCTATTCTTCCTCCCCCGCCTGCATCAGCTATGCCTGAAGCATTGCGGGCAGGTTTCTTTAAAACCTTTAACCCTTTTTCTAATCCCATTTGAAGCGCCCCTAATTCATCATTTACTGCTATACGCAAGGCTTGAAAAGTTTTAGTAGCGCAGTGTATTCTGCTTGCCCGTCCTTTGGCGTGGCCTCTCTTGTAAATCGCTGGGATACTTTTCTCTATTATCTTTACCAAATCTTCTGTGGTCTGAATCTTATTTTTTTCTCTGGCTTCTACTATTCCTTTGGCTATTCTTCTAGAAAATCTTTCTTCGCCATAACCGTAAATAATATCTGCCAAACTTTTCTCGCTCCAAGTATTTACAATATCTCTAGCTGTAAGCATATATTCCAAAGGATTCCCGCCTGCATCGCTATGCGAAGCATTACGGACAGGTTCTTTCATGGTCATGAGCAATGGCTCATTTTTCATAAAGGAAAATCCTCGTCCGGAATTTTCTAACTGATCAGAACTCAAACCTAAATCAAAAATAATCCCATCCACTTTTTGCCCATCCAGAACTTCATCTAAATCTCTGAAATTAATATTTTTAAAAGATATTCTTTTATCAGAAAAATCGTTAAAAACATTTTTATCTTGATCCAAGGCAATAATCTTTATCTTTGGGTACTTATTTAATATTTCTCTACTATGTCCTCCTCCTCCGAAAGTTGTATCAAGAATTAAAGAATTATCTTTCAAGTTCAAACCTTCTATTGTTTCATTTAAAAGAACTGTCTTGTGTATGCTTTCTCTCATAA
>ERZ1292625.3334-Hain-H41-01um-R1-3334-length-13262-cov-28_pt1 | contig 13262 bp, 13 predicted proteins | sample MGYA00564400_ERZ1292625 | MGnify/ENA primary metagenome ERZ1292625 (study PRJEB36523, sample SAMEA6512639) | groundwater metagenome | collected 2019-01-08 | study: AquaDiva: Metagenomics assemblies of 32 groundwater samples | reverse complement strand
AAACCGGACACTTCACGTGCTACAAAAACCGGACAGATGATGTGCTAGCTACACTCTCGCCTAGGTGCAGATGACAGAGCATCATGAGCGAGTTACAATGACTGAGAAAATCTCAGGAGTGTTATTCACGAGGAGGACTCGCGCGATGATCACATCGTCGAGAGCGCTGATTGTTCTGTGTCTGAATGTGTTGGTACTGGCGCCGATAGGTGCGGGTTCAGCGTTCTCTGAAACGCAAGAAAAAGAAGGTGCGACGGAGGCCAAGCCGCAGCCTGCTCCTGCGCCGAAGGTGGACACGTCGACCGAGCACAAAGAGGTCGTGCCGGAGAAACCTGCGCCACGTCCGCAGCACCACCAAGCCGATTCCGACAGTCAGCTGGCGCCGCACAAGCCATCATCTGAACATAAAACGCCATCACAGCTCGTTCCTCCCATAAAGGCTGATGGGCTGCCTGAACCGGAGATGAAGGAGAGAGAGTCAGCCAAACAGAAGGAACCGGTTCAGGAGAAGGAGTCAGCCAAAGAGAAGGAGCCAGCACAGGAGAAAGAGTCGGTCAAAGAGAAGGAGCCGGTCAAGGAGAAGCAACCGGCCAAGGAAAAGCATCCGGCCAAAGAAAAACAGCCGGTGAAAGAAAAAGAGCCAGCCAAAGAGAAGGAGTCGGCCAAGGAGAAAGAGCCAGTGAAGGAGAAAGAGACGCCCAAGAAAGCACATGGCTCGCTGATCTTGTCCGTCAAGCTTGCACTGATGGGAGATTCACGGCTCTTTCACTACGAGATTGAGGTGGAGGACGATCAGCAAACGGTCACCCTGAGCGGGCGTGTGACGAGTGAAGAGGAAAAGGTTGCGGCAACGGAAGTTGCGCAGACCTTTCACGGCGTGAAGACCGTCATTAATAAAATTATTCTGGACAAGGACTTGGCTAAGACGTTGCTGAAAAAACAGGATGAAATCCTGACGACGCTCATTAAAGAGCGCTTCGCGAAAAGCGCAACCTTGAAAGCGGCGAATTTCGAGGTGAAGACGGAGGATGGTGTCGTCCGGCTCAATGGAACTGTGCGGTTTCAGGTTATCGTACTGGAAGCTGCCGAGACAGCTCGTCAAGTGCCGGGTGTTCGAGCTGTGAATACTGAGAATATACGACTGGAGGGTGAGAGCTGATGCAGGGCCGCTCCGGCTCATTGGCTGGCGCTCCCACCACAGCGGAGCAAGCAAGCAACGGTTTGGTCGAGAATCGTCCACTCCTCCTGACCCGTGATTTCGGACTCGTGTGGTCCGGACAACTGATCTCTCAAATAGGCGACGGTGTCTCCAAACTGGCCCTGCTGTGGTTTGTCTATGCCGTCACCGGGTCACCACTGAAGACCTCTATCATTGGGCTGCTACAGACGATTCCCCCGATTGTTCTTGGCCCTCTTATCGGCGTGTATGTCGATCGATTTCCAAAGAAGGTTCTGCTGATCACCAGCGATATCCTGCGTGCGGTGCTCCTCGGGTTGATCCCCTGTCTGATCCCAGTGGAATCCTTTACTGTCTCGGTGTTGTACGTCTTGGTGTTCCTCCATGCCATTTCCACGGCGGTATTCGGTCCAGCGCTGACCGCTGCGATACCGGAGTTCGTACCCAAAACGAAGTTCACCGCTGCCAATGCCCTGCTCCAAGGTACTACCAGCCTCGGTATTATCTTCGGTCCGGCGCTCAGTGGATTGGGGATTGCCGCGTATGGATCGCAAGAAGTGCTCTGTATCAATGCTGCAACCTATCTGATTTCAGCTGCGTGTCTCGCACTGGTCCGTTTTGCCAAGCCCGCCACACATTCCCCATTGCTCGCATCAAAGCCATCCATGTTGCAGGATATGGTCGAGGGGATACGGTATGGCCTCATGACCCAACCGGGACTCTTGCTCTTGACGGGCACCGCCGCGCTCTATACGTTTGGCACCAGTGCGTGGACCGCATTGCTCCCGGTGTTTGCGAGGAAACTGCTTGGGCTGGGCCCGGTTGAGGTCGGCTATCTCTGGTCGGCCCTCGGTGTCGGCTTGCTAGTGACATCGATCGGACTTCTGTGGGTGACAGATTGGACGGTCAAGGATCGCATGCGCCTGATTATGGGCGCCAGCGTATTGAGCGGTGCCGCGCTGTGTGCATTCACCTGGACGGTTGATCCCTACCTCGCCGGCCTCTTTATGGGACTCATCGGCTGTGGCATGGGTGCGTTTACGCCGATTGCCTGGGGCATCATTCAAGAAATTGTACCCAGTCACATGATCGGTCGAGTCCTAGGGTTGTATGGAACCGGAGCCATGACTGCTGCCATTGGAGGAATCTCTGCCTTTGGATGGATTACGGAGCAACAGGGCCCTGAAACCAGCATCCTCGGGATCGCACTTGTGTTCATGCTGACGGGCTTGGTTGCCACACGGATGAGTCGAGAGAGTGCGAACAGATAAAGGAACCAGTTCATGAACGACATCATCCGCTGGAATGATCAATACTATATACGTGCATCATCTTCGTTGGCCGATGGGCGCACAGAGGTCTTGAAACAGGGAGAGACCTTTGCGGTGTTTGATCGCTATGGCGATATTCACCACGCGCTCTCCGGTCCGCAGGGCCTCTACCACGAAGGCACACGCTTCCTGTCGCGGTTCGAACTGTTGTTGCAGGCGCAGCGTCCAATGCTCCTGAGTGCCACAGTGAAAGATGACAATGCTCTCTTCACCGGCGACCTCACCAACCCGGATTTGATATTGGACGGACAACGGCCTATCCCGCGCGGCATGCTCCATGTGTGCCGCACACGATTTCTATGGCAAGGGACCTGTCACGAGCGCATTAGTGTCCACAACTACGGGACCACGAAGGTTCCCCTCTCGCTCACCTTCATCCTGGAGACGGATTTCGCTGACCTCTTCGAAGCGAGAGGTCGACAGCGGCCACGTCGTGGGTCGCGTCTCAAGACTCTTCGCTCTAAAGCTGGACTGGTGTTTGGGTACAAAGGTCTTGATGGGACCATTCGCCGAACGTCTGTCCGATGCTCTCCGGAACCAAAACGGGTGACGGCTGACGGCTTCGTGATCGAATCGAACATTCCTTCGCACGCAAATTTAATATGGGAGATCTCCATCGCGTGTGAAGTTGAGCCCCAACGGAACCGAAAATCACTGGCCTATGACCGAGCGCGCCATGAGGCGGATCGGGCATTGCAAAGCGACAAAGCCGATGATGCCCACGTCTATACGGCAAACGAACAATTCAACCACTGGTTGAACCGATCATTAGCTGACCTCCACATGTTGATCTCAGCAACCCCGCAGGGACTCTATCCCTACGCCGGAGTCCCCTGGTTCAGCGTGCCATTCGGTCGAGATGGCATCATCACCGCGCTTCAGATGTTGTGGATGAATCCACTGTTTGCTCGAGGGGTGTTAGGATTTCTGGCTGCGACACAGGCGACTGATGTTCGACCTGAGCAGGATGCAGAACCTGGAAAGATTTTGCATGAGACGCGCCAAGGGGAGATGGCGGCCCTGGGCGAGATCCCCTTCGGGAAATACTACGGCAGCGTCGATGCGACGCCGCTCTTCATCGTCCTGGCCGGCGCATACTACGAACGTACCGGCGATCGCCGGTTTCTTACGACCATCTGGCCGCATATTCAGCTCGCTCTCCAGTGGATCGATCAGTACGGCGACCCGACCGGCATGGGCTTCACCACCTATGCGCGGCAGTCTACCAATGGACTCGTGCATCAAGGATGGAAAGATTCTCATGATTCTGTCTTTCATGCGGATGGAACGGCTGCGAACGGACCGATCGCCCTGTGCGAGGTTCAGGCCTACGTGTATCGAGCCAAACGAGCGGCGGCAGACGTGGCGCGGGCGTTGGGAGATATCGATCACGCCGATCGATTGGTGAAGGAAGCCGAGTCACTTCGCGAACGGTTCGAGCGCGCGTTTTGGTGTGAAAGGCTCGGTTCCTATGCCCTGGCTTTGGACGGAAAGGGGCGCCCCTGTTGCGTGCGTACGTCGAACGCGGGCCATTGTCTCTATGCCGGTATTGCCGGGCAGGATCGCGGTAGACGTACTGCCCGAGCTCTGTTGCGCGAAGACATGTTCAGCGGATGGGGCATCAGAACACTTGCCACATCGGAGGCGCGCTACAATCCTATGTCCTATCACAACGGATCTGTGTGGCCTCACGACAATGCCATGATTGCAGTCGGCATGGCGGCCTACGGATATAAAGAAGGGGCGATGAAGATCCTCACCGGACTCTTCGACGCCAGTCTGTTTCTCGACCTCCACCGAATGCCAGAGTTGTTCTGCGGATTTTCCCGGCGTCCGGGAGAAAGTCCGACACGCTATCCCACGGCCTGTGCCCCGCAAGCCTGGGCGGCTGGTGCCGGTTTTCAGGCATTGCAAGCCTGCTTGGGTTTACAGATCGATGGGACTCGGAGCCTCGTGCAGTTCGTACATCCCGTTCTCCCACCGTTCCTGGAACGAGTCGAATTGCGGAACCTCAGGATTGGAACTGCGAGCCTCGACCTCGTGCTCGATCGTCATGAAAACGAAGTGGCCCTGAGGGTCGCCCGGCGCACTGGCGAGGTGGCCGTCGTGCTTACGATGTAGTTCCCACCCCTTTGTGTATCGTCTTCGTCTCGGGACCAACGTCATTCGTAATATGTAAACGCCGGTTTACGATGAACTTCCGCCCCTCCTCCGCCGACAAGAGTGCCAGCGCTCCGAACACGAGTGGTCCGAATATCCAGAGAGGCAAAGGGCTGGTTCCGAAGATCTCGTTCCCGATCGGTGTGTAGGTGATGAGCGCCAAGATGATCAGCTCGGTGAGAATCCCCCACAGAATGAGCGGGTTGGTCAGCCATCCGAGTCGAGCCACCGACAGATGGTCGGATCGGCAGGCGAACACGTTCGCGACTTGTGCGAACACGATCCCGGCGAAGGTGACGGTTGTTGCCTCCCTATACAATGGAGAGGACCAATCCAGGGTTTCTCCCCACGTCCACCCCTGACTGTTGAGATAGAGGAAGAATCCTCCCATCGCGATCCCTGCTTCCATGAGCCCGAGGAACAGATAGGCCCGCAGCAGGATGGGGAGGCTCAGCAGTCGTTCGCTTCGTGGGCGCGGTGGAAGGTTCATGACATCGGATTGAGGCCGCTCTATCCCGAGGCCCAGGGCGGGGATCATGTCGGTTCCGAGGTCGACTGCCAAGACTTGTGGAATTGTGAGGGCTAGCGGCATGCCGAGGAAACCATAGCCGAGAAATGGGACTATTTCCGGGACGTTGCTCGCCAGTATGTAGGACGAGAATTTGCGAATGTTGTCATAGACAGTGCGGCCTTCCTCAATCGCACTCACGATCGTTGCGAAGTTGTCGTCGAGCAGTATCATGTCGGCCGTTTCTTTGGCGACATCCGTGCCGGTGATGCCCATCGCGATGCCGATGTCGGCTTTCTTGAGAGCCGGCGCGTCATTGACTCCATCGCCGGTGACTCCAACCACTTCCCCCATCTCCTTGAATGTGGACACGATCCGCATCTTGTGGCGCGGGGCCATCCGGGCAAAGACCGGGTCCGGTTCTCCTGGCCGAGACGGGGTCAGCAGCTGGCGGAGTTGCTCGTCGCTCATCTGATCAAGCTGCGGCCCTTCGATGACCGGGACGAAACTGTTCGGTGGCGATACAGCCTGTTCAGGAACTAGGCCGATCTTGCGTGCAAGAGCCAATGCCGTGAGCGGATGGTCTCCGGTGACCATGACGATGCGGACACCGGCTCTTCGACATTTCCTGATGGCCTCAGGCACTTCTCGGTGCGGCGGATCCATCATGGCCACGAGTCCGAGGAACGTCAGGTCTGATTCAATCGTGTCCACTTCAATGTGCTCAGGCTGATGGCCGACTTCGCGCATGGCGACGGCGAGCACGCGGTAGGCCTGCTCGGCAAAGGATCGGCTCTGGCTCAGGATTCGCGTGCGCTCATGCGAGGTCATCGTTATGGCATTGCCATGGACGTGAGCGTTAGCGCAGAGAGGTAAGATCGATTCCGGAGCGCCCTTAGTGAATGCGATGAGTCGTCCTTCTGCCCAATGAAGGGTGCTCATCCGCTTCCGATCTGCATCGAATGCCAACTCCCCCATGCGCCGCAGGGGAGGCCGGTGGGCCAATCCATGTTCGATGGCAAATTCAAGCAACGCAACTTCCGTCGGATCGCCGGTGACCACGAAACGTCCATCGGACTTCCGGACGCGCTTGGCGTTGTGGCAATGAAGCAGTGCATCGAAGAAGGAACGCCATTGCTCGGCATCGGCTGTACCGATCATGCGGCCTCTGGTGAAAAAACAACCCTCTCGTGAGTCGATCACAAGTCCGTCGGTGAAGAATCGATCCACTTTCATGCGATTTTCTGTCAATGTTCCCGTCTTATCCGTGCAAAGCACCGTGGTGCAGCCAAGGGTCTCAACGGAGGGCAGGTGCTTGACCAAGGCGTTACGCTTCGCCATCCGAAGGCTGCTCATGGCAAGGGCGAGAGTGACGGTCGGGAGCAAACCCTCCGGCACGTTGGCCACGATGATGCCGATGCCGAAGATCGCACTGATCCAGAATCCGAGTCCCGTTGAGACCCCGATCACGAAGAACGCGGCTCCCATGGCCAATGAAATGACACCGACGATACGGGTGACCGTAATGATCTCTTGCTGAAGAGGGCTGAATTCGGTTTCGACTGTGGTGGTGAGTGCGGCGATCTTGCCGAACTCCGAACGCATCCCAGTGGCGAAGACGACGGCACGACCATGTCCCGATAGGATGGTGGTGCCGGCAAAGACGAGATTCGGGAGGTCGAGCCAGTGTCCGTCTTGTGTGGCCTCGGCTATCCGTCGTTTTGGTCTTGATTCGCCGGTCAAGGCGGCATTGTCCACCCGCATGCCTATCGCTTCGATGAGGCGCGCATCGGCCGGCACCCGTTCGCCTTCTTCTAAGATCAGCACATCACCAGGCACAATTTCGTTCCGTACGGCTTCGACGGATTGCCCGCCTCTCGTGACCCACGCTTTGCTCGGCAGCAGGCGGCGGAGTGCCTGAACGGCGTGTTCCGCCTTGTATTCCTGGAAAAAAGCGAACCCGGCGTTGATGATGATGACGCCGAGGATGGCCCAACCCAGCGTTGCCATACCCTCACCGGGTCGCATGAAGTCGGCCGCAAAGGAGAGGCCGGCGGCGATCCAGAGGAGGATGGCGAGGAAGTGGGTGAAATGGCGGAGGAGTCCACGGAGGAGCGAGTAGCGATCGGGCTCGACGAGAACATTCGGTCCATATTGGTCCAGTCGCCGTTGAGCCTCATTTGGTGGCAGGCCACCGTTGTTTGTTTCCAGCCGCTTCAGCACCTCTTCGATCGGAAGCTGGTGGATGTTGTGATGGCTGAACTCAGGCACGGGCTCCTCGCACGATCAGCACGGAGCAGGGGGCATGCCTGAGCAGACTTTCGGATACACTCCCAAGATAGAGTCGCTCGCTCTTCGTCAAATCGCGAGATCCGATGACCAAGAGTTCGTCACGATTGGCTTCGATATGTTTGACGATGGTCTCGATGACGTGGTCCATCTGGATCTGCGTCACGACCTGAAAGCCATCTTTAATGAACGCATTCCGTACGCTGTTGACGAACGCGGCGGCCCGCTCCATGACCGGCTTCGTCAATTCGGCCAGCTGCGCTTCGGATAAGTAGCGGGCGGCAAAGTCTGTGACGGGACTCTCCACTGAAGAGAGAATCGTGACGGTGGCGGTCTCTGGAAGAAGGTAGGATCGTAGAAACTTCGCGGCGGCCCGTGACGGTTTGGAGTCGTCGACGGCAAGCGTGACATGGAGAAGTTTGTGCGTCGGTTGTTTCACGATCCACACGGAACAGGGAGCCATTGAGGCAACTTGGCGCGAGATACTTCCCAGTAAGAACCCTTGAATATCGCTGAGTCCGCGCGATCCCATGATGATCAGATCCGCCTTCAGGTGACGCGCTTCTCTGGCGATGGTCTTTGCCAGTGGGCCATGAGCCAAGATGGTTTGGATGGTTGAGCGTGGTGCTGTGGCTGCCTGACCCAGGGCCACGCGGGCTGATCGCGCGGCATCTCGAAGAATAATGCCACCTGCTTTTTCCATGGCGGCGAGTGCTCGACGCTCCCGGACGGGATTCTTCCCGGCGATCGCTTGGAGAGTCGGCTTGTCGACGACATGGAGGAGCGCCACTTGTTCAGGCTCTCGGCTGGCAAGCGCCTCAAGCGCCTGGACTCCCCACTGGGAATGCTCCGACCCATCGACCGCACATAAGATCCGCATGATCGCTTCCCCTCCTCGGCGAAGGTGATGTTGTGGAAATCATTCTGGGTATCAGACCTGCATTGGATGTGCCTGTGAGAAGACGTCATATAAAGGAAGAATGGGCTCTCTCCCAATCAGTTATGGAGGAAGGCGCTCTTTTATCTCTTCGAGGTGTTGCGGCGTTTTGCAGCAGGAGCAGATGACCGACTGTGGTGTTTCGCGTCAGTCGAGCTGGCTTCGACGCGATCGTCGGGTTGGCTAATGATGGGCAAATTGTCTCAAGGATGCATTGGGAGTCGCGTCGCAGGCAGCCGGTGAAAGGAAGTGTTGTGGAGCATAGCTGCGTCTAAGGAGGAACGATGGAAAAGACGAAAAAGGCGAAGAGGGGTAAGATCGTCAAAGTCAAAGACTTCGATTCCATGACAGTCAGTCAGGTCATGGAGAAGGAAGTCCAGTCCGTTCGTCTGAGAACGAAGGGAGATGTGATTGCGTCGCTCATGATCGAGGGCTTTGGGGCCGTTCCTGTCGTCGAGAATGGGCGTAAGTTGGCCGGGATCGTCAGCGAGCACGATTTGCTGGCGGCCGTCGACGATGGTCATCGGCTTGGCGCTGTTTCGGCGAAAGATGTCATGACCTCCAACCCCTATTCGGTCCGGCCTGAAACGACACTCGGAACGCTGGTTCACGTCCTGCGCGCGAGCGACCTGGTTCGCGTCCCTGTTGTGGATGACAAGGATAAATTGGTCGGTATTATCGCAAGACGCGATGTCTTGCGAACCTATCTCGCCACTGGCGGCAAACGATAACAGTGAGGAGCGTATGAGACAAACCGAATTCTTCCTGAAGGCCTGCGATCCGAAGACCTTGACGGTGGGACAGCTGATGCAGGACGCCGTCTCACGATGCAGCTCGCGCACTGACGCCTCGACGATCGCCCACATGATGACCCATCGGAACTTTGGGAGTCTTCCGGTCGTGGAAGATGATGGCACATTGGTCGGGATCGTGACCGAATATGATCTCCTCCAGGCCATGTTGGAAGGGCGTGATCTTAGAAAGGTTCTTGCGACTGAGATCATGTCGGTCCATCCCGTCACCGTGACGGAGGACCAAACACTCGGCCAAGTGGCCGATCTATTCCAAGATCGTTATTTGACTCGCGTTCCGGTGGTTAGGAATAACAAGCTGGTGGGGATTTTGGCCAGACGGGATTTGCTGTTCGGTTATATGAAGGCATCCCAGCACTGGTCCTGATTTTAAGAAGCGTGCAACTGAGGTGTCAATTAAAACGCCTGAGAACACATCTGATACTCGTGTCGACAATCATCCTTCTTTCCGCAGGCTCTGAGGCGGAATCGGCTCGAAAGTATCGGGATCGCTGCAGCATCATCTATCCAAGCGATGCGACCATAGAATGGGAGTGTCGAACGCTCCGTGCGGGCGAATCGTTGGAGAAGCTTTTCGGCGAGCACTGGATCGACGTGGTTCGGTTCAACCTAATCGACCGGCGCCATGCACAGGCTGGGCGGTCCATCAAAGTCCCCAAACAGCTTTATGATCTGCAAGCATTTACGCCACTACCCCTTTCTTATCCGTCTGCGGAATTGGATGAACAGTTTGTCCTGATTGATCTCTCTGAACAATTTCTCGGGGCCTATGAATATGGATCTCTTCGATTTGCCATGCCCATTGCCTCTGGAGAGGTCAAGAATCCAACACCGGTGGGACAATTTCGTCTGACCGCTGCGCATCGGGCCCATGAATCCAGTCTCTATATGATTGAAGGTACGAACCGACCTTATCCAATGAACTATGCACTCAGGTTTTATATCAATCGCGAAGGTGTGTCCTACTGGATTCACGGGCGTGACTTACCTGGGTATCCCGCCTCTCACGGTTGTATCGGGCTCTATGATGAACTAATGCAGAAAGAGCAGTACGGCATCCCAAACGAGCCTGAGCTGAATGACGCGAAGCGACTGTTTGAATGGGTGCTCGGTGGGGAGGCCGAGTATGACCAAGTGATTCCACTCCCGAATGGGCCAAGGGTTCATATCATCGGCCGGGTGCCGAGACAGCAGTAAGCCCAAGGTGGCAAGAATGTACTGGCGCCAACGTGGAGTGCACAAGTTTTGCGAGAGACGCTCGATGAGTTGCCAGCCAAGGAGGTTCTGATGACACCTATGACATCCGTACAGATTACGGCGCCAGGAGGCCCGTTCAAGATCGCCCACGGTCCAGTGCCGGAACCCAAACCCAACACCGTTCGCATTAAAGTGCAAGCCTGTGGGATTTGCCATAGTGACATGTTTGTCAAAGAAGGCCATTGGCCAGGACTCCAATATCCGCGCGTCACGGGCCATGAGGTGGCGGGAGTGATCGATGCGGTAGGTGCCGGAGTGGTGGCCTGGGAGAAAGGCCAGCGTGTCGGGGTGGGGTGGCATGGAGGGCATTGTGGCCGATGTACCCCGTGCCATCGCGGCGATTTTTGCGGTTGTCAGAAGTTCCTGGTGACAGGCTTCCATGAGGATGGAGGCTATGCGGAGTACTTGATTGCGCGCACCGAGGCGCTGGCGGCAATCCCTGATGCGCTGACACCCACAGAAGCCGCGCCGATTCTCTGCGCTGGGATCACGACGTTCAATAGCTTGCGGCACAGCGGAGCTAAGGCCGGTGATCTGGTGGCTGTCCAGGGGGTGGGCGGTCTCGGCCATCTTGGTGTGCAGTTTGCCAACAAGATGGGCTTTCGCACGGTGGCTATTGGGCGAGGCCAGGACAAAGCCGCGCTCGCCTTGAAGTTGGGAGCCGAGCGCTACTTGGATGCCGAAACAACTGATCCGGCGAAGGAACTGGCGAGTCTCGGTGGAGCAGCCGTGATTCTGGCAACGGCGCCGAGCGGCAAAGCCATGTCGGACATGATCGACGGTTTGGGGGGCGGCGGCAAGCTTGTTGTCCTTGGAGTGTCGACTGATCCCATGACCGTGACACCGATTCAACTGATCAGCGCGCGCCGGACGATTCAGGGATGGCCGTCAGGCACTGCGCGCGATTCCGAGGATGCCCTCAATTTTTGTGCTCTGACCGGTATCCGTCCGATGGTGGAGACGTTCCCGCTGGAACAGGCAGCGGCCGCCTACGATCGTATGTTGAGCGGAAAGGCCCGCTGTCGCGTGGTGCTGACCATGAGGTAACGAGTTCTTATTGTGACACATGTAAGCGGTCCGATAACCAGGAGGAATGCGATGCCTGTCAAGAAGAAGACTCGGAGTCCGAAGAGACGACGCCGACCCCACCGGCGCGCGACGAAGGCTACGGCGAAGAACAGGACGGAATCCGGGCTCAGCCTCCGGTTGGACGAGTTGACGGAGCGGATCGATATTGTGCTGCCGGAGGTGGCGGCGCGGGTTGCGGCGTTGGAGCATCTGCTGCTGGAGCTGAAGCTGTGCAGGCACGACGACCTGCGTCGCGCGCGGCAGTTTGTGCGCGAACAGGAGGCGTAAGGACCGCGAGTGATCGGGCCCCTGAAGAGCTGTCGATGGCGGCACATCGGCCAGAGGCCAGAGGCAAGAGGCGGCGGGGTAGCAGGTGAGGAGAGCCGACTCCATGTGTACGCGAGAGCCGTGTGTGAACACAGAACCCGGTCTAAGACACACTCAAGACCATGGTTTTGTTCCTCCTAGGACGGACGTGCTAAGCTGATACCGCGTGTCGGCATAGCGTTCTGATGTATCTTGTAAACACCGCTGGTACACTCCACGCGTGAATGAAAGGACAGATTTCGATGAAATTACAACCATTGCACGATTGGGTCTTGATCCGGACCGGCGAACCGAGTGGGAAGAGCGCCGGCGGCATTATCATCCCGGACAGCGCGCAAGAGAAACCGCAGGAAGGAGAGGTCCTTGCCGTGGGGGCTGGCCGCTTTGTCGAGGACAAGGATTCGAAGGACAAGGTCAAGAAGAAGACCTTTGTGAAGACCACCCTCAAGCCGGGCGAACGTATCCTGTACGAAAAACACGCCGCCAGAGAAGTGGAGGGCGACAAGGAAGCGTTGGTGCTCGTTCGTGAAGAGGATGTCTTGGGCTATCTTCCGTAATCGGTATGCTTCACAGAAAGACGAAGGCACTCACATCGGGGCCTGACTTCATCCCCCGGACATCTGACGCTGACCCCGATTTCTGGCTCGTCGTTTGAGCACGGCATGCGCTGTCAGAACGTGGCCGCACACCATAGCCTGGCGGAAGACCACCCTATCAAGGACCGTCCGGTCAACGGCACAAGGGTCCAGGAGCACGATCATGAAGATGCTGCAGATTGTCTGTGGGGAGAAACTTGAAGCGGAGATCCTCGCCCTGTTTCAGAACCTGGGGATCAAGGGCTATACGATGATCAAGGGTGTGGGAGGCAGTGGGCAGACCGGGACGGTCTCCGGAACCGGTGGCTCGATCGATCGCAATACGTTGTTCATGGTCGCGCTCGAAGATGATCACATTCACATGACACAGGTGCTGAACGCCGTGAAAGAGATCCATGGCAGGCATATTCACGGATACCGTGGCCTTGAAATCCCGCTCAAGGTCTTTCTGCAACCCTGCGAAGTCATCCTGTAACGAGGTGAGACTCGAATCCTGGGTCGACATGGGCATGGAAAAGTGGAGTGGAAGCCCGCCGCCAGACCATCCACATAACAGCGCGCCACCGAGGCTCTGAACACTCAATACATTCTAGCGATAGCTTGATGGAATGAAGGTTTCCCCGTTTGTCGTTTACCAACCAGGGTTTGAATGGCCAAACAATGACGCCCAACCACTGTCTTCACCGCGCAGCATAGACCAATAAGTCAATAGTCATGCCCCAGTTCTCTTGATATTTGAATGGGCGCTAGGAGCCTGTCCGAGTAATGCGCGACGTTTGACTGGACAACCAGCACGCGAT
>ERZ1292625.3333-Hain-H41-01um-R1-3333-length-13264-cov-4_pt1 | contig 13264 bp, 12 predicted proteins | sample MGYA00564400_ERZ1292625 | MGnify/ENA primary metagenome ERZ1292625 (study PRJEB36523, sample SAMEA6512639) | groundwater metagenome | collected 2019-01-08 | study: AquaDiva: Metagenomics assemblies of 32 groundwater samples | reverse complement strand
GGTTTCAACAACCGACGCAGCTATGACATGGTCTCGTTCTCTTAAACAAGGTTCTCGTGGTGCAGATGTTAAGGATCTTCAAGTGTTCCTAAACATGTGTGCTGACACAAAGGTTTCTAATTCAGGAGCTGGTTCTCCTGGAATGGAAACTTCATACTTCGGTCCTGCAACGAAAGCTGCTGTGATCAAGTTCCAAGCTGCTCGTGGAGTTTCTCCACAAAGTGGACTTTTCGGTCCTCTTTCAAGAGCAAAAGCCGCTGATCTACAAGCGTCTTCAAACGTTTGTGGCGGCGGTGTGGTAGTTAATCCTCCACAATCAGGTCCTGTTTCAGCAATGCTTGCTGCAAACAATCCTGCTACAGGTACTCTTGTTGCTGGTCAAGCTACAGCTGACCTAGCACACTTTACCTTTAGTGGTATGGGGACAGTTACTGCTGTTACATTGCAACGCCTTGGCGTTTCTGCTGACACAACACCTTCAAATGTTTACCTCTTCGATGGGGCAGTTCGTTTGACTGATGCTGCTTCAGTATCAAACAATGGTTCAGTAACATTTAGTATGCCTTCAGGTATCTTCTCAGTTAATGGTCTTAAGACTATTTCTGTTAAGAGTGATATCGCAACTGGAACTTCAGGTCAAACTGTAGGATTCATGCTTGCAACATTCACTACATCATCTGGAGTTATGACTGTTAACCTTTCAGGAAACATTCATAACATTGCTTCAGCTACACTGGCAACAGTTTCAGCTGGAACAGTTACTCCTTCAGGAGCAACTCTTAACCCAGGTGCGAATGTAACTCTATGGCAATCAACTCTTACTGTTTCAAACAGAGATGTTTGGATGAAGAGAATTTCTCTTAGAAACATCGGTTCAGCTCCAGCTTCAGCTTTTGCTAACTTTAAGCTCTATGTAAATGGAGTAATGGTTGGTACAGCTACTGGTCTTGACGCAAATGGTTATGTAACATTCGATATGAATGCTGCGCCAGTATTGGTTGTTTCCGGTTCTCGAGTTGTGCGCATAGATGCTGATATTATCTCTGGTGCTTCAAGAACTGTTCATCTTTCACTCCGAAACGCTGCTGATGTTGACTTTGTTGACTCAAGCTTCGGTGTGAACATTACTGCTTCTTCTACACCATGGGCAGCATCTTCTGCTAACACAATCTCTGGTTCTTCAGGAGGTAGCTTGACTATCGAGAAGGATGTCTCTTCTTCATCAGGCAATGTCTCAGAAGGTACTAATGACAAAGTCATTGGTGTGTTCAAGGCTACTGCTTTCGGTGAACCGATGAAAATCGAGACACTTCGAGCAACCTTCACAGGTTCAGATGCTGATGTTGACTCTCTACGAAATGGACGCATCATGATTGGTGGCGTTCAGTATGGCTCAACAGCTACATTGTTAGAAGATACAACAGGTATATTCTATACAGCATACACACTCAACTACACAGTATACCCAGGTACACCTGTTCTAATTGAGATTCGTGCTGATATATATGACAATGATGGTACAGACAACCTTTCAAACGGGGACACTATCATCGGTACAATTGCTGCTGGATCTTCAAACGTTCAGAAAGTTGACTCTCTTGGAACAATTAGCGCTCCATCTGTAGCAGTTGCGGGTAATACCTTGACTGTCGCTGATGCTTCAGCTACTTTGACTAAGAATGGTACTTACGCTAACCAAACAGTGGTACTTCCAACAACCGGCTTCAAGGTTGGTTCTTGGAATCTTGCTGGTTCTTCAACAGAAGACATTCTTTTGACTACATTGTCATTTGATGTTGATGAAGTAGATACAACAGGTGGAGTGTTCAACGAAGCAGATATGACAAACTTGTATGCAGTAGTGAAGAGTGGCGCAACAACAGTTGCTTCAACTTCACCTGTTGCTACAGTATCTGCTACAGACAATAACTTCTCTATCAACTACACATTAGTTAAGAATACAAATGTTTCTATCGAATTGTTTGCTAATCTTGCTGATGCAGGTACAGCGGCTGTTGCTCCTAACTCTGTTAAGTCTGACTTAACAGTTACTGGTACAGCCATGGTTTCTGGTGCTGGTGTGACTGCAACTTCTGCAGATACTGATGGCCAGACTATCATTGTTGGTTCAGCTTCAATTACAGCTACTCAAGATGCTTCAACTCCAGCTGCTTCTATTGTCTATGACAATCAGACAGCAACTGCTGCTGCATTCAAGTTCGCTGCTGTAACTGCTGCTTACAACATTACTGACCTTACTTTCACTCTTGCTGATGCTACAGTAGCTTCAAGTGTTGATCTTTATGATGGTGCTACTCTAGTTGCTTCACGACCTGGAGCTGCTACAGTAACCTTCTCTGGTCTTGCATGGAATGTTCCTGCAAACCAAAACAAAGTTCTTACTGCTAAGCTCGTACTCGGTAGTGTAGGTGTAGGTGCTGGTTCAACCGGTGCTTCACAGCTTCTGACTTTGACAGCTTTCACAGCTATCAACCAGTCTACTGGTGTGTCAGCTCTTGGAACAGAATCTGATCCTGCTGGAAATGCAATGTATGCATATGCAGCTGTTCCAAGTATCCAACAACTCGCTCTTCCTAACCTTACAATGACAGCTGGTACTAATACTATCGCTAAGTTTAGTGTTACAAGTAACGGTGGTTCTATTGCTTGGAAAGAAGTGTTGCTAGATATCAACAAATCAGCTGCTCCTACTTTGTCATCAGTGACACTATGGGATGTAACTAGTGGAGCTTCTCAAGTAACCGCTGTTGCAGCTTTCCAAAATGGAACAGCTGGCGTAGCTACAACTTGTGTTGCTGATAACACATTCTGTGAACTTATGGTCACAGTTGGTACAAAGGCTGATGATAATGTTGAACAACAAGTAAGTGGTACAAAAACTTACGAAGTTCGTGCAACTATCGGTGGTACTTTAGCCGCAGACGTATATGTAAGTTCAACACTTACATCTAACCTAGGATTTGTTGCTTCAAATGTGTTTACTACCGCTGACAACAGTGGTGCTGCAAACAATGCAACATTCGTTTGGTCAGATATCTCTGCACAAAGTCACGACACAGGAACTGCTGACTGGTCAAATGAATACAAAGTTGTAGGCATTCCAACAGCTAGCTCTTGGACACTTACTTACTAATTTACAAAATTAGTAAGAACATATAGAAATTTTCTATATAGTTAACAAAAAACCACCCTTCGGGGTGGTTTTTTGTTTTGGTGTTATAATAGAGCTATGAAAAAGATTGTGTTTTTATTTTTAATTCTGCTTGTATTACCGAGTGTTTCATTTGGGCAAACTTCTCAAAACTGCCTTGATTTGGCTACAAACATTAGGCAAGGTCAAAGAGATAGTAATTCAAAAAATGAGGTAGCATCTTTACAAGTCTTTTTAAAGAACAAGGGCTACTTGAGCGTGAATGCCACCGGCTTTTTTGGTCTTCAAACCCTTAAGGCCGTCAAAAGTTTCCAGAAAGCTAATAATATAAGTCAAACAGGGTTTGTTGGCCCACTGACAAGAGAGGCAATTAAGACATTAACATGTGTCCCAATTGTTCAAGAACCTTCTACACCCATTGTTACCCCTGAACCGCTACCAATAGTTCCATCCACAGAGCAGCCAGTAGTGCCGACTGTTGTTGACGAAATAATTTCTGCTGGCAACATATCTTCTTTAAGAGTTAAGACCAGTGGTGTTGTTAGTCTTTATACTGATTCAGCTGTTGTTATGGGGCAGGTTACCGCTGGTGCTCGATCAGGTACAGTTAGTTTCTTTGAGATAACCACCAACTCTTCAGCCTATAAGACCTCAGAAACAATTATTAGTCCTAAGTCTAGCCAAAAAACTAACGACAAGTTTCAGATTTCTATAACTGGATTAAAACCAGAAACAAATTATTATTTTAGAGCTTGTGCTGAAAACATTTCCCTCGGTCAAAAATCTTGCGGTGGAACATCTACTTTATTAACCAGTAAATAATTATTTATATGAATAAAGAAAAGTTAAAAATTATTATCACTATAGTTATTTTAGCGTTAATTGCTGGAGCTTTATATATGTTCTCTACGCAAAAGAAAGTTCAGGTAGGGGAGTCAGGAGAAACACCTATTGAGCAAAACACTGAGAGTGATCAAGACGAGCCTAGTATCTCAGCCCAAAAGCCTTCAGTAAAGTCTGAAAACCAAGCTCTCTTTGACAAGAAAATGAAAGAAGCCAGCGGTTACTTTGTTAAGGGCGATTACCGTTCTGCTGTCGCTTCTTATAATCAAGCTCTAGCGATCATTAAGAGCGAACATGCTTATGCTGGTGTATATTCTGCCAACCTAGCCCTAAAGGATTATCTAAATGCTGAGAAGGCAATACTTTCTGCTATTGAATTAAATCCAAAGAGTTCTGATTATTGGAGCTGGTATTTAGTACTCCTTAGTGATGGGATGAAGGCTTCGAGAGCCAAACTTGATGCTGTTTATAATGACGCCTATAACAAAGTTCCAGACAATAGGAAGGTCAATATCGCTACGGCCTATGCTCGTATTCTTGAAAATCTAGGGGACAATGCTGGTGCTATAGGGGAGTGGCAAAAGGCTATCGCCCTCAATCCTAGTATGAAAGACGCTTACCAAGCAGAAATAGATGCTCTCAAAGTGAAGCCACAATAGTTATGAATAATTTATTGAAGAACAATACCAGAGCTGTCGTTATCTTAGCCATTTGTCTGGGCATACTCGCTACTTTAATAGCTATTGGTAGCAAACAACTAACAGATTCGTTTTCTTTGCCAAGAGTTGGGACACCGATGATGGATGTGGGTAGCTCAATCAAAGAGAAAGAAATTACAGGACAGTCCGATCTTTCTCTATCAATATCAAACACAGTGCTTAACGACGATGCTTTGGATTATAGTGATTTTATAAAGCTCTATGGGGATAAAAGAATTCAGTTTGATGACAATTGTGGTGCGAGCCCTAGTAGTGCGTCTTTTAGTGTAGGGGATATTTTCATACTCGACAATCGCTCAAGCAAGGTTCAGGCAGTTAAGTTTATCGATGACCTATATGCGTTACCTCCGTTTCATGTCCGAGTTTTTGAACTAAAACGACAGGGGATATTCAATATTGATTGTGGTAGTTCAAAGAATGTCGCCAAGGTTATTGTCCACTAAGGTATTGCATAAAGCTAACCTTTTGGTAAAGTTATAGTATATGAAAAACATACCGCAGAATATAAAGATATTGTTAGGGGGGATATTGCTAGTTGTTATTTTTTTTCCTTATCGTTCGCGGTGCTCTAAAACCAGCAGTAACTGAAGAGCCTATCAATGAAACTCCTATAGAAGAAGTAGTTTCTACCAGTCCTAGCCCCAAGGGGGATACTGCTCCTGCCCCTGTGTACCAGTTGCCGTACACCGAAGCTGTGGCAAAGTATAAAGGTAGTCGTATTCAGTTTGATCAAAGTTGCCAAGCTATTCCGTCGAACCAAACATTTAAAGTAGGCACTAGTGTCATGATAGACAATAGAAGCCCGAAGACCACAACTATTTCATTTGGTTCATCAGCATACCTTATTGAAGCCTACGGTTATACAGTTGTAAGCTTAACAAAGGAAGGTTTGTTTACCGTAAATTGTAATGAACAGAGAAATGTTCTAACCCTATCTGTTCAAAAATAATTTAACTTAAAAAATACCACATAAATGTGGTATTTTTGTTTGATTAATTTTATATATTTTGGGATAATTGTTGGTAAATAATATTTCATTAAAAACAAAATAGGCTCTAAGGAGGAGCCTCGTTATGAAAAAATTATCCTTTCTTTTATTATGGGCTTTCTCTTTCAAAGCCACATACTCCCAGTCGTGGGCACCATTACCAGGTGGCTCATTAAATGGAAGTGTAACTTCCATGATTTCGTTTGATGGATACAGATGGTTCTCTGGCGGTTTTTCTAATTCTGTTGCTAGGCATAATGGTACGAATTGGGTAAGCACTCCGCCAACGACTGCACCCATAAGAGCCTTTTGTGTATGGAACAATGTTTTGTATGGTGCAGGTTCTTTTCCTTTTGGTGGCAATACTTATGGTGCCGTTAAATGGAATGGAACAGGCTGGGATTATTTTGGTCTCATAACAAGCGAGAGTCTCTCTACTTTAACTGTCTTTAATAATCAGTTAGTTTTTGGTGGCAGAGCACCATCTATTGATGGTGTACCAATAAGCCATCTTGCAAAATGGAACGGATCGACATGGTCTTCTTTTCCTTTTACTATAACTTGCTCTTGGGCAGTTTTGGCAGATATTAGAGCTGTAGAAACAATTAATAACTACTTACATGTTGGTGGTGATATTAGTGATATAAACGGTGTGTCCTCAAGTCTTGCCTTCAAGACCGACGGAACATCTGTTATACCACTTAGCCTAGAACCAAATTATTATGTAGCTGATTTTGCCAAATACCATGATTCTGCCTTTTGCACCGGGAATTTCCCTTTTGGGCCATTTCCTGCGAACCAAGGTTCGCCGGGAATTGTCAAAACAAATGATGTAATCTGGCATCAGGTTGAGCATGGCTTAAAGTTAAGAGGTCTATCTATGAGTGCTTCGCCGGTAGGATTATATATTGGAGGTTCATATAGTAATGTTTGTTATAACATACCGTGCAATCATGCTGATGTTGGCAATCTTGGTATGTGGGATGGTACCAGTTGGAGTAACCAATCAAACGGCTTATTTAATCAAGGGAATGAAGTTATCAATTTCGTTTACACTGATTATTCTACCAACCTCACTTATGCAATGGGTAGTTTCCACACATCGCAAGGTGATGTGGCTGATTATATCGCTGTAAAAACGTCTTATCCGTTACCTGTTCACTTGTCATTATTTACTGCCCAGCTTAGTGCTGACAACGCCAACACTGTTTTGTTAAGGTGGCGGGACGAGACACCAGATGATCAGAATTTGTATGAGGTGCAAATGAGTACGGACGGAACCAATTTTTACAAAATCGGCGCTGTTGCTGGGCATTCCAATGTGAATGACTATTCATTTGTCTATCCCAACAAAGACTGCGGAAAGTTGTTCTTCCGATTGCACTTCGAGAACGATTATTCTCAAGTACGCCCCATCACCATCCCATGTCTCAAACCAACCCTGATCTTTAAGCAAGGACAGTCCTTGCTTATGGTCAACACACCAAAACCAGGGCAGGTAAAGATATTTAGTTCGTCAGGGCAAATGATAAGCTCGTTTAGTGTGTCAGTTGGCCGGACAGAAAGACCTATTTCTGGTATGGTTACCGGCGTCTACTTTGTCACATTTGTCAGTTCTTCTGGCGACCTCATTACCCAAAAGATTATGATCCAATAGCCTTCTTTGTTCTTTCAAAATCCCGCAGGTTTTCCTCGGGATTTTTTATTTTAGCTTGCCTCAGCAAGGACAGTCCTTGCTTATCGCGCCGCTAGATTTATAATTATAAGATGTTACGAAAAGACCCGTTCGTCACTGGCGAGTATTACCATATATACAACAGAGGTGTTGATAAGCGAGTCATCTTTAAATCAGAGAAGGACTCTAAACGATTTGTAATGCTTTTATATATCTCAAACTCTAATAGTGAAAAGAAATTTCGTTTAGACAATCTTATAAATCAACAAAGGAAGACATTTTCAGAAGTTTTATTAATAGATAAAGGAGAATCTCTGGTATCTGTCGGTGCTTGGTGTCTAATGCCAAACCATTTTCACATCATTTTGAAGCAAGAAGTTGACGGAGGAATTACGAGTTTTATGAAAAAATTAGGTACAGCATATTCTATGTTTTTTAATATCAAATATAAGCGACAAGGAGCACTCTTTGGCGGACCATTTAAGTCAAAACTAATCGGAGTTGATGATGCGTACCTACGCCATCTTTTAGCGTATCTTCATTTGAATCCTCTCGAGATACAGTTTCCTAGTTGGGATACAAAGTTACGATTAAAAAATCAGAAGATGAAAGATTTTTTAAAATCTTATGACTATTCAAGTTATCAAGAATATCTAGGAGGAGAGAGGGTCGAGCAGGGGATTTTGAATAAAGAAGCATTTCCAGGCTACTTCCAAGCAAACAAATCTTTCGACAGTTTTATTGATGATTACCTATCTTTTTTGGTCAATGAAATACAACCTTAAGCAAGGACTGTCCTTGCTTAAAATGTCCTTGCTTAAAATTATTCCTGGTCTAAGATGTTAATATATAATTATGAAATACATTAGCAAACGGCATTTGGTTATTCTTATGATTATTATTGTGGTTCTGGGGGTGATGCTTCTACTCGGGGAGCGGTTTGCCAACAGTTAGTATCCTTTGTCTCTAGTATTTGTTCTGCGGGGGTGTACAATTGTGGGATTAAACAGTTAGATATTAATATTAAAAATTTTGTTAAAAAATATGAAAAAAATCTGGATCATTGTCGTTATTGTTTTAATAGTTATCGCAGTCTTGCTAAGTAGCAAAAAGAAAACTGTGGAGGATAATAATGTAAATAGTGTAGGCAGCACAATGCCAGTTCCGGGGTCAAATGTAGAGGAGAAAATAGTTGAACCTTCTTCAGAAAATACTGAGGCATTCACAGTTAGTGGTGGCAACTTTTATATGAAACCAAATATTATAAAAGTAAAACAGGGTGATACTGTTGCTATTACTTTCAAAAATGATGGTGGCACGCATGACTTTAGGATTGATGAACTTGGAGTGAAGACAGCGCTTCTTCAAAGTGGGGGTCAGGAGCAAGTCACTTTTGTTGCTAATAAAAAGGGGAGCTTCGAGTATTATTGTTCTATTGGTCAACACCGTCAGAACGGCATGAAGGGCACTTTGGTTGTTGAGTAAGTAGCCACTATTAAAGACAGAAAATCATCTGTAGCAAAAAGTCCGACACGTAGTGTCGGACTTTTTGTATGTTGACGAAATCAGGCTTTCTGCTATTATCTATGGCGTGTAGATCAAAGACAGTGGGGGACGAAAGTCTTAATAATCCTGCCGAGGTCGAAATCTCTCTACACTTAAGTTAACAACAAAAAATTATGGCAATATCAAAAGACAAGAAGAAGTCTATTGTTGCCTCATTCAAAGACATTCTCTCTGACGCGAAGTCAGTAGCGTTTGTTCAGTTCAATCGCCTCACAGTGAAAGACGCAATTGCGCTTCGACGTGCCCTCCGTGCGGAAGGTATCACCTACAAAGTAGGCAAGAAGACATTGCTCAAGCGCGTGCTCACAGATCTTGGTATCAAAGGTGAACTTCCTCCTCTTGAAGGAGAGATCGCAATCGCAGCGAGTACTGATGCTATGGCACCAGCTCGTGTGGTATATGAATTTCAAAAGTCACATACTGACATGATCACTCTTGTCGGCGGCGTATTTGAAGGAGACTACAAAGACAAACAAACTATGGTTTCTTTGGCGACGATTCCATCTCGCGATGTATTGCTTTCACAAATTGCGTATCTCCTAAAGAGTCCTATGCAAAGATTAGCAATCGCCGTGGGTGAAGTGTCAAAGCAGAAGAGCTAAATCTATTAACTTTTAATTTAAAATTATTATGGCAAAATTTGATTCATTTCTTACTGAACTCGAAGGAGCATCAGTACTAGAACTAAACGATCTCGTAAAAGCGATCGAAGAAAAATTTGGAGTCTCTGCTGCAGCAGTTGCGGCCGCTCCAGCTGCAGGTGCCGCTGCTGGCGCTGCAGAAGAGAAGGATGCGTTCACTGTGGTACTAGATAGCGCAGGGGAGCAGAAAATCGCTGTTATGAAGGTAGTTAAGGAAGCTCTCGGACTTGGGCTAAAAGATGCCAAGGATCTTGTAGACGCCGCTCCTGCTACTCTTAAAGACGGTATGAAGAAAGACGAAGCTGAAGCTCTCAAGAAAGGTATTGAGGAAGCTGGCGGTAAAGTTACTCTTAAGTAATTTAACTAAAAAATTAAACAAAAACACTCCTGTTGACAGGAGTGTTTTTGTTTCGTATTCTTTAATTGAATTAAACATTTTTTCATTCACTAAAACCTTTATGTATGAAAAAGATTACCTTACTTTTGTCATTATTTTTATTTACCGGTCTCCTGTTTGCTCAAAGTGAGCAAACACAGAAACCTGCCACTATCGCAGAGCAAACAATCGTCTACCCCAATCCAGTAGAAAGTCTGAACCCGGTTAATGTAACTCTTCCATTGGGCGTGGAAGTTAAAGCGGTTTCTTTTGTAAAAATGAATGGGTGGGAGCTTATCAGTTGGTCAAGGGTGAATCAAAACCAGCAACAGTTAAGATTGTCGCTACCAGAAATGAGCACCGGGGTTCATGCGGTAAGGCTTGAGCTCAAAAAAGGTGGTTTTATTACAAAAAAACTTTTAGTAGTAAGATAACTATGTTTACCGGGAAGCCCCTTGACTCAGGGGCTTTTTATTTCGGCACACAATAGGCTTGGACACAAGGGGAAGTAGAGGACTATAATAGGAGAGTTAATAAGTGGAAAGCTAATTAAATAATACAGAGAAATGGATATTCTAGCAAAACTCTTCGGTGGGGCCTCTCGTGTCAAAATCATGCGTCTTTTTCTTCTCAATCCCGAGCAAGGTTTTGAGAGTGTTGATGTGGCAGAGCGTTCTAGGCTTAGCTCTTCCGCTACTCGCCAAACAATTGCTCAATTAGGAGCTATGTCGCTCATCAAAAAACGAGCTTTTGTCAAAGAGGTAGCCAACAAAAGAACAGGCAAAACAAAGAAGAAGCGAGTACAGGGATGGTTCCTCAATCCAGAATTTCCCTATATTAGTGAAATGAAGGCCTTACTCATTGAAGGGGATTTTTTCAAACATGATGAGCTGATCAAGAGATTTCGCCCCGCAGGCAAGGTCCAACTCCTTGTTGTCTCAGGTGTTTTTATTCAGCAAAGTGATAGTCGTCTGGATGTACTTCTAGTGGGGGACAATATAAATAAAAAGTATGTTCAAAAAGCCGTTTCAGTCCTGGAAAGTGAGCTTGGCAAAGAGCTCTCCTACGCTGTTTTTGACAGTACTGACTTTAAATATCGAGTTTCTATGTATGACAAGCTTCTCCGCGATATGTTTGAGTTTCCGCACCAACAGCTCTTAGCTTCAAAGGAGTTTTCCACCTTCACTTTCCCAAATTAGGCCAGTTGGGCTATAATATAGGTACTACTCGTTTGGGCTTCCCCAGGAGTATTAGTAATTAACAGTTTTTCAATATGGCGCTAAAGCGCTGAACACATATGCTCATACAAACATGGAGTGAAGTATTTCGGGTGTCATTACAAGGCCTTTGGTATGGTTTTGTACAGACATTCCCAAAGATTTTACTTGCCGTTATTATCTTTATACTTGGATGGATCGTGGCTTCAACACTTTCCAAGATTATTACTTCAACGCTTGATGCTCTAAAGCTCGACAAACTCTTCAAGAGTGCTGGGGCTGAAGAAGCTCTAGCTCGTGCTGGATGGCGCCTACACATTGGGAAGTTCTTTGGCGAACTCGTAAAATGGTTTGTAGTTATCGTTTTCTTGGTTGCGTCTCTAAACATTCTTAACCTTGATCAAGTAACTATGTTCCTTCAGCAAGTTCTGGCTTACATTCCAAACATTATCATTGCCGCTCTTGTTCTCGTTGCCGGTACTCTCCTTGCTGACTTTGTTCGCAAGTTGGTTTCTGGCGGTGCATCAATGGCCAATGTACGTAGCGCAAAGATGCTAGGAAGTATTTCTTACTACGCTATCTGGATCTTGGCTGTTGTTACAGCTCTCGACAAACTTGGTATCTTCGGATACTTTGGACAAATAATCTTTACTGGTCTAGTTGTAATGCTCGCTCTCGCTTTCGGACTATCATTTGGTCTCGGTGGCAAAGAAGCTGCAGGACGATGGATTAATAAGATTTCTGAAGATCTAGGAAAATAATAGCCCCTATTTCTAGTCCCAAAATAGCCCTCCGCCAGCTGGCGGATTGGGCTATTTTGTTTACCTGTGGGCAAGATAAACCAATTACTTGACAGTGGTTTCTGCCTCGTATACAATGTGCCCACTTATGAGTAACTACGAAAAAGCAACCAATATCTAGGGCCTACGCCACAGACATGTTGCGCCGCCCTATGAAGGCGGTTTTTTCGTCCAAAATCATAAGCGTTGTTACTTGATAACAAAATCCTGTCCCACTCTTAGTTCGTATAAAAATACTAACTGCAGGAGAGGGGAGACAGATGTCGAAATATATGGCAAGCGGTTGCCAATATGGAGACAAAATAAGTAAGCAAACTACATTCCTTAAGCAAGAATGTAGTTAGAATGATTTCTAGATTTCCTAATAGGAAATTAAGAGCATATGGCGGATGCCTTGGTTCTACATGGCGATGAAAGACGTAGTATGGCTGCGATAAGCTTCGGGGAGGTGCCTAACAACCTTTGATCCGGAGATTTCTGAATGGGGAAACCCAATAGAGTAAACCTCTATTATTTTGACACGTAAGTTGTCATTATGCGCACCTCGGGAAGTGAAACATCTCAGTACCGAGAGGAAAATAAAAAAATGCGACGTAGTCGCGACATTCCCCAAGTAGCGGCGAGCGAAAAGGGAACAGCCCAAACCGGAGCATCATGCAGGATATGACAAAACAATTTATTGTTAGTTGTATCCTGCATGATGCTCCGGGGTTGTAAGGCAGTGAGTCTCGTTTTACGAGAAAAGTTACAAAATGTATGTATAGAAAAAGTTGTTGGAAACCAACACCATAGTGGGTGATAGTCCCGTATTCGAAATACATATATCTTTTTATCACTGTTCTTGAGTACTTCAGGACACGAATAGCTTGAAGGAATCCACCAGAACTAACTGGTAAGGCTAAATACATTGTAGAGACCGATAGTGAACTAGTACCGTGAGGGAAAGGTGAAAAGTACTCCGAGAGGAGGGTGAAATAGTACTGAAACCATATGCTTACAAGGAGTCGGAGCGGGTATTTATATCCGTCACGGCGTGCCTATTGAAGAATGAGCCAACGAGTTTATGCGTGCGGCTTGGCTAAGGAGTACAGCTCCGGAGCCATAGCGAAAGCAAGTGTTAATAGCGCGTCTGCCCCTCGGGGCGGTCGTACACATAAGACCCGAAGCCAGGTGAGCTATCCATGAGCAGGGTGAAGGTGTGAGAAATCATGCTGGAGGCCCGAACCGGTAGATCGTACAACGTCTTCGGATGACTTGTGGATTGGAG
>ERZ1292625.3332-Hain-H41-01um-R1-3332-length-13264-cov-5_pt1 | contig 13264 bp, 10 predicted proteins | sample MGYA00564400_ERZ1292625 | MGnify/ENA primary metagenome ERZ1292625 (study PRJEB36523, sample SAMEA6512639) | groundwater metagenome | collected 2019-01-08 | study: AquaDiva: Metagenomics assemblies of 32 groundwater samples | reverse complement strand
CTGCTGAAAGGGGCGCACAACCCGCGGGTAGATCCCGAGGAACTGGCCACCGAAGCCAAGCAGATCGGCCGAATCTGCGATGATCCGGCCATTCGCCGCCGCAAGATCGGCGTGATGAACTCGGCCGATTTCGAGGGTGCCCAGTTCGAGATGAACTACCTGATCGAGCACATCGCGGTCACCGGCCAGAACATGGTCGTTGGCGGGGTGGGAAAGGTGCTCAAGACCCTGATCTGCGGGGTGGACATGGGAATCTCGATCGCCAGCGGATCGCCGTTCCTCGGCCAGTTCCGCGTCCCAGCCAGGCAGCGCGTCGCATTCCTGTCCGGCGAGTCTGGCGAGTTCAAGTTGCAGGACGTCGCCCGACGGGTGTGCGCCACGAAGGAAATCAGCCTTCGGGACGACGTGGACATGCTCTGGGGGTGGGACCTGCCCCAGCTCGCCAAGCCCGATGACCTGGACGCCCTCGGCCGCATGGTCCGCGAAACCGGCACGAAAGTCCTGATGATCGACCCCCTGTACCTCTGCCTGCTCGGGGGGGACGTCCAAAAGCGGCAGGCTTCGAACATCTTCGACATGGGGAGCCTGCTTTCGGAACTGACCGCCCTGGCCCGCGAGCACCAAATCACGATGTGCCTGATGCACCACTGCGCGAAGCATTCGGCCGACCTGTCCAAGCCGCCGGACCTCAAGGATCTGGCCTTCGCCGGGTTCGCCGAATGGGCCCGCCAGTGGATTCTGCTCGGGCGACGGGCCGACTACCTTGACGGATCCGGCCGCCACGAGCTCTGGATGCGGTCGGGCGGGTCAGCCGGCCACGGCGGATTGTGGGGGGTCGATGTCGAGGAGGGCCAGGTCGACGCCCACCTCCGCGGCGAGAAGTGGTTAGTAGATGTGTCCAGCGGAGCCACGGCGAGGGATGAAGCCCGCCAGAAGAAAGCCAGCCAGGTCAGCAAGAAGGCGATGGAGGATATCGATATTCGCGTCGAGAAGTTGCGAAAGAGCTTCCGGGCCTACCCGCAAGGCGACACGGAAAAGATCCTTCGAGAGGGGGCCGGGCTCAACCCGAAGGCGTTCGAAGGGGCCCTTGAGGTTCTTCGCCAGCGGGGCGAGATCGAGGAAATTCTGGTGGTCAAGAAGAGGTGGAGGTTCCCGGGCTGGCGGCCGACCGAGCATCTCCGCGGCCTCGACGACGAGCGCCCCCTGTTGGCCGGCACTTCCCCAGAAGGTGGAACTACCTCAGACAGTTCCGGCTTCGAAGGAGAATGACCGCGCGTTCCACCATCCAGAAATAGTGGAACTTCGTGGTGAGTTCCACAATGTTCCACTAGTTCCACCTTCGAAAGAAACGAGAAGGCCCGGAATTGCGCCAGGGCTCGTTTGAGGCCCTTTAGGCTCCAAGGACACCACCAGACCCCGAAAACGCTTCCTGGGGCATCTGGAGGCCCTTAAGAGAATGGTGGAACTCGTTCCATGTCCCCCAAGATACCGGAACTTTCAATGTTCCACCGAAACGGATCAAATGATTGTGGAACTGGCCCCCATAAAGGGAGCCAGTAGTTCCACAATCTTTTTGACCGTTTCAGAATGGTGGAACTCGCCGACAGTTCCACAATGAGTTCCACAGAGTTCCACTAAGTTCCAGTATCGCTGTAAGTCTATAAAATAGCCAAACTCGGAACTTGGGATATGTAGGAACCGGGGATAGGTATAGGGTTCGGGCTGCGCTACGTGAGGGGGATGGTTCAGATTCTGGGGGTCTAGAAAACGCATAGGGTCCCCCTAACACATTCAAAGCAAAGGGGTTGAGTAGACGTCGAGCGCCACCATGTGGGCAGATGGGCGCAGATCTATGTGAGATAGCTCACAATGTGAGATAGATCACAAACCATTTCGGTCTAAGCCCCATGTCCATATCTTGCAGTGGTTTACGTCGGCAAGAATTCCCAAATCGAGACGAGTATCTAGTTTGTGGCCGAAGTGAGCCCATCAAACCCCCGACCTTGGAGAGACCATGCGACACGAAACACCCATCGAAGAGCAGGAACGCCCTGCTCCCGAGCGTAGCGACTATGCGATCATCAGCGGCAAGCGGGTTGTGACGGGAGACGTGCTGGTGGACTTGGTCGAGCAACGGGTGGTGCTATTCGGCTACCGCATCCCGGACGAGATGGATGGCGACCTGGTGGCAGTGACGACTCTCTCGGGCCAGATCCTGCCCCCGCTGTACCACTTGGACGAGCTTGAGGCTTAGGCCCGCGTCCCAAATCGAGACGAGTATCTACAGTGCCGGGGGTTGCCCGGCACGACCCTTCACCCCTGACCTTGGAGACCTGCAATGACCATCGATTCGCTCAAAGCCCATGCCGACCTGATCGCCATGGCCATCGAGATCCGCAAGCTGATCGACCAATACGACGAGGCCCAGAAGAGCAACGACAGGCCGTCCGCCGATGAGGACATCCTGCAGGCCCTGATCTTCGAGGAAGAGGCGACCATCAACGACCTGTAGGACGGGCCGGGGTCGGACGCCAGCCGCGAGGTTTGGCGTCCCTCCCTGTCCCTTCCCCCCTGACCCTGACCTTGGAGAAAGCCCGTGTATACCCCGTTCCGCATCAACGACCGCTCCCTGACCTCCCGCCAAGCAGCCGAGAAGTTTGCCGCCGAGGAGCTTGGCCGCAAGGTCGGATGCGTCCTTCGCAACCCTGACCGGCCGCTTGGCATCCGCTTCCAGCTTGTCGGCGGGAGCAAAAGTCCCACTTCGAGACTCGTATTCCTTTTGTCCGATTCACCCCCACTTGGAGACCTGACCATGCCCGCCATCATCATCACCCGCGACCTGACCAACGACCTGGCCCACGAGCTCGGCTTTGCCCCCGGCTGGCGGCACATCGCAGACCAGCGGTTTGTCGTGGCCTGTGCCCTCCGCCAGAGCTGGGTTCGTTACGGGACGTCGTTCGCCGTGCTCCCGCTGTCGCTGTGCGACCTCGCGAGTATCCCGGCTGCGCGGCCGGTCATTATGTCCCTCCTAGGTGCGGCTTAGGTAGCCCGCTGGCCAGCCCCTGGCCGAACGCTGGGGGCTTGCCGGTGGTTTCCCTTACCCCTCTTGGAGAGATCCCGTGGAAAAGCACACACCTGGACCGTGGACGCTCAAGCAGGAAAGCGTCGATCCCGAATGGCACATCATCACGGCCGCGAGGGGTCGGATCATGGCCAATATCCACATCGAACCGGGCAACGCGATGGACGGCGCGAACGCCCGGCTTATCGTCGCCGCGCCCGACTTGCTGGCCGCGCTCAAGGCGCTGGCCAACACCATCGAGCCGATCTATCGCGACACGCATCAGGACCAGCGGGACGCGCACGCCGTGGCGCTGGCCGCGATCGCCAAGGCAGGTGGGGCATGATCGACCCGCTTAATTCCCCCCTGACCGCGGCCGAATGGGCGGATTACTGCCGCCGGCAAATCGCGGAAAGCCGCCCGCCCCGCGTGCCCGCGAAAATGGCCGACCTGGGGAAGCACCGGCAAACGATGTTGCTCGCGGGGCTGGACTGCTTGCCCGGGCAACGCGACTTGTTCGAGACCGACGGGCCGATGCCACTTCCGCCCTCTCACGGATGAGGGGGCGCGGGTGGCTTTCGATCCCGAGGACTTGGAGATTCTCTCATGTTGTCCGCCCTTCAACCGTTGTGGGATTTCTTGCGCCGCCGCACGGCCGAGTCGATCCTTGCCGGCGTTTCCGACGCGACCGCGGCCCTGGCAAAGGGTGCCGAGGCCCAGCCGAGCGACGCGCCCGAGCCCGTGATTTTGCTGCTCGACGGGCCGCCCAAGCCCGCGAAGCGAAAGGCGGGTGCGTGATGGCCTGGTTCGACTCCCAATGTTACGCGTGCGGCAAGATGGAATGCGACGACACTTGCCCGCGCGTCATCAACAATCGCGGGGGAAACGCCCCCGAGCGGGCCCGTGAAGCAAATCGCCAGCTTCCGCCCGGGCAGAGGGGGGAGGGCCGGATCCTCCAAGCGAAGAGGGCAGCCGCCCGCGCAGTGGCATATTGTCGTTTCAGTCCGCGCCCTGGCGCGAACGAATGCGAATCGTGCGATGCCCAGATCGAACTGGCCCGCGAATGGTGCACGCGTTGCGGCGCGACGCTGGCCGCGGCCGACATCTTCCGGGACGACGACGCATCCGGCGGGGACTTCGAGCGCCCCGGACTGTGGGATGCGATCGAGGCCCTTGGCCGGGGGGACGTTCTTGTGGTCGAGAAGGCCGACCGGCTAGCCCGCAGTCTGTACCTCGACGAGTGGATTCGATCCGAAGTTGCCGAGCGCGGGGCGCGGATCGTGGCCATTCGCACGCCGACCGACGACACGCCCGAGGGGGTGCTCTTGCGGCAGATCCTCGCAGCGTTTAGCGAGTACCGAAGGAAGGCCGACGCTTTGTTGACCCAGGCGAGATCCCGCCGGCATCAGGCCAGCGGGAGGCGCATGAGCGCGAATCTCCCGTATGGTTGGGCGATCGATCCTGACGGCCCGAAGGTGGTGAACCGCGCGGACGGCCTAGCCCGGCCGGCACGAATGATCCCGTGCGAAGCCGAACGGGCGATCATCGCGAAGATCCTGGACCTTTCAGCCAAGGGGCTGGGGAGCCAGAGAATCAAGCGGGTGCTCGAAGGGGCGGGCATTCCGTTCCGGGGACGTGAGACGTGGGCGCGTAAGACAATCACCTCGATTCTGAGAAGGGAGCAAGGTGCACCATGAAGATCGAAAACGCTTGGTTCTGCGAGAACTGCGGCCGATCGGGGCTCGTCGGCATTCACGAGAACGCCGGTGTAATGGAAGCCTGTCGGACCGTTCTCGACGCCCACAAAAGCCGATCCCCCGACTGTGAATCCGGCTTGCATCGCATCCGCATCCTCGACGACATCAACGACGACGTCCGCCAAATCCAAGGCTTTAATTTGCCGGGAGGTGCGCTATGACGCTTCCCAAGTCCAATCCCAACTGGCACGGGACTTCCAAGCTGCTCGCCCTGCCCCGTTTCTTCTGCCCGAAGTGCAAGGAGCCCGTCTCGTACTGGATCGACGAAGACCTTGAAGAGGTGAACTTCGCGCCGTGCTTCTGTGGCCAGAAGTTCCCGCCCGTCGGGGTTTGTGCGTTCACCGAGGAGTACCCTGCGATCAGCTACCAACAGGTGGATCGGCCCTAGTTCGGCGTGGCGAACAACTGCTTTCGCAGCCGTCTGTTGTAATCGCCGATGGCCTTCCCGGACTTGATGTTCCGGTGTCCCGAGTCGAACATCCTGCGGCCCTTCTCGGCCACGGCTTCGGGATCAATCTTCCGCTCGCGCAGCCAGGCCTGGGCCTTTTCGCGGTTCGCCATGAACTTCGATTCGGCCTCGGCCTGTCTCGCGTTGAGGCTTTCCGTGGTCTCGCCCCGCTTTCGGACCGTCTTGGGCTCGGGCGCGGAGAGGGCTCCCACGTAGTAGGCCATCTCCTCCCCGCTCGCCAGCGATTGGCCGGCGTCGTCCTTGGCCACTGGGTAGCGCTTCAGCGGTTCCAGGCCCAGCGCCTCGCGGGCCGTGCCGATCAGCAGTCGCTCGCGTTCCGCGCGGTCGGGGACTTCCTTCCGCAGGCGGGTGAGCTCCTTCCCGTAGCTCTCAAACCGCTTCATCTTCATTTCCATTTCGGGCGTGATCGTCCCGTGGAGTTTGGCGGATTCGTACTCCTGGCTCATGCCGTTGGAAGCCTCATAGAAGGCATCGAGGCTCCGTGAGTACTCCTTGCGGAACGTCACCCCGCCCGTCGTCATACTGGCGGCCGCCGCGCCGGGCTTCCCCGCGATCAAGTTTCCCGCCGCGTCCGAAACTCGGCTGTACGCGCCGCCGCTCACTCCGCTGGCAATGTGCGTCAGTTTCGCGGGAGAGACGCCCAGTTCCTTGCCGAGGGCCATCATCACGGCATCGTCATAGCCCGTGGTCTGATCTTCGGGCTTGAGCTTTTCGAGCGAGTGGGGAACGATCGGCTTGCCCCGGAACGTCGAGTAGTTGAAGGTCGCTTCGACCCCCGCTTTGATCGCGGGAATGTTGACGGTTTCCTCCGCGAGCGTTCCGCCCCAGGCCGCGGCCCCCGAGGGGAAAAGCTGCTCGCGCAGATCCTTGAAGCCTTGGGGGTCCTCTCGCTGGAGGTACTCGCCCAGGCTTTGCCCCAGTTGCACGAACGAGCCCCAGTTGTCGGCGTGCGGGATGCGGGCGACCGGGTTCCCTTCCTTGTCCGCGAATGTGGCATACTTCCGCAGCCAGGCCGGCTTCTCCTTATCGTCGTCGTCCTCGCTCCGCAGCCAGGCCATGAACAGGCCCGCCCCCATGAACGCCAGCACGCGCGGCAGCATGGCCTTCACGCCGTTCTCGCGGAAGGTGCGCAGGAACTTGTCGCGGCCTTCCCAGCGGGCATTCCAATAGGGGAGGATCGCGTTGATGTACTTCCCCCAGGTCCCCATCCGGCGGAAGTCCAGCGTGACGTCGTGCGCCGCGTTTATGGCCTCGCGCAGCACCCAAGCCGGAATGTCCTCCACGCCTTGCGCGGCGATCCGGTCGCGGGTCCAACCGCGGTTTCGCAGCGCGGCCTGGAACTCGGCCAGCCGCGGGCCGGCATCGGATGCGCCGATCGCATCCTTGAGCGTCTCAAGCGGACTGAGGGCCTTGTCCCCGAGCCGCCGGCCCAGCGTGTCCGCGCCGAACAACCGCTTCACGCCTTTCCCGAGGGATTTGCGGTTGTATTCCAGGTCGGTCCCCAGCTCGCCCCCGTGCTTCTGGAAGAGCTTGACCAGCGAGTCCCCGTTGCCGCCGGCGAGTTCCTTGATGGCCGAAATGGCGTAGCGGGTATACATCTGCATCGGCTGGGTGGCATCGTAGGCCGTCGTCGCTTCCTTCCTCTGGAGGAGGTAGGTCTGGAAGTCCTTGAGGGGATTCGTGACGGCTCCAAAGCCGACGTTGAGCCCCGTTGCCCCGAGCTTGAATGCCTGATTGGCCATCTGGAGCGGCTTGAGGACCATCGGGATTACGGTCGGGTCCATACTTTCCAGGGCGAGCTGCAGCTCCGAGTTGAGCACGATCAGGTGGGGGCCGTCCGGGCCGTTGACCCGCACGATTTGCTTCTTCGAGTTGGGCATGAAGACCGGCCGGAAGATCATCAGCGTTGCCGCTTGGTCGGCGTCGTCCAGGGAATCGTGGTCCACCCCCAAGTCCTTGAGCTGCTTTTTCACCTCGGCCAAAGAGAAGAGGGTCGCCTTTAGATCGGGCGGGACTTCCTCCCAGAGAGATCCCAGGCCCTTAGTCTCCTTCACCATGCGGAAAGCCGCGTCGAGGACTTGCTGCTTGGCCACGGCCTGGTAGATCAGCAGCGCCTTCTCCATCGTCCCCGCGATCGGGTCGATAACTTCCAGGAACGAGCCCGTGCGACTCTTCACGGGGTTCCCGCCTTCCAGGAAGCTCGGCCCTCCGGTCGCCTGGCTGGTCTCCTGGGCGCGGAACAGCGGGACATAGTTCCTGTAGGCGGCCAGGATTTTCAGCCCGTCTTCCAGCGGGATCACGCCGCCGGCAACACCCACCCGGATAAGGTCGTTGTTGAACTTCGTCACTCCGTCGCCGGCCTGCACCCAATGGGCATTGTGCTTCCCCGCATCGTAGACGGCCTGGGCGTCGGCCTTCGTGATGCCGGGGGACTTCTTGGCATCGAGGGCTTCGAGGGCGTGGCGGGCGTAGATCCAGGAGGTGAAGTCCTGGCGTTCGGCCGGCGGGACCATCGCCAGGCTCTTTGTGAGCGGGTCGCCGATCGTCTTGAAGCCGTCCTCACCCATCGTGAACACCCCGTCCTGGATGGCGCTCAGGGCATACCGCGCGGCAGACTTCCCCTGGGCCCGGGCGATCGCGGTCGGCCCCTCGCCGGCCTTCCGGCTAAAGCCTCGCTTGCGGGCCTCGGCCTCGAACCGCGCGAGCGGGTGCAGGGCATCCTTGAACCGGGTGTAAGCCGCGGCAAAGACCTGGTCGAACTTCGTGCGAATCCGTGTCCTCAGAGGAACTCCCACGGCGGCCTTGGGGCTCCCGTCTTGGACAAGTTGGGCATCCACGCGGGCTTTCGCCCCCTGGTCGTAGTAGCGGTCGATCAGTTTGCGGTTCTTCTCCAGGAGCTTGGTCTCGCGGCTGTGCCGGCCCAGCCAGGCGTCGAGGTGCTGCGTGAAGTGCGGAGCGGCTTTGGCGGCCGTGGCCGGGTCCTGCGTCAGCCTGATCCGCATGTACTCGGCGAACCCTTCCGATTCCCGCATCAGCGTGGGATCGTAATCGAGCTGCTGGAGTTCGATGATCGCGGCCAGCGGCAGGCCGTCCATGACGTCGGTCGTGTTGTCGAGGTGATGGGCGATCTCGTGCGACGTGACTTCGACGGGGTGCAACTGGTTGGGCTGGAGCCGCACGACTTCGGCGTGCTTCTTGTACACGCCCAGGGCATCGCTCGGGAGCTTCCCCGTCCGCACGGGAATCTCCCAATCGCTTTCCAGGGATCGCACGACCTGGGCCACGGAGATGGGCTTTTCCTTCGTGCCGACTGGTTGGGTGGACGGCCGCCGCCCCTGGCCGACGCGCGGCACGCTGGCCCCGGCGCCAGGCGTGAGGTACTGCTCGTCCCCGCCCCGCTTCTTGCCACGATGGGCCGCCTTGAGGGCTTTGAGGTCCCCGCTCATCAGGGCCGCGAGCACCTCGGCCTCCGAATCCTGATCGCCGGCTTTGAGGTAGGCGGAATCGCCCCCCTTCTGCCCCAGCCCGCCGTGCCTGCGGAGGTAATCCACCGCTTCGTCGATCATGGCCTCCTTGGTGGGCTTGGGCGCCGTGGGCTTGCGAAGCTCCCGGATGATCGACTCGGCGACGTTGTCCTTGTCGAGCCCCAGGCCGGGATACATCCTCACCTTTTCGGTCTGGTCGCTGAGCCGGCTGACTCGCTTGGCCAGTTCCTCGGGAGGCGTTTGCAGTGCCTCCTTGGGGACCTTCTGGGCGATCTTCACGGGGTCGCTGGCATAGTCCAGGCCCGCTTCGTCAAGCCGGTCGAAGTCCCGCCGGGAAAGCTGGATGTCCTTTCGCAGGGCAATCCGTTGCCGCTCGACGTCCTCCCAGACCTTGGAGTTCATCTCGTACAGGCCATCGACCGCCTGCTTGAGGTCGTGCGGGTTGATCGACTCGGCCTTGGCCCGCTCATTCAGGAGGTCGTTCAGCTTGCCTTCGGGGAGTTCCTGTGCCAAGGCACTGTTGGCCACCTCAGGATTGCTGGGCGGGAAGCTGATCTCGCTGACATCGACCCCCTTCGCCTTCGGGGCCTTGTAGGGCTTCTTGGTGAGCGGCTCGGGCTTCTTGCCCCCCTCCAGATCGCGGGTCTCCCCGGTCAGACCAACCCGGCCACCTTCGCCCCCTGCCCTCGCGATCCCCGCCTCGGCGGCCCTCGCATCGCTTCGCACCTTGTTGCGGGCGATGGTATAGAGCCAGGTCTTGAAGGCTCCCTCGCTCTTCTTCCTGCCCTCGGGGACTTTGAAGGTGTGGGCGGCTGGCCCCAGTGCTTGCGAAATGGCCCAGGCGGCGTTGTCGTACGCATCGGACTTCGAGAGCCCCAGCCCCTTCTTTTTGCCCCGTGCGAAGCCGACCAGCGGGCCCGGCTTCTCCAGCGTGCCAATGTACTTCTTGTAGAGTGCGGCCGCGGCGTCGTCGAAGGCGGCTTCGCCAGGCTTCCCGTCCTGCAGAGCCACCATGTGGGCTTCGTCGGTCCCCGCCCTGAAGACTCGCTTGGCCACGGGCTTGGCGTTGGGATCGGCCGGCAGTTCGGCAACGCTCGGCGGCGTCTCGGCGCGATGAGGAGCTTTCGGTTGAGCGGGGGCGCTTCGAGCGTTCTCGGCTTCTTCCTTTGCTGATCTCCATTCCGTTTCTGCCGCCCTGATCGCTTGTCGCGATTTCCCCCTTCTGGCGGCTTCCGCTTCGACTTCGACTTGGTTCGGCCAAAACCCAGGGGACTCCTGCCCGTGCATGATGGCGATCACGTCCCGCAGGAACTCCTCACGATCTTGCGGGTTTTCCGGCATGGCCCCAGGTTGATCGGAGGCGGTTGCCGTGAAGATCCGCTTGGGCTCGCTCGGGGGCGTTTCCTCGCCGCTCGCCGGTGGTGTCTCGGGGGCAGTCGCAGGGTTTGCGGCAGGCTCGAACACGATGCCGATGTGTTCGGCCCCATTCTCGTCCTTCACCAGCCATTGCCGCTCCTCGGGCGAGAGGTGACTCGGCGCGTCGTGTTCGTGCAGGAACGCCCGCTCGCCGTCGGCCGTCTTGAGCACCAGCGCGTCGAACGCTTCCTTGGGCAGCCCGGTTTTCTTGCGGAGATCCCGCAGGGAAATGGCCGTGCCCTGGGGGCCAATGCTGACCGCGACGTTGGCCAAGTCGGCGGGCGTAGAAACCTTCGACTCCCCGCGGCCCTTACTTGTCAGGACTTCAGGATTGATGAACGCCCATTCCGTTTCTCCCAAGATTCCGCCGCGCACTGCGTCATACCCGGCTTTCCGCAGGGCTTCATTGGCCGCAAAATGGGCAGCGTTGGCGTCTCCACCCGCTGGTCGCAGCTTCGAGTAAAGCAGGTTGTAAACTTCCTCGCCTTTTCCCAGTCGCCCATCACTCGGTTCCGCCTTGATGCCGTTCACCGCAAAGATCCGGGCCTGCTCGTCCGCAGGGATCGCAGCGTCTGCGTTCCAAACGCGAATGTCACGATTGGGTTTAGCTTCGTAGACCTGCCCGCCGCCGTGCCGCCCGCTGACCCAGTTTTCTGCGGCTGATCGCTGTTCGTCGAAGTAGATGGCAGGCCCCATGACGGACCGCTTGCCGGTGACCGTCTTTCCCACCTCGAACTTCTCGATCTTTTCGGGCGATCCGTGGAAGAGCGGCGGAACTTCCTCTTTGGGCAGGGGCAAGGGCGGGGTCTCGGCCGCGGGCGAATAGTCCGACGTGGCCTCGACCGGGGTCTGGAAGAGCTTCCTGGCAGGCCCATCCAGCCCATCCAACCGCACTTGGCCGGCTGGGCGCTCCGTGGGGGCCTGCTGAGGGGCCTCGGGCGGTGCGGATGCCTCGGGAGCCGCCTGGGGCGCGGCCTTGTCCTGACGCATCTGGGCGACTTTGGAGGCCAGCGTGGCGGCTTCCGTGGGGCTCAGGGAGTTCAGGCCTTTCCGCCACTCGGGGACCCGTTTGTCGAGCTGCTTCGCCAGTTCGGCCGCGATGGGGTCCGTTTTCTCATGGAAGCCCAGCCAAAGTTGGACGGTCGTGGGCGTGGGGACATGGTTCGGGCTGGTTACCGGCTCAGGTTCTGCCTTGGCTGGCCGCTTGAAAATGGGCCGCCTGGCGGGCCTGCTAGGCGTGGGCGTGCTAGCCAGGGGGGGCGTGCTGGCTTGCGGCGAAAGATCGTCGGCAACCGGCTGCCCGGCCATCGGTTCGTCGGGCTTGTACCCCGTGTTGGCCGCGGCGGGCTCGATGGGCAACGGGGCCGCAACCGGGCCGAATCCCCATTTCACGGGATCGCTGCCCCGCGCCCGGATCTGAGCGGCCAGGGCATTCATGGCCGGGCGGTCGAAGCCGATCAGCGCCCGGCCGTGGACGCCGAGGAGCTTTTCCAGGTTGCCACGCGTGGGGGCCTGCGCGAACCTTTGGGCGAGGCCCGGCGCGGCGACGACGGCTTCCGCCACTCCCGGGCGGGGAACGTCGCTGACCGGCTCAGCCTGAGTCTGTTCGCCCGCTTCGTCGAGGGTGAGCTCGCCGGAAGGCTGCTCGGTGGCCGGCGCGGCCGGCGCGGGGGCGGGGGCCTGTCGGCGGGCGACTTCCGCCTCAAGCTGGGCAATAAGCTGATCGGCTCGCTCCAGGCCCCCCTCGGGACGTTGTTCGCTTGGAAGAGCGGCAACGTTCTCTCGGAGTCGCCTGGCGGTCGCCAGCATTCCGTCAAGTTCGTCAGGGTCAAGGTCCACAAATTCATCTGAGGGAGTCGCCTGGGGTGTGGGTGGTGCTTCCGTGGGCGGGTTGTCCATGCCGGTCGGAGCCGGCTGCGGGTACTTCTCGACGTGCGCCCGTCGCTGTTGCTCGACTTGGAAGCGCGAGAGGAGGGCCTTCGTCCTCTCGGCGTTGTCCGCGAACTCCTGGTATCTACCGAGGTCCGCTCGCTTCTTGGCCGTGGCAGCGTCTTTCTCGAAGGTGGCCAGCGCTTTCTTGCCTTGCGCCATGAACTCGTCGAGGGTCGCATCCGACATGCCGGCCAGCTTGAGGGCTCTGGGATCAAACCCGCGGGCTCCGGGCTGGTTGACCTGTCCGGGGCGAAGGGCTGGGATCGTGCCGGGGTCGATCTCAACTCGCGGGGCGTCGATAGCACCCATCGGCCCGCCCAGAACCGCGCCGGCAGCAAACTCCTGGAACTGCGTCTCGGGGTCGAACGCTTTGAGCCACAGTTTTGGGTCGCTGTCGGCGTAGCCCGAGAGCAACCGCGTGAACGTCCCCTCGACCGCTTCCGTGATCCCCTCGGCCAGCGCCCCGCCCAAAGCCTGCTTGGCGCGACTGCCCGTGAAGACCTTCGTCCCCACATTGGTCAGGTTCTTGGCCAGAGTGGACTGGAAGGCTTTCGCGGCCAGCGGGTTGCCGCGCAGGAACTTGCCGGCGAAGGGGATCGCCTCAAGGGCGCTCGTGACCGTGCCAACCAGAAGGGATTCCGCGCCCGCTTCGGCGGATGCGGTTTCCAGGTCCGCCCCGGCCGCCATCTTGCGCCGGATGGCTTCGTTCTGGTGGCCTCCAGCCCCAAGCGCTCCTCCCAAGCCACCGCCGACCGCCATCTGGCCGACAAGGCTTGTGCCGCCAGTCGCGGCCGCCAAACCAACCTGCGCGGCCAGTGTTGGGATGGCCTCGCCCACTGTTTCGACCCACCATGTTGGATTGCGCCACCAAGTGCCGTCCGCGGCGGATGCCGCCGTGCTGTCGCTCCTCCGCAGGGTCCGGGAGTTCATCAGGGCCTGCCAGCCGGCACTGGCGTCGGCGAACACCTTTTGGGTCGCAGGGTCCTTGTCGCTGCCCATCGACCCCAGGCCGACAAGCCCTTCGGCCAACTGGATGCCACCGCGGGCAAGGGTCGCTTCTCCCTTGGTGAGTTCCGGGCCACCCGTGCAGGTAAGGTTCTTGCCCAGGCCTGGCGCGCCGGTGAACGCCCCGACTGCCCCCAGG
>ERZ1292625.3331-Hain-H41-01um-R1-3331-length-13264-cov-39_pt1 | contig 13264 bp, 14 predicted proteins | sample MGYA00564400_ERZ1292625 | MGnify/ENA primary metagenome ERZ1292625 (study PRJEB36523, sample SAMEA6512639) | groundwater metagenome | collected 2019-01-08 | study: AquaDiva: Metagenomics assemblies of 32 groundwater samples | reverse complement strand
GATTTTAACTTCAAAAAAGCCTTTGAGGACTATCAATTCTCTCTTGGAGTTTATAGTGACTCTTTCTCCGATTATCAAAAGTTCAAAGACGCATACCTCAAAAACCCAACTCTGACCCTTAAAGAAGATGCCAGAAAGAAAACTTTGGAAATGCTAAAGTCCAGGGATGAGCTCCAAAAAGTCTATTTAACAGCTCTAAGAATGAGACTTGTTGAAAATAATGGACTTACAACCGATGAAAAGGTATCTCTTTTTACCAAAATTGACTCTGAAGTTGCGTGGTACCTTAATCACAAAGGAGGGTACCAGGATGGCGACACTCTGGAAACCCTCTTCAACAAATCCGGCGAGGCGGAAAGCAGGTACAAGTCAAATACTTCGCAGATTGTTTACGAAAGCCTTTTTTATATAAGCCTTGGAGACGAGGTTGATTTAAGAATAACCCAAGAGGCAATTTATAAAAATTTAACAGACACAATTAATATTGGTGTGGCCGAGGGGAAACTTGACATAAACCCTTTCAATAGGTGGTTTTTGGATATAGCCGATGTTATAGGCAAACTTAAGGCCAATGAGGTGTTATCCAAAACCAGTATACAAAAAATGTATGGACAATCCACAGGATCCCCAACTGGTGCCTATAACTCAAGCCTTGTACCGTTAACAAGCTCAATAAAATTATTGTCCCAATTTAACAGCTTTTTAATAGAAGTTTTGACATCGATCAAAAACCAACAAAAATAGATATGGATAACCCAGAACCAAACCAGCCTCAAAACAACAATGTGCCGATAGAGGCGCCAACTGCCCCGCAAACTGAAACCGTGGTCTCAAAAACACCAGCCTTTAAAAAGTTTAAAGAAAATATTGGACCGCTTATGAAAGATGTATTGGCGAGGGTCATGGGCAACAAAAAAATGTTTTATCTGTTATCCGGAATTCTTGGACTTCTTATACTCATTATCATTGTCGGAGTTATATACAAAATATCTGGCAGTTTTACCTCAAAAGTAAAAGTAACTCCGACTCCCACAGCAACCGGCCAAAATATTAACACAGTAAATCAAGAAAACTTAAGCCCCCTAGATAAAATGGAGAATGATTTAAACGGAGTTAAAATTAAAATTGACAATCTAGATGTCAAACAGTTGCCCCTTACCCCCCCTGTTATAAATTACAAGATTAAATTCTAGATACTCCACGAAGCTTGACTTTTAGGGGTTTCACAGGTTAGAATACGGCCTCACCCGTATTCGTACGGGTTTTTTATTGTCCTGCAGAGCAGGATCTGGCTTTGCCAGACCCCACTCGATCAACAGGACACATATGCATAAACTAAGTATTGAACTGCCAAAGCATCGCCTATTCCTGCACTTTCGTGTAGCCAAGAGGCGAAAGTCCGTTGTTGAGGAAGCCATGATAGCCTCAATTTCCCAAGTTAAAAAAAAGTATCACAAGGGAACTCTTATCAGCCGCTTCTTTAGGCACATTTTTGAACACAAAAACATAGGTAAAGTTCTTGGTACAGGTTTGTCTTTAATTGTCATTTTTTCTGCCTATTTTCCTCCCCAATCTGTCGCTTTTGCTCAGGAGGACTTTGTGCCTACAACTGTTGAGACTAGCCTCACACTTATAACCATCAAGGGTATTCAATTCCCAACCCGCGATGTACGAGTTACTCAAGGATACAGCTTTTTCCACCCAGGGCTAGATTTGGACGGCTTCACAGGCGATCCAATCCATTCAATTAAAACCGGACGTGTGGCAAGTGTTTCCTATTCAAAATTTGCTTACGGAAACTCGGTTACAATTGACCACGGGAATGAGCTCACATCGCTTTATGCTCATTTAAGCAAGATTGAGGTAAAGGAAGGCCAAGAAGTAACCATGGACACGGAAATCGGCAAAATGGGAGCAACAGGACGCGCATTTGGAGATCATTTGCATTTGGAGATTTATGACCATGGAAAAGCGATTAATCCTTTAACAGTCCTCTCTCGTTAAGGGCATTTTTCGCAAGCAAAAGTATATATTTTGAGTCTGCAAATTCCAGTAATTTTTCGGCTTCTTCAAAACTAACCCACAAATGATCTGCTTTACCTTCATCGTTTGTTACGTCTCCATCAAACTCTGTTACGAGATATGCTGCAGACTGATACAGGTGATTTGACATTGTCATGTGGATAAATGAATCAAGATGAAACATCTTTTTTACTACAACACTGCATTCCTCCAGAACCTTTCTCTCTGCGGCCTTTTCAAGATTTAAATCAATCTTCTCAACCTTTCCACCAGGAATGATAATATATCCAAAATATCCCTTTTCAGGATGCTTCCTATCTTCCAACAGGAATTTCCCATTTTTAAACAGAAGAAATATCACCCCTTCTTTTTCTGGAAGTCTTTTTTCTCCAACCTCTTTTTGCATAGAAGAATAATCGCACAGAAGCTATCTATTTTCAAGACTCCGCCAAAGATACCATGAAGCAACGGTACGATATGGAGACCAGTTTTTTTCTGCAAACTTGGCTGATTTGACCTTATCCCACTTTTTACCCGTAACTTTCTCAAACCCTTTTTTAATCCCCAAATCCTCAACCGGAAAAATATCAGGGCGGGCTAAGGAGAACATCAAAAACATCTCGGCCGTCCAACGCCCAATTCCTTTAACTGCCACCAGTTCTTTAATTACTTCCTCATCGGGTAATTTATCCAACTTTTGCAATTTGAGATTTGAGTTTTGAGTTTGGATCGCAAGATCCTTAACATACTTTATTTTGGCGTATGAAAGTCCGGCACCTCTGAGTTTAGCCTCAGTCAGTTTCAGAATAGCCTCGGGACTAAAATCCCCTTTACAAAGAAGTTTAACTCTGCCAAAAATAGTAGAAGCCGCTTTCCCCGAAAGCTGCTGGTTTGTTATTGCCGAAACAAGATCCTGAAAATATAAAGTTTTTTTAATAGGACCAATTGTTGGACTTCCCAACTTTTTAATAAGTGGTGCAATATGTTTATCCTTAAGAAGGAATTCTTCCGCTTCTTTCCACATTCATCCCAATTGTAAATTGAAAATTGGTAATTGAAAATTGGGAGTTAGTAGTCCATTCCACCCATGTCGCCTTGTGGCATTTTTAATATTGACTTCGTCTTTTATTCGGACAATAATAAATTATGCCCAACTTCGATATTTTCCCTATCTCCAAACGAGACTTAAGAAAACTTTATTTTAAGGATAAACTTTCAATGTTTCAAATTGCTGACAAACTTGGGTGTACGCACTCCGCAATTGTTTACAAATTCAAAAAATTTAAAATTAAATCCAGAGGGCATTTAGGGCTTACTAAACCAATCAAACTAACCAAAACTGGATTTGAATATCTTTATTATAAAAAGCTCTTTCTCTTAAAAAGATTGCAAACATGGCTCACTGCAGTGAAAGCGGATTAGAAAGAAGGTTTAGAACTTATAACCTTAAATCTAGAACTATAAAAAATCGCGCTTGCAGAATCAAAAAATTTGATTTTTCTGGTAATTTAATTGAAAAAGCATATATAATCGGTTTTAGGCTTGGTGATTTAAACATAATAAAGCGAGTAAGTGTAACTCAAGTGCGCTGTTCAACAACTATTTTTGCTCAAATCAGATTAATTAAACGGCTATTTTCAAAGTATTCCACTCCAAAAGTCGTTAAGTATGTTGACCATAAATTTAAAATTCCAAAATGGAACATTGTATTTCTTGTTAATCGATCATTTAACTTTTTAATCCCTAAGCAAGATGAAATACCTCAATGGATACAGAAAAACAAGCAATTATTTTTTTCTTGCCTTGCTGGATATTCAGACGCTGAAGGTAGTTTTTTAATTCGAAAAGGCAAACCTAAAAATAAAGTCGGTTTTGGTTTATATGAAATTGGATCCCAACAAAAAAATATTATTATTCAAATTTGGGAAAACTTATTGAAATATGGAATACAAACACCTTATCCAATTATAAGCAAAGGGGCTGGGTATACTCAGTCAAATGGCATGAAAAATAATAAAGACTTCTGGCACTTATCTACAGCGAGAAAAGATTCAGTTTGGAGTTTAATTCGAGAAATAGAAGCTTATATAAAACATCCAAACAAAATTAAGGAATTAGCGCGTGTTAAAGAGAACGTAAATCTAAGATTAATTAATAATCCATACCGCTCGGCATAGCTGGAGTTTTATCTTCTTTGAGTGGTAGATCGCAAACCAAACCTTCTGTGGTTAAAACCATCATGGCAACGCTGGCTGCGTTTTGGAGGGCACTTCTTGTAACTTTTACAGGATCAATAATACCCATTTTTGTCATTGAACCAAATTCGCCGGTTAGCGCGTTATAACCATAATCCTTGTCTTTATGAGACTCAACTTTAACAACAACCTTAAGCTCATCATCTCCGGCATTTTTTGCCAACCACTCGATTGGTTCCTGTAAAGATTCCCAAACTATGTCTGCGCCAATTTGTTCATCTCCTTTTGCAAATTTCATTGTTTTGATAACTTCTCTTGCTCTTAAAAACGCGGTTTCCCCTCCCGGAACAATTCCTTCTTCAACTGCGGCTTTTGTTGCCCCAACAGCGTCTTTTACCCTCTCCTTTTTATCATTCAGCTCAATTTCAGTTGCAGCTCCAACATTAATTACGGCAACACCTCCGGAAAGCTTGGCCAGTCTTTCTTCAAATTTTTCCTTATCAAAATCAGAGTCCGAAGCCTCAATTTGCTTTCTCATTGAAGCAATTCTTGCCTCAATTTCCTTTTTGACACCACGCCCTCCAATTATTCTTGCATTATCTTTATCCGCCCAAACTTTGTCGGCTTGGCCCAAATCTGTTACCTCAACCGACTCAAAAGTACGACCCGTATCTTCACTTATTACGGTTCCCCCTGTCAAAACCCCAATATCTTCCAAGAGTTCCTTTCTTCTATCACCAAATCCGGGAGCTTTAATTGCCAGAACATTAAATGTTCCTCTTAATTTGTTGACAACAAGTGTTGCCAAGGCTTCGCCATCAATTTCGTCGGCAATAATTACCAAGTTTTTGCTTACTTTTACAAATTTTTCAAGGAATGGAAGAAGATCGGCAATTGATGAAATTTTCTTGTCCGTTAAAAGAATGTACGCGCTCTCAATTTCCGCTTCCATTTTTTCTGCATTTGTTACCATATAGGCACTGGCATATCCACGGTCAAACTCCATTCCCTCTTTATATTCAATATCGATTGTGAGGCCTTTTCCCTCCTCAACTGTAACCACTCCGTCGCGTCCAACCTTATCCAATGCTTCCGCGATCTTGGCTCCGATTTCAGGATCCCCAGCAGAAATACTGGCAACTTGGGTAATTTCAACTTTCCCTTTTATGGGTTTGGCCATTTTTTTGAGCTCGGCCACAACCGCCTCCACCGCTTTTTCCATACTCTTTTTAATAATCATGGGATTGGCACCGGTTTCCACCTTCTTCATTCCTTTTTGAGTCATGACTTGGGCAAGAAGAGTTGATGTTGTGGTTCCGTCCCCCGCATTGTCATTGGTTTTACTGGCGGCTTCTTTTACAAGCTGAGCACCCATGTTTTCGAATGGATCGGGAAGATCAATTTCCTTGGCCACGGAAACTCCGTCATGAACTATGTTTGGAGCGCCCCATTTTTTGTCCAGCGCAATATTCCTGCCTTTTGGCCCAAGTGTAGTTACAACAGCTTTGGCCACGATATCAATTCCTTTTAATAAAGCCTCCCTTGCATCTTTTCCGAATTTTAATTGTTTTGCCATATTATTTAATCTCTATTGCTAAAACGTCTTCGAACTTAATAAACATATATTCTTTTCCTTCAATTTTGACGTCGTTTCCTCCCCATTTTTTGTAAAGAACGACTTCTTCGACTTTTGCCGGAGATTCAGTTTCGCGCCCGTCTAGATAAATTGAAGTACCAACTGCGATTACTTTTCCTTTTTGAGGTTTTTCACCAGCATTATCTGGCAAATAAATTCCTGAAGCGGTACGCGCCTCCTTTTCAAGGGGTGCGATAAGAAGATATCCTGCGGTTGGTTTTAAGTTAATTTTCATAAAAAATAAATGCTAAAAAATATGAATGCTAAATTTGACATTTGTCTTTTTGGCATTTAGCATTCCTTCTTCTTGAGTGCTTATTCTAATCGAGAAGCCCCAGCCTTGTCAAGACAGTCTTCCCCCAATCATGAGGATGAAAAAGAGCACGAGTGGGAGTGATGGTTTCTCGGGAAATTTTATTTTTCATATATAGGTATTGAATTTTGAAGGCTAACTTTTCGACCACCATGAATAGTGGGTTTTCAGACACATGATTCCTGATTCCTGCTTCCTGCTTCTGAATTTTGACCGACTGTGGCCAAAATTCCAATATCCATTTATTTTTCCAAAGAAACTTTTCATAAGTCTCATCTTTATTTACCAATGAAACAATTTGTGCAATTTCGTGAGCTGTGTAAAGATTCCGGTCAGGCTTACTCCAAGCTATATCTGACTCATCTAACCAAATGTTGATACACAGTCTGTCTTTTTCCTGCTTATTGTTTGGCCTCCGCAAACCAATTCCAAATAACCAAATTAGCAAATATACAAATAGACGCGTTGTCCAGAGCATCCTCTTTCTCGTCACAATCATCAAATCAATATCACTATTTTTACCTGAATTCATCATAGCCAGGGAACCCGTTACAGCAACCATTTTTACAGTTGGAATGAAGGAAAGAATTTTTGAGGCTCTTTCTGCAATTCTAAGTTTTTTTTGCGAAGCTTTTACTCTGGAGATTCTTTTACTTATTAAATCCGCCTTCCCTTTTATAAAAAAAAATCCAGATTTATTTTCTACTTCTACTTTTCTCGCAGAGCGAGACCTTGGTCTGTCTGGCAAAGCCGGACCTAGCTTTGCAAGGCAGGACCATCTAACAAGATCGTCTTTTGTCAGCGGAAAATCAAAAATATCGTGGTAGAAAATTGCGACCTTGTCCATACTGAAGATATATTAACACTTCGTTCTTATTTAGCGACTAAGCCGTATTGAGTAAGTACCTGATTAACCCCAAGTGAAACAGTTTCAAGAGCTTTACTGGCATCTCCTCCTGTATTTACAAAATTAACAGCATCCTCAAAATATTTGGCCATCAGCGAGTTTATGCCTGTTGGTCCGTCAAATGTACGGGAAGCCAAATACCAACTCCTGGCTCCCGGCGCCTGAGTAATAATTGATCCTAATATCGGATGGGCAGAAAGAGTTGTTGCCATATCTACCCTTGAGTAAGGCTCGCCAAAAGTTCTTACTTTTGATGCGCTTTGATAAAATTTTTGTGAAGATTCCTTGGATGACAAAAACTTTAAGAAATCCCAAGCCGCGGCTTTTGCAGTACTTTTTGACCAAACTCCCTCTACCCAGTAAGTTGCGTAAGTAATATCTTTCTCGGATGCCGTGTCTTTTGGAAGCTGTGGAATCGGCACAGTTTTAAACTTAAGGCTTGAGTTTTGGACTGCAATTTCAAATGAGCGCCAGGAAGGGCCAATATACATGGCCAACTTCCCTGCAGCAAATGCTTGAGTAGAAGGCGGAAGTGTTGCATCCCAAACACCGTCGACAGAAGAAAATATAGAGAAAAATGTTAGCGCGTCCTCCGCCGGCTTTCCTGTTGGGACGCTCAAGTCCACACCGTTTTGCATCATCAAAAGTGCCAATATTTCAGGCCAGTGATCAACGTTTTCGACTCTTCCCATGGCCACCCCTGACTGGGTTATTATCCCCTGATCATCTTTTACAGTAAGCTCCCTTGCAAGAGACCTAAGATCGTCCCATGTTGCGGGTGGAGTTTTGCCGGATTTATTAAAAATATCCTCGTTTATATAAAGTGTCAGGGCATCATACTCAATTGGAATTCCTACAATTCCGCGTCCCGAAGTCAAGTCCGATACCGCCACTGGGTAAAAGTTTTTGGAAAAATCGGCAGGATTTATAACCGATGCAGGGAGAAAATCCAAACTACTTTTGAGCATTGGTACCCAGGTATTATGAAATCTAAAAATATCAGGTCCCTGCCCTTTTGCCAGAGAGTTTGTTAGTCTCTCCCTGTAATCAATTGGGGACTGTTTTATATATTTTATTTTTACTTTTGGGTTTGTAGCTTCATATTCTGCTATTAAGGATGAAACAACGTTCTCGTCCTCCCAAAGTCCCCACCATGTGATTTCCGAAGATGTAGCGGCTGTCCCCGTAAACATCCTTACCAAAAAAAACCCCAAGACTAACAAAAGAATTCCGGCTGCAATATATATAATTATTTTAGAAAATGCTTTTTTGGGAGGTGGTGGAATAATGGGAGGTATATTTACTGTTGGCTGAGATGTTGCAGTCGGTTGGGGCATAAACGGCATTGGATTTACGGGCGGATTTTGTGGTGGCATACAATAATTAACCCTTATTCCTAGGGCCTAAATAAATGGTATCATATGTATGACAGATGAAGCTAGCTGGAATAACAAGTAAAATGCGTCTCCTTGGTATAATTAAAAAGTTTCCCTTCAAAAGAATTCTTTTTTGGACTTCTTTGACTGTTGATTTAATAGTAGTCCCAATTCTTGTTTACACGATTATCTTTAGTGGAAAAATTTATCCAAATATTTTTATTGCTGGAAAGTCGGTAGCCTGGATGGAACCGCAAAATGCTGAACTTTTGATATCGGAAAACGCTACTCTCCCTGAAAAAATTAAACTTACGTATGAGGATCTGGTATTTGAACTGCCAACAAAGGATATTGCGCTTTCGTACGATTTTGCAACATCCTCCGAAAGGGCTTACGCATTTACACGAACAGGGAATATTTTTTTTGATATTTATAAAAGAATTGATCTTTTGGTAAATCCAAAAAACTTTGGGCTTTCAACCCACTTTGATAAAAACAAATTAGAAAAGTTTGTTTCTGTTGTATCAGGCCAGGTTTCAATTGACCCAACGAAACCATCCGCGAAAATTGAGGGTGGAAAGGTGGTTGTAATAAATGGCATTCCTGGAACAATTGTTGATAGCGAGCTTTTAGTCGCCCAGATTGGAAGCGTTCTTGCAAATGCGATTGAAACAGAAATTTTAGTTCCTACAGTTGAGGTGGACGGGAGACTAACAACTTCCCAAATGCAGGAGTTCCAAACAAGACTTGATGGAATAGTCGGAAAGGTAGTTGAGGTTAAGTTTGATGCGGAAGCAGGTATGTTTATTTCTTTTAAATACACCGACAAAGAGATTGTCAGTCTCTTGGAACCAAAGGGCGGGATAAATTGGATAAAGCTCACAGAAATAATAAATGGCATTTCATCAAAAATTGATAGGGGTCCCCAAAATCCAAAATTTAGTTTTGAAGGTGGCAGGGTCGGAGAGTTTTTGCCTGCAAAAGACGGCATTAAACTAGATAGCGAAAAACTTAAAAGTGAAATTGAAAAAACTATAATAGAATTATCGTCAAATGACAATAAATTATTAATAATTGAAGCGCCAGTTTTCCGTACCGCACCAAGTGTAACAACGGACAAGATAAACAATTTGGGTATTAAGGAGCTAGTCGGACGTGGAACATCCAAATTTCGCGGATCAATCCCTTCCCGTGTTCACAATGTTGTTGTTGCATCAGCAAAACTAAATGGCATATTAATTCCCCCGGGAGATATTTTTTCTTTTAATGATGCTTTGGGGGATGTTTCCCAGTTTACCGGTTACCAACAGGCATATGTAATAAAAGATGGGAAAACAGTTTTAGGAGATGGTGGCGGAGTTTGCCAGGTATCAACAACATTTTTTAGGTCGGTTCTTGACGCAGGACTTCCCGTAATCGAAAGAAGGGCTCATGCGTATAGGGTCGGCTATTACGAGCAGGACGGAGGACCAGGAATTGACGCAACAGTCTACTCCCCCAGCCCGGATCTAAAGATTAAAAATGATACCCCCAACCATATTTTAATTCAAACAACAGTCGACCGTAAAAATTATACTTTAGTATTTGAACTCTATGGAACAAAAGATGGCCGGGTTTCCACAGTATCAAAACCTGTCGTATCCGGTGTGACAGCGCCTGCGGAGGATTTGTATATTGATGACCCAACACTCCCCGCAGGAGTAGTCAAGCAAACCGAACATAAAGCGTTTGGGGCGAAAGTTTCATTTAATTATAAAGTTGTGAGAGGTGAGGAAACGTTAATTGATACAAAATTTGTAAGTAACTATCGCCCGTGGCAGGCTGTTTATTTAAGAGGTACCGGAACTCCCGTTTGACTCTGAAGTGTCTTCATCATTTAAGAATTTCAGCGCCTCGGAATCCTGTTTAAATTCTTTAGATATTTTTCGAATCTTGTCTATGTCCGGTTCATTCCCGATTGTGAATTTTCCAGTCCTAAAATAATTATCTAGTCTTCTTTGTCCATCAAACCCAGCTTCGAAAGGCCTAATTTCTGAAAGCCAAATAGCTATTTCCTTCCAACCCATAAATCAAATTAGACACCTATTTTCCAATTCAATCAAGCACGAGGTATAATTGCCTAATGGATTTTATTCAATTAATTAACAGTACCCAGTGGTTTTTTGAAAAATACGGCTACCTAACCATCTTTTTGGGCAGTTTTTTAGAAATCACGCCTCTTGGATGGGCTGTTCCTGGAGGAGCAATTTTGGCCTTGGCAGGGTTTTTTGCAAACACAGACAAGGAACTTAATTTAATTACCATTATCCTCTCAGGCACCCTTGGCAGTTGGTTTACACTTCTTCTGGCTTATTATTTTGGTAAAAAAACTCAGATGTGGCTTGTTAAAAAACTTCATCAAGAAAAAACTGCTGCATTTGCAAAAAGAATGCTTCAAAACCACGGAGGCTCAATTTTGACAACCTCCATGATGGCAAATTTAACCAGGTTTTGGGTAGCATATGTTGCCGGAGCCGATAATTACAACTTCTGGAAGTTTTTCAAGTTTTCACTTTTGGCTTCACTAAGCTGGGTAAGTTTAATGACATTCCTGGGTTATTTTGCAGGTTACGGACGCGGAAGTATTGAGAATTTAATTAGAAATATTGGAGTCGTGGCTTGGTTATTCTTAATTATTGCTGTTTATTTTCTTTTCAAATCAATCAGACATGAATATCAGCACTTCAAAAAAGACCTGCCCCACAAAGAAAATGATTCTATTAAATAACTTTAACAATAAGAAGCAAATTATTGATACGCTGCAAAAAGGTGGGGTTGTGGTATTCCCGTGCGAAACAGTGTATGGGGTTGCAGTTGACTCCCAAAATGCAGGGGCTGTAGAAAAATTAAATGACTACAAACAAAGGCCGTTTGGAAAACCTTATGCCATTATGTGTGATGGGTTAGAAATGGCGAATCGATACGTGGAATTAAATGATACTGCTCGCAATCTTTATAAAACATTTCTCCCCGGTCCCGTTACAGTTATTTCCAAAGGGAAAGGGAAATTGGCCAAAGGAATTGAATCAGAAACCGGGACTCTTGGCGTCAGAATTCCCGATTACAAAGATATGATTAATTTAATTACAGGATTTGGACGGCCAATTGTAGCTACATCTGCAAATGCTTCATATCAAAAGCGCCCTTATAAAATATCTGATATTCTTGAGAACATCTCCGAAAAGCAGAAGTCTCTAATCGATTTAATTATTGATGTTGGCGAGCTTCCAAAAAATGAACCCTCGACCGTAATTGATACAACACTTGATGATCCGGTAATTCTGAGGCAAGGTGAAGTTAAATTAAAAGATAAAAATGAAGTTTTAAGTAGAAGTGAGGAAAATACGCAGAATTTAGGTAAAGAACTGTGGCAAAAGTACGAAAGTTATAAAGGTAAACGCGCAATTGTCTTTGCGCTTGAAGGTGAAATGGGTGCAGGGAAAACTATTTTTACAAAAGGACTGGCCAAGGCAATGGGAGTCAAAGAGTTGGTCACCTCCCCTACTTATTCTTTGGAGAATGAATATATGATTCCTGATTCCCGATTCAAGCTTCATCATATAGATGCTTGGAGAATGGAAAACCCTAAGGAACTTAAGTCACTTAATTTTGAAGAACTGGTTAAAAATAAGGCTGTAATTGCCATAGAGTGGGCAGAAAGAGTTGCTGATGAAATCCATAAATTTGATGATGAGGCAATAATTATTTGGGTAAAAATTAAATCAGGAAAAAACCCTGCCCGCAATGCTTCCAGCATAGCTGATGCAGGCGGGGAAAATGAAAGATTAATCAGTTGGGGGGTAACAAATTAAATGCAAAAATTTAAAATTTTGGCAATTGACACGTCGTGTGACGAGACCGCGGCTGCGGTGACCGAGGACACAAAAATACTCTCAAATATTATTTGGTCACAGGCTTCCGCTCATGCCAAGTTTGGCGGGATTATGCCAACTCTTGCCAAAAGAATGCATGAGGAGCGCATCGACTTCGTCATCGCCAAAGCGATTCACGATTCACGATTTACGATTCACGATTTAGACGCCATTGCCGTTACTATTGGTCCAGGGCTTTCCATTGCACTCAGGGTTGGAGTAGAAAAAGCAAAAGAGTTAGCGATTAAATATAATAAAAAATTGATTGCAGTTAATCATTTGGAAGGACACTTGTTGAGCTGTCTAGCTCAACAAGGAATCAGGGGTAACGAATCAGGAATCATGGATTTAGAAAGCTCAAAAACCCTGATTCATGCTTCACGATTCCCATCCCTTGGTCTGGTAGTGTCGGGTGGAAATACACAGCTAATTTTAATTAAGAAAATTGGAGAATACGAAATTCTGGCTCAAACCACTGACGATGCTTTGGGCGAAGCATTGGATAAAGCGGCCAGAATGTTGGGACTTGGCTATCCGGGAGGTGCAATACTTGAAAAAATGGCCCGTTCGGCAAGCTCAGGGCAAGCCAAATATAAATTACCAGTTCCAATGGCTGGTCAAGAAGGTAGAAGAATGTTTTCCTATTCAGGTTTAAAAAGTTCAATGATGAGACTTGTGGCATCCGAGCAACCACTAACTAAGGATAAAATTTATAATTTAGCTGCGAGTTTTCAAAATGTCGCCTTTGCTCACCTGATCCGTGTTATTTCCTTCGTGATTCATGATTCCCGATTCAAAATTCACGATTTGCTTGTGGGCGGCGGTGTAGCTGCAAATGTTGAACTCAGGAAACGCTTAAGAAAACTTTGTAAAAAATATGGTATTAAACTTCTTGTTCCATACA
>ERZ1292625.3329-Hain-H41-01um-R1-3329-length-13265-cov-8_pt1 | contig 13265 bp, 10 predicted proteins | sample MGYA00564400_ERZ1292625 | MGnify/ENA primary metagenome ERZ1292625 (study PRJEB36523, sample SAMEA6512639) | groundwater metagenome | collected 2019-01-08 | study: AquaDiva: Metagenomics assemblies of 32 groundwater samples | reverse complement strand
CCATGCGCCTGACTTGGTGACGGCCTATATCGAAATTGTGCCGACCGACACGGTCAAATATGAGGTGGACAAGGCCAGCGGGTTTCTCAAGGTCGACCGTCCGCAGCGATTTTCCAACTACTGTCCGTCCTATTACGGGCTGATTCCGCAAACCTATTGCGGCGAGCGTGTGGCAAAACTGTTCGGCGCGCGGGCGGGCCGGCCGGACATGATCGGAGACGGCGATCCGCTCGATATCTGCGTGTTGACCGAGAAGACGATTCCGCACAGCGATATTCTGTTGACGGCCCGGCCCATCGGCGGATTCAGCATGGCGGACGGCGGCGAGGCGGACGACAAGATCATCGCGGTCATGCGGGACGACGCCGTCTACGGGTCGTTTACCGATCTCAAGGAATGTCCGGCGGCACTCCTGGATCGGCTACACCATTATTTTCTGACCTACAAGCACGCGCCGGGATCGACGCAGCACAAGGTCGAGATCACGAGCATCTACGGCCGCGATGAGGCCATGAAAGTCATTCACGCCAGTCACGACGACTACAAACAGAAATTCCCTGAGTTGGAATTCATGTGGCCCGCCAGCATGAACAGCTAGTACTACCAAGAAAGGTTTATCCCCCCCTGATGAAACACACCACGACGCATTCGCAGACGGAGCCGACGGCCAAGGGATTCTCTCCCGGCTTTGCCGCGCTCGGATTAGAAGCCTCGCTGTTGACCACCCTGGAAGCTTTGGGCTACGAAGAGCCCACCCCGATTCAGCGTGAAGCCATCCCTCCGCTCCTGGAGGGACGCGACCTGCTGGGGCAGGCCGCCACGGGAACCGGAAAGACGGCGGCGTTTGCGTTGCCGCTCCTGCAGCGGATCGCCCATGGCCCACGGCAGCGGCCCACGGCATTGGTGCTGGTGCCGACCCGGGAACTCGCCGTGCAAGTGAGTGAGGCGGTGCAGCGGTACGGGAAGGAGCTGCAGATCGGGGTGCTCGCCCTGTACGGCGGTCAAGCGATGGGACCGCAACTGCAGGCGCTCCGGCGCGGGGTGGAAGTCATTGTCGCGACGCCGGGTCGGGCCTTGGATCACCTCCGCCGCAAGACCTTAAAGCTGGCCGATCTGCAAGTCGTGGTGCTCGATGAGGCGGACGAAATGCTCGATATGGGCTTCGCCGACGACCTCGATGCCATTCTCGAACAAACTCCGGCCAGCAAGCAGACCGCGTTGTTCTCGGCGACCATGCCGCCGCGGATTGCGTCCATCGCTCGCCGGCATTTGAAGAATCCGGTGGATGTCACGATCGCCCGTGAGCCGGTGAAGGCAGGCGCCGCGCCGCGTGTGCAACAGACCGCCTATGTGGTGGCGCGACAGCATAAGGTGTCCGCGCTGGCCCGCGTGTTGGATATTGCGACGCCCAAGTCGGCGCTTGTGTTCTGCCGGACCCGGTTGGAAGTGGATGAAGTGACGGCGGCGCTGAACGGTCGCGGCTATCGCGCCGAGGCGATCCATGGGGGTATGAGCCAGGTGCAGCGGGATCGCGTCATGCAGGCCTTTCGCTCCGGGCAAACCGAACTCCTCGTGGCGACCGACGTGGCCGCGCGCGGGTTGGATATTCCATCCGTCTCTCATGTGATCAACTACGACCTGCCCTCGTCGTTGGAAGTCTATGTCCATCGGATCGGGCGAACGGGCCGGGCGGGGCGCGAAGGCGCGGCGATGACGATCATCGAGCCGCGTGAACAGCGATTATTGCGCGCGGTCGAACAGCATACCAAAGCGAAAATTACGATCGCCGCTGTGCCATCCCTGGGTGATCTGTTGGCGAAGCGGCTGGAGCGGACCAAGGCCTCCATTCAAGAAACCTTGGAGACCGGCGAGCTCGAAGATTTTCGTCGTGTCGTGGAAGCGCTGTCGGCGTCGGCAGATCCGGCGGATATCGCGGCGGCGGCCATCAAGCTGGTCTACCGGTCCCATGGCGGTGAACGGGCGGAAGAAGAAATCCCGGCAGTCTCCACCAGGGCGCCGGAGCCCTACAGGCCGTCGCGTCCCGCATACGGTTCTGCTCCTCAGCAGGGGGATCGCGCGCGGGCGCCACGCAGTGGTCCGAGTCGCGGCGGTCGGGCGGCCGGAACCGTGCGGGTCTATGTCGGGGCCGGTCGGGCGGCGGGCATCAGGCCGGGCGATCTCGTCGGGGCCATCGCCAACGAAGCGGGTGTGCCGTCGCGTATGATCGGGGCGATCGAAGTCGAGGAGCGATTCTCCCTGGTGGATGTGCAGGAAGAAGCGGCCCGGCAGATCATCGAGGCGCTCGGACGGACGCGCATCAAAGGGCAAAAAGTCGCCGTGAGATTGTTCCGGGATTAAGCAGTAAGGCGGGCCGGCCGATGACGGACGTCACGACCGGCTCACCGCTCGATCCTTGAGAGCCTGTCTTGTGTCAACCCCGTTGCCACCGTCGACTCCGGCCGGTCTATCCCCCGCGCAGGATGACCCATCAACACCGTTTCGGCTCGGCATCGTCCTTCTTGGCCCTTGTTGCCTGACCGGTTTTGCGCTACCATCCCGCACAGACATGATGCGTCTCACCCATACCGTGTCGGCCGCCTCGCGATCGTGAGGGTGTGCCGACAGAGTGTGCGTCACACCTCATTACCAGATCAGTGACAGGCAGACAGTCTCTGTGATTCCTCGCACCGGCGAGCCATTGCGGAGAGGGGCTGGCGGCGTATGACGTGTGGTGGCGATCCAGGGGGATGGCGAAGGAGTGAGACCGGGTTCCGATGATGCAAGCCAACGAAAAGGATGTGTGTTGAGATGGCGGTGACGCTCGCACCATGGAAAGCCGTGCTGCGGGATTGGCAGGCGAGGGCGGTCGCCGATGTGTTGGCGCAGCAGCGGGAGGACTATCTCGTCACCGCGACGCCTGCGGCCGGGAAAACACGCTTCGCGCTCCGGATCGCACATCAGTATCTCGCCGATCGGGCCGCGAGTCGTGTCCTGGTGATCTGCCCGACGAATCATCTTCGAACGCAGTGGGCTTCCGCGGCGGGGCAGGTCGGCATTCAACTCGATCCGGCCCTCTCGAACGAGCAGGCCTGCGAGGCGCGTGACTATCACGGCGCGGTTGTGACCTATCAGCAAGTCTGTCTGGCGCCGGAAGTGTTCCGGCGCGCCTGCCGCAGTCGCAAAACTCTCGTCATCCTCGATGAGTTGCACCATGCCGGTGACGGCAAGGATTGGGGCAAAGCGCTGCGCGAATCCTTCGGCGAAGCGGTCTTTCGTCTGGCGCTGTCCGGCACTCCCTTCCGTTCAGATAACAACCCGATTCCTTTTGTGCGCTATGAGCAGGGCGAAAGCCAGGCGGATTTCACCTATGGGTATTCGCATTCGATTCGTGACGGGGTCTGCCGTCCGATTCTGTTCCCGAGTTACGAAGGCGAACTGACCTGGTTATCGGACGGGCGCGAGCATCGGGCCACCTTCGAAGACGGGTTAACCTTCGAACGTCAGCGTGAACGGCTCAAGACCGCCTTGCTCCAGGAGACATGGCTGGGTCCGGTCTTGAGTGATGCCCATGCCGAGTTGCAGCGGCTGCGCAAGCAGGAGCAGGCGGATGCGGGCGGGTTGATCGTGACCATGAATCAGGACCATGCGCGGCAGGTGGCGGATCTGGTGTTGAAGCTCACCGGCACGCGCGCGCTCGTGGCGGTGTCCGACGATCCATCCGCCTCGAAGACCATCGAAACCTTTGCGCATCACAAGCAGCAACAGTGGCTGGTGGCGGTGAATATGGTGAGCGAAGGCGTCGATATTCCTCGCCTGCGGGTCGGTGTGTATGCGACCAACGTGTTGACCGAGATGTATTTCCGCCAGGTCGTCGGGCGGTTTGTGCGGATGCAGGATAAGGTGCCGAAACCGCAACGGGCCTGGCTCTACCTGCCGAAGGATGCCACGCTGGTGCATTATGCCAAGCACATCAAGGTCGAGCGCGATCACGTCCTCGAAGAAATCATGCCGGCGGTGCAACGGACGCTCTTCGGTACGGCAGCGACCTCGTTGAAGGAATATATTCCGCTGAATGGCGTGGCCAGGCTCGATGCCTTGATCGGCGCGGACGAGGGTGATCCTGCGGGGGAAGGCAAGGGGCAGCCGGAGCCGGCGGTCGCGTTGCATGATCAGAAAAACACCTTGCGGGACAAACATCGTTCTCTGGTCGGGGCGGTGGCGCGGAAGTGCGGGATGGATCATCGGCAACTGAATGCGGAGTTGATCAAGCGGACAGGCGGCCGGGTCGATCAGGCGACCATCCCGCAACTGGAGCGACGGATCGCGCTGCTGGAAAAGTGGCGGGATTCCGGCTTCGACAAGAAGCGCTGAGTGGCTGAAGTGTGGTAATGATGGCAGGCCCCATCGGCGGGTGTGCGATCTCGTTGAATATTGATGTGAGAGGAAGGCAAGCATGGCTGGGAAACAAGTGGCGCGCCGTACGAGTGCGGTCGCCAAGAAGATCACGAAGCAGGCGGTGAAAAAATCAGGAACGAAAAAAGCGGCGCCCGCGCGCCGCGCAAAGACGACTCGCGCCAAGCGTCCGTCCGTGGCGGTGGTGGTACTGTCCGGTTCCACACCGCTTCACCGGAATAAGGCGGCGGAACTGGTGGCGGAAGAACTGCAATTGGATCTGGCAAAGGTGAACCTGGCTTCGGTGGTCAGCCGGCGTGTCGGCGAAACCGAGAAGAACATCAACCGGGTGTTCGATGAGGCTGAGCGGAGCGGATCGATTCTCTTCTTCGACGGCGCGGATGCGCTGTTCGGCACGGGCCGGGCGGGCAAGGCCGGCGCCAGTCACGCGACCGCTGCCGGAGCGGCCCATCTGCTGCAACGCATCGAGGACCATAACGGCCTGGTCATTCTGACGACCAACGGGAAAAGCCGGATCGATCAAGCCTTGTCGCGGCAAGCGAAGGTGTCCGTGATGGTGGGCATCAAGAAGAAGCCAAAGAAGAAGACGGCCTGACGAGTCGGCTGTCCCATAGCCACCTAAATGGAAGGGCCAAAAGAGCTTATGGCGTATAGCTTATAGCGGAAGGCAAGAAATCGAGAGTAGGCGTACTTGCTATCAGCCATAAGCCATACGCTCTTACCCCCACGAGATACGTTCACGATTCACGGATCGGCGAGCGATGCCAGAACGCGGCTGACAGACTTTTTCAGCATCCTGTGAGGATTATTCCGTTTCTTCGCTGGCCTCCAGACACTTCGTGCACTGTTCCAGATCGGGTACGCCATGGGCGCTGCAGAAGTGCCGATGGCAGAGGCCGCAGAGCATAAAGGTCATCTTGATGCGGTCTTCCGCCTCGCAGTAGTAACAGTTTTTTGCGGTTCTTGCCTTCGGCATGGTCCTTCTCCTCAAAACGTTTGTCGGTTCAATTGTCGGTCATTGATTGAGTGCACGAGCCGGGTTCTCTCGGCGTCAGTGCGCTTCGCCGTTCCATGCCGATGATCGAGCATGAGGGCGGCAGGACCTGAAACCATGACAGGGGGCGGGCAGGGCACCTAGGCCGAGTTAGCCTGAGGCGCTAAGGGCAGTTAGAGGTGTGATCGTGCTCGCGTTCACCATTCCACAGGGTCGGCCGACACTCCCGTGGACCGCTGCTCGTTATAACACATTTTGAAGATCATCGTGGCGTTTCCCGCCTCGGCCTGTTGTGGCGACGCGACGAGGTCAGATGTTCGGCAAGAGCCCCGGCCGCTGGGATCTTTGTAATGCGCGGTGAATGGCTTCAGCCGCCACACGGTTGCCCTCGTCCGTCCAATGCGTATCGTCGGTCAGGTATGTGGGAATGCCGGCGCGCGATGCGGCTTTCAGCGCCGGAGTGAGATCGACATGCTCGATGCGTGAGTCCAAATCCGCCAGCAGCCGCTGCATGTGCCCAGGCAGATCGGTGACCTGCCATCGGCGAATCGCTTCCGTCGCCAACGTCACATTGCCGAGGTCATGGTAGACCCGAAATTTCTCCGGAACAAAGGCCACGAGGAAGCGGATATTCCGGTCACGGCAGAGTTTCGCTGCTTCGATGATCGGAACGACAGCCTTGCGAAGAGTCAGGTCTGATATCCGCTCCACTTCGGCGGAGGCGAAAAATACGGTTGTCGTCCTGTGCGTGGCGTCGAGAAACTCGGCTCGGAGTTCCTTGAGGGAATCATCCGGCGTACATTGCTGATCCGGGCGGAACAGGAGGGCCGAGACATTTCTGCTCAATGACCGAAACCAGAAATCCTGCCACCAGCCGGTGCCGGACCGGAGCGCCTTCTCTTCGTATTTCTCCGCATCGGAAAAATCATTGCCTTCAAAAAACGCCCAGATCACGGTCTTGGGTGCGAGTGGTAAGCCGAACCGCCGCAGGACGGCCAATTCCTGCTGAGGACCATATCCTGAATGCCCCAGATTGGCGACAGACTTGCCTTGCAGTTCACTCAGCCGCGTCGTGATTAAGTTTTCGTCCGGCGTGAAGTACCCTTCCATGTACGAATCTCCGATCACCACGATCTCGGCCGATTCGAGGTCGCGGGCATTGCGAAATCCGTTGCGATCGTAACGCACGGCCACCGTTCGCGCCGGATCGGGAGGAATGCAGAGCGCCGCGCCGATGTTTCCCTGGTACGGCGCTTCGTACTGATAGTGCGGATCGTGCCGCCACAAGAGTTCCTTGTCGAACCGTCGTCCCGCCACGCTCAGGGCCGTGCCGGATTCGTACGAACCGAAGAGGGCCCGGTAATCAACGAGGTCGATCAGGACGGCTCCTTCTGCGAGCACCCAGCAGAACACCAGCGAGCCCGTCGTGAGAAGGAAGCGTGTGCCTGTTTCCGGGAGGGGTGTCCGCGCAAACATGCCATACAATGCCCAGCCCAGCAGATAGGCCGAGATGACATTGTCGAGGAGGTGCCGGATAGTCGTCACCCCCGTGAGGAAGAGGATGCCATATCCCGCAAGGAAGACAGCGAGGGTCAGGCTAACCACGATACTTCTGTGCATCTCCGATGGCATGACAAGCTCACATTGTGGTGGCGTGAATAGTATGCCGGTTCGCAGCGAATCATCCGTTCCGGAACAGGACGTGCGCCGCATGGTGATCGTCGCGGTCCGAGTGTCCAGTATTACTGGACACTCAATCTGCTGTCAACACAGCGTGGACCGACTGACCGTTTCCGGCAAAGCGGGTTGACGGTTCAAATCCCAATAGCGATGAGTCATTAGGATGGATGGTCGTTGAGAATCCTGAAGAACGAGCTTGAGCGTAAGCTCGTTTCCACGGCAGTCGAACGAAGCAGTTGTCCAGTATAGCTGAATTGGTCGGAGATACGATAATCACGAAGAGGGCAGGGCTCGGGAATGTCAGGATTCCACGTCCGCCGGTCAGTCTTCCGTCCCGGCCACTTCTTCCCGCAACAGGAACTTGATGGACGGGTTCGATTTGATGCAGTAGGCCAGCAGGTGTTCGGTGGTGAACAGCATGACGCCGCGGCCCTGCTGATCGACGAGCCGGATGGTGTCGGACGGCCAATAGACGGCCGAAATCGTGGCAGGATCGCCGACGATCCAGCGGGCCCGCGCATGGGGCAGGCGCTCCACGGATGTCTTCACCCCGTATTCATTCTCCAGGCGGGACATGACGACGTCGAACTGCAATTCACCCACCGCGGCCAGCACCGGTTCGCGGCGCACATGGTCGGGTGAATAAAAAATCTGCATAACCCCTTCTTCTTCGAGCTGCTTGAGCCCCTTCTGAAACTGCTTGTGCTTCGAAATATCCTGCGTGCGCAACAGGCCGAAACATTCCGGAGGAAAGTGCGGAATGGGATCGAAGGTCAGCGCGGGATCGGAAGTCAGGGTGTCGCCGATCGTGAACAGGCCGGGGTTCACCAACCCGACGACATCGCCGGGGTAGGCCTCGTCGATCGTTTCGCGGTCGCGGCCGAACAGGCGATGGGGGCGTGTCATCCGGATCTTGCGGCCCAGGCGCGCATGATGGACCATCATGTCTTTTTCGAAGCGCCCGGAGCAGATGCGGAGGAAGGCCATGCGGTCGCGATGCTGCGGGTCCATGTTCGCCTGAATCTTGAACACGAAGCCGGAGAACGCTTCGTCGGTCGGTTGTATCAGGCCCTGGGCCGTCTGGCGCGGTCCGGGAGGCGGCGCGAGTTTGGTAAAGGCATCCAGGAACGGCCCGACGCCGAAGTTGGTCAACGCGCTGCCGAAGAAGACCGGCGTGAGTTCACCCGCGAGGAACCGGTCGCGATCGAAGGAGGTGCCTGCGCCCGTCAACAGGCCGATCTCTTCCTGCAGCGGCCCGTAGGCCTCGCCGAGCGTCTCCGCCAGTTTCGGATTGGGAAAGGCCTCGACCGTCATCGGAGCGCGGCGTTGATTGTGCGCCGTGCGCTGGAAGAACAGCACCTGACGGTGTTGAAAATCGTAGACCCCTTGAAAGCCGGACCCTTCGCCGATCGGCCAATTGAAAGGCACCGCCGTCATTCCCAGCGTCCGCTCGATTTCATCCAGCAGGTCGAACGGATGGCGGCCAGGCTGGTCCATCTTGTTGATGAAGGTCAGGATCGGGATGCCGCGTTTGCGGCAGACAGCAAAGAGTTTCTTGGTTTGCGGTTCGATACCCTTGGCGCCGTCCAGCACCATGACGGCGCTATCCACCGCCATGAGCGTGCGATACGTGTCTTCGCTGAAGTCCTGGTGGCCCGGCGTATCGAGCAGATTGACCCGCGCACCTTGATAGTCGAACTGCAGCATAGTGGACGTAATCGAAATGCCGCGCGCCTGCTCCAATTCCATCCAGTCGGACTTGGCTTGACGTTGGCTGGAGCGAGCTTGCACTGCGCCGGCCAGGTGGACAGCTCCCGCGTAGAGCAGGAGTTTTTCCGTCAACGTGGTTTTTCCGGCGTCCGGATGGGAAATGATGGCAAATGTGCGCCGTCGCAGCACTTCTCGTCGCAATTCGTCGGACGCAGATTTCTCAACCGGCAGGGACATAGAGTTTCTCTTCGTGGTTAGGGGAGGCCAACGGGACAGGGGATCAGGGCATCGCCTGGCGTCGCTGGGTGATAACTCTTTCTTTTATCAGTCGGAGTGGGGTGGCGGCAAGGAGGGGGAGGCGGGATGGGGGCTGGTTGATCTCCTGTGCTCGCGCAACGCGCGGCCTAGGAAGGCCCTCGTTGGACGGCGCGCAGTGGGAGATCAACCAGCCCCCATCCACAGTGAGAGTTGGAAATTGAAAAGATGGAGAGCGCGCACGATCGGAATGTGCTCGTCCCATGCGCGCAGTGAGAGCCGCCCCGACCCCTCCCCTTGGATTGGTGGAGCGTTGGATGCGCGCAGGTTAGGGACCTTCCAGGCTGCCCGCCCTGGGTAGATAGGGGAGTGGAGGTCGGAAGGAAGCCTGGGGGCCAGAGCCGGGGCGGTTACTTGCCCAATGGATTCGTCAGCGTGCCTTTCGCGCCTTCCTTGATGCCTTTGACGTCTTCTTTCACCTGACCGACGCCCTGCTTGGTCTTGTCGATGTCCAGCTTCTTGGCGTCGTCTTTCGTTTGGGTCGCATCGGTCTTGAGTTTGCCGGTCGCTTCCGTCAGCGACTTGCCCGTCCCTTTCATCGCTTCTTTGCCTTCGGCGACAAGGCCATCGGCATGGGCTGATGGCAGCAGCGACGGGATGGAGCTTGCACCGAGACCGGCGGCGACTGCGATGGCAACGATCAACGACTTTTGCATGACGAGCCTCCTCGGTTTGTGGGGATCATTCACGGCATGGGGGATTCGGGAAGTGTGCACATGGTCGGCATGTTTAAGCCAATGCCAGGCTTTCGTGCGGGCACTATAGCAGAATAACTTGTTTCATTGCGTGCTGATTCAGTGAGCCGAGGGGTTATGCAGCGTTCAATATTGGGGCGGGTTGGGAGATGGAACCTGTGTTGGGAACCTTCTCCCGGTTATTCTTATGCGTTCTCTTCGCTCAGGTACCAGTGGGCTATTCATTTCATCGGGGTGATCTTAGCGAATTCGCAGTGCTTAAAAGGCCTGCCTATCTCGAAGAAGATGCTTCTGAGTAGTGGCCGTATCTGTTGCACTTGTTATTTGATTTCACGGCCGAGAGCCAGATGAAATCTGCGGCTGGGTGTGAGGTAGCTGCCGTCCCCCATACAATGTTGACGGAAAGGTGTGGTGATTTTTAGTGAGGGAACAGGTATCCTCTGGTCTAGAGCAAGCCAAGCTTTTATTTGATATTGAGTGTGCGGTTGTGACCGATCATGTCTCTCCCAAGAAACGGAGCGCCATTATGGCGCAAGTCAGGACTAGAAACACCGGCCCGGAATTGGTTGCACGAAAGATGCTGCATCGGCTTGGTTACCGATACCGTCTACATCGGAAAGACCTGCCAGGCTCTCCGGACATTGTTTTCCCACGAACCAAGTTAGCAATCTTCGTCAATGGCTGCTTTTGGCATGGTCATGCTTGCCGGTATGGTCGATTGCCAAAGAGTAAGTTGCAGTACTGGCGTCCCAAAATCGAAGCAAATCGAACGCGGGATGTATCGAAGCAGAGACAGTTACGTCAACGAGGTTGGAGTTTTCTCGTTGTATGGCAGTGTGAGTTGAGAAAACCAGAGGCTGCGCTCAAGAAAATGGTTCAGTTCCTCAACAAATGGTATCGGTAATTTCGGGACCGGCAGCTTTTCGGCAGACTAAGGGGTTCGATCCTCAAGCAGATTCAGGCGAGTAAGGAATGATGACACCAAGGCCAATAGGTATAGATCTGTTTTCTGGGGCCGGCGGGCTCAGTCTTGGCTTCGAACAGGCTGGGTTCGATGTCGTCGCCGCCGTAGAGATCGATCCCATACATGCAGCGATTCATAAGTTCAATTTTCCGGAATGCACGGTCATTCCTAGGACCGTGATCGGGTTGTCGGGACAAGAGATTAGAGAGCTTGCTAACATTCGGGACAGATCGGTTGAGGTAGTTTTCGGCGGTGCCCCGTGCCAAGGTTTCTCGCTCATGGGGCAGCGAGTGCTGGACGATCCACGTAATGCTCTGGTTCGAGAGTTTGTTCGAATCGTCAGTGAACTTGATGCGTCGTATTTTGTTTTTGAAAACGTTAAAGGTCTCACCGTCGGTCAACACAAGCGGTTCCTTGATGAGTTGATCAGAGCTTTCCGGACCGTGGGTTACAGGGTGCAATTACCTTGGAGAGTCTTGAATGCCAGCTTCTATGGGGTGCCTCAAGATCGTGAGCGGCTGTTTCTCCTCGGTGCGAAAGAGGGGCTATCGTTGCCAGACTATCCATGTCCTACGACAAGGCCTGCCGGTTCAAAGCGGAGCTTGTTTGATTTGCCGCAAGGGCCTTCTTCCAGAGATGCTCTTGAGGACCTGCCAGATGTAGAGAAGTTCCCCCAACTTTTTGAAGACGATTGCGTGCTCACCGATAAGTGGCTGGCCACGAGCGAATATGCAAAAGAACTGCGCTGTGCTCAGTCCAGTGCATGGCACTATGGTTATAGGAGGCGTTGGCAGCCGAATTTGCTAACGTCGAGTATGCGCACCGTTCATACCCAAATATCTCGAAGGCGTTTCGCCGAAACTGGGCTTGGGGACGTTGAGCCCATTTCTCGATTTTTTAAGTTGGCGGGCAACGGAATTTCTAATACCCTTCGTGCCGGTACCGATTCTGCCAGAGGAGCATTTACTAGCCCTCGACCTATTCACTATAAATATGCGAGGTGTATAACCGTCCGAGAGATGGCGCGTCTACACGGTTTCCCCGATTGGTTTAGGTTTCACCAAAGAAAGTGGCATGGGGCCAGGCAGATCGGGAATGCCGTTCCCCCGCCGTTAGGCAGAGCAATCGCGATTGAAATCCGCAAGATCTTAGGCGGTAAACCTTGCAAGCCTGTTCGGATCCTTGGGCTTGGCGATCCCGCGCTGCTGCGAATGGGCATGACTCAGGCCGCCGAATATTGGGGCATTAAGGTGCCTATAGGCCGTCGCGACCGCAGGAGTGGGGTTCGGAAGCGATCACAAGCGGAAATAGAAGCGGTACGCCTTGCTACTGTTGGAGCTTGAAAATATGGCTAACGGGTCGGAAGATAGCAGCCAAAGTCGCTATAAGGCACTCATCGAAAAAATCTTCTTCGGAAATTTCAGGAAAGGTGCCAAGGAGGTTGCGTTCGAACGTGAAGATTTGCCTCGTGCGGCTAAGGCGCTCGATATTCAACTTCCCAAAAATCTGGGCGATGTGGTGTACTCGATTCGATACCGTACTCCGATGCCGGCCAGGATCCTCCGCACGCAACCGAAAGGCATGGAGTGGGTTATCGAGGGGGTGGGGCGTTCTCGCTATATATTTAGGCTCGTTAAGATCAATCGAGTCGTTCCAAATGCTGGACTCTTAACAATCAAGATTCCCGACGCTACACCGGAAATAATTTCAGCTTATGCTCTTTCTGATGAACAAAGCTTGCTGGCAAAAGTTCGCTACAACAGGTTGGTCGACGTATTCCTGGGGATTGCCACGTACTCGCTCCAGAATCATTTACGGACGACGGTAAAAGGTATTGGGCAAATCGAGATTGATGAGATGTATGTCGGTGTCGACAGCCGTGGAAGGCAGTATGTGTTGCCTGTGCAGGCCAAAGGTGGGAACGACCAGCTATCGGTTGTACAAACGAAACAAGATATTGCTTGTTGCGCTGAAAAATTCCCCGGTTTGATTTGCCGGTCAATTTCTGCGCAGTTCATGGCTGACGATCTCATCGCTATGTTCGAGCTCACTCAGCACGATGGCGAGATCAGGATTGTGGAGGAGAAACATTACAGGCTTGTGCCTTCCGATCAAATTAGCATCAGCGATCTAAAGTCGTATGGAAAGTCCGTACTATAGTTTGGAGGGAAGCTCCGGAGGCTAGATAGTGTCGTCACGAGAGTGGAGATGGTGTAGCATCATGCTGAACCGAGGGAGGTTGAGCATGAACGCATCGCATAGAAGACACGACATCTCCGACAGAACGTGGAAATTGCTGGAGCCACATTTCCCCGGACGCGAGGGCGTCTGGGGCGGGATCGCCAAAGACAACCGATTGTTTATCAATGCCATTGTCTGGATTTTGCGAACGGGAGCCCCGTGGCGGGATTTGCCGCCGGACCTGGGCGACTGGAAGAAAGAGGGGGCTCCGGAAATTCGGACAGTGTGCTAAGTGGGAGCCTGGCTTCACCGA
>ERZ1292625.3328-Hain-H41-01um-R1-3328-length-13267-cov-7_pt1 | contig 13267 bp, 17 predicted proteins | sample MGYA00564400_ERZ1292625 | MGnify/ENA primary metagenome ERZ1292625 (study PRJEB36523, sample SAMEA6512639) | groundwater metagenome | collected 2019-01-08 | study: AquaDiva: Metagenomics assemblies of 32 groundwater samples | reverse complement strand
AAGGCAGGGCAATTGTTGAAGTTGATACAGACGGCAGTTATGTTTTGAGCGAAACAGACATTGAGGAAAGCGACAAAGTAAAAATGTTTGATAAGTTCATTGATGATCTGAAAAAACTTTTGAAATAATATGGCTAAAGATTTAATTTTAGAATCAACTACATTATGGGATTATCCGACACAAAATTATGGAGATAAGCCCCATGGAAACAATAAATATAATGGCGTAACGCCTGCTTTTGTTCTTTGGAATTTATTACATAGATACACAAAGGAGGGCGACTTGGTCGTTGATCCGATGTGCGGAAGTGGAACAACAATTGATGTAGCTAAAGAATTAAAACGAGAAGTTATTGGCTACGATCTTAATGTAACAAGGCCAGAAATAATCAAAAATGATTCTCGCAAAATTCCGCTTAAAGATAATTCTGTTGATTTTGTTTTCATTGATTCGCCATATTCGGACAATATCAACTATTCTGACAACAAAGAATGTATTGGAAAAATCTCCTGTGAGAAAACGGAATTTTATGATGAATTAGAAAAGGTAGCGAGTGAAATGGCAAGAATTTTGAAACCCGGCAAGGTAATGGGTTGGGTTATTGCTGATCAGTGGATCAAAAAGAAATTTACACCCGTTGGATTTTTACTTTGGCCAAGACTAGAAAAGTATTTTGAAGCTATGGATATTATTTGCCTTACTAGACACAACCAAACATCGAATACTGGAGTTTGGCACGATCGGGCTAGGAAATATAATTTTTACCTCAGAGGGTTCAAATATCTCTTTATAATGAAAAAACGAGACAGGTTGGAAATTTGAAGGACAAAAATAAGATTTAATTACCCGCCCGAATTTCGCCAAAAGAAAACAGCGGAGCAAGCGGAGGATTCCTCCCCAAACCCTCCTCCACTTGCGACATCCTGATTCATTCGTTCAGTTTTCGCTCGAAAAAAGTTCGCGCAAAGTGTATGATTACGGCACCAGTAGTAACTTGTTCGGAATTAAGAATTTGTGTTATCTTTTAAGATATTATTATGCAAAAAGTTTCTTCTAAAAAAACAGCAGTGGTGAAAACTCGGTATGGCCTGTTTACTGCCATATTTGAGGTAGAACCCGATATGGGAGGTTTTGTTGTCACTGCACCAAAGATGCAAGGAGCGGTCTCGTGGGGTAAGAATCTTAAAGAGGCCAAGCAGATGATTATTGAGGCCATCGAAGGGTCAATCGAGATGGGTATTATTGCCAATGCGGCGGAACAGGGGAATATTCGTTTTACGGCCAGAGCAAAACGCATGCCCATTTTTACATGAGCATCCTACCAATACTTGCGGCTCGGGTTGTGATCCACAAACTCATGCAAGCCGGATTTCGCTACATTGGAGCTCGCAGGAGCCATCAGTTTTATCGGCATATTGTTACCAAGCGAACAACTTCAATCCCTATTCATGGAGATAACATGATTGGACGAGGACTTTTGAAGAAAATTGTTGAACAAACTGGTCTTTCACTCAAAGAATTTCTTGATCTTTAAAAGAATTTAATTATATATACTTAGTCCTTTAACTTAATTTATAACCGAAAGGAGGTGAGAAAAATGGAAGCCTTGTGCGCGTGCCAGAAGGTTTTACTGGTTCTTGGTGTTCGCGAGATGGATTTAAACGAACAAATCTGGCCGAGAACCAGAGACAAGAGCATAAGCTGGGCCGATTTAAAATCAGCACTGGACCAGCTTGTATCAAAAGGGCTTGCCACAAAAAACGAGCGCAAAGTAGAGGGTAGTCGTATCGCTACCTTCTATACTCTAACTTCGGCAGGTCAAACACAAAAACTACTTCTTTCTGGGGAGGAAGAAACCAATGGCGCAGGATCGGTTTTTAAGGGGAGCTGCTGCCTCAACCAAGCCGCCTAACGGCTAAGGGCGCGAGTCAAATGACGAGCGCCTTTTTTTATTTGCTTGTGTAAAAAAATAAGTCTAGTTAATGATATAATTTGTATACACTCACTATATTGTTTCTGACTCATTTGTTATTTGGATTTTGTGTTTTGTATTTTTTAAGATATGCCCCCTCAAGAACCTAAATTTAATTTACCTGCTTCAAAGTTACCAATTCATAAGCACGGCGATAAAAAAGATTTCCGCGAAAGTTTTCACTGGCGCGTTTTTAGAATAATGGCGGAACTGGTGGAAGGTTTTCAGTTTTTATTTGATTATAAAAAAACAGTTACTTTTTTTGGCTCGGCTCGATTTGAAGAAACAGATCATTGGTATAAAGAAGCTCAAAAACTTGGCGGAATACTCGCCAAAGAAGGTTTTACTGTAATAACCGGCGGTGGCCCTGGAATTATGGAGGCTGGTAACCGTGGTGCTTACGAAGCCAATGGTGAATCTATTGGTTTAAATATTCAATTGCCCACAGAACAAAGAATCAATCCCTACGTAAAACGTAGTGCTGCCTTTCATTACTTTTTTACCAGAAAAGTAATGATGTCTTATTCTTCACAAGCTTATGTATTCTTCCCTGGTGGATTTGGCACACTAGACGAATTTTTTGAACTTGTGACCTTGGTTCAAACTAAAAAAGTTAGTGGCGATATTCCAATTGTTATTGTTGGCCGAGAATATTGGACGGGTCTTTTAGAATGGGTAGATAAAACCGTATTTAAAAAACATTTAGCCATAGATAAAGAAGATATGGGTTTATACAAAATGGTGGACACCGCCGAAGAGGCTTTTGAAATTGTTAAAAACAGCCCGCAGAGAGTTGAGTTTTAAACCTTACGTTAATTTGATAAAGCCCTTATTTTGTTGTAATATAATATCTCGGGCGATTAGCTCAGTGGTAGAGCGACTCGTTTACACCGAGTAGGCCCAAGGTTCGATCCCTTGATCGCCCACCCATTTAACAATTTAATAATAAAAAATATGTTAGAACGCGAAGGTGGCTATGTTCCACCACAAGAAGAGAAAAAAATAGAAACGGAGCAAACTGAATCTCAAAAATTCGCTCAAGAGTTTTTGCAACAAGAAAACCAAAAAGCGGATCAAAGAGAAAATACTCTGGACTTTATAAGTGCAGAAGATCAAAGGCCTGACAGGATGGATATAAGTTCTGTCACCTCGCCCAATGATCTTTCTCCAGAACAAAAAACTATTGTTGAATCAACCGTGGGAGGCCCCGAATTTGCTAATCTTATAGCAGTCGCGGAAATAACCGAAAAACTCCTAGATAGCCAAATAATTGATGCAAAAAAAGCCGAAGGTGTGGTCTGGGACATGCTTAAAGAGAGCGTTGAAAGATTTATACCTCAAGAGCTGTTAGATAAAATCGCCAAGCAAGATCGAAGTTTTGCTGGATCAATGGGTGAAGAAGGTAAAAAAACTTTAGAAAGAATAGCTGGTTTTAGAAATGGACCAGATTTAGAATATGCAAAACTTGCTTATGCGGTTAAAGCTCTTAAATATGGTGGGATGATGGAAGAACATGCTATTGGAGTATTCAGAGAAAAAAGAGAGTTAGTAGAAATAAAAAATAAGGCACTTAAAGACATCTTTGAACCAAGCAAAGAAAAAGATGCTTACAGTCAACAAGTTCAACAAATGGAACTCTTAACAAGCAGAAAATTTAGAGATGTATTTGAGTCTGGAGCCATATCTCAAGAAACTATTCCGACTATGATAAAAACCACCATCGATTTTTTTCGTAGTAACCCACAATTTATAAGACAGCATGTGCCAGAAATACGAGAAGCAATTATTGATCTTTCACGAATGGGCAAACTAGACGAAGGAACTGCTAAAGAATTACTAGCTGAAACATACGAGCTAACAAAATAACCTCAACATTAAAAAACAGCCCCTCAGAAGAGGGGTTGTTTTTTAATTCTTTTTTAACTCCTTTAACTTCAACTTTTAATATCCTAATTTTGCCTTAGTGCTTAATACATCCAAGATCTGATCCGCAACATCTTCCGGACTCATCTGATAGTTTCCATCAACTGTTATTCTACCTTCTCCCGTACCACTAACAGACCTAATAATCTCATTAACTCTGGCCAATTCATCTTTTATGTATTTACTTACCTCTTGTCGAAAAGAGCCAAAATTAGACATACTTCCATATTTTTCTTCATAACTTTTGAACTGATGATCCGTGGCTTTTGCTGTTTCTAAAATACGATCTACATAGTTTTGTATTTCGGTCTGTTCGCTTTGGGAATATTGCCCGCCAAATTCCAAATGAACTTGAGGTATTTCTATGCCTAGATTAGACGGATAATCTATCTTGGATTCATGTGATGACCAGTCTCCAGTTAAATCATTACCCTTTGTTTTTGGAGTGGTAATATGTTCTTTTGCTCCTTCAGAATTACCAGTAGTATTTTCGTGAGAAGACAGGCTGTTTTCCAAAATATTTGCAAGTAAACCTTCTAATACTTTTACATCGCTATCGTAATTAGCAAAAGTCTTAGTTTGGACAAACTCCGTAGCTGCCACCAAATCTTTTAAAATAGCCACTAATGCTTCTGGATCGCCTCCTCTATTTTCATGTATGGCCCTCAAAGCGGCATCTTTAAAAGCAACTTTTTCCAAAGCTGAAACCCCATTCATTTCGCCAACAACCCCCATAGCTGTATCTAAAACAGATTTTTCGCTTTCTTCCAAATCTCTTTCTTGTTCGTATTGTTGTGTAACTCTCTTGCCCCATTTGGCCACTTCTTCGGCGCGACTTTCTTCATGGGCAAAATTTATACTTTTAAAGTATTCTTGCACTCCCCAAATATCTTCAACTTGAATAGCATAGTCGGCCGGAGATCCACCTCTAGCTTCATAAGTTTTTTCCAAACTATAAGCCAAACCAGCGGCCTGTTTTTGACTATCGGTAAAATCTTCAAAAGAAACACGGCTACCATCTTCTAAGTGAGGCAAGTTGTGGTCCATAGCACCCATAAGTTCATTGTGATGGTTCTGAACTTCAGTAGCACCAACTTCATTGGGTGAAGATAACTCATGTACAAAAGCAAATATTATTGCTGTTGCTTGAGCCGCATGCCAAAGAGCCTTTCCCGTTTTTGGATCTTCTGTTCTTCCTGTTCTAAAAGCATTAGCTTGAGTATAATCCCATAAATCCGCTTGGTTTTTAATGCCTTCGACAATATCGGCTACTGCTTTTTCACCCAAAATTTTAGTACCTAATTTTTCCAAGGCACCGCGATCTCGTTCGGGTATTCCTTTAATTAAATCTTCTGGTGTCAACGCGGCAGCTTCTGCCGATAGTTCCACCGACTCCGAACCCACCCCTTGAGCTTTCCAGTCGGCTTGATGCTCTTCTGGAGAAAATTTTTCTTTAAACATAATATTTTTAATTTATTTAGAGATTAGCAATATTACAATATTCTCACAACTGGTTTAACACTGCAAATATAATGAGTGAATAAAAAGAAGCGCCACGACTTTTTTGGTCGGAGCGCCTCGCGCTTTCTACTTCCCCATCTTCTGGAGGGTCTCGGTGGATACCGCCACCAGAACTTGTGCAGTGTACGTACCGTCGCGATTTTCTTTGTAGCGCTCGGCAATCTCTGTTCCGATTGCTGTTTTGACTTCTTTGATATCGGCCTTGTACTGCTTGGCTAACACTTCGGCGGCCTCCCAGACAGCCATATCAATGGCGTTCTGGAGCATCTTGGACTTGACCTCAGCAACGCAGAACGTCACCGTCTTGTCTTTGGACTGGAAGACGCCAGTCTTTTTCCACCACTTCGATTCTTGGGCCTTTTTTACGTTGTCAGTCCAGGAATCAGCTGCGAAGACGGAGGTGGCAAAAGCCATGACAAGCAGAGAGGAAATGATAGCGCGCATTGGAATATCTCCTAATAAAATGGGTTGTTTGCTAAAAGATCTAGCATTTACTGTATGCCTATATCCTATCATAGGATATAGGCATTTGTCAATAGACAGTAAAAAATCCATATTTTAAGCCACTTTACATCAAAAACCCTCCGCATCTCTACGGAGGTTTTTTGTTCGCTAAAAAACTATTTATAGCGAGCAGACCTGTCTCGAGCGTAGTCGAGAGAGTCGAGCTACTTGTAGTGAGCGTAGTCGAGTTAACGATCGCTCATTTCATCGCGGACTTTGTCTAAAAATGAACGGGCTGCATTCTGGCCACCTAAGCCAAAAGCTAAACCACCAGCAATAGCCAACATTGCAACAAAACCTTGCAACACTGTAATTATGAACGTCCTTGCTACACCTAACTGATCTAAAGCAGCAAACATAGCAAAAATCAAAATAGTCCATTTAGCTACTGAACCTACAAAACCAGCGCTCATTAAACCAGCTGTATCAGCCGAAGCTCTAACCAATTTCTGTAAGAAGCTAGCAAGAGCGGCTCCAGCCAAAAGAATAAGCACAGCTACTATTATGTTAGGAATATAGGAAAGCACCAACTGCAAGAAACTGCTTACCTCTGTTAAACCTAAAATATCCGTAGCAGCCATAAAGAAAACCAAAATTAAGAACCACTTAACCAATTCACCTAAAAACTTTCCAGTGTTTAACTTAAGTCCTGCTCTTTCTAATGGCTTTTTAAAGCCTAACCTTTCAAAAAGCTGATCTACATGAACTGCGGCCACAATTTGCCAGACTACTCTGCCTACAGCAGACGCCACGATCCAGCCAATAATTATTACTATTAGGGCAATTAGCAAGCTTGGCAAAAAACCAAGCACCAAAGCCCACATATTTTGTAATGAAGCTACAATCGTATCTCCCCAAGTTTGTACAAACATTTATTTTTTCTTATTTATTGCGGGTTTTATGTCTCCCTTTTTTTAAAGAGAACCTGATTCGACCTAGAATCAGAAAACCCAAACTAAATTAATAAAGAAAACAAATCGAGAAACGACCTTTTTAATATTTAAAACTATTAAAGTTTATATGTTAATTTTACACCAACTAGAACATAAAGTTTTCCACACTGTAAACTAATTGCTATTATCTATATATGTTTAAAAGCATAAGTCTGCAAAAATTGTTACCGATTATAGCTGTGGCAGTGCTTTTGACAGGCTACGGCTTATTACTGGCTCATCCTATAAACCTAGTTACCGCCGATTTAGGCCGTCATATTAAAAATGGGGAAATGATTTGGCAGGGTAATTTTGAAGTTTTAAAAACCAACTTCTATTCTTACACCTATCCCGATTTCCCTACTACCAACCATCACTGGCTAAGCGGGCTTGTGTTTTACGGCTTATGGCAATTGGTCGGCTTTAAAGGAATAGATATATTTTTTATTTTAACTAGCTTGGCTACCCTGCTTATATTTTTCCGAATCGCCGTTGCAAGATCGTCTTCTACTATTGCTACTTTGATAACCTTGCCTTTGATTCCGATACTTCTAGAACGAAACGAAGTACGCCCAGAAATTTTTAGTTATTTATTTGCTGGAATATTTTTCTGGCTTATTTTAAAAGTTAAAGACAACCATATCTTGTCTAAATATTTACTGATTCTACCCTTTTTACAGATTATTTGGACAAACCTACACATTTATTTTTTTGTGGGACCTGTATTGATTGGGGCTTTTTTAGTTGAAGCATTAACCAAAAAGTCTATTTTAACCAGAAAGATGTCTTTAGTGTTTTTACTTTCTATTATAGCCACAACCCTAACCCCCTTCGGCCTAAAAAGTACACTAGCACCCTTAACTATTTTTAAAAACTTCGGTTATCGCTTGGTAGAAAACCAACCGGTCTGGTTTATAGAAAAAATCCTGCCCAATTTAAGCTTTTCTATTTTTAAATTATTTTTTATCTTTTTTGTGCTTAGCTTTGTAGTTAGATATGCCAAAACCAAAAACCTGCCTATAGCCGAGACCATTTTAGCCCTAGGTTTTAGCTTGGCGGCTTGGTTTGCCATTAGAAACTTTGCGATATTTGGTTTATTTGCCTTACCGATTATGGCTAACAATATTGGCTTGAACATAAAACCAAAAAATGGCTTTAAGATAACCGTCGCTGTTTTAGCTTTTTTAATAGTTTTTTTCCTTGCGATATTGTCGGGCGAACTAAAAAAAATATTCCCCTATTCCGAATTTTCTATTGGTTTAGAAAAAGGCAATTTAGCTGCGGCTGAATTTATTAAAAAAGAAAACATACAAGGACCGATTTTTAATAACTACGATATTGGTGGCTATTTAATATACAGCTTACCGACAAAAGAAAGGGTTTACCCCGAGCTAGGTCGAGGGGTTTTTGTAGATAACCGCCCCGAAGCTTATCCTGCTAGCTTTTTCCAAGAAACCTTAATACCTATACAGGAAGATGAGAAAACTTGGAATGAAAAAAATGCCATTTATAAATTTAATGCTATAATCTTTTCGTATCGCGACTACACCCCTTGGGGTCAAACCTTTTTTACCAGAATATTGCAGGATCCCGAATGGAAAACAGTTTTTACCGATAACCGAGTTGTTATCTTATTAAAAAATAACGAACTAAATAAAGACACTATTGCTAAATACGGCAAATCTATCAGCATTAAAAAACAATAATGAGTAAGAAGTTATCTATAATAATTCCCGCCTATAACGAAGAAAAAACTATTGCTTCTGTTTTAGATAAGGTCGGCAAACAAAACTATTTCGGGTGGAATAAGGAAATTGTTGTGGTTGATGACGGCTCAACCGATGACACTAAAACCCAAATTGAAAATTGTAAATTGAAAATTGAAAATTTACGGCTGATTTCGCATAGCCGTAATAGTGGCAAAGGTTCGGCTATTAAAACAGGTATTGGAGCTATGACTGGCAATGCAATGATTGTTCAAGATGCCGATTTAGAATATGATCCAGCCGATATTCAGTTATTACTCAACGAACTGGGAAATCGTACCGATTTAGTTGTTTACGGTTCGCGCAACTTAAAACCCGAACGCCGTGGCTATTCGCATTATGTAATAGGATCCAAAATATTAGATTTTTTAGTTAACCTGTTTTTTGGCACAAAATTAACAGATGCTTATACTTGTTACAAACTTTTTCCGGTAGAAATAATAAAAAAAATAAACATAGAAAGCACGGGTTTTGAGCTGGAAATGGAACTAACCGTTAAAACTTTAAAAATGGGTTATAAAATTAAAGAAGTGCCTATTCACTACTACCCACGGAAATTTAACGAAGGGAAAAAAATAAGAGCCCGCGACGGGCTCAAAGGTATCTGGACACTTTTAAAATATAGATTTTAATCAAAAACATTGCAAGAATTCACAACTCATCTACTCCAAACTTACCCTCTGATAGCGCCATTGATTTTTATTGTCATTAGATCCTTTTGCGTTATTTTTCCGCCAATTCCTGGAATTATCTTAGATTCTATTGGTATTGTATCTTTTGGTTGGAAATTAGGAATGGTCTACGCAGAAATAGGAATTGTCGGTGGATCAATGGTATCTTTTTGGATCGCTAGGCGATTTCGCGAACCAGTTGTTAAACGTTTTGTTACCTTACAAAAATTACATACTTGGGAAGATACTTTATCTGAAAGAAAAAAATTCTGGTCTTTAGTTGGCTTAAGAATAATTACAGGACCATTACTATTTGATTATGTTAATTATATAGCTGGTCTTACTAAAATAAATCCGCTAAAATTTTTTGGGGCAACTGTTATAGGAACATTGCCAGCTATATTAATAATCTATTACTTTGGCAATAGATTATTAACTCAGGATTTTTATTTTGTTATAATTTTTGTTGTTATAATTTTAGCCGCAGGATTAATCCAGAAACGCTGGTATAAAAAACATTTTATTGAAAAATAAAAACCAAAGCTATTCCCGTCAAACAACATATACCGAGATAGCGATCGCTATCTCGGTATATGTTTCTATCGAAGTCTCACTTCAATAAATTAAAATTATTTTGGATGCGGTGAGATGTCTAAAATGTAGTAAGCATCGTTTTTAATTGTAAAATAAAAACGCCAAGATTTATTAATTCTGGCCTGCCAAATATCGCCTGATACTCCATACTTTTTGGCTCTAAGGGAACCATACCGAATATCTTTGAGGAGAAACTGAACCTGCTTATCAAATGCTCTCCGCGCCTCTGGCGGAGCTTCATTGTAACTCTTATTAAACCTCTCGGTATATAAAGCTTTCATCTCCGCTTAGAAGATTTTTTCGCTCCGCTGTGAAGTGATTTTATTAATTCTTTGGCTGAACTAAACGGTCCATAAAGCCGCCCCATTTTTACATCCTCCAACGCTTCAGCAATCTGGCGATCTACTACACTTTTAGGTGTGAGCACCACCTTGCCTTTTTCAATTTTGACATCAATCCAGTCGCCCACAGTCAAACCCACCCCTTGGCGAATAACACTGGGCAAAGTTATCTGATGTTTTTGTTTTATTTTAACTAAAGACATGTTGGAAAATTAGAAAGTTATACTAATCCATATTAGCAAACATAAAACTAATAATCAAATATTACCCAAAGGGCATCCTAACTTTATTAAAATATAGATTCTAAAAAGAAAACCTCAAGCAGTTTTTTTACCTGCTTGCCTGTCATAAGGGTTGCCATACAGCAAGTCCTCCTATGCTTGTGGCGTCGCTTTGTTATTTCGCGCTTTGCGAAACTTAGGCGGGCCAATCTATGAAATTTATAAAAAAGATCTATCCACGGCAAATTCACATTTGAATCCGAATACTGCTAGATAAAAATGATACAACAACTACCCTATCTACGTCAAACGTAACCATAAACCACGATCGTGAGCAAAGTTACTAATAATATTGGTTGGGGTTAAGATAGGTTAAAAATCTTTTTTAAGTGCAGTGAATTATCTAAATCATCAGCTAATATAAAACGAGTGTATTTTCTAATATTATGAAACTCCACTAAAAAATCAAAAATATCGTCACACGGGTATGGATGCACAAATATACTTTTTTGCAATTCGTAAAAATCTAATTTTTTAAGATAAGAACGCAGGGAGTCTCGGGCGCCGCGCTGTTTTTCGGGAATATCAAATACTACAATCCTCCATTTTTTATCCCACTTTTTAGGCACAGATATTTTTAAATAATCTGGATCATAAACCAAAACCTTGTTTTTACCCTTATCCGTTAAAGTAAGTTCGACTAAACCATCTTGTTTTTCCTGCCATCCATGTCCGCCATGGTTTTCAAAACCATGACCACCCATACCGCGGAAGTCATCCTGCTGAACGAGCGTTCTTTGCACGTCCTGCATAAACGGAGACATTGATGGGTTGAAATTGAAATTAGTATCCATCCTACTCACCTCCTTTCTGTTCATAAAGAACAAAACCTGTATATCCATACTAGGACAAATAAAAAAATAAGTCAATGCTATAAATTCTGTAGCTTTTTTAAAACCTCGTAAACTTTTTTGGCGCCGTTGGGGGCGCGGTGTGGCATGGGTTCGGGCTCAATTTCAAAATATTCGCACATTTCCTTTAAAGTAAATTTTTTAAGGCCTTTTAATTCGTATGCCTTTGCCCACCCTAATGTAAATAAGTCTACACGGTGATAATCCAAATGATCCTCTACTCCGGTTTCTTTAAATGCCTGCGAAAGAAATGACCAATCAAAAAAAGAATTCTGTGCTACAAAAATAGCGTTTTTTGTTTTTTTAGAATAAATTTCTATCGCCTCTTTTAGTGTTACGGCGTGTAACCAATCTAATTTGTTATAACCGGCTACTTTTAAAGCTTTCTCGGCCGCAGTTCTTAAATGCCGTGGCTTAACTTTTATATGCCATTCATCTTTTATTTTTAAAGTTTGTTGATCTACCAAAACCAAACCGATTTCAATAATTTCGTGAATATCGGCATCAAAACCAGTGGTTTCTACATCGGTTATGGCCAGAGGCCGTTTTAAAAATTCCATATTAATAAACTACCACCGCTTTGTTATCTAACAACGCCCAATCCTTTAAAAATCTATTTTTAGACATTATCACCTTGCCGTAAACCGGATCCATTAACAAAATATATTTTGTTTTTTCAGGTGTACCACTAAAACCAATAACAACCCGAGTATGTTCGCCGTGAACTGCTTTTATATATTTCCCTTCTACGGTAAACCAAGAAATATCTTTACCTGTTGAAAGAGAACCCCAAACAATTACAGGATGGCCACTTTCAACTTCTTTTAAAACATCAACCAGTTGCGGATTTTCCATTTTTTTAGCATCGCGATACTGTAAAGCCAAATCTAATATGAGTTGTTCGTAAACCCCATAGCCTTCGTTAGGAATTTTTCCATCTATATTACCCACAAAACCTTTATCTGGGTCCCCCCAAATATTAAATTCGTTTCTGGAATCCATAGTATCAAATTTTAAATCATTTATAAGTTCAGTTTCGGTTACAGCAACATTATAAAAACCTAGAGCCATTTTAAGCGCCGCCACTTCGCACGAAAGAGCATGTTCTTGTTTATGGAACGGCACTTTTAAAACAACATTAAAAGATCTGTTTGAAGGAGACAGTGCTTGAGCCGAATACATTACCTGTTTTTCAACCCTAGCTAATTTAAGCGACCAATTGTTTATATAACTGCCAATAACTTTTCTAGCGCTGGTAAAATAAAAAATAACCGTTGTTATTAAAACGATTAGCAACGCTAAAAATATCTTTTTATTTTTCAACATTACCTAATTATTATACCGTAAAAATAACTCGGTGGACCAAGCTCAGCTTGGTGGACCCAGTGAGAATCGAACTCACGCCTGCACAATGCGAATGTGCCGTTATACCACTTAACTATGGGCCCGTCGGGCTACTGGGAATCAAACTCAGTCTACACGCACCCTTGCCCGCCCAAATTTCCACCTTGTCGGGGTATCCGGATTCGAACCGGAGCTTCACGAACCCGAATCGTATGTACTACCGCTATACTACATCCCGTTTTTCCTAAATACTAATTACTTAACGTAGTATTTGCCTTTGATTGATTCGTCCTCTTTTTCTTTTTCTTCTTCCAACTTATCTTTTCCTGCTTGAGCCAATTTGATTAATTCTTCGCTAGATAAATTATTTAATTCTTTTATACGCCCAGTTAAATATTCTTTTTCGTTGCGGGCGGGATCGTCTATAACCTCTTCCAATAAGGCATTAAGAATATGCCCTATTTTTGGCCCTGGTTCAATACCAAGCACAGTCATAACATCGTTACCATTAGCCTTTAACATCCCCACAGTTAACGGATCACGTGAAACCTTGTCTATCATATACTT
>ERZ1292625.2108-Hain-H41-01um-R1-2108-length-19730-cov-6_pt1 | contig 13270 bp, 17 predicted proteins | sample MGYA00564400_ERZ1292625 | MGnify/ENA primary metagenome ERZ1292625 (study PRJEB36523, sample SAMEA6512639) | groundwater metagenome | collected 2019-01-08 | study: AquaDiva: Metagenomics assemblies of 32 groundwater samples | reverse complement strand
GCTCATGGCGATGGTTTGAAGACCTCTTTGAGTAGAGAGTCGAAGATCGCTTGCGGGGTCAATTTGCAATGGGTACAGGTTCCATCAACGAAACTGTGTGCCATACCCGTGCGAGAGGAGAAGTCGTATTCCGGGCTCGATGCCAAACCCGATCCGCAGGCAGGACACACGACGCATCCGGGCGGACAGTAGGACGCGCAGACGGCGCGGCAGCGACAACGATAGTAGATCATGTTCCGAACCTCACCTTCGCGAACGCCGCCAGCGCCGGATCCTTCCGACAATCATACGTCCTGCACGCCGCCGGTCTGATCGCCCACACGGTACACCTTCCATCCACGGCAAACACACACGCCCCCGTGATCGGGTGCCGGGGCAGCACGGCGGCGAACTCGACCTCCTGGCCACCAGGGAATTTGACGCGGGCGAACGTGTAAGGCAAGCGCTGTGCTTCTGCGTACGTCAAGAACACCGTCCAGTTGGCTGTCGTGCAGCACGGGGCGGGGCAGTTGTCACAGGGAACGGAAGCGTCGGGGACACCCGCGTCGGGCTCCGTGAAGGAGAGCTTCGCGTCGATCTGGTAGAGCTTCACGGGTGGACTCGCATACAGCATGGGCAGGTCGGCTGTTCCCGCTTTCTCATCTCCCACGCCTGTCCCTCCGGGGACGCCCGCCACCGTTCACCGGCTTCTTGTGGCGTCTCGATCGCCTCCAGCGTGATCCGAACGCGCTGTCCGAGAATGAACCGCGGCGGGTCTCCAAGCGAAGACGCCCATTCCACGTTTGTTGCGGCGCCAACACGAACTGCGCGGGTGCCGTTCGAGGAGCTGCACCCTCCATTGATCTCGCCCTCGACGACGATCTTGCCTAGCTCCTCAGGATGCTTGATCATGGCACCGGCCTCCACCCCTTCGGCGCCCGCCACGCGCGGTAGTTCTTCGCGTCGATGCTGCCTGCCAGAACCAGATCCAACTTCCTGTTGCGCTCGTTGTCGAACAACTTGGGCTTGGCGATGTGAAGGCTCCTCTTCCCGCCGTAGTCCAAACGATGTGCTTTGCAGGTCGAGTTGACATGGCACTGACGGCCGGTCGCGGCCTCGATCCTGCGCGCCAGATTCGTGTCCTGGTAGCCGTTGGCGCCGCCGAAGCGCTCGTCCAGGCCGTTGACGAGGGTCCATACGGCTTTTGGAATGCCCGTGAGCATGCAGTAGACCTTGCCTTCGTCGGCGCGCACCGCTCCGGTGGTATGGGGGGGCGGCGGGTTCTCGTAGAGGACGGTGCCCTCGTTGTCGGGGTCGTGGGCGCAGTGCGTGCCACTGATCAGCGGGGCGCCCGTCAGCATGTAGTGGTTGAGCAGCGTCTTGAGCGCCCATGGGTCAAGCGCAACTAAATCGGCGAGCAGGACAAGGTAGTTGGCCGTCACGGCGTCGGCGGCAGCGTTGAGCGGGGGCTCCTCGGCGTAGTAGGACGGGGGCGAGAAGGGGACGCGGTGTAGGTTGAACTTGGGCGTTGATGCATCGCCGCACAGCGTACCACCGAACACGCCATGCCATGCGTCTTCGACTTCGGCGACGAACCAGACCCCGACGGGCATCAAGGTTGATTCCTCGATCGAGCACCTGAGCCGCTCCAGCCCTTTCCTCCTCGCCGTTGCCACGGCGATCCCCACACTCGGGTAGCGGTCGGGTCCCTTCGTGTAGCGGGCGATCGAGCCTGCGAGCCCGCTGTATCCCCACGTGGACGGGTCGCGCGCGAACACTGCCTCGACGGCCTTTGGCAACCCGTACGGCTGATAGGGGAAGTCGTGGAAGAGGACCTCGGCCTGCGGCGCCAAGTGGGGCATCCAGGCGTGGAGGTCCTTCGTCACTTGCTCGGGGGTGTGATCATCGTCGATGAACAGGAATTCAACCGGAGGCCCGCGGTATTCATAGCCTGCCTCCGCGGCGTCGGACGAACGGAAAGCCGCCTGCTTGCCCTGCTTCTTGAGCCACTCGATGACGCGCCGCAGGATGTCGAGAGCCTGGGGCGCGGAGATGCCCCCGGCAGCGGCCGTGACGGCCTGCGAGGCGACGGGGTGGGCGTCGAACGAGAAGATGCGGGCGCCGTCGGGCGCAGCCTCGGCGATGGCGGCGAGCGACTTGCCACACCAGGAGCCCAGCTCCACGATGACCTTGGAACGCGAGGCGGCGACCTGGAGGCACTGGATCTCCTCGATGGACATCCATCCCGGCACGCCCTGCCAACCCCGGGAGAGGTCGAGGTCGCCGGGGGTCACTTGGGGATCTCGGGGACGTCCTTGAGTTTCACCGCAGCTCTCCTTGGCGAAGCGACTTCACGAGTTCGTCTACGATCGCGTCAAGGCACTTCGTTGGTTGCCAGCCGTAGTCGTGTGAAAACCGCTCGCCGCCGACCACGAGGTACTGCATGTCGCCGGGGCGGGAGGGATGTGCCATGACTTTCGTCTTTTTGCCGGTCAGCTTTTCAACTAACTCGATCGCTTCGTTCACCGAGATCGAGTTCTTGGTCCTGGCCCCCATCGCCCAGACACCAGCTTTCGGCTTCTCGATCCACCGCAGGCAGGCGTCCGCGAGATCTCCTACGTGCATGACATCGCGGACTTGGCTTCCATCGCCGAAGAGGTTGAAGGGCCAACCTGTCAGGTTGCAGTGGACAAGCCAGGGGAGCCAATTTTGGCCCTCGGTCGCCAGCGCCCGCGCGCCGGTGAAGCAGCCAGGACGCATGACCCCAACGGTCATGCCGTACGTGTACCCGTACTGCTGCGCCAGCACGTCGGCGGCCATCTTGGTCGCGCCGAAGAAGGTCATAGGCGTCCTGTCCCCGAGAGGGCTGTCGTCGTTCAAAGGCCACTCCGAGTGCGCCAGGACCTTCGTGCTGCCGATGAACAGAAAAGAAACGTTGCGTGCGCGGGCATCGTTCAGGATCAGGTTTGTCTGGAGGTAGTTGACCTCGATGTTGTCCCACGGGGCATCAACGCGACGCGAATGGCAGACCTGTGCGGCGGTGTGGACGATGGCGGCGGTGTCGGCGGGCATGTACCTTTGTTCGACAAATAGGCGCACGTCCATGCGAAAAAAGTTCACCCCTGCCGCTTCGATTTCCTTCGCATTCGCCTCTAGCCGCCTCGTTCCTTCTTCACCGATGAGTTTGTAGCGTGAGAGGTCGTCCACACCGACGACTGCGTAGCCGTGGGAGCGCAAGAGGAGGCACAGCTCGGTGCCGAGGAGGCCGCAGGCGCCCGTCACGACGATAGGCCCGGCAGGGCGAGTCTCCCTGTTCATCGAGTGCCCCTCGGTGTGGGCACAAGGGCTCATGGCAAGATCACCAGGTCTCTCCCCGCGCGACGCGCTGGTACAAGCACTCGTACTCCCAGGCCATGCGGTCGGCACTCAGATCCCACTCTGCGTAGGCTCGCACTTTCTGTCGATCCAGCGTCGCCGCCAGCTCCAGCGCGGTCCCGAACGCTTGAACGATCCCTGCCTCGTCCTCCCACCACCGAAAATACGGGACGAGGATCCCGGTACGAGGATCACCCCTCGATGAAGAGATGTTCCTGGTGATCATCAGCTCGGGTGTCCCGCCGCGGGCGAAGGCAACGATAGGCGTACCGCAGGCTTGGGCTTCCAAGACTGTCGAAGGGCAAGCGTCCGTGTAGACGGCCGGGTGGAGAAAGACGGTCGCCGCCGCCATCGCGTCACGCTTCACGTAGTGGTGGTCCATCCCCATCGGCAATTCCAAAAAGCTCATGTTCTGCAGGCCCTTCGTCTCGCGTAGGAACACCGCCTCGACCTGCCGGTGATCTTCCAACTCGGCCCGCCACGCGACCATGAAGTTCCACGACGGCAGCATCCTGGCGAGCCGCACCAGCACGTCCAACCCCTTCGACGGGTGGGGGCGGCCGACGTAGAGCGCGGTTTTGAGCATCGAAGCGCCGCTCTTCGGCCGGTAGAAGTCTACATCACACCCGTACCGGACGACCTCACAGGAGTCGAGCTTGCCCACGTCGGCGCCGTAGGTTGCCTCGAAGGGGGTGTCCATCCACGGGTGGGTGCCGGACAGCGCATGGCGCTTCGCACACTCGGAAACCACCACGAAGTTCTTGCGGGCGACCGGGTCCTCGGGGGACAGGAAGCTGATGCCATTCAGGGTCACGAGCGACTTCGCGTGCCCGTACTGACAGAGCAGTTCATGGGTCCTGGCCGTGAGCGAGAGGTCGTGGACGACGTCGTGGGAGAGGAGCAGATCGCGGTGCCGATAGAACGGCATCGCCTCGGCGGCGAGGAGATTCGCGATCGAGCCAACGACAAGTGGGATCGGGATCAGAGTGTAGAGGCCATTCGGCTGAGAGCCCTCTGCTGCAAAGAGCGTAACGGCATGGCCACGCCGGGCGAGCGCGACGGCTAGATCAGAAACTCTACTTTCACTCCCGTACCCGATGGGAGGGGTGAAGGCTTGGGCGGAAGAAATGAGCGCGATTCTCATCTGATTCCCCTCACAGGCGGATATCCCGCCTTCTTCTTCTCCTGCCAGATCGCCAAGTTGCTCTCACTCGGCCGGTTGTATTGGGGACGGGGAAAAATGTGCCGGGGGTTCACGATGTAGGCGACCGCAGTCGGATCCACGTACCAATCGACGTTCCGGTGAACCGTCAGCCGCTCTGCGAAGTCGGTGTCCTGGTACAGGTTCGTCCCGTCAAGGTCCAGGTCGTAGCCGTTGATCGCGAGAGCGTCGGTGCGCTTGAAGCTCTCGTTCTTGGCATGGAAGAACTTGGCCTCGATCCGGCCGGGGTCGCACTTGAGCTTCAAATCGGCGCCGCCGTGGATGGGGTCGAGGGAAGTCAGGTCAGGGTGAGAGGCCGGGGTCATCGGGGCCGCGAAGATCGACCACAGGAGTGGATCGAGCGCGCCCAATTCGATGTCGCCGGCATAGTGGACCAGATCACCGTGTTCGTACTTGGGGAACCGCGCGTCCAACGGCGGCATCGCCAGGTACTGCTGCGGCCCCATGAAGCCAAGCGGCCCCTTGCCGGTCTGGTGGAACTTCGCGTGCTTCGCGAGCAAGTCGGGCGGCGCCCAGGTGTAGTCGGCGAACTGGACGATGACGGTTCCGCAGGCTACCGAGATGCCGGCATTGGCGAAGGCACAGAAAGAGCAGGCAGGCCACGTGGCGGAGATAGGCTTGGGTTCGAGATGCTGGACGGTGAAATTGCCTCCCGCGTTGTGAAGTCGCGTGATCGCCTTACGCCCCCTCCACAGGGCGTCCACCAGCACCAGCTCGAAGTCCTTGAAGGTCTGGTTCGCCAGCCCCGAGAAGAGCACGTCCAAACCCCCTGTTCGGTAGGTGGGGACGAGAACGGAGAGGTAGGGGGCGGGGGACATGATGTCAGGCCAGATGCGCTTGCCGCACGAAGTCCGCGCAGCACAGCAGGGCGCCCTGCCACAGGGGAGAGCCGCGCGCGCCGAGCATGAACAGCAGCCACACCATCCAGTCGGGCCGTGTGCAGACCGCCCAGGCGGCGGCGTCGACCAGCCTGCTCTCCGCCCACGGCACGGCCTCGCCGGGGTCGGCACAGGCGCCGAGCGCGCGCAGCAGCGGGGCCAGGGGCGCCCTCTCAGGTTTGGCACGAGTGCCCATGACTACCTCCTCCACAACGCCGGCGCCGGGGGTCCAGTTGCCGTTCCGAGTCGGCAGCCGCGACGGCCGCCGCCGCGATCCCCGCGGTCTGAATCGGTGTCACGGCGCCTCCGCCCTCAACAATTTGTCCCACGCCGCCGTCGTTCCTTCCCACGTCGGGATCTTCTCCGCCAGCGCCGCGCGGTCGATTTGCCCCTGCATCGCGTCCACGACGGCCTTGATGAACTGTGAACGCCCCCCCGTGCTCCACGCCGTCCGGATCATGTACTCCTGGAACGGTTGGGTTTCGGGGAGTGCTCCGGTGCCGACGAACACGGGGATGCAGCCGGCGGCCTGCGCGCGCAACAGGCTCACGCAGGCACCTTCCTCGAACTCGACAGGCGTGTAGGCCATGACGCCAGCGGTCACGAACTCCCGCGCGAGTTGGTCCTGCCCGACCCGGCCCCGCCACGTTACGCCCAGGTCTTTCAGCTCGACCACCCTCGCCTCGATCGCGGCACGGAAGGCGAGCAACTCTTTCATCTGCTCCAGTCCCAAGGCCGTGATCAGCTCCCAACCATAGAAGATGTCCAAGGTGGCATCGGGAACGGCCGCCCGGACCTCGGGCCAGAGGGTGAGCAGGTGTTCGAGCCCTCGGGTCGGGTTCGAGGCCCAGATGGCGCGGTGTGCGGTGCGGACGGGCGCGGACGGGAGCAGGCGCGCCAGAAAGTGCTCCTCGGGCACGGCGTTGGGCAGGACGGTGAACCGCTCGATTCCCAGTTTCTTCGCCATCCAGGCGCTCGGGACGACATGCGCGGCCTTCTCGATCACCTTCGGCCCCCAAATGTCCTCGGGGTAGCCGGCGTCCTGGTGCCAGAGGATGAGCTGCTTGCAGGTCGGCTCCTGCTGGACGATCCAGGGGGCGCGGTGGACGATCAGGGTGTCGCGGGGGCTCCACGGATCGAATTCTTGGAGCCGCCTCCACCGGACGAGGTTACGGACGTAGATGTTCGGTTGGTCCAACGGGGCGAAGACCTCGACCTGCCAGCCGAGATTGGCCAGGTGCTCGGTCAAGTACACGACCGACTCCTCGGACGCACCGATGCCCCGTTCCCGCGGCGTCGTAGGCCCCCAGGTCTCGGTATAGACCGGGGCATAGATGGTGACACGCCCCGCCTCTCTCGGTCCGGGGTCGAACCGCGCGATGGTCCAAGGCAAGCCCGCACTGTCCTTCTCGATACGGAGTTCGCTCAGGTTGCGATTGCGGCAGCCCGCATTGAGCATAGTCGTCGGGGTGATGCCCTGCCGCACAGGCTCGGTGCCGTAGGCGCACCCCGGGGCGACGACCATGACGGGTTCGGTGCCGTCCAGCCTCGCGAGTGTGGCGTTCAACGCGCCCGCGTCTGCGTACTGCGTGAGCAACCGACCCGAGAAACCGCGAGTGACCCGCTCCACGATCCCGTCATCCTTGGCGAGATCGTCGAGTGCTGGAGCACGGTGGAGGACGGAGGAGCGCATCCGGGCGATCTCGCGGTCGTCGCGAAGGCTGGCGGGCAACTTGTCAAGGACCTCACCCGCCCACCCAGCCTCCCCCACGAGCACGCCCCACTCGACCGCGGCCTTCAAGCCCGCGCGCACGCCCGCCAGCGCCGCCGCCTTCTGCGCCTCCCAGAGCGTCACCTGGACGGAGCGCTCCTTGGGCTTGACGGCGAGCACCTCCTGGCACAACTCGATCGCCCGTGCGAAGTCGCCCACCTTCAGGTAGGCGACGGCCGCGAACGCCTTGGGCCACAGCTCGCGCTTCTCGGGGTGATCGACGTGAAGCCCGAGCACCCGGGGCGCCTTGGCCCGCCCCTGCTCGTACCAGTAGGCGCACCTGTCCCACTCGCCGCGCCAGTAGCAGCCTTCGGCCAAGGCGAAGTAGCCTGCCGGGTCGGTTGGCTCGGTCTCGACCGCCATGAGGGCCGCGAGCACAGCCCTGTCATACCGTTGGAACCGGATCTCGGCCTGGTGCATGACGAGGAGAGTTTGAAAACGGTCGGCGTGCGTCGGGGATTGCTCGACGGCGGCCTGTAGGTAAGGGACACACGCCGAATCGCCCTGGTCCGCGAGGGCCGAGCCCAGCCCGTACAGGAGCAGGAAGTCCCGCTCGTACTCCTTGCCCGCCGCCTCCTTCATCTTCTGCATGATTTCGATGTTGCGCTTCGTCCGGTCGGACGTGCTCACCGCCGGGTAGTGCAGGACCGGGAGCGCGGCGTTGAAGCAAGGCTTGGCGACGTTGCCGCCGATCGGGATCGCGTCCTCATGGACGGCCCTCCGCCACGCCCAGCCCGTGTGCCAGCGCCAGAACCGGCCATGCCAGGGGACGCGCTGGATCGGCAGGCCGTCCACGTCGTTCAGGTAGTGGTAGGGGAGATGGACACAGTTCCAGCGGCCCGGGAGGGCGCGTAGGTAGTCCTTGAAGGACTGAGGGTTGGACGGCTTCGTTCCACCGTCCTTTGGCGCTTCAACGCCTGCTGCCTTGAGTGAAGCGGCCACGGCGGGGTGGAGGGGGAGCGGGATCACGTCGTCTGCGTCCAAGTAGCCGATCCACTCGCCGCTCGCCGCTTCAAAGGAGTGGTTGCGCGCGGCAGCGAAGTCACCGTCCCAGGGACGGGTAACGACTTTGATCGTAAAGGCATCCTTGAATCCAGCAACGACAGTGTCGAGCACGTCACGCTTCGTCCCGTTCCAGCTCAGGACGATTTCATCTACAAGGTCACGTCCGGCGATCGAGGTGAGTAGCCGTTGCAGGATCGGTACCCCGGCATCGGGCTGCCCGGGGAGCGCAGGTAAGAGCGCCTCGTCTCCAGTCAGGACGCACACCGAAACGAATGGGTTGCTCACGTCGGTACCTCTACGCCCCCAAGGACTTCGGCCCTATCATCGAGCGGTCGAACTTCTCCACCGTGCCGTCATCGTAGACGCGCCAGAGGCGCCCGCTCGGGAGCCAGAGGAGCAGGGGCTTCTCGGGCCATGAACGGTTCGCGTACATGGGCTTCAACGCGAGGTCGTAGTACATCTTGGCGATCCGCTTGTCAGACATGAAGAGTGCGAGGACCGCGTGCCAACCGGTGAAGTTGGCGACAACAGTCACGGCGTCTGGGATGTGGAGCAGCCCAAACACTGGATCAATCTCCTCTTCTCACTTCAAGTGTCTTCACGATCGCCTGCTCCATCTCCTCCGCCGCCCGGGTCCAAGTGTACTTGTCCGCGACCTCGAAGTTGACACCCTTGAAGTCAGATGCAGGCGCGCGGGATAGCCGCTTGATCAGCGACTCGCGCAGCTCGTCTTCATCGTTGATCCAGTCGCCCTTGGCCCCCTCGTACACCGAGGGCAGAGCGTCGCGCAGGTGGACGATCGGGTAGCAGCCAGCGGCGAGACCTTCAAGCAGAGCGCAACCGAAGCCCTCAACGTACGGTCCCCCGTTGTCGAGTGGGTAGCAGAAGATCCGGCACTTCTCCTGCTCCCGAGCGAGAGCTCTGCGCGCCATGGCCCCGAAGACACGCACACCGAGTCCGCTGCATTTCTCAAGCAGGCGGCGGATCAGCGTCGGCTGAGCGTTGAACCACCCCGCGTGCCCGCCCGACTGGCTCGCCTCGTCGCACACCTGCGCCCAACGGTCGATCTCGTAGAAGACGTGCAGGCGGGCATCCTGGACAGCACGGTGAACGGCGGGCCAGACCTTCAAGATGTGGGTGAGGCCGCGGTCGGGCGACGACCAGTACCCAACGATCGGTTCCCGGGGCCACGTGGCGGCGTTCGGGTACGAGCACGTCACACCGGAGCAGGCCGTGTGAATGGAGGGCAGGATGAGGCCACACGACTTCGCGACATCTTTCAAGAAACCCGCGTGGCTCGCGCTGGGCGACACGAACGAGTCGGCACCTTCGACACCCTGCCAGAGGTCGTTGAGCTGCTGCGCGAACAACCGGGCGCACGCAGGCGGGATGGCAGGTGAACGTAGGGCGCGCATGTACGACCACGAGACCACGGCGTCGGGCTCGAAGCCGTCGAGGAGGACGGGCGTGAAGTCACGACGCGGACGGAAGGTCACTCCCCGGTACGTGCCCGCCTGACCCGGGTGGCAGGCGACGACCTCGTGGCCCCTCCGCGCGAGACCGAAGGCGGTTTGCAGGAATGCCGCCTCGCCGCCGGCCACCGTGGGTCCCTTGTCCAGCTTCAGCACGTTCAAGGGGTACTCACCCCACCAGGTGCCCATCCCACCGTAGAAGAGAACGTGGAGCGGGCTCACGAAGTCGCCTCCCCTTCGTCCACGTGCATCTTGGCGATCATCTCGGCGCCTCCCCCTTGTCGACCATCCGCAGCCGCGTCACGAAGGCTTCGAGCACCAGTTCTCCCAACGTCATGTCGCGGTCGATCGCCTCTTTCTTGATCTCCTTCACGATGGGCCGGGGAAGGTAGACGAGCACGGCGACGTGACCTTTCTTGGGCTGGCCCATTGTCCTGCCCCCTTCTACCAGACGGCTAGCACGCTAGCAAGTCCTCGCCCCGAATCCTTGCTCTTCCCTACTCCTTCGGTATCGTTACCTTAGTTCCGCTCCGCGGCGGGTCGGCCAACCGGGGCCTCTTCCGGTTGGAACCCAAGGGGTGCCCTCGGGCACCTCGACAGCTCGGAGACGGAACATGGCCCTACTCGGGGTGTACATCGACGCAGGCGCGGCGTGCCTGGCCAAGACCAACGGGAACGTGTGCTTCGCGCACTCGCTCCCGTCCAGGCCGGACTTCGCCGCGTACCAGGTCATCACGGCCGTCACCTCGCCGGTCACGCTGACGAGCCGCCTGAACACGGCCGTCATCTGGCGTGAAAGCAACAACGTGGATACGAACGGCGAGGCCCTCCTCATGTTCTGCCACTCGCTGATCCGGTAGGAGGGCTGATCCTTGGCCATCCTCGGCACGTACATCGACGCAGGGTCTGCTTGCCTGTCCCCCGGCGTCGGCAACACTTGCTTCGCGCACTCGCTCCCGTCGCGGCCGGACTTCGCTGGCTACACGGGGATGACAGCTGCTGCGGCGCACCCGAACCTCGTCAGCCGGCTCAACACAGCCGTGATCTGGCGGAACGAGAACACGGTCGGGCAAAACGGCGAACACCTGCTTCTGTTCGCTCACAGCTCGATTCGCTGAAGGTAGGTTGGGCCGGGGCTTCCGCACCCCGGCTCGCCAAGCCCAAGCCCCCATGCAGGTCCTCCTCGTCATCCCACCCTCCCCGTTCCTCGCGGACGCGAAGGTGATGGCGAGCCTCGGCCCCCTGTGGGTCGGGGCCAGCCTGCGCGCCGCCGGGCACGACGTCGAGGTGTTGGATCTCGAAGGGCGGAGAGACTGGCGGGAGGAGGTGGGGCGGGTCGTCGCCGCGCGGCGGCCCGACGTCGTCGGAGTCGGTGGGACCTCGGCCCATTGGCCGTTCACGCGCCAGATCGCAGGGGCCGTGAAGGCGGTCGATCCATCGATCCTCACGGTCCTGGGGGGCGCCCACGCCTCAATGGGGCCGCAGGGCTGCGTGGGCAAGGGCTTCGACGTGGTCGTGATGGACGACGGGTTTAGTGGAGTCCACAAGGCGCTGGAGGAGGGCGCCCGAGAGCACATCGAGCAGGTGCCCACGAGGGCAGGCGTGCTTTCTCTCAAGGGCGTGATCAAGGGCCCCATGACCTCGACCGAGAAGTGGCCGCTTCCTGCACGGGACTTGGTTGACATCAAAAGTTACAAGTATTTCCTCATAGGTGACAAGAAACGCCCTGCGACGCTGCTCATCGCGACGATGGGCTGCCCGTATGGCTGTCGATTCTGCGGGGGGCGCGAGGTCGAGTTCTACCGACGCTACCGCGAGCGGCCGATCGAGCACGTCGTCGCCGAGATGGAGGAGTGCGATGTCAAGTATGGCTTCAAGGACTTCGTCTTCCTGGACGATGAGCAGAACATCAACCAGAAGTGGTTGTCGCGGTTTTGCGGCGCACTCGCCGATCGCGGCTCGCCCTGGGGCTGGCGCGCGTTCGTGAAGAGCAACATCTTCAACGACGAGCAGGCGGCGATGATGGCGAAGGCCGGCTGCATCGAGGTCTGCACCGGCGTCGAGAGCGGGAGCGACCGGATCCTGTCCCGGTGGGTCGTCAAGCAGACGAGCTACGAGATCAACCGGCGGTGCGTGGAGGTCGCTCACCGGCACGGCCTGCGGATCAAGGCGTTCTGCATGGTCGGCAGTCCCGGGGAGTCGAGGGCCGACGTGCTCAAGACGCGCGATTGGATCCTCGACGCGAGGCCCGACGCCTTCGACCTGACGGTCTTCGCCCCGTACCCCGGGAGCCCGATCTTCAACAGGCTGTTCCCAGGTGAGGGTCGCGCCGAACTGCCCACCAAGGACATGGAGGACATGCCGATCGAGGCGCCGCTCCCGGACTTCGACCGCGAGAGCTGGGCGTACAAGACTTTGCCGGGCGAGTACCGGACGGGCGTGAGGACGCTGGGGTTCGGCCCGGGCGACAATGGACTGGAGCCCGAAGAGTTGATCAAGCTACGCGATCAGATCGACGAGGAGTGCCGTGCGGCCCTGGGGCAAGCTGGGGTGACTCGAACGTCGCCCCTGTTCGACGCACAGCAAGCCTACGAGAGCGGTCAGGGCGCGAAGGTGGCGTGACGATTCTTCTTCCACGCCTCGCCGCCACGTAACACCAGCGCGTTGGCTATTTCCGTCCGGCTGGGCCGCATGCCAGTCTCGTGTTCGATCTGCACGGCGATCTCGTCCACGGCACGCACAACCTCTGGGTGCAGATACAGGGCCGTACCGTTTTTGCGAGCGACGCCCGATCCGCGCTTCGGGGGTGAGCGAGGCTTCACGTTTCTTTCTCCGGCCTGTATTGCTGCATCTCCATTCCGAATGTCCACGCCACCGCCTCGGCCGCCGTCTTGACCGTCGGCGGAACCCTGAGCCAGTAGTCCTTGACTGATCCATCCGGCTCGGGTGTCGAGTTCCGTACCCGGACCACCACGATCGGCTCATCGCCACTAATGTCCTTCGAGTAGAGAACACCGCGGTCCCCACGGTCCACTTCGACGGCTCCGGAGTCTTGTAGGTATCGCCCTGGACCGTAGCGGTCGATCATCACGCGCCTGACCTCGACGTTGTCCTCGCCATCGATCTTCGACACGGTATTCTCAGAAGGATCTGTGATCACGTAGCTGGGGACTCTCACGCCATGGACCGCGTATACGCCCCACCCATCCCATCCACAGGCGGGGCCCGTGCCCGAATGGAGCCGACCCCGTGCGTCACGGGCGATCGTGTGGGGCCGTTCGCTCACCATCACGAATTGCCGATGTGGCCACCACCAGCACGCCGACTTGACCGTGGCTTCGTAATCGGCGGCGCGCTGCTCGATCTCGGAAGACAGTTCCAGGCCGCACACCTCGCGGAAATAACTCACCAGCGCCGGCGATCCCCAATACCAGCCCCCAACCGAAAATTGGCCACCGAGGTAATCGGCCAATTGACGACCCACCGCGTCGCCCACCGCGCCGCGCACCGCGCCGTCCACCGCGTCGCGCACCGCGACACCCATCGCGTCGTCCACCGCGTCGCCCAC
>ERZ1292625.3327-Hain-H41-01um-R1-3327-length-13272-cov-5_pt1 | contig 13272 bp, 15 predicted proteins | sample MGYA00564400_ERZ1292625 | MGnify/ENA primary metagenome ERZ1292625 (study PRJEB36523, sample SAMEA6512639) | groundwater metagenome | collected 2019-01-08 | study: AquaDiva: Metagenomics assemblies of 32 groundwater samples | reverse complement strand
CATTACCAAGAAAATAAAATGGGGTAATTAAATAGTAATAATATGGACCTCTAAAAATTCCTGCCAACCCAGTCGTTGGACCAATGAGAAACAGTTCTTTGTTTTTGATTAAATCCCAAATGACTAAAGCATCCCTACCCTGATCAAAATGAAAAGCCAATAAATCACCAATTCTATAAATTCTCAAAAAAAATCCAATCAAAAATATTAGGGGTAAAAGTAAATAAACTAACTTATTTGAAGAAATTTCTTTTTTAAATGAAGAAATAAAGTGAGTCACAAATAATTCTAGCACAAGCTTAAACTATCTTTATAGTTCCACTAAAAGCATCAACCTCAACTTTCATTCCATCCTTCAAAATCTTGGTTGCATTTTTGGTGCCAACTATACAAGGTATTCCCAATTCCCTTGTAACTATTGCTGCATGACTAGTGACACCACCCATGTCAGTAATAATTGCAGAAACTTTTTTCATGACTGGCGTCATATCTGGATTTGTTGTATCACTTACCAATACATCCCCATCCTTTACCTCGTGCATTTTTTCTAAGTCGCTACTCATAACAATCATACAAAGCCCCACTGCTTTCCCGAGACTCGCTGGAATTCCTCTAATGTCAAAACCGTTTATCCCAGATTTTTCTTTTTCGTAATAAATCAACAAGTCATTGAATAAACTATCAATATCTTCATAAGCCATTTCATCGTTAAAATCAAAGAAAATTATACTCTTTGGTTTATCCGGCGTTGAACCATACTGAAACTCATAATGTCCAGACATATTTGAAACCAGAGAATAAAGCTCTTCTTGATATTTTTTTCAATCGTTTTTGAATATCTGATAATTTTTTGTTGATTGAAAAGCATTGGATCTGGTAGAGTTTGGCCAGAAATTAATTGCAAGTGTTGATCTCCTTCTACAAATTCCGCAATTCCATTCAAATTCTTAGAAACAACAACAGTTCCCTTAAACTCAATCTCATCTGGGTACTGCATTGTGATTACTTTATAATCTTTCAAGCGTTCAATTGATTGAAGAAAATTCCACCCATCTTCTACTGACTCAAGTCCCAACTTAGACAATCTTCCCAAATCATTTATTCCCAATTTTGGTGTTGCACTAATCCAATATGGAAAACCCAAATCTCCTATTGATTCCGAAAACTTCTCCTTGCTAATTTGATCACCAGACTTGAAAGAATGAAATCTTTCGTAGGGCAAATTGAATTGCTTCAAAAATCCATAAATTATTTCTCTGTCTTTTCTATTTTCAATCCTAAGTTTTTTGCCAAAATATTCTTCAGTTAATTTACTCCAAGCTTGAAGAGAAGTGGTTTTTTGAACACCTTTATTGTTAGACATAGGGCAATTATATACCTAAAATTGAGAAATTTCACAAATTGCTAAATAATAACTGGTTTGTTCGCTTTCATCCAATCAGTGACTATTTTTATTGCCTCATGGGGGTCACCGCTCTTTACTTTTCCTCCAGCTGCCCTATCATGTCCTCCTCCAAAGCCAGTTTTTTCCATCATGTCTCTTACACTAACTGAATTTGGAATTGATCTTAATGAAATTCTACACATACCGTCAGCAAACTTTGGAATCACCGTAAAACCCCATTCAACCTCTCTAATTCCTTTAAGATAAGGGGCAAAGAATCCTGAAGCTTCACTTACGACGTTATCGTCTAGTTTGTTTTCCTTAACATATTCTGGCGATAAATAAGAAACCAGAAAGTCCGGCCAACCATCAACCTGTTCAATTGTGCTATTCTTCATAAACTCTTGCAGAGCCTTGTAAACATTTATTGCCATAGATTGATATTTACTTTGGAGAGATTCTACTGTAATTTGGCCATCTTTGACCAATCTTTCAGCTACTGAGAAACTTGCGTGCTGCTGAGGTTTTATGAATCTAAAGTTACCTGTGTCTCCCAATATGCCCATCAATAGTATTTCACAAATTTCTTTATCGAGCGTTTCGCCTTCAAAAAACAATCTATATATTATTTCAGCGCAAGCTGGATATTGTGTAGCCACTAAATGGAAATCAAATATATTTTCAGGGGTGGGATGATGATCTATACAGATTACATAATTTTTGAGATTTGCAATTTCCTCGCTTCTACTAAATCTTTTCCAACCTGAGCCATCAACAAAAATAATTATGTCATCTTGAGATATGTGTTTATAGATATCATCAACAAAACGTATTTCTGAAAAGTTTTTGAAGTATTCCCAGGTACTTAGTTTTTCACCTGTATACAACATGTTTATCTTGTTTTTGTTTATCTTTAGAATTTCGGTAAGATAATAATAGACACCCAAAACAGATGATATTGAATCATCATCTGGAGATGTGTGCGAGGAAATGACAATTGATTTTGCATCTAAAACTTTTTCGTTAAGTAAAGTTTTAAATTCACTATTTATTTCTTGATAGAATTTTTTATCGTTCATCTTGCATGTCCTAATTTAAAAATTGTCACCCCAAATTCCTCCCATTCCCCATCAATCTTGCTCCAGCCAAAACTGGTTACTTCTGCTTTAGGATTATGAGTCGGATCACACTTTTCCTTGGGCATTTCACAAACTACAAATAGGTAAGGTTGTATTGTACTCTTTGTATCCATGGGGTCAATATCTGTCACTTTCGCTTTGTACAAATCCAAAAAATACCTGTAGCCAGTATCATAGTTACTTTGAGCAATTAGGGTAAAATTGAATTTTTCGTTGTTTGCTAGTTCAATTACTTTTTTTGAAACTACTTGAGCTCTTTTCATCTGCATATTTGGAGGGTATTTCAGGGGACTATTGATAATACTTGGAACAATGAGTCCAAGAACAAAAACTCCCGCCAATAGTTTTAAGTATTTATTTTTTGCTTCTGTCATCTTCTGAATAACCGCTCCAGTCAGTAAAAATGGAGCTGCAAGGAAAAAACCATAATAATGATCATAGATATGTTGTTTATAAGCCGCTAACCCCAAGGAAGCAAAAATAAGCCAGACATACAACAGTAGGTGTGCTGGAGTAGTTTTTTTCTTACTCACTAACCAAACAACAAACAAACCACTTACCACCAAAACAGTTGTACCAGCAATTTCATTTCTACTACCTGGAAGGCGAGTCAAAAATTCTTGAGTTACAGGCAAAATATTTTTCGCAGAATTCCAGGGTTTAACAGAGAGAGTAGTTTCCCGTTGGGTAAAGAAAGTTTTAACAGCCCGAAAGTTATTCCCTCCATGCCTAAGATCAAAAATAACTAAAGGACTCATCAAAAAAAGAAAAATAGCTAAGGAAATCAAAGATTTAATAATAATGTTTTTTTTGTTTTTGGTATCTTTAATAAAAGCCAAGAGCCAAAACACTCCTAGAATGGGAACTAAGACTAATCCTAAATAATGGGAATTAAGAACAAAAGCAAATGAAATTCCCAATACTAGAAGCCAGTTGTATTTTTTCTCCTGCCAGACTTTCCAGATAGAATAAATACATAAAAGAGCAAAAAAGGGCATGACATTGGGGTTCCAGCTGGATCTAGAATAAATAAATACGGTTGGGGAAATAGCATATAAAATACTTGCCGCAAAAGCTGCAGTTTTCCCAAACCACTTTCTTGCTACATGATAAACAAAACCAATTGTCACTACTCCCAAAAGAGCTACAAAAATAGACGGGCCAACTGGGGAGAAGTTCGCCAAAAGAAGGCTTGGAGCTATTAAATAGTAGTACAAAGGCCCAAGATACATATTGCCGATAGAAGTCCCTGGACCGATTAGGATTGGGTCGGCATAAACCAAAAGCTTCCTAACCACAATCGCGTCGCGGCCTTCATCTCCCAAGAATGTCATATACTCATCAATTCTATAAAGACGCATCACCGATCCTACTAAAATAATCAGCCCAATAAATATGGCTTCTTTTTTATTATTCTTTATCCAGGTAATTGTGTTGTTTTTTAGGCTGGTTAATTTTTTCATAATTTTAATTATCTTAACTTGAAATACAATCTAAACAAATCCACAAAACTTTGCATTATTACTCGTATATGTCTTCCTGTTCCCTCACCCTTCATTCTTGGGTAATGAGTAATTGGAATCTCCACAATCTTGAAACCCTTTTTGCGGGCTTTAATTAAAAACTCGCTTGAAATAAAAGCTCCCCGTTCTGCTTCCAGTTTTGGTATCGTATCAATAACCTTTTTTGAAACAAATTTAAAACCACAATCAATGTCGCGAACTAGCAAGCCAAACAACATCAATACTGCCAATTCCCACATTCTACTGGTTAAGATTTTAAATTTTGAAACTTGGCGCTTTTTATAGTAGCCAATAACTAAATCTGCCTTAGTCTGTCGCTGTTTTTCAATAAAATTGGTTACCTCTGAAAAATCAAATTGACCATCCGCGTCGGTAAACGTAATCCAGGAGTAGCGGGCTGCATAAAAACCTGCTTTGAAAGCCCCACCATAACCACGATTGGGGTTTAGGTGAATCACTCTTATTCTCTTATCTGTTTTTGCCAAACGGTCGGCAATTTCTCCAGTTTTGTCTTTTGAACCATCGTTAACAATGATTATTTCCCACTCTCTAGCAATTTTTTCCAAAACTGTTTTTGCTTTGTTTACTGTAGTTTCGACATTGCCTTCTTCATTATATGAGGGGAAAAAGACTGAAAGTTGGTCAATAATGTGAGCCACATGATATTATATTACAAATAATGCTTAAGTTTCTAAAAGAAATTACTGTTGCTGCGATTTTGTCGCTTTTGCCCACAATTTTAATCTGGCTGCCATTTTTCCTTCGCACTCCACAATTTTGGAATATCCCCCTTCCACAAGAAGGACTGGCGACAATAGTTGCTAATTATGATGGGCCTTTGTACTTAGTGGTTGCCAAGAGCTTATATAATGCCGACATCATTAAAGGTTTTGAATTTAGCCTGCCAGTCGAATATTACGCAGCCCATTTTCCTGCATATCCACTGCTAATCAGATTGTTCTCTTTTGTATATCTATCCATTTATTCCCCACTGGTTGTAACAATGCTTTCGTCTATTCTGGCAATTTATTTCTTCAGAAAACTAATTTCCCAGTACCTAACTGACGAACAAGCGATTTGGGCGACTATCTTCTTTTCTATTTTCCCTGCCCGCTGGTTGATTGTTAGATCAGTTGGATCTCCAGAACCTTTATTTCTAGCAGCAATTATTGCCTCAGTGTATTTCTTTCAAAACAAAAAATATTGGTGGGCAGGAATTTGGGGAGCAGTAGCAGCTGCAACCAAGTCACCAGGAATTCTGTTATTTGTCGCCTACATGTTGGCTTTGAAATTGCCAGAATTAAAACGCCTGGCCACAACCAATTTTGGCAAGTGGTTTGCCTCACTTGAGTGGCGTGCATATCCTATCCTGCTTATTCCCCTGGCCCTATTGTCTGTATTTGGTCTGTACTATTTTACATATCACGACTTCTTTGCTTACTTTCATTCCGGAGATAATATTCATCTGTTTTTTCCTCCATTTCAAATATTTAATTACTCAGCTTCTTGGGTGGGAACATTTTGGCTAGAAGAAGTAATCTTTGTTTATGTTTTATCCTTCTGGGGACTAATTAAATTAATGCAAGATAAACAACGAACACTTGCTTACTTTGTAGCTATATTTTTTGCAACCATTATTTTTGTCTCCCACCGTGACATCATTAGATACTCACTACCAATTGTTCCATTCTTATTTGTTGCCTTTAGGGATGTTTTCAAGCAAAAGGAATTTAAGTTTTTAATAATGTTTATTGCCCTACCGGTATATTTGTTCTCCCTGGCTTACATTTCCCAAAATGTCATGCCAATCTCCAATTGGTTACCTTTTTTCCAGTGATCATTTCTGAGAGTATTTGAAAGCAATTTTGGTCTAGTATTATCCAAATGGAAATAGCGCGTCACTGGAGACTTAATAATCAAAGGTATAAATTACAAGGAGAACATTGCAGTCTCTGCAATGAATATATATTTCCACCGCGGGATGTTTGTCCGGAATGTTTAGACACTGGAGAGAAGATAATAAAAGATAACTCTGGGATTATTTTAAATCGAAATTCTGCAGCCAACCCATCGCTAAACTCTGATTTAGCATCGAAACGCTAAAGACTGGCTCCTGCAAGGTCTCACCTTGCAGGCAAGTGACATAACCTTTAGCTATCTCACTTACGCCACACCTATATGATTTAGAATTTGAAATGATTTCATCAACTGGAACAAATGCGTGATCTGTTAATTTAAAACTAGAAAAATTATCAATACTTTCTGGTAATGTAAGGTGGATAACCTGCACTCTTACATCGGCAATATCAAGGTACATGAATGGCTCATCTGCAGGGTGACACCCTGCAGGCATGGTTTTATTAACGGCATGACTAGCAAATACTTCCCTTTGCAAAACTCGCAGTATTGAGTCTCCCATCTGCTCACCTGGCTTTGAAAAACCCATGGGGATGGATAGATTACCTTCTCTATCATCAACCCTTAATCTTCTATTGGTGTCTTTTGCTACTAAAATCATATTTGGGTCAACCTCTTTTGTTATTACCAAAGCTGTTCCGGATCTTCTAACTACACCTTCTTTGACGTGTTGCAAGATCCTATGCATAGTTGACATTGAAGTTTGGAAACTGGGAGGTAGTTTTCTGTAAAGCCGCTCGAGTGGAATTTTTTCCTGAGCCAAAATATCCATAAACCTGATTGCTTCATCGAGCGTTTGATTAGGCCCTGCAGCTTTGACAATCCCCCAGTTTTTAACTAGCCTATGAAAAGCTGGGTATGAAATTGGAAGATTGTAGCTATTTGCTTTAAAAACCTCGTCAACAGAACCATATTTAAGATATTCTCTAATACAAAATCTAAAAAACTCTTGCTCTCTTTCCTTTGGGGACAAGCCTTCATTCATGTTTCCAGGTCTTCCAAATGAAAATGTTATACATAATGTAGTTATAAGGCAAGACTACAAAAGCAACTACAAAAGCCAAAACTATAAAGTCATATTGTTCACCAATGAGTTTAACTCCCAATGGCCCCAGAACTGACTGAATAACCAAGGCGCCGGCAGAAGTCAAATTAAACTGGAAAAACTTAGACACCAGTTTAACTAGACCTTCAATCTTTTGTTCACTGAAAGTCCAAATATTGTTTAGTGTGAAGTTGCTAACTATTGCAGCTTCAGTTGACAGTGCCCAAGAAAGTGTCTCTGAAAAACCTGCACCTCTAAAAACCCTTAACAAAACAAAATTGACGATAAATCCAGTAAAACCAACAGTAGCAAACTTCAAGAATTTTCGAATTTTGGGGTTTTGATATTGAAGCATAAAGATAACTCGCAAGGTTTCCTGCATTTCATTTTTAATGATTTTTGATTCTCCTTCAGTTCGTGATTGAAACTCAATTGGCACTTCCTTTACCTTGGCACCTTTTTGAACCATATAAAAGAAGGTATGGATCTTGTAAGCAAAGCTTCTGGAAAGCAATTCTTCAAAAGGAAACTCTGCCATAAAGCCTTTTACTTTTGAGAGTCTAAAACCCCCAGTAACATCGTGGAGTCTGGGTAAAATTAAAAGTACTCTGGCAACTAAATTTCCAACAATACTCAAAAATTGTCTTTTGAAGCCCCATTCTTTTGGAATTGAACCACCCTTTATGTAGCGAGAACCAACTATAAAATCGTAACCATTGTTGATTTGCTCAACTAGTCTTGGAATATCTGTCGGCTTATGTTGAAAATCCCCATCAAACTCCATTAAATAATCGGCCTTGAGTTCGGTCATTGCGTGTTGCATACCTTTTGCATAAGCCATACCAAGGCCTTCCTTCTTTGTTTCAACCAGCAAGTGAAGCCACGTATATTTTTGTTGGTTTTTTCTGACAACGTCAGCAGTACCATCTGGAGAATTCCCATCAACGTATAAAAGATTCATTTCATGATCTTTGATACCAGTAAATACGTCTGCCAAAGTATCAATCATACTTTGAGTGTTATCTTTCTCATTGTATGTTGGAATGATTACAATTACTTTTGCCATTGTTTATTATTTTACTACATTTGTTTATCGAATGGAGCCAAGCTTTGCTTACTTCTTTCTAGTCTAATTTTAAATGCCAGTTTTATATATTCTGCAATATCTCCCAGATAAGTTTTGACATATTTGGGGTTAAAGCTCACTTTTGATTCTCCCACAGTTCTGAAAGTAAACACTGACGGGAATTCAAAGAACTTGTCAGTCACTTTAGATAATTCATACAAAAGATAAAAGAAAAAGCCAAAACCCTGAGAGGGAAGTTTGTCAAAATTAATTTTATCCAATACATCCTTTACTCTTATTGCCCTGAATGCTCCATTTTTGTCATGTACCTGGGTCACTCCAGCAATGGTGCCTGCAAAAAAGGTATTTGCAATGAAGTGATTAAGTTTGCGGTTTAGTGTCCAACCATCACTCCTACCGTCTCCTACATGTCTGGAAGCAACCACAACGTCAACTCCCTGTTTAATTTTGCCAAGCATTAAGGATAGGTGTTTAAAACTAAATCCAAAATCGGCCTCATTGGTAACTACAATATCAGGTTTTAGTTTTGAAAGGGCATATTTGTATCCTCTGATCATAGCTTTTCCAAGACCAGCTTTTTTACCAGACAGCAAATAAATGTTTTTGTATCTTTGGGAAAATTGCTTAACTATTTTTCCTGTTCCATCTGGAGAATTATCATCCACAATTAAGATACTAAATGTGTGTTTAGGAAGTTTTTTGAATCTTTGCAAAAGTTCATTCAAAAGCTTAGTAATATTTTCTTTTTCGTTATATGTAGGAATCAAGACCGTTACGCGCATATGTTTCGAATTTAACACCATTACAGAGTATAATACAAGCAATGTTAATCGATATTGTAACCCTTTTCCCCAATATGTTTGTTGGTCCCTTTGATGAATCTATGCTCTGGAAAGCCAGAGAAAAGGGACTAGTGGAAATAAACATTCACGATTTAAGAAAATGGGGAGAAGGAGAGAGGAAAACAGTTGACGATAAGCCATATGGTGGAGGGCCAGGCATGCTTATTCGTGTTGACATTATTGATGGTGTTTTAAAAGACTTAAAAAAACAAAATTCTAAAGTAATCCTCATGGATGCAGGAGGTAAAAAATTCACTCAGCAAAAAGCAGTTGAATTTGCAAAGAGTGATCACTTAATCATTCTCTGTGGACATTATGAAGGGTTTGACTACCGAATAAACGAACACTTAGTTGACAAGGTAATTTCCATTGGTGACTATGTTTTAACAGGCGGAGAAATTCCTGCCATGATTATTACCGATGCAGTAATTAGACTCATTCCTGGAGTTTTAGGAGCAGGGATGGATGCTACTGTTAGTGAATCCCACACCAATCCTGGTATTGTTGAATATCCCCAATACACCAGACCAGAAAATTACAATGGTTGGGAAGTTCCAGGAGTTTTAAAAACCGGAAATCATGCAGAAATTGATAAATGGAGACAACAAGAATCAGAAAAAAGAAGTAGAAGTATTTAGTTTATTTTCTTTTTTGACCAATATTTATTCACCTCAAACAAGCTTTCAAAAGTTCCAGCATCAGACCAAAACCCTTTTAATTCTGCCCATTTAAATTGTTTATCTTTCAGGTAAGAATTGTTGAGGTCTGTGACTTCCAACTCTCCTCGCTTTGACGGCTTTAATTTTCTTATTCTGTCAAAAACTGTATTGTCATAGATATAGAGTCCAGTTTGAGCCATATTTGATCTTGGCTTTTTTGGTTTCTCTTCAATACCAATTATATTTTTATTGTTATCAAAAACAGCCACTCCAAAACGCTCTGGGTTGATTACTTTTTTAAAAAATATCAGTGCCCCTTCTTTAAAGTTTTTAACATCTTTGGAGATATTTGCATCAGTACAGTTGTCCCCCAATATCACAGTAATATTATCCTTGTCTGAAAAATCTTCTGCTAAAGATAATGCTTGAGAAATTCCCCCCTCACCTTCTTGATAGGCGAATTCTAAGTGTTTCAATCCTAAATCTTTTCCATTTTTTAAAACACTTATAAAGTGTCCTGCATGTGGACCACCAACAACAATTAATATCTCAGTAATACCAGCTTTTACCAAAGTTTCAATTGGGTGGAAAATCATTGGCTTATCAAAAACAGGAAGTAGATGTTTATTGGTTATTAAGGTTAGAGGTCGCAGTCGTGTTCCTAAACCACCAGCTAGAATTACGCCTTTCATATTGGTAACAACTATATTATCACAAACATTACTTATGCCCAGAAGATTGCGGAAGCTAAGACAACCAGCCCCACGGCAGCAAACATGACGTATTCAAAAAGTACTTCCCAATACAGGTCTTTATGTAGATAGTGGTGTACTGCCCCCCAAACGACGTAGGACACGGCAACAGCCACTGCCACGGCCATTTGGAACTTCCTGTCATATGAATACAACCAGAAGCCTAAAATCCCACACACAAAGATGCCAAATAAGGGTGTGTAGTGAGCTACATGTCTGGAAAGATCTCGCATCATATAATTCTACCCGCTTTCATAATTATAATAACTGCCAGAATCATGGCAAAAAAAGCAAAATGGGCAAAAGATCTGCCTGACACTCTGGCAATTCTTCTTCTACTAATAATTACCATATCAACAATCAAAACAATTAACAAAACACTGACAATCACACTTGAAGCACCCCGAGTAACATTAAAGGGTGAAATAAGCACTCTTGGTGTACCAATTGGTGTAGCAGTTGCAGTTGGTTGCACTTGAGCCAAGATCGGAACTTGGGTTGGTGTGGCACTTGGCTGGACAGTTGCCTGTGGCCTTTGAGTTGACCTTGCCGTTGGTTTTGCCGTTGCGGTTGTCGGTGGAGCTTGGGTGTTAACTGCAACCGGTTGAGTTGGCAACACGTCTCCGGCACGAGTTCCAAACATTTGGACAATAATAGTTGTTTCTACTCCTGACAATTGGCCATCAATAACTGCCACCCCAATATCTTTATATTTACTGGATAACAGGTTCTCGCGGTGAGACGATGAAGCCATCCAGGCATCTACTGCTGAGGATGGATTTGAAAAGTCTCTTGCCAAGTTTTCTCCTGCATATTTATATTTATATCCCGCGTCGCCAAAAAATTTCCACGGTTGAGTTCCATCAGGCGCAATATGCGCCCAATAACTTAAGTTGATCATGTGCGAAGCTTTAGCTTGCGCTGCAGCCGACAGTGCAGCATTGTAGTTAACTGGAGCGAGGCCATTTTGAGCTCTTTTTTCATTTGTAAGTCTAATTACTTCTGAAGGAGAAATATTGGCAGCAAATCCAAGTACTTGAGGATTAGCAATTCCAACTCCCCGTACTAGCAATTGAAATACCAAAACAAAACATAAAACTAAAGACAGTCCCGAAGGATGAATAATTTTTGCTTTATGATTGTTTGTCTGATGGGGAAACAAAAGATGAACCAGTATATTCATTGCTTTAATATTAACTGCTTGAAGCTATTTGATCAAGGTTGAATGAAAGGATTATTTATAGAGAGCAGTAATACCTAAAATGTCTCCAGTATTCAAAGTTCTCTTGATGGTTTCCCCTTCTGTTGAATAGCCATACATGGTTTCCAAATTACAGCTGGAATTATATAAATCCGCCATTCCAGCAGCGTGACCCAATTCGTGGGTAACTATATTTTGAACATCCATAACAGAAGGGTTAGAAGCGCCATCTCCCCAAACAAAATTGTTATTAAGAATCATATCCCACTCAACAATTTGGCGGGTATTAATTGGTCCTGAATAATATCCCCAAACGTTAGTTACCGCAATTGCATTTGAATCGGGGTAAGAGCCAAAAGCAATGACATTATTGTCGTCAACTACATCTAAGTCAACTATAGCTGATGAGCTTATGATGCTGTCACCAAAAACATTCCCAGCGGGCGTTTCCCATTGAGAAATTCCAGTGTCAGCAGCCGACTTGAGGAAGCTTTCTGACAGTCCATATGTATTTGTCGGATTAACAATAAAGCCTTCATTGGTTTTCCATTTTAAACCCTTGGCGATAAAGCCATAACAAGCAGTCTTACCAGATGTACCAGCTCCTGCTGGTTTTGCATTTTGTCTTTTGTAATGGACAAAAGTAATTTTTGATAGTGGACCACGATCTGAGTTCTCATTGCTTGCCTGAAGATTGGTTGACAAAAAAACAGTTAATAATCCAAAAACAAATAAGAAGATCAATTTGCGTGTCAGCTGTGACATTGGATACATTTTGAGCCAAAGAAAGTTATAAGTCAAGGATTCACTGGATAGGCAACGATGATAAATCTTTTACTATCAAATAGACCAATGCATGTATAAATGGTCAAGGTTTCTTTAGTCTTTGGTTCAACAAAACTAATATTGTCAGGGTTTACTGTAACAGTTTTGTCAATTATGTACCTGTGCTCCTTTCCCTCTTGATCAGTAACACCAATTTCATCTCCAACTTTGAGCCACCTAATTGGGCCAAAGATGGATTGTTTATTGTGGCCATACAAAACTGTATTTCCACCTTGTCCAAGTCCAGCTGAAATATCCAAAAAACTTACCCTAGTGTCTGATATCTGCCAAACTTTATTTTCAATGGTTGAGGTTTCAATAGGGAGAGAGAGTTTGATCTTGGGGATAGTTATTCTTCCAGGAATATTTTTAGCCTCAACTTGCTGGGCATTGGCAGGCTGCGAGTTAAATGACAATATCCTTTGCTGAATTCTCCAAACAAAGACAAAACCAATCAAGGTAACACCAATGAAAATTAGAAAAAGCGAAATGAAGTTATTATTTTTGAGAAACGCTGGCATAGGCATATTTTCTTATACCTAATCCAAAAGAGAAAGACCCAATTGCAAACATCATTGCAAGTAAGTCTTCACCAGTTCCAGTTGCTGCCATGATAGATGCTCCCAATACTTGGCCACCTCCGCCAGTTCCATTGTCAGGTGCACCAGGAACTGAAAACTGCACACAATTTCTTTGTGAGGCATCAAGATGGTAATCAGAAGGTACACTTGTTTGAATTCCATCAATGTTTGCACAGACATCAGTTGTTTCATTTGTAGGAGTAGCAGTAGGAGTTGGGGTTGGGGTTGGATCAACTTCTCTAGCTATATTACAGCTGTTGTTCCAAATAGCTTGACCATTTGAGTTCCAATTTAAACCACTATGACCTGGGTTTTCT
>ERZ1292625.3326-Hain-H41-01um-R1-3326-length-13272-cov-8_pt1 | contig 13272 bp, 14 predicted proteins | sample MGYA00564400_ERZ1292625 | MGnify/ENA primary metagenome ERZ1292625 (study PRJEB36523, sample SAMEA6512639) | groundwater metagenome | collected 2019-01-08 | study: AquaDiva: Metagenomics assemblies of 32 groundwater samples | reverse complement strand
GAATGCTGCTATAATACTTAAATATGAGTGTTACACGAGGGATTTTCGACAGCTTCGGATTTGCAGTTTCCGGAATAAGGGAGGCTATACAAAGTGAGCCCAACTTTAAAATCCATTTGGGAATTGCGGCGCTGACGCTGGTTGCGGCCTATTTCCTAAGGTTCACAATACTTGAATGGCTGCTTCTTACATCCGTAATTTCGTTCGTTCTTGTTCTTGAACTTATTAATACTTCTTTAGAAGCAATTGTTGACCTTGTCAGTCCGGAAGTTAGAGTCAAGGCAAAAATTGCAAAAGACGTGGCTGCAGCCAGCGTCCTTATTGCCTCAACTTTTGCCTTAGCCGCCGGCATTCTTCTTTTCCTCCCCAAAATCCTGACTTTAGTTTTGGGCTTTTAATTATCTCTTGGCGATTCACTTTTTAAATTAAATAGGAAACCGTTAGTAAATCTTCCCTTCTTTTTTCAATCGGATTATTTGAATTCTTGGCTTTCTTGATTCTTGTTTTTGCTTGAAAGTATGCACTTTTATCTACCTTGCCCTTAAGCGATTCTAGATTTTTTTCTGCATTTGCTAAGAAGATTTTTGTATTTGTGTCAGCAAAAAGTTTTGGGGAGAAACTTGCCATGACAGCTCTTTTCAAATCGGTTTTGATATCAAGTACACTTGGGATGTAGCTCATAATAAAGATTTTATATCTCCTAACACTTTTTTTACAAGCTCCAAAAAACGATTTCGTATATCAGGGTCAAGAATGTCGGTTGAGTCATTTATTCCTGGGTGCAAATTTATTATGGCATTAACCTCAAAGATATCTAAAGTAATGTTATATCCGCCTCCCCAAATATTAGACCTTTGCGAGTTATATTTCTCAACCAAAATTTTCTCTGCGTCAGCGTGGTACTCTCCGCCAATTGCTATAATTTCTTGTTCCAAATCAGCCGTGATTTTTATGTATTGGGGGAATTCTTTCCTGGCTTTAACTATATCTTCCTTGGTAGGTTTCTCTTCAACAATAACTATCGCCATTTGGGTTATTTTACCACCAGCCACTTTTTGCCTCAATTTATGGTAAAATTCAAGCTGCATTGGGAGATCGTCTAACGGTAGGACTGCAGATTCTGGATCTGCATATCTAGGTTCAAATCCTAGTCTCCCAGCCAGCATATGCACCCTCAGTGACCCTACTCCCTCGAATAGCACATGTTTTCCCCCTAAAGTGCTATTTTCAAAAACAAGGATCAAATTTTTAGTTTATTGTTTTTGATCAGATAATCTAACTTTAGAATTAAAAAGCTAAAAAACTCATTAGGTATTTTGCCTTCCAAAGCATTTCTGGCCGCTTCAGAAAGGGGTAATTTAACAACGCTCATTTTCCCTTTTTCATCACCTTGTTTGGCAGCATTTTTCTTCACTAATCTAGTCCCCTTAGCCAAATAAACCTTTCCTTCTCCATAAAAGTTATCACTCAGTAGTCTTTTATGAAACAATGTCAAACCGGTAGCAACGTATCCCGTCTCTTCTTTAAACTCCTTTAAGGCTGCTGCTTTAGAATTTTCACCATCTTCAACTTTACCACCAGGTAGCCACAAGATATATTTTTCTGGTCCAGGTCTAAATTCTTTGATCATCAAGACTTTATTATCTATAATCCCAATTACAGTCACAATGTTGGGCCGATATCCTTTTTCAACAATGTGTTTTATTCCTTTATTATCAACGACCTCCTGTTGAGTAATAGTAAATATTTTGCCTTTATATACAACCCTAGGTTTGGAGGAATGTTTCATAGGTCATTTCTAGTTAACACCGTATTGCCAATTCTGACTTTTCCTTCTTTTAGATTTTCCAAAAATGCCAGCATTCCTGGCACCCTTGCGGAATCATAATGAGTATAAAAAGAAGTTCTCTCATACGTATTTATTTTTGTTGTCAACATAAATAAATTCCAATCGTCTATGTTTTGTCCTCTAAAAAACTCTACCAATCCCGACGTGCAGCCATATCCATTCGCGTATATCAAATAATAAGACAGGTCCCAATACCTATTGGCGGCACTTACTATGGTTTGGGGATCTATTAAATAAAAATTTCTCTCTGTGTCTACAAGTATATTATGTAAGATATCGGTATGGGCAAGAATCGCTTTGTGGTCGCTTTCCACTTCAGTAAGATCATCTTCCAACTTATCTATTTCAATTTTGGGCCAGTATTGTCGTTTTTTAACCATTTGCAACACATTACCCAATAGTTCTTTATCAGAGGAAAATTCTGTTTGGATTTCTGATTCAGTTAACTGTATTGCACCAAATCCATCCATGCTTGTGCTTTGCAATCCTTCAAATACTTTAGTCAAAAACGCATAATAGTCAGCATTCAAAAATTTGTTACCAAGTCTTATTAGATCTACAGCACCATCAATAGCCTTCATCGTATAAGCTGGGACTTCTCCCACGCGGGTTTGTATCGAGTTGGTGTTTGTAATTTCTACTGTGGGAATACCTAATTTTTTAAATGTATTTATAATAAAAATCTCTTCAGCACACCTTTGCATTGGGACTTTTGTAATAAGATCACCGTGTCTCATGAGTATTGAGTCTGCAACAGTAACCTCGGCACCGTCACGGCCAAACTTCTGCTTCATATCTAGATAAATCATTTTTTTATGCTCTACTAACGACATATTCATCTTATTTCTAACGAACGACTTCTATAACTCTTTAAATTCTCATACAAAGCTTTCTTATTTTTGATATTCTGCACCGTTAGATAATAAAAATGCATGAACTCTCTATCTAGAATTTTCTCAGGCGACAGATTAATCAGGTATTTGTTTATTCTCCTATGAAAGTCCTGTCTATTCTCTTCTATTCGTTTTCTCCAAAGCAGACCTATCTTATTCCTGCCTTTATTTAAGACATCATATGTATTCTCCCAAGAAATCTTATACATGAGATACTTAATTGTCCATTTTAGAATATCTGTCTCAATAGGGTGGAAAACTGGAGCATTAGGATTACTTCTGAGAGGCCAATCCTTGTAATCTAGTTTTGAAAGTCTTGTGTAGCCTATCATTTTAAGTAAATGCTCAGATAAATCAGTGTCTGCTATTCCGCCAAACTTAATTCCTTCTTTTGGAAAATCTTCTATTCGCATCACTGTTCCAGAACCCCCATGGAGATAGGGCTTGGCGTGTATGAACCTCAGATCGGATGAAAATCCTTTACTTACTTCATGCCACCTAGAGATGTTAATTCTATTGTCTACCATATAACCAGAAATAGCCTTATTTGTGGGCGAAGATAATAGCTCGTTTAAATTTGAGTTAAATAGTGAATCAGGAGTAGGGATGAGGTTAAATAGTTCATCATCCCAAAATGAAAAAAAGACATTTTTGTATAAGTCTGACTTTAATTCTGTTTGGATAAACTTGTATCCCAGATTGAGACTTCCAGGAAGAGTAATGTTTAAAGAAGGCTTCACTTCTAGGATATAGATATTTACCTTTGAGGCGAGTCTTGCATACTTAGCCAATGATTCCTTGATTGTTTTAGTAGTATCGTCACGGGTACTGTTAATTTGAAAAATAACGTTGAAATCCAAGCTGCGTGATTTTGATATTTCTGAAATTAAGAGCTCTATCGAATTAGCAATAATATTTGAAGAATTCCTACAGGGAACAACAATATTAATTAAATATTCATTTGCTGGCTTTTCCCTTTTTATTGTTTCTATATATTGAACTTCAGTATCATCAATATTCGTTTTTTTAATTCCTTTATATACCTTGCTTAGTCGAGTTTCTTTTGATATTTTCTTGTTGGATTCTGGTTTGATCTCTTTTATAAGCTGTACTTTTAATTCAGAGAGGTGTTTGTTAACAAATTCTTTACCAACTTGCTTCTCAATACTCTTTACAATTGAGGACTTACTTAAAAGGCTGATAATTGTGGCGTCAATTAAACCTGATATTATTTTTGAAGTAGAGGGGGGATTACTCATTTTAAATTTTTGATAATAGCTACATTGTATGAGCGTATTGACTTTAAGATCGGAATGCTTTCTACAAACTCTTCCCACAACCTCTCTAGCTTATGGACTATTTCCGAATCTGTAGGGAAATACAATGCTTCAAAATATTTCATTTGAAAGTCAACGAAACGATTTTTGATTAAATTAACAAAAAATCGCCTACTGAAATGCTCATGCTTTCGCATTTTCGTTGTGTAGATATAAAAGAATGGACTATAACGATTAGCCTCTGCAATTATTATTTTTCCTCTTGGTTTTGTTACTCTCTGAGCCTCTTTTAATATTTGATCAGGGTTATCAACATGATGAAGCAAGTTCCTCATATACGAAACATCAAAAATTGAGTCATCAAATGGAAGTTTATTTGTAGCATCACTAACTTGGAATTTGAGTTTTTTTGAAGAAAATTCCTTCCAACTTGGTCTTTCCTTAACATCTACTCCTATGGTTCTCTTAGATAGCGTTGCAATCAAGCTGGTATTAAAACCCCAACCACATCCAAGGTCAAGTACATTTTGATATTTAAAATGATGCCTTCCGATTTTTTTCAAGACTCTTCGCTCGTACCGAGCATATGATTTATTTTCTATTAAGGGCTTCATATAGTTCAAATGTATTATACTATAAGCTGATGTCAGATTTTAAATTGATAATAATTCGTCATGCAGAAACACAGAACAGCAAGGATAGGAGGTTTCAATCTCCTAACTCGGCAATATTACCTGTTGCTCATAAATTTGTAGAGCAAGCAAAAAAGACATTATTAAACGTTGGTACCAAGGAGATATGGGTAAGTGAGTTAGATAGATCATTTCAAACAGCTGAATTGTTGAACTTGCCAACTAGAAAAATGGATTTATTAAATGAATTCAGAGAACCTACAAGTCTATTCAATAAACAAATTTCTGCTTCTAGTTCTTATATTTTAGATGTTATCGACAAGTATGATGACAATCCGAACTATGTTCGAGAAGACGGTGAGTCTTTAAACGAATTTATGAATAGAATACTTGAATTCAGAACTCAAGTCGAAAATGGTGACGAAGAATTAACAGTATGTGTCGGGCATGGGTTTTATATGAGGTTATTTGCTTTACTGACATTAGCTAATAGAGAAAAAATTAATTCCGAGATGTTATATTCAGCTCTAAATATGAAAGTGGATAAGCTAAATTGTGCCTCATTCATATTTAAAGACAGGAAATGGTCTATGGAAGCATGGAACAGCAAGATGTCAGCTTTACTTAGCCAACCTGTATAACGAAAGGTACATATATTTCTTCGGAATGGAGGGAACCGTGCTCTGATAAATATTTAGCTCCAGCAGAAGGGAAATTGGGCTTTGTAGCCAAAGTTATTAAATCACCAATTCTTTCTTGAGCAACAGCATTTTTATCCAGTAACTTGTATTTAAAGAGATCTTTCTTGTCTAGTACAAAACCTGAATCACTGACTATTTTTTCTAGCCATTTCTTTACGGACTTGTATTTGCCGTTCTTAGGATAAAAAAACATGGTTCTGCCTGCCCCTGCAGAGTTATAGATTAGATCATTATTCAAAATTGAAGTCTTCAGAATATTTATTCCAGAGTAGACTTGTTTAGTTTGCCCGTGATCAGAGATCATTACAAAAACACGTTTTGAGGATTTGTTCGCAGACCAATACTGAAAAAGTGTTTTCCAAAGATTGTATTTTGACAGTTTTTCGTAACCGTTCTCATGAATATAATCGTCAACATCTATGTAGTTCCAAATTAGTTTCTTACCTTTCTTTTTAAGTAGTTTAGACGTCTGACACGTAAAATATGAGAGTAATTTGTCGGGCTTACGTTTTAGATCATTGAAATCACTCTTTAAATACGGTATGTGTTTTGCACCTTGCATTATTCCCAGCAAAGGAAATGGGTTCTCCTCACCATGAGAATCAAGATAGAAGTTTGAAAAATCAAGCTTTTGCAAACGTTGGAATAATGTCTTCTTTTTTGAAAGGTTTAGAACAAGTGGTTGTTCTTGCTTCCATAAAGAAATAAATTTCTCCTTATCTGCCAAGGCGTTAAAAATCCAATTATAACTTTTATCGAACTCTTTTAGGTAAAACGCGGTACCATATACTCCGTGCTCAGATGGGGTTGTACCAGTATGAATGGACACCCAAGAAGTTGTCGAGGTCGAAGGAAATACAGATGAAAGAACAGAGGCTGATAAATTATGATTTTGGGCATCTTTTTCAATTGAAGAGAGATAATATTCGAAAGATAGTGCGTCAAAGGCAAAAACTATTATTTCATCGAAGACGGGGGCCAGATCATAGATAAAATTGTAAATATTGACAATAGATTGTTTTTTGTCTGGTAAAAACCCCAATAGTTCAGTCGAGTAGTTTCTCTTTTTGATATCCCAGAAGAAGTCATCAATTTTATTGTTGGTTAAAACTGGAAACAAATTACTCTTAAAATTCTTTGTAAATAATTCGCATACCTTATTTCTATTTGTCATGATAAAATATTTTTTAGGTTAATAACCAGTTTTTTGTTGTAACTTTGCTTGTTTATAGTGAACCGGATCCATTTGTTGTTTAGATGGGGCAATTCCGCACCATCTCTTATCAATATGCCCCTCTTGGCCAGAAGCTTAGTAACTGCAGTGCTGGTTTGGTTTGTCAAAATCTTGGCCAAAATAAAGTTGGCTTGAGGTTTAAAAATCAGTAATTTACCATCAAGTTCTCTTTCTAGCAAGTCTGCAAAATCCTTCCTTGCTAACTCATAATAATCACGGGTTTCTTGAAGATATTCGTTTTGTTTAACCGCCCATTTGGTTATTGCGCCACTTAAGGGAGATGAGTCGTAGGGTGTTTTAGTTTCCATGTAATCCGCTACGTTTTTGGGGTGAGACACTAAAAAGCCAGCACGAATCCCCGGAAGAGCGAATATTTTCGAGAGTGAACTTACTACATACAGGTTTTTAAGTCTCTGTGCATACTTAACAAGCGTTAGTTTTTCATAATCTTGCCTGAAGATGAGATAAGTTTCATCGACTACAAAATCAGCATTTTTATACTTTTGGATGATCCGGAGAAATTCATTTTTGATAAATAAAGTTGAGGTGGGATTATTGGGATTACATAGATAGATTACTGTATCGTTAGTGATTTTTTTATCCAGTTTTCCAAAGTCTAATTCAAATTTAGATGTCTCATTTAATAAAAATGTTTCAATTTTTCTACCGGCTTTTTTGTTAGCGACCTCATATTCCCAGAAGGTAGGTTGGATTATCAGAGATTTTGGTTTTTTCAAGAACGTCGGCAATCTAAAAAATGCTTCGGTAGACCCGTTAATGTATGCCACTGAGTTTTCTTTTACTCCTAAGAACTTTACTAGCGAGGAATTTATATCCTTATTCTTTGGGTCTGGATAGTTGAGTAGTAAGTCAGAATTATTAGAAACGAGGGCGCCAAAGCCTTTAGGTTCCCCTAAGGCATTTACATTTTGGGCAAAATCTATGTTTTGTTTATTTGTCATTGATTGCCGAACAAAAAGCGTTGCGTGTTATCATTGGCAATCTTAACCCTTATATCGCTAGGCAAGCTTTTCAACAAGTTTGCCTCATCAAAGTAATCAAACTTTGTCAGTATTGTTTGCTGGGTATCATCCATAATAGTGGTCCACGGTTCGTCTGTCCCCCAAACCAAATTGTTGGGCATCAAAGAATAAAGTTGAGTTAAAGCATTACCTGGGTCATCGTAAGGGAGATCAAGTTTTATACCCCCTTTTCCTCTTTGCATGTCTAATGGCGTCAGGGCACACAATGACAAGAAAGGAGAAGTATCAAGGAAGACATTTGTATCACCTTCTCTTAAAAGCATGTCGTAAGCATTTTTCTCGAATCTACCTGCGTGGGCAATGCAAAATCTAACAGACTGGTGATGTCTAGCCAGTGCTATTATGTTTTCGGGCCTGGAAAATTCGTCTGGGCCTGAATGGATCATGATAGGCAGAGAATAAATCGTCGCCAATTCAATGAATGGCGAGTCTGTTAATTCGCTTGGTTTGGTACGAGTTGGCAAGGTATGTAATTTAAGACCGAATAAATATCCCTTTTTGGCGTACTGTTCCAGACTCTCTACTTGTCTTAATTCATTATGTTGTGGCAAGATTGAAGCGAAAGGAAAAATTCGACCGTTGCCAAATAGGCTTACTTCATAAATCATTTGACGATTTGCGTGCTCAAATGGAACGGCTTCAGCAGGTAAGGGTGTCAATTTTCGGTCCTTCTCTGAAAAATCTCTGAAGTCAAAATAGTAAAATGAGCTGGGACAGGGGAAAGAAACTGCGTAATCTATACTAGCGAGCCTTAGTTTAAGCTCAAGGTCTTTGATACTCTGAGAGGTTGGATACCTTCTTCGAATGGTGTTCATATGATCAAAACCGTTGTGCGTATGGACATCAATACTGACATCCCCACCTTTTTGTTCTCCCAAGATATCTTGTACCTTTTTCCTTTCAATCATACGGCTGATTCTATCATAATTGAGTGTGTTTTATCTATTTTGTTATATTATTTGAGTTTAGTCCCAATTTAAGCGATAATATGATTCAAAATACCCATTATTGTCATGATACTTAACAAGGATAACAAAAACGAAGCCAAGAAGTTTTTCCAAAGGATAGTGGATCTTGGCATTGAATTTAAGACTCAGGAAAGAGTCACTCCCAAACACTTTCCAATAGAGGCTGGCAAAAATTTGATAACAAAGTTCCCAACTAAAGGAAAAGAGCTTAACCAAATACTAGAAGAATTCAAGAAAGATATTCTGCCCTATTGTACCAACTTCAGTAGCCCCAACTTCATGGGTTTTCCTGATTCAGGTAATTCTACAGCCGCTATAGGTGGAGCTTTGTTGTATAACTTTCTCCAGCAAAATCTAATTAACCAGAGTTTTTGTGGTCCTTCAGCCACTTTTGTTGAAATCGCTGTTATACAGTGGTTGAGAGAAGTTGTGGGTTATAAAAACAAAAAAGTAGGAGATATTTGGGATGTAGGTGGAGTCATTACTCCCGGGGGAACTGCGAGCAATACGATAGGAATTATGCTCGCGCGAGAAAATAAGTTTCCGAATGCCATGGAAGATGGAGTGGTCGATCCAGACAAGTGTTGGATTATCGTACCTAAAGGGATTGGCCACTATAGTGTCAAAAGTGCACAGATGTGGGTGGGGTGTGGCAATAGGCTTATTGAAGTTGAAACTAACGATTTTAGATATGACCTTGATGACTTAAGGCGAAAGCTTGAAGAAAATAAAGGCAAGGTAATGTGTGTTGTTGCTTATGCAGGCGATAGCCGAACGATGACAGTAGATAATTTTCAAGAAATTGCTAAGTTGGTTCGCTCTTTTGATAAAAATATTTGGTTACATGCTGATGCCTGTCACGGATTCAGCTTAGGCTTTAGTAAGAAATTAAAGCATAAAATTAAAGGAATAGAGGAATTTGATAGCATTACAATGGATCCCCATAAGGTGATGGTAACTCCTTACGTGATTAGTGCCTTGCTGGTTAAAAACCCCCAGAAATTCAAAACAATTACTAGCCTCTCAGACCTGATAATGCAGGAGCAATTTGCATTTGGTCAAATTACCCCATTTCTTGGAAGTAGGCCTTGGCACTCACTTAAATTGTGGTTTGTCATGAAAAATCTGGGTAAAGAAGGATTTAACGAGCTCATTGAAAAGCGACACAATCTAGCTAAATATCTTGCCGACAAGTTGGGGAATGACCCAGACTTTATAGTTCTCAATGAGGTCGAAATTAATTCGGTAATGTTTGTGTACACCAAAGGTATTGATTTGAAAGACCTTGAGAAGTTAAACGAGGTCAACAGAAAGATTCACAGCCAGATTATAGAAGAAGGAGTATATCATCTTCACCAGTTTAGTATTCCAGATTCTGGAAGAATTAAAAAAGGGGAAATTGTATATCCTCAAAGATTTATGTGCGGTAACCCGAATACCACCAAAAAAGAGGTTGATGCAATGGTCGAATACGTTAGAAAGCTAGGGAAAAAACAGTTAAAAATTTATAAACGATGACAAAGAGTTCACAATATTTAATCAACCAAATTAAAGATTATCTCTCCGGGTATTTTGGGAATAGGCAATACTTTGCTTGTATATACGGTTCTTATGTAAATGGAATGAAAAATAAAGACTCAGATATAGATGTTCTTGTCGCAATAGAAAAGTATACAGATGATGACCTTAAGAGATTCAAGCAACTTATCATTCAACTCCACAAAGAAAATGGTTTAAAACTCGATAATGAGGTTCCTTTTGAAAACAAACTTATAATTGACTACGCTGACTTTAAAAAGGCCGTGAACTTGGGGGCATTCCCTCGAGTAAATGACAAATTTACAATCCCAAAAGTAGTCAAGACTAAAAAGTTTTTAACATCCTATCAAGTAAAATTAAGGTTAGCTTTCAACTCTATAACCTCACCACACATTTTTTTTGGAAACGATGTGAAAATGTATGGAAAACTCAAGACAGAAGCCGAAAATAATCTTGTTCGTCTCGCCATTGATAGACAATCTGCTCCATCGCAAAAAAAAGTAGACTTGCTGCAAGTTCTACTTTTTGGGAAAAATCTAGAATCAGGAGAGATGTATTTAGGGTACAAAGAATATCCTAAGGTTACAGAGCATCTGAATAAGGTAATTTCTAGGGGCTTAAAGAATTTGGGAAAGAAGGATGTTCCTGGAGTGCAGAAAGAGGTTGGAGAACCCAAAAATAAAATTTTTATTGGGGTTGCTTGGCCTTATGTAAATGGAAATTTGCATGTTGGCCACGTTGCGGGCTATCTGCTTCCGGCCGATATTACAGCTCGTTTTTTTAGATTGCTTGGTAATGAAGTCCTAATGGTTTCAGGTTCAGATTGTTTTGGTACTCCGATTACTGTTGAGGCTGATAAAAAGGGTGTTTCACCAAAAGAAATAGTTAATATTTACCACAAAAGAAATGTCAAGCTATTCAAAAACCTAGGATTGAGTTTCGACTTATACACAAAAACAGATACTAAAAACCATAAGGAAATAACACAAGATTTCTTAAAATCTTTTTGGAACAAAGGGCTTTTAGAAATAAAAAAACAACATCAATATTATTCTCTCAAGTCCAAAAGATTTTTACCTGACCGCTATGTTGAGGGAACATGTCCAAACTGTGGCTTTCAAGAATCAAGAAGCGATCAGTGTGATAACTGTGGTAGCTTGCTTGATCAGAATTTGATTAATCCAGTCAGCAAAATTGATAAGTCTAAGGTTGTTTTGAAAGAAACAGAGCATCTCTTTATATCGTGGGACAAACTTCAAAATAAAATAGAATCATACGTAGATTCTAGAACCGGCTGGAGAAGTTGGGTAAAGAAAGAAACAAAAAAATGGCTGAAAGAAGGTCTCAAACCAAGAGCCGTTACTCGCGACCTTGATTGGGGGGTTAAAATTCCAAAAGAAATTGCCAAGAGTTTAGAGAACAGTAAATCAAAGAGGATCTACGTCTGGTTTGATGCTGTGATAGGTTATTACTCAGCCTCTCTAGAATGGGCACACAAAAATAAGTCTGATTGGAAAGAGTTCTGGTATGATTCTGGAATTAAACACTATTATTTTATGGGGAAGGACAATTTGGTATTTCACACTATCTTTTGGCCTGGTCAACTGATGATCTATGACCAAAAACTTCATTTGCCAGATCTTCCAGCAATCAATCAGTACTTAAATTTTGAAGGAGTAAAGTTTTCCAAAAGCCGTGGTGTCGTTGTAGATACTGCTGAGTTTATTGAGAAATATGGCGCCGATGCACTTCGTTTTTATCTGACTACCATAATGCCTGAAAAGTCAGATACCAGTTTTTCCTGGAAAGATTTTTTAAAAAAGAACAATAATCTTCTAGTTGGACACCTGGGTAATTATATTCACCGCACCCTTTCATTATACAAGGGAGAAAAAATTGCGGCCAAGATCTCTGACCAAGTTATCGATAAATGCGAAGTTGCCTTGGCGAATTCGATAGATTTTCTTAAAAAATCACGATTCAAAAATTATTACCTTGAAATTGAGTCTTTGGCTAAATTTGCAAATGTTTATTTTAATAACTGTAGGCCATGGGATACCAAAAAAATTAATAAAAACAAATTCAAAGCTGATGGGCCCGATTTAATAATATTAACTTATGTTCTTGCTTGTTTACTTGAACCGATCACTCCATCAGCCTCTAAAAGATACCTAGAGACTGTAGGAATCAAAGAAAATCTATTATGGGTGAATGAAGGCGAATTAAAGCAGTTCTTGGCTACACAGCTTTCAGAAATTAAAATAGACAAACCTAGGCCTTTCTACAAAAAATTCGCACCTACCAAGAGCTAAAATGACAAAACAAAAAATTGTTTACAAAGGCAAAGTAAATGACGACCTAAACATTGTGATTAGATACCCGAAGTTTAGCGATGCCAAATCAATGTCTGACTACATGAATAAGATTTCGAAGGAGAAAACTTATATAACATGGCAAGGTGAAAAAATAACACTCAAATACGAAAAAGAGTATTTAAAAGGTCAACTAGAGAAAATTGAAAAAAAGGAGGCCATAAAGCTAGTATTGTTTGTTAATGAAGAATTAGCAGGTATTTCTGATATTGGCCTTGGTAAAAAAATCAAAAGCCACATTGGCGGTTTCGGAATTACAATTGCCTCGAAATACAGAGGAAAAGGATTGGGGAAACTACTAATGGATTATGTATTGAAAGAGTCCAAAAGATTGTCAGGCCTGAAGATAATCGTGCTTGAAGTTTTTTCTGAAAATAAGAATGCGATTAAAATGTATAAAAAATTTGGATTTAGGGAATACGGAAGACTACCTGGAGGTAACCAGTATAAAGAAAGATTGGTAGATGATATCTTAATGTACAAGAAGGTATAGTCAGGTAAACATATCAAACTACATCAAGTTAAGATTTGAGACTTTTCCTTTTTATAGTGTCTCATTTGTCTCATTTAGCCTCGACTGTGATACACTTGGAGTAAGAGCATATGGGTCTATCTGGTACTAGACCCGCAAGCTCAGCCAGCATATGCACCCCTAGTGACCCGACTCTCTCGAAAAGCCCGTGTTTTCCTTCTAAAGTGCTATTTTAAGAAGTGAGGATTATAACCGTCGTTTACCCTCAAAAATCCTCCGTTCGAATCTCTAC
>ERZ1292625.3325-Hain-H41-01um-R1-3325-length-13272-cov-20_pt1 | contig 13272 bp, 24 predicted proteins | sample MGYA00564400_ERZ1292625 | MGnify/ENA primary metagenome ERZ1292625 (study PRJEB36523, sample SAMEA6512639) | groundwater metagenome | collected 2019-01-08 | study: AquaDiva: Metagenomics assemblies of 32 groundwater samples | reverse complement strand
GAGGGCTTCATCCAGAAGGGCGCCAAGGTCCTCAGCGTCCGGGTGTTGTTCTCGAAGAACAAGCTCCAGATGGAGGGCAACGGAAAGTTGCTCGCCACCGGGCCGATGACGGTGGACTTCGTCGAGGGCTTCGTCGAGAAGTTCTGGAAGTGGGAGAAGGCCCCCCCGTCGGCTCCCGCCCTCGGTACCGGCCCCGCGCTCACGTTCGTCGATCCCACCTTCGGCCGCGTCGCTATCTACCACACGCCCATGCGGGGTATCGGCGTCCAAACGTTGGTGATCTGGCAGAAGGGCGACGAGACGCGCGCGGCGGCCTACCTGGACAGCAAGGAAGGCGAGTGGTACGGCTCGGCGAAGCCGGTGCTTGGGTTCCCGATCACCGCGGGTTTCGTGCCCGAGCTCCTGATCGCGCGCATCCAGCTCAAGCTCCCGACGACCCATCTCCCTCGCGTGGACGTCGAGCCGAACGACAAGGACTACCTGCCAAACGGATACCCGTGGGGCTCGGTGTCCGAGGCGCAGGCAGTCGCCGACACCCCCACCTTCACCGACGGCCAGGTCAAGCAGCGCGCCAAGGGGTTCGCAAACGCCGCCGCAGCCCAGGAGATCGAGGGGCGTCACAACGAGATGTATCGGACGGACGAGCAGTCGGACGCGTTCCGAGACGCGCTCCCGAAGCGCCAGCAGAAGATCTACGAAGCCGCGCACGGGGAGGCCAGGAGCCAATACTTCTACCAGCATCAGAGCAAGCGGCGTTAGCTGACCTTCCAGCCTCGTTCCGCACACACCGCCCGGAACGCCTCGACGTCCGACAGGCCAACCTCGACGGCGAACGTGCGCGACGTTCGCGCCTTCAACCAGCGGCGGATCGCAGGCTCGACGTCGTAGCTGTGCACGTCTCCTGGAGGGTCGCCCTTCCCCTGCCAGATCAGGATGCCGCCGTCGATCGTGTACGTCTTCGCGGGGTCCACCGGCGAAGCGGGCGCGCAGTCCACCTCCTCGTACACGCCGCCCTGCTCGCCACCGACGAACGGGAAGTCCTCGACGTAGTAGTCCTCGCCCGGCGGCCATTCCTTCCACCACGCGATGAGATCGGCGCCTTTGATGCGGAGGGCCATTAGCGCTCTCCCACGTGCGCGTCTTCCCACGTGCGAATACGAGTGTGCTCTTTGCGCCACGCAACGTAGATCGCTCGGCCCCCATCACGACCCAGCGCACAGTGCAGATAGCGCCAGTAGGCGCGCTGAACGGCCCGGGTCGGGAGCGCGCGAGCTCGCATCTTGGGACGAAGCGCGGCGAGCACGGGGCCCACGATGTCCGAGAGGGTTGCGCCCAGGACGCGGGCGAGCGCGAACCAGAAGTAGAACAGCGGTGCCAGCAACCATATGTGCCAGGCTGGGGGCTCCCAAGGCGTCGGCGGGCTCACGTGATCACGCGCCGCAAGTCACCGGCGATGATCTCGTTGTTGACCCCATCCACCTTCACGAGCACGATCGTCCGAGCATTGGCCAACCCGCCAGGCTCCCAGTCGGAGGGGTCGTAACGCGAAGAGCTCGACGCGTAGTACCTCCCCACCTTCACGCACCGGGTGCTCGTGACGACCCCCGTCCAGTCGAGCTCGCGGTGTGCGGCCCACGCCCCCACCGTCCGGACGTGGATCCCCCGCTCGGGGCCCCCGGCCTCCTCGGCCGCCTCTTGTTGTTCTCGCCGCTCGGCGTTTCGCGGAACGCCAACTACCACGGCCACGATCACGCACATTGAGAGCACGACGAGGGGGAAACCCATACCCCAGGGTCTCTCGAACTTGAACCGCTCATCTCAACTTCTCCAGAAACACCGAAGGTTTACCGCCAGTGCTTATAACGCACACCTCCTCGGCGCGCGTGATGGCGACGTACAAGAGTCGAAGCTCCTCGTCGTGGTCATGGGCGTTCTTGTGGGGCAGGACCCCGGCGCGGACGGCCGAGACGTACACGATCGGGAACTCAGCCCCTTTTTGCTTATGGACCGTGCTCAAAAGCACGCTGTTTTCCTTCTCCGCCTTCGCCACCGCCTTCTGGTGCTTCTCGATGGCCTCGACACTGCCCAGCTCAATGGCGCCGTCGCAGAGCGCTTTGAGCGCCCCCGCCGCATCCTGGTCGGAGCCCCCCATCGCTCCCTTGCTCTCGCCGGCCAAGAGCCACTGCTGGATCTTGTTGCAACGGGCCTTCCAGGAGAGCGCCGCCAGCGTGTCGAGGTCATCGGACAGCCGCCGGAGCCCCTGCGACGGGCGCGGGATCTGGCCGACCGCCTCCTGGAGCGAGCACGCTGGGGCCAGCGCAAGGCACCCTTTGACCACCGCCGCGAGCTCCGGCTTGCCCAGGAACCGGCGAGGGCGGTTCCTCACATCGACAAGCTCCCACGTCACCCGCCCCTCGGCGCCTCGGAGGTAGGCGAGGAAACACCGACCGACGCTCGAGGCCCACACGCCGCCTGCCTGGCCGGCGATGCGCACGGGCACCCCCCGGGCGATGGCGGCGAGCTCGAGGCTCACCAGAATGGCGTTCGTCCGCGCCAGGACCGCGACGTCGGACCACGGCCGGAGACCACGGCACCGACGCTCGATGTCGCTGAACACCGCGTCGAGCTCCTCGGGGACGTCTTTTAGATCGTCCCAGATCTGGACCGCTTCGCCCAGCGGGGCCCCCGGCCGCGGGACGCACGACGCGGTGCGGGGGTCGTCGTTCCAGGCCTCGCCCTTGACGGCCGCGTTGCCGGCCGCGACCACACGCACCGACGAGCGGTAGTTGGTCGGGAGCACGAGCAGATCGCGGTCGGGATCCTGGAACAAATCGAGCTCGGCGCCAGTAAAACCGTAGATGCCTTGGCGGAAATCGCCTACGATCAACGAGCTCCGGCACGTTCCCCCCTTGACGTCGAGCCCATCGCCCATCGTCGGGAAGCGCCCTCTCAGGAAATCGCCCCCAAAGCTCGACAGCCAGTTGCCCACGACGTAGCGCGCCGCGTTGCCGTCCTGGCCCTCGTCGATCATCACGTGGGCGTAGCGGCGCCTCAAAGCCTGGACGTGGTCCAAGGTGCCCTGTTGCAGCACGCTCTGAGCGACGACCCCGAGCATGTCGGCGAACTCGATCAACTTCTCGCGCGCCTTCAACGCAGTCCATTCACGGACGAACGCGACGTGGTCAGGAGTAGCGGCCAGCCCACTGATCTCTCGGATCCGCTTGGGCGCATCGGGCCGGCCAATATCGATCAGCCCCTCGGTCGTGATGCTCGCCGCGCTGAGCCCGTCGCGCCAGTAGACGTCGAGCTTCATGCGCTCGATCATCGGGATCGCCAAGCTCGCCTCGCTCGGCGCCCCCGCCGTGCCCAGCAACCGGCCGGACATGAACTGCGGAGCGTCGGGCCACCAGCGTCGGAGCTGCCCGAGGCACCAAGCGTGGAAGGTGGCGATGGCGAACCGATTCGCGATGTGTGCCCCGACGCGGTTGGCCACCCGCTGGCGCATCGTCTCGGCCGCGGAGCGGTTGTACGCCAGGAGCAGCACGTGCTCGGGGTAGACGCCCTCGAGGTAGAGACCGATGGCGCGCTCGACCAGCACGCGGGTCTTGCCGGCGCCCGCACCGGCGACGACGCGCGCGTGGCCAGTGCGGTAGGCGACCACGGCGGCCTGGTGCGGGTCGAGTTGGACGCCGCTGGGCGAGGCGCCGTCATTCATGCCGGAGGGCCTCGCCCGAGCAGAAACCCCGCCGTGAGCCCTAGCGCGAACGCTCCGACCAACCCCGCGAAGACACCCATCACGCCTCCTCCCAGGGCGCTTCCGCCGCACGGACCACGACGCGGGTCTCCAACGACCGCACGGTGGCCTGGAAGTCTCCCAAGCACCCGAAGATGCCGATGCCCATCCCGATCGTGACGACAGCGCCTTGCGCCCTCCACCAGCGTCGGACCGCTCGACGTCGCACCTTGAGCCCCTGGGCCCGTTGCCGTCGGGGCCCTGAGGATGCCTCGGACTTCCTCCGCATGCGCGGGCTCATGTCGATGAGCCCTTTCATCCCCCACCCCCCGCGAACCGGCGCCCGATCGCCCGTCGAACCTCGAGGTCGAGTTGGTCGCTCACGCCCCCGACCCGTTGATCCACCTGGCCGGGCACCTGGGCGTAGATCGCGCCCGTCACCTCGTCGAAGCGGAAGGTGGTTGGGATCGTGCGCGGGAGCTGCTCGCTCTGGAACGGGAGCGCGGCGCTTGGGCGCCGAACCGGCGTTAGCTTGAACGTGCTCATTTCTCTTCTCCCTGAGGTGGGACAGTCTTCCCCGACTTCACAGCGTCCGGGACATGATGAGGGCACCAGCTCCGCCACGCCCCCTCGACGGGGAGCCCCCACGTTGCGAAGCATGCGCACTCGTCACAGCGCGCCTCGAACGAGCGGGGCCACGAGAGCGGCGCACCTTGCCTCAAGCTCGTCTGCCAAGCTCGAAGCGCGAGGTCCAACGTTTGGGCAGCCAGGGGCGCGCCCTCATGCTGGCGACACTCGGGGCATCTCCCTCGGCTCATTTCCCCTCCATGCACCACTCGGCGGCGCTGGCGAGCGTCACTGGGTGCGGTCGTCGGCCGTCTCGACGCACGACGCGCTCGAGGAATGTTGGGAAGCGCGGGTACCCCGACGTGCACCGAGAGACACAGGTACGAACCTCCATCGGGCAGCCCCCACACCTGCCCCGCGCGGTACGGAGGCCGAGGGCGCGGGTGATCGCGGTCGTAGGCGGCGAGGTGCGGCAGGAGCTCGGACTGGACCTGCTCGCTGAGCGCGTCGATCCGTTGTCCTGAGTAGTTCCAACCCAGCGTTACCTGCACGCACGCGCCGTCTCGACGCAGCATGAAGTAGAGCGTCTTCGGCGTCTCCCAAGAGTACCCAGGTGCCGGCGTCATGGATTGACAGCCCCACCAAGGCCGCTCCTTGACACGCCCCGGAGGGATCGGCCGCACGCTCTCGGGGATGGGCCAAGGGGCCGTCGAATCGGCGCTCATCTCTCGTTCTCCTCGGGGGTTGCCATGGCCCACGCCGCCTCGGACGCGTCCATCGCCTCGCTCAGCAACGCCAAGTAGGGCGCGAAGCACGGCTCGGGGTACTCCGCCGTCAGCTTCGCGAGCTGCTCCCGGTGCGACCGCGCGAACCCCGCCCGATCCACGTGCGCGCGCGCCGTGGAGCATCCGTTGAAGAGGTGCGTCACCTCCGGGAGGAGCTTGTCGAGGAGGCGCACCAGACGGGCCTCCCGCGTGTCCTGGCGCTCGTAGGCGTCGAGGGTCCGCATGACCCAGGACATCCTCCCGAGCTCTTCCCGCAGGAGCTCGTGCGCCGCCTCCTCGCGCGCCTTCTTCGAGGCGACGAGGTCGTGCACGACGGCGAAGGCCCCTACCCTGTAGATCTGAAACACACCCCCGACCTGATACGCGAGCTCCGGCGCGACCAGCGCCAGCATCACGGTGTGATCGGTGTCGGTCTCGGGTCGGACCCCGTCCTCGTGGGCGGTCGCACGGTTGACGCGACCGAGGGCGAGCGCGTAATGGGCGAGGCGCGCGGTCTGCGCGAGAAGGGGGCTCACAGGTACCCCCGGTGCTTCTCAGGAATGTCGCTCTCGTCCACCTTCGGCCACAACCGATCGTGAGCTCGGTCCAGGTACGCCAACGCATCTTGAATGTCCAGGCGCGTGTCCCCTTCCAGACACTTGACCGCCATTCGAAGCTGGGCGCGAGCCGCCTTGAGTTGCGCACGGGCCCAGTTTCGCTGCTGGGCCTTGATCTGGGCCTCTGTCCTTGGCATGCTACACGCTCGCGTAGGCGTGGATGTAGAGGCGGACGGGCTTCGAGATCCCAAGCGCCCCCAGTGCGACGGTCGCGTCACGGGCCTCGGTGCTCTTCTTGTGACGAACGAGTTGGCTTCCAATGTCCAGCAGGAAGTTGGTCGCACGCTCGCTCTCGGGGAGCGCTTGGACCGCCGCGATGACGGCAGCTTGAAGCTCGACGAAGCTAGCGTCCATCGGTCACCCCCGCCCCGGGCGGGAACCCCAGCTCGGGTCCCAGTTTCGGTTCCTTCCACTTCAGCTTCCGGCACTGCGCCAGGAGCCAGTCCACGCCGTTGGGCATGGAAAGCACTTCCGCGCGCCAACGGATGCGTCGAAACTCCCGGGCGAGGGAGGCGGACGCTTTGTGGGCGCCGGGTGTCGAGGTCACTTCCGGCCCCGACGGGACGACACACGGGATCCCGTTCCAACTTCGCTCACCTCAATGAGACACAGGAAGAAGACCCAGAGCGGATGGACACCCAGACCGAGCGCCCAGAAGCTCACCAGGAAGCGCGGGGCAATGAGCCCCAACGCAACGTCGAGCGCGAAAGGCGTCGTGTTGAGCGGCAAGGAGCCCGTGGACCAGCAGAAAAGGAGAGTGAGCCGCGGGAAGAGGAGCGCGCCGATGAGGAAGAGGATGTTCATTGGACCTCCGCAGGATCGATCCGATAGAGGCACAACGCGTCGGGGTGCGTCGCGACCGCGTTTCCGCCCTCCACCCACTCACGGAGCGCGGTGGGCGTGAAGCCGGTCCGCATGGCGATCGCGATGTCGGCGACTCCCTGCTCGAACGCGCATCGCGCCTGGTCCTCCGCGCTGAAGCCTCGGACGTCCAGCAATCGGAACTCGGGCCCCTTCGGCGTGTCCCGGATGAGCACGAGCTGAACCGCGCTCACGCCCGAGCTCGACGCCGCGTTCACGCCCGACTCCGCTCGTGCCAGCAGCTCCCGCTGATGACGACGTCCTGCGGGCCCTTGTCGCTCGCCGCCAGCCGCGCCAGCTCGGACGGGAACAGGCTGTTGATCTCCGCGAACGAGAACCCGCGGAGCACGAGGGCCTGGGTCCGCGTCGCCTCCGGGTTGGGGATGATGAGCGTGGGGAGCGGCGGCGGAGGTGCGGGGGCCGGGGGCGGCGCGATGGGCGGAGGAAACATCGTCGGCGAAGGCCCGAACGCGATCGGGTTCGCGCCCCCACCAAGTGCTCCGAGGACCACGGGCACCGGGCCCTCGTCCTCACCCAGGAACGACGCGAGGTGCCGTCCGAGCTCGACGCGCTCGTCGGGGTCCGCGGCGGTGGGGAGATCGTCCGTCTTCCACGCATGGACGTCAGGGAGCATCGAAGCCACCGGGCCGAGCGCCGCCGCCGTGGCGGCGAGCGGCGGAAGCGTTCCGGCGAGCGCATACGCTTGGGCCTCGGCAGGCGAGACGTGCGGCGCCGGAGGGAGCGCCGATCCGAACACCTGCATGGCGTCCGTTCCCACCGGGGGCACCGCCTCCGGAGCGCCCTCGACCACCGGCTCGTCCCGGTCCTCGATCTCGACGATCGTCCAGCCCTCCGGTGTCCGGCCCTTGGGGGCCACCGTCGATTCCAAAATCACCTGGCCGGGAAACTTCGACCAAGCCCGCATCGCCTTCGCGAGCGTCTCCGGCGTCCAGCCCACATCGCGCGGGATGACCACGCGGAGCTCGCTGGGTTTCCCGACGACCTGGGGCGTCTTCTTCGGACGTCCGCGCCCCTTCTTCTCGACGTCGCTGGCGCCAAGTCCACAGACCGCGCACGTGAGCGCGACCTCGAGGAGCACCCGCTCGGCGCCCGACAGGTCGGTGTGCAGCGTGCCGTCCACCTCGAACCCGATAAGAAGCTGCTCGTTGGAGCGCACGACGCGAACGACCCGATCCACGGGCAGGTACGCCTGGACGCGCTCCTGGAACGCCGTGGTCGCCTTCGCCACGAGCGCCTCACGCGCAGCCGCCAGCGCGTCGACCCGACCGCTCCAGAGCGCGTGCTCGGCGACGGCCGCCGTCCGGAGCGCCTGGGCCTGACGCTGGGCCTCGGCGCGCCCTTCTCCTTGGTGGTAGGCGGCGGCGAGGGCCTCCGTATGTCGAGCGACGTCGGCGAGCGTCGGGTCACCGAGCGTAGCCAGCTTGGCGTAGTTGGCGTAGACCCACTCGATCACCGCCTGGGTCCTCGGAGCGCTCGCCGCGATGACGCGCCACCCGTCGAGCGCGGCGCGGGCTTGACCGAGCTCGACCTCCCACGTCGTGTGCGCGTTCCCTTCCGCCTCGGCCTGCTGGGAATGCCACGTGCGAAGCGCGCCGAGCCGCTCGCCGTCGAGCCCCAGCCAGCAACACGGGCACACGTCCCCCATGGTGATCCCGTTCAGCAGCAGGAGCGCCTGCCGGTGGGTCCCGACCCCGGGCTCCCGCCCCCCCACTTCCGCAACGGCACCCTCCCACGCCGCGACGGCGCCCGGCGCCTGCTGCGTCTGCGCGTGCTTGGCGTGGATCGCGCCCCAGGCGAGCGAGAGCCGGTCCGTCTCGCAGTGGGCGAGGGCGTTGGGGTACGCCCGCCACACGGTGGTCCACCCCTCGACATCGGCCAGCGACGGCCCCACGGCGCCCTCCGCGGGCTGCTCAAGGGCGCTCTCCTCGCCGCGCCGGCCCGCCGCTCGGAGCCGCTGGCTCGTCGCGTCCTCGGTCATCTTGACGAGGGCCTCGACGGCGGAGAGCGCGCCGTACACGCCTCGGGCCTCGCGGAAGTACGGGTGAAACTCGACGTTCAGCGACGCCAGCACGTCCTCGTCGGTGAACCCGCCGCGCATCCAGCCGAGGAGCGCCTTCTCCCGGGTGTCGGGAGAGCTGGAGAGAATGCCCCGGACGCCCCAGGAGGGCAGCGCGCCGGGAACGCCTTGCTCGCTATCGACCTTGGCGTGCCACTTCCCATCGGCGTCGGACCATCGCCGCGCGATGTAGCCGGCCTCCCGGTTGACGTCGCCGTCTTGGACGGTGAGCTCGACGAAGAGGGGCGTCGGAGCTTGACCCTCGACCCCGTACCCCCGACCCGGCGCCAGCTCGAGGATGTCGCTCGCAGCCCGCACCTGGTCCCGCGGCCCGAGGTCACAGGCTCCACCGAGCCCGACCTGGACGGCCTGGATCACGGACGTCTTGCCCGCGCCGTTGGGGCCGAGAAGCAGCGTGTAGGGGCCGAGGGTCACGGTTCGGGCTTCGGCGCTCACCCCTCGCTTGGCGTTGGTGCGGACGGTACGGACGTAGGGAACGATGGCCATGGAAGGCTCCTGGACGCGTAGAGGAAGGGGTTCGATGTACGGGGCGGTATATCGATCGATCCCCGCTTCGTCAAGCGGCACTTGAAGGTCGAACGCGTGATGGAGCGTGTTGATCGCCGCGCGGCCGTCAGGGTCGATGGTCGCGAGGAGCGCGCGGATCGCGTCGATGGACACGACGCGCAGCGCCCAGTTGATGGTCGCGGTGAAACCGACGGGCGGTCGGACCGCACCGCGTGCCGTCGCTTCTACGGTCAGCGCCCTCAACAGCTTCCCGAAGTGCGCGGCCTCGAGCGCGTGGAGCGCAGCCAAGTACTCAGCCAGGTACTCAGCTGACGTCACAGACCCGTCGCCCGAAACTGCGTCGTGAGCGCCGCGACCTCGTAGTCGCCATCGGAGTCCTCCCCAACGTCCATCACCTCGTAGGAGACCTCGACGTGGACACGCACGCGCACGATGCGCAGCTCCTCGCCGTCGAACACGCACACCTCGACAGCCGCGAGCGTCTCGACGTCGTTCTGACGGCACCAGAGCTCGGTGGCGGCCTCGGCACTCTCTGCCTCGACACGGACCGCGGGCCGCGACCATGCGTGGTTCCAACAGAGGTACGTCCTCAATGTGCCTCCCCCGCCGCGCACTTCGCACACGCCAACTCGCTCGCGAGCAACACTAGGCGCAGGCACGGGGTTGCCCCCCAGAACGCCGTGTCGGGCGACGCCACCGCCTGGAGCAGGACCCGCAGCGCCGCGACCTCGGCCCCGAGCTTCTCACCGGCCTTGATCGCGCGCTCCTCGACGGAGTAGAACGCCCACTCGTTGAGCGCGCCGCCCGCGGCCTCGACGAAGAGCGCCGGCACGTTGCGCATCTCCAGCTCGGGACGGTCGAACGCGTGCACCATCCCCGATGTGTAGCACCAGAAAGTGGTGTCGGGCCCGAAGCGGTGGCCCTTGGGCGCGCCCTCCGGCGTGATGACGACGGTGATGACGCGTTGGAAGGCGTCGAGCTTGTCGATCTGATCTTGGGTCATGGTTGGGGCCCCTGGGTGTGAGAAAGCGCAGGCACCGAGCACGTGAGCGCACCCGCGGCGTCCAGCAAAAAGTGCCCCTCGTCGAGGAGCACACGATCCGCCTCGGCGCGGGCTTCGTCCGTATCCTCGACGGTGCAGTCTTCGCGGTAGCCGTCTCGGCCGCACCCGTAGCGCCGCGCGATGAGTCCCGAGACCCGGTCGAAGTTCCCGAGTCCGTCGGGGAGGTATGGATCCCACCACTGAAGGATGCGCCAGGAGGCGATGGCGTCGGCCCCGCGGTTCGCCGCCCGGAGCCGGGCACAGGCGACGTAGACCATGATCGCGGATTGAGCCGGCGGCGCCTCCCCGATCCGAGCGTCGGGGAGCTGGATTCGGTGACGCTCCCAGAGACCGCGTACCAGCTCGTCCCGATACGTTGCAACCTGTGTATCCAGGAGGCGATCCCCGGGGAGCCGCACCCGAAGCGGCTCTGCGAAGTCCGGATGGAAGATGCGAATGGCGCTCACCAGCGCACCCTAACAACGCGTGGGGCCGGCATGAACCCCTCCGCGATTCGCTGGAGGTGCGCCTCGACCGCGACTCGGTAGGCGTGCTCCGCGTCTTGAGCCGCGTTGAGCGCGCGGAAGAACCTGGAACCCAGCTCGGTGTTCTCGGTCGCGGCAACCGCGAAGACCCCCCAACGATGGGTCCCCGGGAGCCCCAACGTGAGTTCTCCCGCGACGACCGCCACCACCCGTACGAGCTCCGTGTCGTCTCCGCAGTGTGCAACTCCGTCCTCTCCCAGGGCCAGCACGTCCTGGGCGACGAGGGCGTAGGCGTCATGCGCCGCGGTAAGCATGCACTTCGCGGCTTGTACTGACACGTCCATCAGCCCTCCAATGTGTAGATGGTGCAGTCGGGGGCATCTGCGCTCCCGAACGCACTCTCCACCAGCGCCCGGACCTCGGCCCAGTCGCCCCGGGCCAACCCGCACCCGATCCGGGGCATGTGGACGGTGTAAGGAGCGCCACCGTGGACGCCCGAGAGCCCGTTCGTCTCTTCCGCCAACCGACGGAGGCACACTGTCAGTGCGTTCATGTTCAAGGGGAGGAGGTTCGTCCGACTGGGGAGCCCTTGCTGAGCAAGCAGGTGAGCGACCCAGAGTGCTTCCGCGCCCTTGGAGAACATGATGTTCCCCAACAAGAACGGCACATAGTCCCGCGTGCCTTCGGGGCCCTCCGTGAAGCCTCGGGTTCTCCACCCCTTGTAGCCCCGCGCCACCTCCGGCCACCGCCTCGCAATCGACCCCGCGAACCCACGACCAAACGCCCCGACGTCGTTGACGACGTGCGCCAGGATGGCCGGCCGCATAGCCAGCGCCCCTTCGATGGCACACCCGCGGACGTCGTGGATCATACCGAAGGCCCCTCGGCCGGCACCGTCAGCCCCGCTCCGCGCGCCATGTTCAGCGCCTCCAGCATCCCGACCGCCGGGCCGCCCGTCCAGCTCCCCGCGATCCACGTCGAGGACGCGAACCAGCTCCCGCTCTTCAGCAGTGCCACGCGGACGATCGTTCGACGATCCGTGAACGTCCAGGCGCGCTGCTCGGAGAACCGGAGCGCAGCGGGCGTGACGGGGATCCAGAGGGGGCGCTTCGATTCCATGCCCCTCCTTCTAACGAACGTGCGCCCGCTCGTCAAGCTGCACTTGACGGAGGGCCGATCGATCGATAGAGCACGGGCACCTCAACGAGGCCCCTCATGACCCCCGACGACGTGCTCTTCGGCCTCTGCGTGCTCGGCACCGTGGCGTGGCTCCTGGTCGAGCTGCGCAACTACCTCTTTCCCCCTCGGGGGCTTCAATGAACGGCCCCCTGCGCTACGGCTGGCTACGTAACGGCCCCGAGTTCCTCCCGATTACCTGGACGGGAGAGAGCGCCGTGCTGGGACTCGCCGTGTACGCTCGGCCGGTCCATCCGTTTCCGACGAACGCACCGTTCTACCTCGGCGTACGCGCTGACGTCCCCGGGGGCTACACGTTGTATCGCGGGACCGTCCCGGTGCTCGCCGCCGAGATCGAGGCCACGCTCACCGCTGCGGGGATCGACGCCCTGACGGTGCTGACCCTTCTGGCTCACGCGGCGGCCGGCTGGTTTCCGGCATGGGAGCCCTACGCGGGTGGTCAGGTGCTCGCCATCGTCAGTGAGGGCACCGCGGTTTGCTCAACGATGGGAGATGCGTAGCCGTGCGGGACCGCACCGGCCGAAAGCCCCACGAGGGCGCTTGGCGCGCAACCCCCAACGGGGGTGCCCGGAGCGCACCGACGACCACGGCCGGGCGTCCGTGGTGCCCGAGGAACGTGCCGGTCAAGCGCTACAAGCGGCAGTCGCGGGCGGTTTATCCGAACCACCCCGACGAGCTCGCCAAGCGCGGCGGCGGGAAGTGGCGCAAGGTACGGTGTCCGACCTGCGGCCGCCGCCTCACGCTCGAGACCACCGACTACGAGCCCGGCTACGGGGACTGGGGAGCTCGACTCCCTCCGCACAAGATCCGGAAGACGAAGTGGAAGCGGAGTTAGCATGCCTGTAACGACGTCAGCGTGCCCCGCGTGCCACGCCCTCGTGACCCACCGAGTCTGGCTCCGAGAGACCCCGTTCACCTTCATTGAGGTCTACGCGTGCGGTGCCGTCCACCGCTGGGGGCACGGGGCGAAGCTCCTCCAGGTGTGCTTGACGACGGAGGACGTGCTCGTCGAGCCTTTTGAACTCCCGAAGCCCACACGAACCCCACGAAGGAGTGAACCATGCCGCTTGACGCTCGCTCGGTCACGATGGCCGAGTCTCCGCCAACGCTCTCGCCAGAGGCGAAGGCGCAAGTCCATCACGCTGCCATCGACGCCATGCTCTCGAAGCCGTGGTCGGAGTGGGAGCTGGAGGACTCCGACAACGGTGGGGACCACGATCGCATGACGGCCGGCCGGTACTACACCCCAAACCCGTACATCGACCAGGACACAAAGGCTGCCCTCGTCAAGGTTTACGAGGGGGCCGGCTGGCGCGTTCTGACCGCCTACGCAGACCCGCGGCTGTTGATCGCGCCCAAGGCGAGGATCGTCAAAGCGTGAACAGCCCCCTTCAACGCATC